>Ga0307508_10000195_pt1 | contig 73297 bp, 72 predicted proteins | sample 9_EM_MG_FD_203089 | JGI IMG/M metagenome (GOLD analysis project Ga0307508, IMG submission 203089) | Populus trichocarpa ectomycorrhiza microbial communities from riparian zone in the Pacific Northwest, United States - 9_EM | ecosystem: Host-associated > Plants > Roots > Unclassified | place... | reverse complement strand
GTCTTCGGCATAACGACGGGGAGAAAAAACCACGTGACCAGAGGAAAAAAGGCATATATACCGCACCGAAAGAACTCCACGGAAAATCCTCTCCCCATCCTCGGACACCACACTCACGAAAACACCCTGACACGACGAACCTAAGATTATTCCGTTGTGAATACAGAAATCGAACCTGACTCTACGATATCTCTACCTCCACCTCCGTACTCGCATACCCAGGTGTCACATCAAATCACCCCCTTCTTCATACGCCTTGCTCATAATTGCCTTGTTCGATGCAAGACGTACCTTACTGCATGTTCGTATAGAAACATAGTCATGTTCATCTGCCAAATGAAGTTAGTATTGCAGACTTATTGGCTTCCGCCCAGCAGCTCATTGGGCCAATTTACTGGTAACAACGGAGACATGGTTTTCCGCCCTGCAGCTGATTGAGCCAATACGCTGGTGACAACGGAGGATGATATTCCACCCAGCAGCTCATTTAGCCGATTTGTTGGTGACAACGGAGAGATGATATTCCGCCCAGCAGATCATTGAGCCGATTCGCTGGTGACAATGGAGAGATAATGTTCCGCCCAGCAGCTTATTGAGCCAATTCGCTGGTGACAATGGAGAGATGATGTTCTGCCCAGCAGCTTATTGAGCCAATTCACTGGTGACAACTGAGAGATGATATTCCGCTCTGCAGCTCATTGAGCCAATTCGCTGGTGACAACAGAAAGGGATAAGGAGTCTTTTGACTTACTGTTCTGTTGACTTGGTGAGTCATTAATCCCTCTGCTTTCTGTCTTTTCGTCCATTTCGTAGATTTCATCATGCAGTTTGTCTGTATTGTCTGGAAACTCAATAACTTTGGTTTGTTCTTCAGTGTGTGTATTTGCTTCTTCCTGAAACACCATACTTGAGCATTCCACTGCCTGTCCGATTCTTTCCGAGTTGAAGTCCTATATCCTCCAGATCTTCGTAGTGTTGTGTATATATCCAAGCATCATACAGACACTTGAACGATTTCCGAATTTCTTCTCGGTACGTTGAGCAGGTGGGATATGCTTGTATATCTGACAGCCATATCGTCTCAGATGTCTAATCTTCGGAATCGTACCGTACAGGGCTTTGTAGGGTGAGCAGTTGCCTGAAAGACTCGAGGTTGGAGACATTTGATGCAGATAGCATGCTGTCCTTATGGCTTCTGGCCAGAACTTTATTGGCACATTGGCATCCCACATCATACTTGGTGCTAGTCTCGCTCGACCCTTCGCCAAGCCCATTATTCATCAATACACTAGCGATCTCTAATGAATATTTTCTGGTACTCAGGGTCTGGAAGGAAAAGTCTGAGCCCCAAAAACCCCAGTCCCCGTAACTTCCCAGTAAACTTCCCGACTCTGAAATTTTGCGCCCAGAACCACTTCAACCAGCTTGTCAACACTCGCGTAAAAGCTCAACCCACACAAAAAAAACAAAAAAAACTGGAGGGTTATTGGCATCCCGTTAGCATTAAGAAGTAGTTAGAAAAAGGTGTGCAAAATATCTTGTGGCATTTACTTACACAATCTTTACTCCAACCTCTTTGGTTTGTTCTTCGAACCTAATAGCCACCCTCTTTTTCGTTTTGGTGCTATGGGTGTCGAGGCGACTGGAGCTTCCTTACGCTTGTCTGGAAGTGTTGGTAGCTCAGAGGCTTCTGACTGTTGGATGGACTGTGATCCTTCTTAACTCTGGCGGTTGTAGGCTCGTATTGCCTCCCTCTGAGACTGCGATTTCCTTAGGGCCTCAGTCCGCCTCTCCCGTGCCTTCTCCTTCTTTTCCCATGCCTCTAGATCCACTTCTCGCAACTCATCATTTGCCGCTTTCATTTTCTCGGCAATGGTGGGAGGTGCTTGCATGATCTGTCCTGCATCATAGAACGGCTTTTCAGGTGGAACAGTGTATGCCGTACCGGATATCCGAAGAGCATACTGGGGAGCATCTGCTTTCGAAATGGTGTCGTGAATGACAGATAGAACTTGAGGTAGTCCATTACCGATAGCAGTGTATTCTCCAAGTGGAAATTTATGGGAAAGGTTTTTCAGATCCTCCACACTTTGAATGCTAAGAGCTTTCAAAGCAGCCAAGTCTATCCAAGCATCGGGCAAAAGGTGCTTCTCTTCCAACAGATCATTCCGGCTGAGTACCAGAATGCTTCTGTGGCACTCCAGAGCTAGATACACAGCAAGACAGATACGGTATGTTGAGTCGGCCGATATCTTAGGTGAGGATACAACGTCCACCATGGTTTCAATATTTTTTTGGGCCTCGATATCTTCCGAAGAGCAGGTAGATTGGAATGGCATAGTATATCGTACTGGATAACCGATCCAGCTGTCCGGATTGAAGTCGAATTTTTGAAAGCAGGGATCACAGCATGGTTGTCCATCTTCTGAGACCTCTTGAGGATCTGCCTGAGACTGATAGAAATCCATTACAACCTCCCGTATGCAACCCCGGGAGTTGAGATACCACAACATATGACTTTCGCGTTATTTCTTGCTTCTTGAAGAATCAGCTGTGCTGGCCACGGCTGCCTGCCTACCAATGTAATCCTTAACCTTCACAAATTCCGATTCTTCATCCCGATTGCCATGTAGAGGGGAGTCTTCTGGAAGCTGATACTGTGGCTCGTAAAAGAGGATAGCGATAGCCCAGATATTGGGGTCTCGACCAGCTTGACCAGCACATTGCCACCAACAGTTCATCGTCAGGTAGTCGGAGAGCTTCCATTGGATGATACGTTCAATATCAGGGATATCAAGTCCCATTCCAACTGCCTCAGTGCAAACCAGAAACCGACAAACACCCTTCCGGAATAATGCAAGTGTCTTCTATAGTCCTTTGCTACTTAATCCACTATGGTACTCTCGGATGATTTCCCCTGCCCAGTTGCATGAATCTGACCGATACCACAGTGGAAACAACATCTGAAGTTGCGTTACAGTGGTGCAGTATTTGCTGCGATCATTGATGAATATGACTGCTTTCGGCAAGCTTAATGGGTGAAACCCTGAGTCGTCTGGCCCTTTCCAGGTACGTACAGCTTCAGGTACCAACTCCAATAGAGGTTTCATACTGCTTTCATCCCCACGAGCCAATGGTACTGTGAATAGCGTAATATTTCGTCGGTCAACACCCATTGAGCACAGGATGGTATCTCGGTTTAGGGATAGACTCTGATGTACATATTCCAGGGTATTTGCCGGTAGTGTTGCAGAAACACTGAGAATCGGAATATCGGAGAAGCGAGCTTGAAGAAGTCCAAGATTACTGTAACGGGGACGAAATATTCTCCTATCAATTAAATTCAATAAATATGAAGTGAAAGAGCCTTGTGAGATGACAAACCACTCATGAACCAAGTGCACCTTCTCTATTACAATATACTGAAGTTTGCTTGAGAAATTCGGAAGTTTTCCTTGCTTGTCCTCTGAAACAAGTGACTTCCAGGCCCCATTTGCCATTGATGTGAACTCTGCAGTCATGAATACCATCGAGAATTCTCCACACCGAACAGCCTTGATGATCTCCCCATCGGCCCTAATGGTCTCTGCACATAGGTGTACTGCCCATACTTCTAACTCTTCTGCACTCCGAACTTGATCTGACATCAACGCAAGCAGTGGGCATATTACCAGTACACAAGTGTCAGGAGAAGCAAAGGGCAGTCCAAGGTAACACATAGATTTTCGAGACCCGGTCTGCGCACTCACAACGACATCATGCATCAGGGAAAAAAATCTGTGTCCGGACGCACAGGCTGCGTCCAGTCGCACCAGGCACTCGGGACGCTCTGGATGCACCCTGGCAGGGCACATACCACTCCCAACGCGAAACGCACAGGCAATGTGAATTCGGATGTAGCACGCCATGGCACCTTGCATTCAGACGCTGTATGCCAGGGCGCCATGCATCCGGACACAGCTTGCCATGGCATCTGCTTACCGGATGGAGCGTATCAGGGCATTTTCCTTCTGGACGCAGCCGTGTCAGGGTATTTTCCTTCTGGACGCAGCTGTGTCAGGGCATTTTCCTTCTGGACGCAGCTGTGTCAGAGCAATTTCCTTCTGGGCGCAGCCGTGTCAGGGCAAATGGCATCTGGATGACGCGTGTCATGGCACCACGGTCACGCTGTCTGTCAAGGCATGGAACATCGTAGCAAATACTCTTGTCGCATTCGCAAACACGCAGCGGGTTCCAGGCATAGTGACTCAGTCCAGTTGTATTCATTCTATCTAATGTACATCTATATATGCTACTACCACACTTCACGCGGAAACAAAAAAAAGTTGGCAAATACGACACGACGTGTTGAGCACAACGCGATGAGCACGACGCGATGAGCACGACGAGATGAACACAACGCGATGAGCATGACGACTATGAGAAGGATGGTGATGAGCACGCCGCCAGCGGCGAGGACGATAGCAAGTAGGACGCGGCAAGTATGATTGCGAGCTTTGTGACATGGTTAGCACAGCTCTCAGAGTGACAGACAGCGGGATGTTGTACAATACAACGTGACGAGTACGATGTCAATGAGGGTGCCGGAAGCGAGAACGATAGTGGGTAGGACACAGCGAGTATGATGTCAATGAGGGTGCCGGCGGTGAGGGCGATAGCAAGTAGGACGTGGTGAGTATGATTGCAAGTAAGATGCAGAGAGTATGATTGCGAGCTTTGTGATATGGTTAGTACAGCTCTCAGAGAGACAGACAGTGGGAAGTTGTACAATACAACGTGACGAGTACGATGTCAATGAGGGTGCTGGCGGCGAGAACGATAGCGGGTAGGACGCAGCGAGTATGATGTCAATGAGGGTGCCGGCGGCGAGAACGATAGCGAGTAGGCTGCGGCGAGTATGAGCGCGCGTAAGACACGGCGAGTATGATGTCAATGAGGGTGCCGGTGGCGAGGACGATAGCAAGTAGGATGCGGCGAGTATGATTGCAAGTAAGACGCGGCGAGTATGATGGCGAGCTTTGTGACATGGTTAGTACAGCTCTCGGAGTGACAGACAGTGGGAAGTTGTACAATACAACGTGACGAGTACAATGTCAATGAGGGTGCCGGCGGCGAGGACGATAGCGAGTAGGATGCGGCGAGTAAGTCGTGGTGAGTATGATGGTGTGAAAGACGCGATGAGTACGATGGCAATAGAAAGCGCCAAGCCACTACTAACGCTTGTGCTTTCGCAAGGTTCGGCTCATCACTCATTGATAGACCCCTTTTTTCTTCTCCTTTCACCTCGTTCTACACGTTGACATTTTCCTAATCGACATCTTACTCGTTGCGCCTTTCTCGCCATCATACTCGCCGTATCTTACTCGCTCTCATACTTGCTGCATCCTACTCGCCCACACTCGCCGCGTCCTACCCCCTATCGTTCTCGCCACCGGCACCCTCATTGACATCGTACTCGTTACGTTGTATTGTACAACTTCCCACTGTCTGTCACTCCAAGAGCTGTGCTAACCATGTCACAAAGCTCGCCATCATACTCGCCACGTCTTACTGGCTCTCATACTTGCTGTATCCTACTTGCCCACACTCACCGCGCCCTACCCCCTATCGTTCTCGCCGCCGGCACCCTCATTGACATCGTACTCGTCACGTTATATTATACAACTTCCCGCTGTCTGTCACTCCAAGAGCTGTGTTAACCATGTCACAAAGCTCGCCATCATACTCGCCGCGTCTTACTTGCAATCATACTCGCTGCGTCCTACTTGCTATCGTCCTCGCTGCCGGCACCCTCATTGACATCATACTCACCGCGTCTTACGCGCGCTCATACTCGCCGCGGCCTACTCGCTATCGTTCTCACCGCCGGCACCCTCATTGACATCATACTCGCCGCGTCCTACCCACTATCGTTCTCGCCGCCGGCACCCTCATTGACATCGTACTTGTCACATTGTATTGTACAACTTCCCGCTGTCTGTCACTCTGAGAGCTGCGCTAACGATGTCACAAAGCTCGCAATCATACTCTCCGCCTCTTACTTGCAATCATACTCACTGCGTCCTACTTGCTATCGTCCTCGCCGCCGGCGGCGTGCTCATCGCCATCCTCCTCGTAGTCATCATGCTCATCGCGTCGTGTTCATCTCGTCATGCTCATCGCGTCGTGCTCATCGCGTCGTGCTCATCGCGTTGTGCTCAACCCGTCGTGTTCATCGCGTCATGCTCATCGCGTCGTGTTCAACGCGTTGTGTCGTATTTGCAAACTTTCCTTTGTTTCCGCGCGAAGTGTGGTAGTAGCATTTATAGATGTACACTAGATAGAATGAATAGAACTGGACTGAGTCACTATGCCTGGAACCCACTGCGTGTTTGCGAATGCGACAAGAGGATGTGCTGCGATGTTCCGTACCTTGACAGCCAGCATGACCGCGGTGCCATGACACGCGTCGTCCAGACACCATTTGCCCTGACACGGCAGCGTCCAGAAGGAAAATGCCCTGACACGGCAGCGTCCAGAAGGAAAATGCCCTGACACGGCTGCGTCCAGAAGGAAAATACCAGAAGGAAAATGCCCTGACACGGCTGCGTCCAGAAGGAAAATACCAGAAGGAAAATGCCCTGACACGCTCTGTCCGGTAAGCAGATACCATGGCGAGCTGCGTCCGGACGCACGGTGCCGTGGCGAGCTGCGTCCAGATGCACGGTGCCATGGAGAACTGCGTTCGAGTTAAGCAGGTTGCGTCCGAAGCGTCCAGAGCGTCTAGTGCGTCCAGACGCTCAGGACGCAATTTTTTTTTCTCCTGATGTGGCCTTCAAGGAGTTCAGCTGTCACTGCCACTTGCCAGGGTTTGATGCACCATCCTTTTCCAAACTCCAAGAGTTTGGTATTGATTTTGCGAACAATATCTTCGAATTGTGACAGCCTCCAAGCTTCGATACCTGCTAGGTCAGTGAAGTCAACCATATGGTATCTTCGAGATCTTTGCATATGTGGCGACCACTCAATTGCAGATGTAACGGTGGCGGGCGGACGGGACGTTCTAATGTACTCAGATGGATTTGAGAATGGGAAAAAGAATGGGGAAAGGAAATGGGAAATGGGAATGGGAACGGGAAATAGAAACGGGCAATGTCTATGTGACGACTACAGGACAGGACAAGCAAAGATCGACAGTACAAGCACTGGACAGGACAAGCGACGCTGGACGAGTGATGCCGATTGCAGGAGAAAATGGAGGAAACGGAGGAAATGGAGGAATGGAAATAACGGCGAGGAGGTTAATTGACTGAATAGGAAACAAGAGGTTGCATGAGAGAGAAAGAGGAAAATGACAATACACAGCAGAAAGTCCCTCTTATATACACGATACTCACAAACCTGAAGAGAACACAGGACGCCGGGAGCAAATACTAGATGCACGGAGTACATACTGGAGGCCAGAAGCATATACTGGGACACCCGGAGTGGTGGACACTGGACGCCCAGAGTGAATACTGGACACCCGGAGCGAATACTGGACACCTGAAGTCTGTGCTGGAGGTCCGAAGCAAATACTGGACAACCGGAGTGGTGGACACTGGATGCCCAGACCGAATACTGGATACCCGGAGTGAATACTGGACTGTGACACTGGGACGTCCAGTCAACATCGGAGTGACAGTAATATCGAACTAGTCAGGTTTCTTGGTAGTCACGAAGGAGATGGGGTGCGCGCGGTCTTCGCCGGCATTCAATTATTATACAAGAATAACTTCTCCAATGACCCTCCTTCCAAGTTCGCCCACCGTTAGGGGATTCACAGCGAATAATCTAAGGGGTTCAGTTTGGTATCAGCGGCGCCCGCCAGCTACGGCTTGAGCGCCGGATCGTACGCGGCTCCGCGGCAATGGCTTGCTCGACGGATCACTCGGTGGACGGCCCGGTGTGCGCGGCAGCTCGCACGGCGGCGCATGCTTCGAGACGGGCCCAGCGGCTTGCCAGACTGCTTGCTCGTACATTGCTTCAGAGGATGGTTCGGATGGAGATGGGCCCGGTGTCTTGCCCGACGGCTCACTGGCGGCGCTTCAGCGGATGGTTCGACGCATGCCCGGTGGCGTGCCCGACAGCTTGCATATATCGTTTCGATTCGAGACGGGCCCGGCGGCTTGTCCAACGGCTCGCTCGTGTCGCTTCAGCGGATCTGCCCTTCGGCGGATAGTTTGATTCGAGATGGGCCCGGCGGCCCGGTTCGTGGTGACGGCTCACTCGACGACTGCTTCACAGGTAAGATCAGGTAAGGAATACACTCACGCACGCACCAGCCAAGGCGGGTGTGGGTCAAAGCCCGGAGCTACTCGTCCTGGTTGGTCTAACGATAAGCTGAACGTATTCCCGCACCGTGTAATCCTCTCAGGTCCTGTGGGTGAGCGGTTTTACCGGCCTATCAGAGAAAGAGAAGATATTGGTTCTATGACCTCACTCCTCGTATCCTGTATTTAGTTGCGTTTGACACTGCTTCCGGAGACTAGCCCCTTAGGTCCGTGACAGCCGTAAGGTCTAATCCCGAGGCTATCTCCCGCCTAGACTCTCGAACTCCTCATGTATCCTTCCGTCTCCTTCCCAATCAACTGTCGTCCTGCTTGCGGCTTGCTCGTATCGCTTTGGCGTATCTGCGCTTCGGCGGGTCGCTCGAGGCGGATACAGAATATTCGCCACGTGACTCCTCTTGGTCGAGAGTTGCCTCGGGTGTAAGAGCTCACCGGTCATGTCACGGATAGTCGCAGCCCCTAGTCCCTACGGGATCAGTCCACACATCCTCATTGGTCCTGGTCGGTCTAACGATAAGCCGACTGAACCCCGCACCGCGTATTTCCCTTAATGAGGGATTACTGGCCTATCAAAGTCTGGCAGGTTTATCTGGCCTCAAGGGTCCAGGCCTCCTCACTCTGCATAGTTGCGTTTGCAGCCCGACCAGAGAAAAATGCCATATGACTGGTACGTGCGTAAGGCTCTAACTCCGTACTTATCTCCCGTCTAGACTCTCTGAGACTGACTAACTTGTTCTCTTTCCGATGGGTACGTACCCCTTGTGACTGTCTGTCCGCTTGCATGCGCATCGTCGATTCGAGGCGCAGGCCTGATGGTATGCCGGGGACTTGCGAGTATCACTGCGGCGGTTCGTTCGATGCAAGCCTGGCGGCAGCCTGACGGCTTGCGCACCTCATCGGTACGGCTTGGGTGTTGGATTGTTTGTGGCTCCGTGGTGACGACTCGCTCGACGGATCGCTCGTGGTTCCGTGGTGACGGCGCGCTCGATGGATCGCTCGGTTCCGTGGCGAAGACTCGCTCGACGGATCGCTCGTTGGGAGAAGGTCGGTGACTCGATGTCTAGGTCACCAGTAGGTAGTCCGTTGATCGTTAGATGATTCAATTGGTGGGTGATTCCACTGATGATGTCGATGTTGTTGCCAACCACTCGTCAGCAGGTCGTCGTATAAGTATCCGGCTCGGCGAAGTCACGTGCTGCGGGGAAATTACCCCGCACCGCGACGTGAAAACTCTTCGCCTTGGCACTAGACTTCATCAGCGTAAAGAGGATAACTCGGTTGGATTGGACAGTAGCCCTTCCACGTATCCTCCGGAGAGTGGCCAGAACAGGTGCCTCAGTTCTCTCATCGTCATTGGGTTATGCGATTGGGTTGTATGGGGGGTTGATTACGTTACTCGACCTGAGCCAGAGCAACGAACCCTCAACCGTACCAGCTATCCTTTCTTTAGCCGCGACGGCATCAAGGCATAGCTCCAACCCATATCTTTCCCAATAGACTCTCGAACCTTGAGGTGCGGTCCTGTAGCGGCGTTTGCACTTTCCTGAACACGAGCCGGTACTTGGTCTGGGGGCTGCCCAGCGCTACAGGATTGGCTTGCGGACAAGCCTCCGCTCCAGTATTCGTTCAACTCAACGTCTCTCACCTTGGTGCGGCGTATACCCTGTATTATAATCGCTGTAAGCATCTCGGATAAGTGGGGGACACGCTCACGCTCCCTGCGCTGGCAAAACCCAGACTTCAGCGCCCTAATCGGGTGTCAATGACGAGGATGCGAGTGGTAGCATGATCCCTTATGTCTCCTGACAATGGGGTGCAGCAGTATCGCCTCGGGCCCCCGGCCGTCTCCAACGATTCAGCGATTCCTGACTCGTGGTGTTATTTCTCTGGGCCGTGCCTCTGGAAACAACCCCGCTCCTATTCCACGATCTAGACTCGCAACTCCTTGCGTTCCCGTTTCCTTCCGATTGCTTGTCCTTCTTATGATGACCACCAAGGTTGTCTTCCTCCATGGCAGTGCTTGCGCTTTCCCGGTCTGCGCCGGTACTTGGCCCAGGGACCTCCTGGTGCCGCAGAGTCGGTTGACCCGAGCCGAGCCCCGACGCTGTCGGTTGCCCGGTCTCAGTATGCCGTCCTAAGACTGTGTGACGAGTTTCCGATACCCTCCTGCCTGGTCCGTATCCGTATTCTGACCCTGTAGTATTTAGGGTGTAACACTATCCCCTCCTTCCTAAGCTTCGTCCCGAAGCTATAGGATGGTGTTGTTGCGTATAGTCCTTCAGCCCCGTACTATTGCTGGATTGTTGAGACAAAAAACCGCGTGGGAAAAAGTCTCTCAAATCATCGGTGAGCCCGTAGTCCGTTGGCGTATCAGGATGCTATACTCCGCTACCGCTCGATCATCGAGACTGAAAAACCCCCATGGGACAAAGTCTCTTAAATCGTCGTGAGACGGTAGCCCGTTGGCGTTTCCAATCGACGAAACTCGTAATGGTTCTGTACGGTGACCTTTGAACAGCCTCGCAGTCTGCCGCTCTGGTTATCGAGAAAAACCCAGTGGGAAAAACCTCTTTAACCATTCCTTGTGGTGGCAGCTGTCCAATGGCGTGTTCGTCAGATCGTATCGGTCATAATATCGTATTGCTGTCGAATGCCATCCGTATTCCAGGGGACTCTTGACGTCCTGAGTCTGGTACCCGGTGTCCACCTTCCGGTGAAGGCATCCCGTTTCCATCCTGAAATTCCCGGGCTTTCGGCTCATCCGTCCTGGCGCTCGGCTCGGGACGCTGTCCTCCCTGACCTTTCGGTCAACCCGTTCTGCCACTTCAGCACGGAACGGCAGTCTCCCTGACCTTTCAGTCAACCCGTTCCGGCACTTCGGCATGGAACGGCATTCTCCCTGACCTTTCGGTCAACCCGTTCCAGCGCCCGGCACGGAACGGCATCTTTCCTCAACCTTCCAGTACCCGGCGTTCCAGCCGTGCTGCTGATATCGCGAGTACAGAGCCTTTGCCGCCAATTCTGACGAAGGCTGCCGCAGCCTACTTCGCATGCCGGATCGCCGTAAGCGGTCGATCCTTATCCCCCCCTTTCCAGGGCGGTTCTCCAAACGCCTTGAATAAGCGTCAAGTTTGCCATTCCAGCTACTGGACCGATGTTGATATATTATCGTCGATGCCAGCGGGATGCTGTAATCAGCGAGCCTGGCGTCAGTTGAGTATCCCGTCACCCGAGGTTTGCTCAACGTACGGTGTCTCGTGGGTTCCGTCGATGAACGTGTATTACTTAACAGCTGGTGTAGTCCTCCTCTCTCGCCCCACTACGGAAGAAGAATAGCACTGAGCGTGAAGCCCAATGCGTCGGTAAGAGCCTTCCTAGCGATGCCGAAGAATGGTCCCGAGTGCGGATTACACACATCGGACGCCGCAAATACTCGGTTCTGCAGCTCGGAATAGCTGGAACGGTGTCCGGAACGTGTATTTCAATGTGTCCGGCTACTATCCCACTTCGAGCGAGAATGTGTGCCAGTTCCTGGGTAACACGGAGGAACTGGAGGGACCCAAAAATGACTGGATTTTGGCGATTTTCGTCCGGTTTCAGTGAAAAACAGGAAAAACGAGCTCTGCGGCCCTCGGAGTCCGTTGAAGGTCGCAGGCTTTCTGGTCGAACGGGGTCCCACCCTGGGTCTTCCTTCTGGATAAGCAGTCCAAAACCAAAAATCCTCGTCGTTTGCCTGCCAAGCAGTCATCGTGGACTGCATCTCCAGTGGACTTTGCTGGTCTTCAGTGCCACACATCCGGTGCGATGGACACCATCATCGGAGCCGTTGGTGGGGCGGTTCGCGCAGTTCCTGCGGACATCGTCGCTGCTTGGACCGACTCCCCACGCTCCTTTCTTGGCCTGACCTCCCAGTTACGGCTCATAGGCCGGCTGGGGGTCTTTCCCTCCCTAGCCTTTCGGCTTGACCACGTCTGCTCGGCGCAACAGCCAGCAAGTGGTCTTTCCTCCCTTGCCCTTTCAGCGCGTTACCAGGTCCCGTCGAGCTTCAACTCGACCCCTGGCTACCCAAACTTCCTTGCTCGTCGTTGGCGTTGAGCAGGACCTTCTTTCTTCACACATCTGCCTCATGTCGACCTGAGGGAGAGTGAGTGGCTGACAATCGACGTCGTCTGAAGGTCGAAATTCTCGAGAAAGGTGACTTGAATCTTAGATTATAGTGAGACACTGGGACGCCCAGTCAACGTCGGAGTGACGGTAATATCGAACTAGTCAGGTTTCTCGGTAGTCATGAAGGAGATGGGGCGCGCGCGGTCTTCGCCAGCGTTCAATTATTATACAAGAATAACTTCCCCAATGACCCTCCTTCCAAGTTCGCCCACCGTTAGGGGATTCACAGCGAATAATCTAAGGGGTTTGGTTCGGTATCGGCGGCGCCCGCCGGCTGCGGCTTGAGCGCCGGATCGTATGTGGCTCTGCGGCAATGGCTTGCTCGACGGATCGCTTGGTGGATGGTGCGGTGTGCGCGGCAGCTCGCGCGGCGGCGCATGCTTCGAGATGGGCCTGGCGGCTTGCCAGACGGCTCGCTCGTGCATCGCTTCAGCGGATGGTTCGGATCGAGACGGGCCCGGTGTCTTGCCCGACGGCTCACTCACGGCGCTTCGGTGTATGGTTCGACGCATGCCCAGCGGCGTGCCCGATGGCTTGCGTATATTGTTTCGATTCGAGACGGGCCCAGTGGCTTGTCCAACGGCTCGCTCGTAATGCTTCGGAGGATCTGCCCTTCGGCGGATGGTTCGATTCGAGAGGGGCCTGGCGGCCTGGTTCGCAGCGATGTCTCACTCGACGACTGCTTCACAGGTAAGATCAGGTAAGGAATACGCTCACACACGCACCAGCCAAGGCGGACGTGGGTCAAAGCCCGGAGCTACTCGTCCTGGTCGGTCTAACGATAAGCCGAACGTATCCCCGCACCGCATAATCCTCTCAGGCCGTGTGGGTGCGCGGTTTTACCGGCCTATCAGAAAAAGAGAAGATATTGGTTCTATGACCTCACTCCTCATATCCCGTATTTAGTTGCGTTTGACGCTGCTTCCGGAGACTAGCCCCTTAGGTCCGTGACGGCCGTAAGGTCTAATCCTGAGGCTAACTCCCGCCTAGACTCTCAAACTCCTCACGTATCCTTCCGTCTCCTTCCCAATCAACTGTCGTCATGCTTGTGGCTTGCTTGTATCGCTTTGGCGTATCTGCGCTTCGGCGGGTCGCTCGAGGTGGATACAGAACATTCGCCACGTGACTTCTCTTGGTCGAGAGTTGCCTCGGGTGTAAGAGCTCACCGGTCATGTCACGGATAGTTGTAGCCCCTGATCCCCACAGGATCAGTCCACACATCCTCATTGGTTCTGGTCGGTCTAACGATAAGCCGACTGAACCCCGCACCATGTATTTCCCTTAATCAGGGATTACCGGCCTATCAAAGTCTGGTAGGTTTATCTGGCCTCAAGGGTCCAGGCCTCCTCGCTCTGCATAGTTGCGTTTTCAGCCGGACCGGAGAAAAATCCCTTACGACTGGTACGTCCATAAGGCTCGAACTCCGGGTTTATCTCCCGCCTAGACTCTCTGAGACTGACTAACTCGTTCTCTTTCCAATGGGTACGTACCCCTCGTGACTGTCTGTCCGCTTGCGTGTGTATCATCGATTCGAGGCGCAGGCCCGGCAGCGTGCCGGGGACTTGCGAGTATCACTGCGGCGGTTCGTTCGACGCAAGCCCGGCGGCAGCCTGACAGCTTACGCACCTCACCAGTGTTGCTTGGGTGTTGGATTGTTTGTGGCTCCGTGGCGACGACTCACTCGATGGATCGCTCGTAGTTCCATGGCGACGGCACACTCGATGGATCGCTCGGTTCCATGGCGACGACTGGCTCGACGGATTGCTCGTTGGGAGAAGGTCGGTGACTCGATGTCTGGGTCACCAGTAGGTGGTCCGTTGATTGTTAGACGATTCAAGTGGTGGGTGATTCCGCTGATGATGTCGATGTCGTTGCCAACCGCTTGTCGGTGGGTCGTCGTATAATTATCCGGCTGGGCGAAGTCACGTGCTGTGGGGAAATTACCCCGCACCGCGACATGAAAACTCTTCGCCTTGGCACTAGACTTCATCAGCGTAAAGAGGATAACTTGATTGGATTGGACAGTAGCGCTTCCACGTATTCTCCGGAGAGTGGCCAGAACAGGTGCCTCAGTTCTCTCGTCATCATTGGGTTATGCGATTGGGTTGTATGCGGGGTTGATTACGTTACTCGACCTGAGCCCGAGCAACGAACCCTCAACCGTACCAGCTATCCTTTCTTCGGCCGCGATGGCATCAAGGCATAGCTCCGACCCAAACCTTTCCCAATAGACTCTCGAACCTTGAGGTGCGGTCCTGTAGCGGCGTTTGCACTTTCCCGAACACGAGCCAGTACTTGGTCTGGGGGCGGTCCAGCGCTACAGGATTGGCTTGCGGACAAGCCTCCGCTGCAGTATTCGTTCAACTCGACGTCCCTCACCTTGGTGCGGCATATGCCCTGCATCATAATCGCTGTAAGCATCTCGGATAAGTGGGGGACACGCTCACGCTCCCTGCGCTGGCAAAACCCAGAGTTCAGTACCCTAATCAGGTGTCAATGACGAGAATGCGAGTGGTAGCATGATCCCTCATGTCTCCTGACCATGGGGTGCAGCAGTATCGCCTCGGGCCCCCGGCCGTCTGCAATGAGGCTCCACGGCAGCGCTTGCGCTTTCCTGGTCTGCGCTGGTACTTGGCCCAGGGACCTCCTGGTGCCGCAGAGTCAGTTGACCCAAGCCGAGCCCCGACGCTGTCGGTTGCCCGGTCTTGGTATGCTGTCCTAAGACTGTATGACGAGTTTCCAATACCTTCCTGCCTGGTCCGTATCCGTATTCCGACCCTGTAGTATTTAGGGTGTAACATGGATACACTAAGTCTGTGCTGGATGCCCGAAGCAAATACTGGACACCTGAAGCAAATACTGGACACCCGAAGTCTGTGCTGGACGCCCGAAGCAAATACTGGACGCCCGGAGTGGTGGACAGTGGATGCCCAGAGCGAATACTGGACACCTGGAGTGAATACTGGACACACGAAGTCTGTGCTCGACGTCCGAAGCAAATACTAGACACCCAGAGTGGTGGACACTGGATGCCTGGAGTGAATACTGGATGCCCGGAGTGGTGGCCACTGTATGTCCGGAGCGAATACTGGACACCTGGAGTGAATACTGGACACCCGAAGTCTGTGCTGGGCGTCCAAAGCAAATAATGGATACCTGGAGTCTGTGCTGGATGCCTGAAGCAAATACTGGACACCCCAAGTGAATACTGGATACCCAAAGCGAAAACTGGACACCCAAAGCGAATACTGGACACCCGAAGTCTGTGCTGGACGCCCGAAGCAAATACCGGACACCCGAAGCAAATACTGGACACCTGTAGCATATACTGAACACCCGAAGCAAATACTGGGCACCCGAAGTCTGAGCTGGACGCCCGAAGCAAATACAGGACACCTGAAGCAAATACTGGAAACCCGGAGTGAATACTGGACGCCGGAAGCAAACACTGGACACCCGAAGTCTGTGCTGGACGCCCAAAGCAAATACTGGACGCCCAGAGTGGTGGACACTGGACGCCCAGACCGAATACTGGACATCCAGAGCGAATACTGGACACACGAAGTCTGTGCTGGACGCCTGAAACAAATACTGGACACTCGGAGTGGTGGTTACTGGATGCCCGGAGTGAATACTGGATGCCCGGAGTGGTGACCACTGTACGCCCAGAGCGAATACTGGACACCCGGAGCGAATACACGACACCCGAAGTCTGTGCTGGATGCCTGAAGCAAATACTGAACGCTCGGAGTGGTGGACACTGGACGTCCAGACCGAATACTGGACACCTGAAGCGAATACTGGCCACCCGAAGTCTGTGCTGGGCGCCCTAAGCAAATACTGGATACCTGGAGTCTGTGCTGGATGCTCGAAGCAAATACTGGACACCCGAAGTTAATACTGGACACCCGGAGCGAATACTGGACACCTGGAGCGAATACTGGACACCAGAAGTCTGTGCTGGACGCCTGAAGCAAATGCTGGACACCCGGAGTGGTGGACACTGGATGCCCGGAGTGAATACTGGACGCCCGAAGCGAATACTGGACACGCGAAGTCTGTGCTGGACGCCCGAAGCAAATACTGGATGCCCAGAGTGGTGGACACTGGACGCCCAGAACGAATACGGGACACCCGGAGCGAATACTGGACACCCGAAGTCTGTGCTGGATGCCCGAAGCAAATACTGGACACCCGGAGTGGTGGACACTGGACGCGCGGAGTGAATACTGGACGCTCAGAGTGGTGGCCACTGTACGTCCGGAGCGAATACTGGACACCTGGAGGAAATACTGGATACCCGAAATCTGTGCTGGGCGTCCAAAGCTAATACTGGATACCCAGAGTCTGTGCTGGATGCCCGAAGCAAATACTGGACACCCGAAGCAAATACTGAACACCCGAAGTCTGTGCTGGATGCTGAAGCAAATACTGGACACCAGAAGTGAATACTAGACACCCGGAACAAATACTGGACACCCGAAGCGAATACTGGACACCCGGAGCACATACTGGACACCCGAAGTCTGTGCTGGACGCCCAAAGCAAACACTGGACACCCGGAGTGGTGGACACTGGACCCCCAGAGTGAATACTGGACGCCCGAAGCAAATACTGGACACCCGAAGTCTGTGCCGAACGCCCGAAGCAAATACTGGACGCCCGCAGTGGTGGACACTGGATGCCCAGACCGAATACTGGATACCCGGAGCAAATACTGGACACCCGAAGTCTGTGCTGGATGCCGGAAGCAAATACTGGACATCCGGAGCAAATACTGGACACCCAGAGCAAATACTGGACCCCCGAAGTCTGTGCTGGACACCTGAAGCAAATACTGGACGTCCGCAGTAGTGGACACTGGACGTCCAGACTGAATACTGGACACCTGAAGCGAATACTGGACACCCAAAGTCTGTGCTGGACACCCAAAGCAAATACTGGACACCCAAAGCAAATACTGGACACCCAAAGCAAATACTGGACATCTGAAGTCTGTGCTGGACGCCCGAAGCAAATACTGGACACCCGAAGTCTGTGCTGGATGCCCGAAGCAAATACTGGATGCCCAGAGTGGTGGACACTAGACGCCCAGACCGAATACTGGACACCCGGAGCGAATACTGGACACCCAAAGCGAATACTGGACACCCGGAGCACATACTGGACACCCGAAGTCTGTGCTGGACGCCCGAAGCAAACACTGGACACCCCGAGTGGTGGACACTGGACGCCCGGAGTGAATACTGGACGCCCGAAGCGAATACTGGACACCCGAAGCGAATACTGGACACCTGAAGCGAATACTGGACACCCGAAATCTGTGCTGGGTGTCCGAAGCAAATACTGGATACCCGGAGTCTGTGCTGGACGCCCGAAGCAAATACTGGACACCCGGAGCAAATACTGGACACCCGATGTGAATACTGGACACCTGAAGTCTGTGCTGGATGCCCGAAGCAATCACTGGACACCCGAAGCAAATACTGGACATCCGGAGCAAATACTGGACACCCGGAGCAAATACTGGACACCCGAAGTCTGTGCTGGACGCCTGAAGCAAATACTGGACGCCCGGAGTGGTGGACACTGGACGCCCAGACTGAATACTGGACACCTGAAGCGAATACTGGACACCCGAAGTCTGTACTGGACACCCAAAGCAAATACTGGACACCCAAAGCAAATACTGGACACCCGGAGCACATACTGGACACCTGAAGTCTGTGCTGGATGCCCGAAGCAAATACTGGACGCCCGGAGTGGTGGACACTGGACGCCCAGACTGAATACTGGACGCCCGAAGCGAATACTGGACACCTAAAGTCTGTGCTGGACGCCCGAAGCGAATACTGGACACCCGGAGCGAATACTAGACACCCGGAGTGAATACTGGACACCCGAAGTCTGTGCTGGATGCCCGAAGCAATCACTGGACACCCGAAGCGAATACTGGACACCCTGAGCACATACTGGACACCCGAAGTCTGTGCTGGACGCCCGGAGCAAATACTGGTCACACGGAGCGAATACTGGACACCCGAAGTCTGTGCTGGGCACCCGAAGCAAATACTGGATACCCGGAGGGAACACTGGACACCCGAAGCAAATACTGGACACCTAGGGTGCTGGACACACACAATGAGAACTAAATATCGGAAGTGACCTCTAAGGAAATGATATAAAAGGGCGGTGTTCCAAAGCAAGTGGCAAGGCCATCGACAGCATCTTCAAAGATCGAACCCCAAAACCGAATACCGAACGAGACGCTCAAGTTTTTTCGTTGTAAATTATAGAAAGATCCAGACTTCATTCAGATGCATATACACACTTCCCTCTTGTTCAACTGAATTATTGCTGGAGTGGGTAGGAGCGGGTACGACTATTCTCTCTATTAGGTGCGTAAAGACTATGAACAGCAAGCCCAAATACCAAGACTCTCCGTAGACTCTCCGCTGGCCCGCCCGCTCTCTCCGGCGTCATGCCACTCGCAGGTACAACATTGACAGCAAGAATGATAGAAACGCGAAATACTTAACAACAGCAACGAGATGAACTTCCCACATACAGTATCCTTTCCCAACGGTTGCATAATCCAAAACCTGACACAGCTCCCCACCAAAGCTTCCGATCGCCGACTCATTCTGCCATAACAATCACATTTCGGTTAACTGGGATGTGGGTAGGGTGTTGTCAATGCCGTCTGGTAAATGCTTGGTGTGGTTGGTTACAGGTTCCTCCACCGTTGCGCTGCCCTCACCCATTATTTCCTGCAGTGGTCTGGGAGAGAGGGTATCGGTATCCTTGGGAGTGGCTTCTACTCCTCGACCACGAGCTATCAAGTGCTTTCTGGACCATCCAATACTGGTACCATGTCGTAGCCCAGCTGGGACAATCCGATCCATCCAATCTGCCTCTGAAGGTTGGAAACCGACACACTCGTCCAAGCTAAAAACTTTTCCATCATCGTTGCCGATCTTCCTAATGGAGTTATCGATTTCACGCTTCTTTTTTTCGACCTCGGTATTAGAGAGTCGAATTTTATCTTACTGCTCCCGGAACCATTTTGCCTTTTTCTCTTGTTCCGCCAGTTGATGATACAGCTCCGTAAGCAGAGTCCTGTTTTCCTTCATTGCTATATCGGTAGCATAGATAGCATCACATATATTCCTACCCTCAGTGATTATACGCACTATTGTATATCTGGCGAGCCCTCGAACACCAACATTGGCCAATGAAGCAATTTCAGCAATGTCGATTTCCGGACTTTCAAGTCGCTGAGCAGTCCGACAGAGAGTGCCAGCAAGTGCAGCAACATGAGGCTTATCCACCGAAAGAAAGTCATTCATCATATCCTTTGGCATTGCGATACCACCGGTTTTGCCAAATTCGGAACCAAATTCCATCGGCCTGGAGGTGATTTCTTTTGCTTCTTTACCGAGGAGTGAGGATATCCTGTCGCCATCGCTGTCTCCTTCATCTGAGAGAATTTCATCCTCCTTGTCTTCCGAATTTACACCAGCGATGGTAGAAATCCGTTCAATATAGGAGTCGAACATCTCGCAGTCACGTTCACTCAGAAAAACACCTGAAAGTCTTGAAGCGTATTGCCGTAATTGTGTGAGGCTCCAGAATCGAATACCCAGGTTCCATATGATGTTGCCGATCAATGTGATGCTACCATTACTTCCGAGCTAAGGGAAGTAGTCCCTACGAGTCATTGTAGATTGCCAGTTTCCTCCATCTGATAGTCTTTTCTTTCCTGCTCAGTATTCCTTCTGTTGTGTATGGTATGTCCTTTTCTCCTTGCCGGACAATTAGGTCGGATATGTCCTTCTTCTCCGCAATGGTAGCAGCCATCCGTTGGGTCTTCTCGTGAGCGTGTGGAAGTGGATATCTCCTTGCTCCAGCAGTTGGCTGTAGTATGTATTGCAGTAGAGCACCAATCACACCAAACTTTTGGGGAACATCCTTTCCCTCGATAGTTCCCATGTCCCTGATAAGCTCCTCGTCCTCCTCTTCCTCCCTGCAGACTTCCTCCTCTTCCTCCTTACTGTGTGTACAATACCTCTGACACTGCATCTGGTACCACCACCATTGCTTTATTCTTTTCGCACTCCTTCAGTACATTAATGACTTCATCAATGGTAATGTTGGCTCGGGATTGCAGAATTTTGATGGTGACAGCAAACATGGGAGGGAGGGTTGTGAAGATATGTGTCTTGAAGGCAGTGTTGGTTATTGCTTCGTCAGTACCAACAAGTTGGTTTCTGATCTCCAGTAACTGTCCGAATTAGGTAGATATCGGGTGACTGGCAGTGGGATGCAGTGAGCTGAAGTTACAGTAAAGTGTCATTCGACCAACAGTGTTGTTGGCTCCGTCCATTCTGGCTGCAAATGTAGTCCACATCTCCGCCGGATCGCTGGTTTCATCAATATGAGCTCTCACGGTTATGCCGTAGGAACCAAAGATGATGGCTGTAGCTTGGGCCTTCCGTTGCGCATAGTCTCGGTAGGCGGCTCGTTCTGCAACTGCTGCCGCTGAGTATCCTACTGGGTTGTTGGGTTCTTCCTCCTCTACAACAGCAATTGTCCAAGCCATAACAGCTTGTATGATCTGCTCGCACTCTCACTTCCAGTTGGTATAATTTGTTACTTCAAGGAGATTGATCTTTCCAAGAGCATGCTTGAAGGGTTTCTCAGATATGGCGACAGTGGGAGTGAAATTGTATGACTTTTGGGGTTGCTTCTTTCTTATTTGTCAGTGGAGGTTATATGGACAGTGTAAGAGGACGTGAATCAATAGGCCTCAATATCGCCAGCCCTTGCACTTACTGCTGGGGTCCCTTATGAGCCTACTTTTGACACGAGAGTGTGTGACGATGGTGAAAAGTTGAGAAATTTGGTATGAGGTTCGTTTGGTTGGAGCAGTTACAACTCCAGGCTCATAACCTGTAAAAAGGATATCGGTCTAATGGTGAAGATGAATGTATAGTATATTGAACAAGTATATGAAAAACTGAGAGAGAAGTACAAGAAGAACAGCAGATATCTCTTCTTACTTCCCCGCTCTTGCGTAAACATGTCCTCAACAAACTGTAAAGCAGAAGCGCCAAACCTAAAGACCGTCTCGGCGTGAGAAGCATTTCCAACAATGAGTTTTCTCAAATTGCACCATCGGCTCGCTCTGTTCAACTCTTTATGGATGGCGATTCCACCTTACCTGACTATAACACAACCCAAAAAATCTTTTGAGGAAATTGTTTAATGGACGAGTGGTGAGTATAAAAAGATGAGCTGCTTCCTGGTGGGTTGTCTAGGCAACTCTCTACATTGTCAGTCCAACTCTGTGCATTCCACATTCAAAAAAGTTATTTTGTATGCCTGCAGAGTTTGTGAGTTCTACATGTACTGCCAATACCCGACACATGATACCATCTCCCTCAACTCTATAGAAGCCTCCCTGAGTTGCTTTCACGACAACAAGGATGTGTTTATAGAAAATTGGGTATCCAAAAAAAATCTGTGTTAGTCAAAGCAGCTAAAGCCAAGAGTATCAAGGCAAGAGACTTGAAGATGAACAAGACATGCCACTGTAACTGTCAATAAATCTCGAGCTCCTACGACCACAAGTTCACCACTGAGCAGGCTCAAATTTACCAGAAATATACTCATTTCAACTTCCCAAAGATCCACCTCACCAGCCATTTCAGGGAGTCGATTGAGATGTTTGGCAGCCTCGAGCAGCACTCCACATCTGCCACAGAACTCTTACATAAAAGTGAGGTCAAGAAAGGGTATTGGGGTTCCAAGAAAACTGGTGACTTTTACTCGCAGATTCTGGAGTCCAACACTAGGATTGAGACCCTTGATGTCTGTAAGTTAAACGTTAACCCTGGGAGTTGCACCATGACTTCTCCGACTATATCTCACCTGCGGCCTCCCCATGTTCTTAAAAGTCCTACTGGGCCGCATAAATATGAATTCGGTGTATTTTTGGCCTTCATTTGCAATCCAGAGCTACAACATAACATGGGGATTGCCACCTATTGTTTTCTTAATGGAGAGGGTATTTCCGTGAAGGGTGAGGAGCTCAATATGGTGCCAATAGTGGTATACAAATCCATTATGGTTCACCTCCTAAAGTATGGAATGGCTATTGGCGAGAAACAAATACTCTGATACACATTGGAGACTCACTGGCATAGGGGTCCACCGCGCCATGACTGGGTTTGGTGGCGAGCTTGCAGACTGTTACACCCAGCGCACTGGTGACACCCCAAGACATGCAATTAGTATAACTAGCCGGACCCAATCTGAGGATTGAGGCCTAGTGATATTTCATGAGTGAAAGTCATAGGCAGGGGCAAGCTCTGAAAGAGAGGAGTATTACCGACCCAACAGCAGCCAGGTGGTAACTCAAGGTTACCAATTGGAAAGGGGATGAGTGGCAGCCTCAGGCGAGGGCCTGGTCATATCCCTGGGAGGTGTCAAGGTTATCCTCCGCAAGATCCATACTAAAAGCTACTAGTAGTTGCGGTATACCAGCAAAAATATCAACTTTTTCTGGGTACCATATAACTCACAAGCGGCCGTGCAGGACGCGTGAGGTGGAACGGGTCCGGTGGGTATATGAGGGGAGGCAGACCATCTGTCAGTTGTTTGAAGAAGACCAGACCTTAACTTGTTAAGTTACAGAGACATATTCTTCAGTTAACTGCAATTGCTGCGGCACTTGTACCGACGTCACCAGGCATTACTGGAAGGATCTAGACTCCTAGATTGCGACCCCGAATGCACCTGAGAAGCATATAGCCAGTAAGGGCTGCAGACAGGAGCACGAGGGTGACGATGCCTACAAGAGGGTATAAACGAATATTGTTTGTAAGCATCCGGATCAAAGATCTTCTGGGTCCGTACCTATCAATCAGTGCCACGTCCCAATCAACCCTATCTCCCTCTGATACGGAGAGACACTATTGAATAATACCAAGGTATTGCACTTCCTGAGTCGGCCCAAGGGCAGACGGCCAATGAGTCAGCACGACATATAAAGAGTACTGGTTTCCTGTGTAGAGAGCTATCAGCAATGATCAGTCGGAAGTTGAGCCTTAACAATATTACATTGTTTCTGGGATCAACTCTCTAGTGATATTTTATACACAAATCTCTTAGTGAATTTTCCCAACCACTCCTGTGTGAATCCTTTGGAACTACACAGTTACTCCACTGCCATCATACAAGTATTACCTGCTCAAGGGTGATAAACTGTTGGTGACCACCTAGGTGATTGTGCTGTTGGTGAAACATCTGAGTGTTACACTATATTGTTAGCAGACACACCAACGCTACAGTATACCTCTCTACAAGAAACGTATAAGTAACCATGTCAGAATCTCAGGCATTGGTAAAGTTCAAGATACGAAAGAGCTCCAATAGGTTGGACACAATGGATGTGGTCATCTATGATGCCGACACTGGCGAGCCAGTGGTGTGGAATCCGGTCGCTGTGGAGGCACCAGGATGGTTCTGTAATATGGTGAAAACACTTGACAAGAGTCTGTTGCAGTTTGGTCAGCTAGTGCAGCTGTGCTGAAAGAATGAGTATGACATCAAGGAAATCTTCCTAAAATTGACACAGCACTATGAGGATCTTCTGCATGACCACAGATATCTATGTGAGCTGTCCCAGGCCAAAACTGAACAAATGCACTACGTCTCGGAAGAGGCTTTCTGGCAGCTGTCAGTAGCGAGCACCCAGTTCTCTGACCAGGTGTCCACCACTATTCTAGCTGCCCAGACTCAGGATGAAGCGCAGTTCAAACACCTGGTAGTGGTAACTGAGGTGCTTGATGCCAATGCTACCCATGTCATTGCTATGATGAATGAGTTTGCTGCAACAAAGGATGCCGAAATCAAGGTACTTCAGAATTCCAGCATGGCCATGAAGGAGGATATTGCGGCCCTCGACAAGGAGGTAAAATGCATGCCCAATGCAGCCGATGTCAAAAAGCAACAAAAGAAGCTGTAGGAGTTCTTCGATATGGCAATCAAAAAGACAAAAGATTCGGCCAACTCCATTGCACTCGTGGGCGAACTGGAAGGACTAAGACGCTCAGTAAAGGAAGGGAGGTCCGTGAAAGAAGCATCCTTACTAAGAGAAGAACCCTCAGTGAAAAAGAGGAAGGCTATCAAAAGCGACCCTGAGAGACCAGTCCCACCTATCGAGCCAGACTCAGGTGAAGGCCCAGCGGCTCCTCCACTCAGTCCTATACGTTTGGAGTTGTATGACCCAGATGAAGATGGTGAGGAGGAAGCCAACCAAGCTGCAGGTAGAGCGGGAGGAGGTAGTGGTGGATGACAGACAGGGGTGTTTGTGGTGGCACTAGCCTACCCAGCAGCCCCAGTGACACGTCATCGGATGAGACGTCACCCTCACCCCCACTATCCCAACCACCAAGATAGTCCACCACCCTGTAACGAAACCCAAGGGTGCCATCTCCCAGGAGGGGATTGTGGGATCATAAACGTTCACCATTGCCATACAAGCTTTGAGATCCAGTCCATGTCACAATCCAAAAACCTGTGCTGGATAAGCCAGAAAATTTTTGCAGTCGCGATGTGAAGCTTACGTTCACAGCATGGTAGGCTTGTGTTGGAAATTATTTCAAGTACTATGAGACCACCTATGTGAAGGAAATGGACAAAATTGCTTTGGTGGAGCACTGGATATCTGGAAATGCAGAAGAGTGGTACAAGGTACGTACAGAACGGCTTCCAGAAGATGATATCGAGTTTGTAGAGGTGCTTTAGGAAGTGGGGAAAAATCTAGAGGATGAGATTAAGGAGGAAAATCATTCTCATCGGAAATCACCACAGCTAAAAATGGCAGTATAATGGGCCTCCGGAGATGATGGACTGGAGTCGGCGTCCAGAGATGATGGACAGGAGGCTGCACATCCAGAGATGACAGCTGCTCAAGTCTCCCGAGCACCAGCTCAGGGGACAATCTTCCGTCTTTACCCCTGGTGAGTCCCTCAGGCCCGTTGTATATAGAGAGAGTATTCCTCCTTCGAAGTTGTGTGAATCAATCAATTTGCTATCTTCGTCTCTGCTGATCCCTATATTCCAACAGGTTATGAGCCCAGCTTGAACACTCTGCCAGTCCGCAACCGATCAATATCTGGGTCCATCGAACCTGCTGTTTTCCTACTCACTAGCATACTTTATCCCTGCACTCTTGTTTTCAAGCCTCAGCCCCTCGAGCTGCATCGCGTCGTGACAACATCGCCAACAAGGCTTCGACCAGAGAAACCGTCACATTTGCAGTCACCGACTTACATGATATGCGAATCTGCTACTCGTGGAGACTGACTTAAGATCACTCTTTTCCGCTAAGAGCGCCTTCAAGATTGCTACTGGAAACAAAAATTCTCTTGAAAGCAGACACCGTTGCCCAGGGCCGTGACTACAATCGGTACGCCGACGGCGCATCCTTGATTTCCGATGTATCTATTGAACCTACAATTCGGGCTGCCAAACAAAGTTCAACTGCAAACGAAATCGATTCTGCAGCCCATGTCTGAGGATTCCTTTGCCAGGAATACAACTCTACCTTCACGATATTCAGTTGTTGAATACATCGCGAGCCAACTCACCATTCACCAGGAATTGGGCGGAACCAAAAAAGCGATCTCGGATACCACCGTCATTTGCCACTTTCTTTTCGAGCCGTACCACGATCTTTCGACATTATCGCCGACAACTATGACTACAATCGGTGTGCTGACAGTGCAGCCTCAATAATCTACATATCCTACGAACCTACGATTTAAGCCGTCATCCAAAGTCCGCTCGCAAATAGAATCATTCTGCAGCCCGCATCTGTGAATTCCCTCGCCAGAAATACGACTCTACATTCACGATATCCAGTTGAATCATTACTCGAAGCTGCTGCTCCTGCTTGATGTCGGTGGAGCTGCTGTGCGTGCCTGTTGTTGTGGCCGTCGTACGTGCTCAGTGGAGCTGATGTATGTGCCTGTTGTTGTGGCTGTCGTATGCACTTGGTGGAGTTGCTTTGTGTGTCTGTTGTTGTAGCTGTTGTACGCGCTCAGTGGAGCTGCTGTACGTGCCTATTGCTGTAGTCATCGTACTCACTTGGTGGAGCTGCTGTACGTACCTGATGTTGTGGCCATCGTATGCACTCGGTGGAGCTGCTGTGCACGCCTATTGTTGTGGCCATCGTATGTGCTCAGTTGAGATGCTGTTCGCGCCTATTGTTGTGGCCATCGTATGTGCTCGGTGGAGTTGCTGTGCGTGCCTATTGCTGTGGCCATCGTACACGCTCACTGGAGCTTCTGTGCGCGCCCATTGTTGTAGCCATCGTAAGCACTTGGTGGAGCTGCTGTGCGTATCTGTTGCTGTGGTCATCGTACACTTTTGGTGGAGCTGCAGTACGCGTCTGTTGTTGTGGCCATCGTATTCGCTTGGTGAAGCTGCTGTACGCACCTATTGCTGTTGTCATTGTACATGCTCGGTGGAGCTGCTGTGGGCACCTGTTGTTGTGGCCGTAGTATGCGCTCGGTGGAGCTGCAGTGCGTGCCTATTGTTGTGGCCGTGGTATGCACTCAGTTGAGCTGCTGGGCGTGCCAATTGCTGACGATTGACAGACCATCCTAAGGATCCGCCTGAGAATAGGCATGGTATCCAGGGGAAGCTCCTGGTGAAGCATGTGGCAGTTGGTTAAGCAGGTTTCCTTTCCCTCTCCTTACTTTCTTTGGTGGATGCACTCTTTCTCCTATGTCCGTGGTTTTCCCATGAGGTTTTTTACACGGTTATGAGTTTTAATGAGACATCCGATGATACCAGGTACATCCAGAGATGACAGCTGCCTGAGTCTCCCGAGGACCGGCTCAGTGGAAAGTCTTCTGTCTTTACCCATGGCGAGTCTCTCAGGCCCGTTGTATATAGAGATTGTATTCCTCCTTCGAAGTTGTATGAATCAATCAATTCGCTATCTTCGTCTCTACCGATCCCTATATTCCAACAAAAAAACCCAAAGAAAACCCCTCAGTCCAAAGAAGTTAAGGACTACAACTCTTCACACTAGGTCAATAAAAAGACTGGGGAAAAGAGCAACAAAGGGGATTGGGGTGACAAGGGATCAAGTGCGAAGAAGGAGCAATGCTACAAGACGAAGGATGATGCAACCAAGGGGGTCGACCCCAAGCTGGTTGAAAAACTTTTCAAGAATAACGATTGCCTCACATGTGGTAAACCGAACCATCGCTGGTTCAAATGCTGGGGGCCAATTGTTATGATATCCTCTCGTTTGGTGGTTGGCAACAAGTGCCGTATCCCTGACTCTGCATTTGAGGAGGAAGAGGGAGAAAAACCCCAGCATAATGCCAAGCGTGCTAAGGTCTTGGCACATGGGGTCGAAAGAGATGATTCTCCTAAGCCATGCCGATATACGTGATATATCCTGATATGGGAGAAGAAGTTATTTGAGGAGGACTCCAAAAATGTGATACTGGGACGTCTGGTCAACATCGGAGTGACGGTAATATCGAACTAGTCAGGTTTCTCGATAGTCACGAAGGAGATAGGGTACACGCGGTCTTCACTGGCATTCAATTATTATACAAGAATAACTTTCCCAATGACCCTCCTTCCAAGTTCACCCACCGTTAGGAGATTCACAGCGAATAATCTAAGAGATTCAGTTCGAAAATGGAATCGTCTGCCGGCTCGTGTACTCGTCAACCTGCCCAGTGGTTCACATGGCGGGATCATAATGGTGGAGGGTTCGGCATATGCCTGGCAGCTTGCCTGACAGCATGTGGATGTCACTTCGGCGTATGGTTCGACGTATGCCCGGTAGCTCACCCAATGGGTTGCGTGTATCGCTGCAGTGCATGGTTCAAGACGGGCCTGATGGCTAGCCCAATAGCTTGCTCATATCGCTTCAGCGGATGGTTCATTCGAGACAGGCTCGGCGTCTTGCCAGACGGCTCACTGGTGGCGCTTTGGCAGATGGTTCGATTCGAGATGGGCCCGGTGTCTTGTCCAACGGCTCACTCGCAGTGCTTCAGCAGATAGTCTGATTCGAGACGGGCCCAACGTCTTGCCTGACGGCTCATTGGCAGCGCTTCGGCGGATGGTTCAGATCAAGACGGGCCCAGCGTCTTGCCCGACAGCTTGCTCGTGGTGCTTCGGCAGATGATTTGATTCGAGATGGGCCCGGCGGATTGCCAGGTGGCCCGCTCACATCGGTCCGGTTCGGTGGATCTTTCAACGCATTCGGTGACTGCCAAACGGCTTGCGCAACAACTGTCTTACAGGTAAGATAAAGTAAGGGATATCCTCACGTACTTACCAGCCAAGGTGGGCCGGGAGAGCCAGTGTCCTCGATGCCTCCAGGTCCAACGATGGAGGAGAAGGAGAAGAAAGGGAAAGAGAAGGGAAAGGGCAAGGCAGTGCAGATCGCGGCACCTCCTGCCATGGGTCGTGCAGCTCGCCAACGGAAGAGGCAGGCAGCAGTCGACGCGGCAAAGACGGGGAAGCCGGAGAAGCCAGTGGTGCCCATCCGATCGATCCTAAAGCGACCGAAGACAGCGGAAGCAGAGAAGAAGGAGCAGGAGAAGAAGAGGGAGGAGGAGGCGGCAAGTAAGGAGGTGGAGAAGGCGGCAGCCGTGAAGCGATGGGAGGAAGGGAAACTGAGCCAGGAGGAGGGGGAAACATACAGCGCCGCAGACAGGCCGATTCGGGACCTGGCAGACGACGCCAACACCATCGAGGAGGTAGCCGCGGGGCAGAGGATTGCCCACATGGCAGGAATGCGGGCGCTGGGAAGCCAGTGGGAGGAGGATTGGGCTTGCAGTCACGCGGCATCACCGCAACAGCAGCACCAGCAGCAGCAGTGCCGGCAGCAGCAACAGCCTCGCCTGCCCGAGTGGCAGCAACAACAGCAGCCGCAGCATCAACAGCAGCAACACCAGCAGATACAGGCGTCGCCGCGGGTGCTACAGCAGCAGCGGCAGCAGGGTAACTGGACGTAGAGGGCAGCGGTGGTGGCGGCCCTCCCCCAGTTGGACTTCAAGCAGGTAGGCTGGAACGGGAAGCCAGAGTGGGAGCCCACGGGGCTGGAGCCCATCAAGGGGTCGATTCCACGTGACGAGTGCGGAATTGTGTTTGAGCGAGCAGCAGGGGCGCTGCAGATCAACCCAGCAGTGGCGGCAAGCGCGGCGGCGTTCGTCAACATCGTGCTCAGCAAGGTGGCCCCGGCGCATGTCCAGACCGAGCCATTCAGAATTTTGGTGCAGGGAAGGCTGTCGACAACAGCGCGCTTTGGGGCGTCGGCGGCGATGCTCCTCCGGTTTAAGAAGGAGGTCCTGGAAGCAGCCCGTAAAGCCAACAGAGCTATCATCAACATTGTCGCAAATGAGATGTGGGCGGAGCTCAAGATCCTGGTGCCCTATGACTGGTACTGGCACCCCAACAGGCTTGCGGAGCTCAGAGAGCAGATCGAAGCGGAGAACCCAGGAGTCGTGGTACCCACCCTCTCAATGAAGTGGATACGGGCAGTAAACACCATCGAGTGCCACTACCAGGCTGGCCGACTCCTGAAGAACGTGGCATCGGTGATCTTCAAGGTGCCAGGCAAGGCGGCGGCCCAAAAGCTGTTGGTGGAGATAGATAGCAGGCAACAAGTTCCATGCCCTTCCCTACATCCCGGACAAAGCCGACACCCTGTGTGGCACGTGCGGGCGGTGGGGACACTCAGAGTTCCGGTACCAGCAAGGCGTAGCAACCTGCACTAACTGTGTGGATAGCTGCAGGACCGAGGAGTACCGGTGTCAGGTGGCAACGTGCGGCAAGATCGTGAAGGTCTGCCCCCACACGGAGATGAAGTGCCTGAACTGTGGGGGCAGACACCTGACTCAGGACGATAGGTGCCAGGCAATGCGGGCCACCATCGAGATTGCCTGGGGCAGGCGAAACGGCAGAGCCCATGTGAAAACAGCACAGCCGACGCCCCCAGCAGCAACCTGCAGTTCTGGCGGATCAGCCCGGCTGAACTGGGTCCCAGGAGGTGAGCCGGCAGAGACTTCTCCAGACTGGACAGAAGATGTAATGGAGATAACGGCAACTGGAATGGAACCAAGTGGCACCGCCCCACCCGTAGCCGTCTGATAGCGGGCTTACAGGCTCCCAAGCTGGTGGCGCTCCAGCATAACTGCGCCAGGGGGGGACAAGTATTGGAGGTGGTGTTGGAGACGGCAGTGCAGAAGAGAGCAGATCTGGTCCTGATCCAGGAACCACACGGGGAGACAGAGAAGGACAGCACAAGGTCATACCCTAGCTTCCGATTTATTAGAGGGAAGGAGGGCAAGACGGCCAAGTGCTGGGTGACAATCAACCGGGAGTCTCAGTGCCAGGTGACGGAGCTGAAGGACCTGACCCAGGACTGCGCAAACTATGCGCAGGCCCTGGAGGTCAAGCCTCCACGCGGTGCCTCGATCATCATTGTTAACGTGTATGATCGCGGGTGGTAGGGGGGAAGTGGAGAGCGGCTAGCCCAGTGGGCGAACTGGGAGGCTATCACAAGGCACAGCCAGGTGATCATCGCGGGGGACATGAATGCCCACAGCCAGATGTGGAACGGGAGGGCAACATCGAGACGGAATGCACCATTTTGGGAGAACCTCATAAGCGACCACTCTCTGGTAGTGTGGAACTCCGAGGAGGCGACCCGGGTGGGCAGTGACAACCACTCAATCATCGACCTCACGCTCTCCTCACCTGGTGTCGAGCTCAACTGGAGTATCGACAGCAAAGAAGCGACCGGCTTGGACCATGAGGTCATTATGTGGGAAATTCTTGGAGGGACCCCAAACAGCCGAGACAGCAGCAAGGAGGTCACGGGGTGGGACATCAGCGGCTGGAGTGGGGCCAGAAAGAGCGAAGAAGAGCAGAAAGCTGTGAGGGAAAAGGAAGTGGCTGCCCAGCAATGCTACCTAAGATCGGGGAAGGAAACAGCAGCACTCGACGACACCAGCTCAGCGGAGTAGGTGGAGGAAGCAGCAGTGGCATTATGGGAGGCCATGGTAGGAACGCTCAATAGCCATGCCAGGGCGAAGAGGTGGTGCAGCAGATCAAAGCCATGGTGGATGGAAGAGCTGGCGGAGCTACGGAAGCAGCTGGGCAGGGCCAGACGACGGCCGGCAGGTATTGGGCGCGCACAGGATGCTCGACGCAACCTGTGGCGGGCCATTTGCAAGGCCAAGAAGGAATGCTGGAACAAGTTCCTCCAGGAGGCAAAGGAGAGGGAGGTATGGACAGCAGCGAACTATACTGCACTCAGGCTCGACTGGACAGGACAGGCACTGGTAGATGGAGAGGGCAACATTGCGGAGAGTCAGGAGGAGAGGGAGGCAGCAATCCTCAAAGGGCACTTCCCGAAGGGGCCGCCGGGCACGTATGAGCCATCGGCGGGCGGGCGGGCATTTGAGCAGGTTGATGTTCACTTAGTCGGCTACCTGCTGGCCAAGGCAGCCAACACAGCAGCACCAGACGATGACAGGATATCGGCGGACATCTTGAAAGTCTTCTGGCAGTGGGACCGATAGCGGATCACGCAACTGGTACGAGCATGCATCAGGACTGGCTACCACCCGAAGATAAGGAAGACGGCAAAGGGGGTAGTTATCCCGAAGCCCGGGAAGCCAGATTACACCAAGGTGAGAGCATACAGAGTGATCTCACTTCTGGATGTCATCGGCAAGCTGGTGGAGCGAACAGCAGCCCATCTGATTGCCGACCACCTGGAACGCAAGCGGGCCCTCCATGAGGGTCAGTACGGGTGCCGCAAGCGGCGATCCTGTGTGGATGCAGTGGCAGTCTTGATGAACTGCACCCAGCAGGCGTGGGCAGGAAAGAAGGTGGCAGGTGCACTGTTCATGGACGTCAAGTCAGCATTCAACAATGTTAGCAAAACGCACTTGGGCAAGCGCATGCAGGTACTGGGGATTGAGCCAGACCTCATCCGATGGACCAGCAGCTTCATGTCAGACCGCCAGGTGAAACTCGTTCTGGACGGCAAGACGGGCGAGGCGAATCCAGTGGATACGGGAATCCCCCAGGGGTCCCCAGTGGCGCCAATCCTCTTCACCACCTATCTGTCAGGAATCTTCGACGAGGTGGAGGCAGCCGTACCAGGTATCCAGGGCCTGTCCTTCGTGGACGACATAAGCTGGTGGGCGGACGGCGCAGACAGTACGGCAGTGGCAGCAAAGCTCTCGGCGGCGGCAGCGGCCGCGATTGGATGGGCGGCGGAGAACGGAGTAGCGTTCGACTCTGGCAAGACGGAGGCAGCGCTGTTCCACAAGAAACGGTCAGCACCTAGGGCAACAGTGGCAGTCGGCACCAACAGCGTCCCGTTCAACAAGGAGGCGACTAGGTGGCTAGGTATCTGGCTCGATGCCCAGCTCTCCCTAAAGGAACACCATGCCACCCGAATGAACGAAGGCAGAAAGGCTCTGACAAGACTCCGGCGGCTCACGGGGCAAATGGGACTCACACCAGCCAATTGTAGGAAGGTCATGACAGCGTGCGTCCAGTCAGCCACCATGTTCGGCGCAGAGCTGTGGTGGAAAGGAGACCATGCCACTGGCACACAAGGGCGGGCGGAGGAAATCCAGCGGCTGATCAACCAGGAAGCCCGGGCAACAACGGGCTGCTTCCGGACGACCAATCTGGGAGCCCTCTCGATGGAGTCGGGTCTCAGAGCAGCCACTGCGCAGCTGGAGAACAGACAGCGGCGCTTTGGACTACGGCTGCTGAGCCTACCCCTGGGGGACCAGGCGCGGCAGGTGGTGGGAGCCCCAACAGGAATCGGGAGGCAGCTCACAAACGCCCTCGCACACGGCGGACCGACCGAGAGCACAGTCCTACTGGAAGAGCCGGAAACCCTCGAGGCAGAGCTACTGCAAGAGGAGGAAGCCGAGGCGAAAGCAGAAGCAGAGAGGACCCGTCCCGGGCTGACCATGTTCACGGACAGCTCACGACTCGATGATGGGGCGAGCGGGTCCTTGGTGGTGTGGAGGCAGGGCCTGACTTGGGCGGGTGCCAAAGTGCATATGGGCAACAACCAAGAGGCCTATGATGCAGAGTGCACCGCTCTGGCCCATGCACTGGAACTGGCAGCGCAAAGAAGCTCAACCCCGGAACGAGTCACCATCTTTTCGGATGCACAGGCAGCCATCAGGCGGATGGCATTGGACGAGTCTGGCCCCGGGCAACAGTATGCCCTCCAGGCACGGAAACACATCACCACGCTGCGCAGGGCCAGGAACGGCATCGTCATCGAAATCCGATGGTGCCCAGCCCACAAGGGAGTTGTTGGCAATGACAAGGCTGACGAGTGGGTAAAGATTGCTGCAGGGGAGCCGAACACCCGTGGGGTGGAGTGGCTGAGCTCCTCAGGCCGAACGCAGGTGCGGGTGGCACCTCTCCCACGATCTCTCGCCAGCCTCAAGTGGGAAATCTCTGAGAAAAAGTGGGCGGAGGCACGTCAGTGGGCCGGAGGCCGGACCTCGAAGATGAAGTACTGCATGCCAAAGAGTCAGAAACCCGATAGCGTGGTGGCCGACAGCACCAAGAGGCTCGCCTCGAGGTTCTACCAGCTGAAGATGGGACACGCCCGCACAGGACAATACCTGCACTGGGCTAAGGTCCTCCCCGAGGCCCAGTGCTGGTGGTGCCGGTGTCCCACACAGACAAGGGACCACCTCCTCAAGTGGTGCCCAAGGTGGAAGGAGCAGCAGAAGACCTTGTGGAGGGAGGTCTACAAGGAGACAGGGAGAGGGAAGCGGTGGTGGAGGGCGCATGAGCTCTTCGCCGAGCAGAGGTGCAGTCAGGCGCTACTAGACTTTCTCACAGCAACAGACGTGGGAAGAATAGTGCCGCCTGCAGGAGGGGAAGCAGACGCAGGGAGCGAGGTGTCAGAATGGGAGCTCCAGGAGCGCTGGGAGCGGGAAGAGGAGCGCAGGGTGGAGGCAGAGGCGCTGGGTGCTGGGGAGGAGCCGCTGTTCCTGCCCACCCCACCCTTCATGGCATCGGCATGAGAGGAGCAGGGGACGGGTGGTGGTTTTCTTCTGTCTGTTCCTTTGTCTATTTCCTTGGTGCGCAATAACCTTTTGGGAGGGCCGGGCGGAGGGCAAAAGGGGAGCTTGCAACGAGCCGTCACTGCGCGGACTGCGGACAGGAAAACTGGGCAAAATGTACGCCGCCATGATCTAGATAGGTCATATGCGAGTATGATTAAACAAAAAAAAAACTAGCCAAGGTGGGTATGGAATAAAGCCCGGAGCTACTCATCTTGGTCGGGGTCTCTCGGGAACTCATGGGAGGCGTGACATATGGATCCTGGCCATCAGATTCCTGGTCTGGGGTTGGTTGGCCACGACTGGTATCCGCGATAAGGTGAGCAAGAATTCCGGAGCATGCCAGTCCATTGTTCTAGACAGAATCTTGCCTTGGCTGACGTGTCCTACTACAAGTGGGGCCACTTCACAGACTCCTTGCCTGCAGTTGCATGTTCACCACTTGCTGGTTTCCTTGCTTCTCTGGAGTTTCCAGTACTCCAGTCCATTATCTCCAGTCTAGACTTCTCAACCTTGTCATCACCTCATGAGCCCTGCTTCCGCCTAGACTCTCGAGCTCCTCACGTATCCTTCCATCTCCTTCCGATCAACTGTCGTCCCGCTTACAACGTATAGGCGTATCCTTGATTAGAGGTGCAGGCCCGGCAGCTGCCGGAGGCTTGCGATTCTCTTGGTGGTGAATCGCTCGACACAAGCCCGGCAGTACCCCAACGGCTTGCAAGTATCACTGCAGCGGCTCGTTTGACGCAAGCCCGTCTGCGGCCTGACAGCTTGGGCATGTCACTGCAGCAGTTTGTTCGATACAAGTCTGGCAGCAGCCCGACTGCTTGCGCTTATCGCTGTGGCGGTTGGTTTGTGGCTCTGTGGTGACGACTCACTTGACAGATTGCTCGTAGGCGAATGGTCGTTGACCTGATGTCTTGGTGACTAGTTGGTAGTCCGTTGATCATTGACTGTTGATGATTCTGATGATCATTTTGATGATTCTTTTTGATGATTCTGTTGATTCTCCACTCCAGACTGGTTCCCCACCATTTGTCGTCGGGTCATCGTATAAGTATCCAGCTCGGCAAAGTCACGTGCTGCAGGGAAATTACCCCGTACCGCAACATGAAAACTCTTCCCCTTGGCTCTAGACTTCATCAGCATATCACAGATAATCTCTCAATTTGGATCGGAAAGTAGTGCTTCCACGTATCCTCCTTAGAGTGGCAGGAGCAGGTCCTCTGTTCTCTCGTTGTGATTGGGTGATGCGATAAGGGTTGTGTATGGGGTTGATTACACTACTCGACCTGAGCCAGAGCAACAAACCCTCAATCGTACCAGCTATCCTTTCTTCGGCCGCGATGGCGTCAAGGTATAGCTCCGCCCCATATCTTCCCCAATACACTCTCGAACTGTTCCTGTGGTGTGATTCTGTAGCGGTGCTTGCACTTTCCCGATCACGAGCCGGTACTTGGTTAGTGGACTACTCAGCGTGACAGTATTGGCTTGATGTCAAGCCTCCACTTCAGTATTCAGCTCGACTCATTGTCCCTCACCTTGGTACAGTGTATGCCCTGCATCATAGCCATTGTAAGCCTCTCGGATAAGTGGGGATATGCTCACGCTTCTGTGCACTGGTAAAGCCCAGAGTTCATCGCCATAATCGGATGTCAATGACAAGGATGCGAGTGGTAGCATCATCCCTTGAGTTTCCTGACAACAGGGTGCAGCAGTATCGCCTCGGGCCTGCAGGCTGTCTGCGACGATACAGCGATTCCCAACTCGTGGTGTTCTTCCTCTGTCCCATGCCTCTCGCAACAACCCTGCTCCTATTCTACGACCTAGACTCGCAACTCCTTGCATTCCCGTTTTCCTACCGATTGCTTGTTCGTCCTATGATGACCACCAAGGTTGTCTTTCTCTGTGGCAGCACTTGCACTTTCCTGGTTTGCGCTGGTACTTGGCTTGGGGTCCTCCTGTGCTGTAGAGTCAGTCGACCCAAGCCGAACCCTGACAGTGTCAGTTACCTGGTCTCAGTGTGCCGTCCTAAGACCATATGACAAATTTCCAATACCTTCCTGTCTGGTCCATATCCGAATTCCAACCCGTAGTATTTAGAGTGTAACAGATAAGGGAAGTGATTAAATAGATGCATCTATTTCATCAGCTAAGGTAAAGCCTCTCTCTAAAAAATAGCTGGATCGAGATTGACAGAAGTTAGGCGCTGACGAGCACAGAATACAAAGGGGGAAATGGATTTCCTTTGTTGATTTTTTGTTCTTATGAGAAATGAATTTCCTTGAACTATCTGCAGGTATGACCAGGAGGTCGAAAAAAATCAGAAATAAGGAATAAAATATTGGGATTCTATTTGGTTTTAGGCGTTTGTATTTTTTGAAAATGAAGTTTGTTTTTACAAAAAACCACAGACATACTGAGGAGGGTTGAAGACCCAAAACACACAGGCGCGTCTATGCCCTGATATATGATACCGCTTAAAGATCGACAATCTCAGGAGACTAAGAATCTCAACACGAAAATCCAACTTCCAAATATTACAACTGAGAAAATTGACTTGCACACTGGGAAAGCTGCAACTCAATCACTCCAAAAGCAAAATGAGTTCCAATAAAAAAAAGCGTGACTCTAGCAAGTCTTCAAGCAAATGTCTCCCTAAAGAGTCAAGAATTGGCGAACGGCCCATGGTGGTTGGGCACCTTTCATGGGACCGACATCCTACAATACCGGTACACGTACTGCTTGATTCAGGCACACAAATCTTCATGATCTCAGTGGTAATAGTCAGGAAGTATGGGATACCTTGCTGGAGAAGGCAGGTCCCACTGAAGTTAACTAACTTCAAAGGTGAATTAGTATCTGGAGCAGGATGGCAGTACACGTGGCCTTTGTGCATATGCCACCAACAGCACTATGATAACTAAGAAATGGAGGTGTCTCCTATGGAGCCTTCATTTTATATGCATCAGGAAAAAAATTCTGCATCCGGACGCTGCATACTTGTCGGAAACGTCTAGACACTCAGGACACAACCCGGTAAGGTATTCTCCATCCGGACAATGCATGTCAGCGCATTTGCCTTCTGAACGTAGCGCGAGTCTTACAGACACAGAATGTCAAGGCAAATGTCTTCCGGACGACGCATGCCACGGCATCTGCCTTCCAGATGAGGGGTGTCAGGGCATTTGTCTTCTGGACGCAGCGCATGTCTTACAGACGCAGAATGTCAAGGCAAATTTCTTCCGGACGCAGAGTGTCAAGGCAAATGTTGTACGGACGACACGCGCCATGGCATCTGCCTTCTAGATGAGGAGTGTCAGCGCATTTGCCTTCTGAACACAGCACGTGCCTTACAGATGCAGAATATCAAGGCAAATGTCTTCCGGACGACGCATGCCATGGCATCTGCCTTCCAGACGAGGAGTGTCAGGGCATTTGCCTTCTGGACGCAGCACATGTCTTACAGACGCAGAGTGTCAAGGCAGATGTCATTCGGATGATGCACGCCACAGCATCTGCCTTACGGATGAGGACTGTCAGGGCATTTCCCTTCTGGACACAGAGTGTCAAGGCAAATGTCGTCCGGACAATGCGTGCCACGACATCTACCTTCTGGGCGAGTGTCTTCGCCATCCGGATGCAGTGCGTCTTATACACGCAGAGTGTCAAGGCAAATGGGATCTAGACAAGGCTTACGATGGCGCACCACACATAGGTAACAGAGTGGTCACAGTGGTAGCATCGAAACGCGACCGTCAGGGCACGGTACATTGCAGCGAAGACTATTAAACTCGCATTTGGTTCCAGGTATTGTGACTCAAGTCAGTTCTATTCATTATATCGAATTTACATCTATATACCACGTCACCGTAGACAGCATAGCTCTACGTCCGGATGAGACACGATGTGACGAGAACGATGTCAATGAAGATGGCGGTGAGGCTGCCAGTGACAAAGACAATAGCAAATATGATGCAGCGAGAAGATCAACGAGCTTCGTGAATTGTTAGCGCAGCACTCACAGGGACAGTGGGAAGTTGTACAATAGGACGCGACGCGACGGGTACGATGTCAATGAGGATAGCGGTGAGGCTGGTGGCGGCAAGGACGATAGCAAATATGATGCAGCGAGAAGATCAATGAGCTTCGTGAATTGTTAGTGCAGTACTCACAGGGACAGTGGGAAGTTGTACAATACGACACGACGCGAGGAGTATGATGTCAATGAGGATGGCGGTGAGGCTGCCAGTGGCAAGGACGACTGCAAATATGACATGGCGAGAAGATCAACGAGCTTCCTGAATTGTTAGTGCAGCACTGACAGGGACAGTGGGAAGTTGTACAATACGACACGACGTGACGAGTACAATGTCGATGAAAAGAGGATGCCGGCGGTGTGGATGACATCAAGACGTGACGAGTACGATGTCAATGAGGATGACGGTGAGGCTGCCGGCGGCAAGGACGATAGCAAATATGATGCGGCGCGAAGATCAACGAGCTTCGTGAATTATTAGCGCAGCACTCACAGGGACAGTGGGAAGTTGTACAATACGACACGACGCGACAAGTACGTTGTCGATGAGGATGGCAGTGAGGTTGATGCAGGCAGCGTGGATAATAGCAAGATGCGAGGAGTGCGCTGGTCGTGCATATGATATGATGAAAGTAGAAGAAAAAAGGGGTAGACTTGTGGCCCGTGCCGTCGTATTCAGCAAGCCGTGATGTGGTAAGCGAGCCAAACCGTATGAAAGTGCAGGCGCTAGCAAACGCTTGGCACCTTGCAAGTTGCATGTGAAATCACTCGCAATCTGTGAAAACGGCGAATTCCTCACCCATTGTCTTCAATACCCCGGAACCTGCTGTTTACATATGCATACTTGTTCCCTATTATATCAATTCAGTTGAACCTAAAGTTTGTGACTACTTACTCCTGTTTTTCAAGGTTGTAATACTGAAAACATGAATGATATACAGATGTGGAACGTTGTATATAATAGAGATTCTCCTAGCAGATGAAGTTGAATTAGGAGAGCACCATCGATAGGTTGCAAATCAGGAGCCGGTTGGCACAAACTTTAGGTCCAACGGAATTGATATAATAGGGAATAATTGTGCATATGTAAACAGTGGGTTCTGGGATATCGACGACTAAAGGAGAGAAATTCACAGTTTTTGCAGATTGCGAGTGATTTTGCATGCAACTTGCAAGGTGCCAAGCATTTGCTAGCGCCTGCGCTTCCGTACGGTTTGGCTTGCTTACCACAGCACGGCTTGCTGAATACGACGGCACGGGCCGCAAGTCCACACCTTTTTTCTTCTACTTTCATCATATTGTACACGCAACCAGCACACTCCTAGCATCTTGCTATCATCCACGCTGTCTGCATCAACCTCAGCGCTATCCTCATCGACAACGTACTCGTCACGTCGCGTCGTATTGTACAACTTCCCACTGTCCCTGTGAGTGCTACGCTAACAATTCACGAAGCTCGTTGATCTTCTTGCCACCTTATATTTGCTATCTCCTTGACACCAGCAGCCTCACTGCCAGCCTCATCGACATCGGACTCGTCGCGTCACGTCGTATTGTACAACTTCCCACTGTCCCTGTGAGTGCTGCGCTAACAATTCACGAAGCTCGTTGATCTTCTCGCCGCGTCATATTTGCTATTGTCCTTGCCGCCGGCAGCCTCACCGTCATCCTCATTGACATCGTACTTGTCACGTCTTGATGTCATCCACACTGCCAGCATCCTCTTTGCATCGACATCGTACTCATCCCGTCGTATTGTACAACTTCCCTCTGTCACTGTCAGAGCGGCGCTAACAATTCACGAAGCTCATTGATCTTCTCGCAGTGTCATATATGCTATCGTCCTTGCCGCCGGCAGCCTCACCGCCATCCTCATCGACATCGTACTTGTCGTGTCGCGCCTTATTGTACAACTTCCCGCTGTCCCTGTGAGTGCTGCGCTAACACTTCATGAAGCTCGTTGATCTTCTTGCTGCATCATATTTGCTATCGTCCTTGCCGCAGGCAGCCTCACCATCATCCTCATTGACATTGTACTCGTCACGTCTTGATGTCATCCACGCTGCCAGCATCCTCTTTTCATCGACATCGTTTTCGTTGCGTCGCGTCGTATTGTACAACTTCCCACTGGCCCTGTGAGTGCTGCGCTAACAATTCACGAAGCTCATTGATCTTCTTGCTGCATCATATTTGCTATCGTCCTTGCCGCCACCAGCTTCACTGCTATCCTCATTGACATCGTACCTGTCGCGTCGCGTCGTATTGTATAACTTCCCACTGTCCCTGTGAGTGCTGCGCTAACAATTCACAAAGCTTGTTGATCTTCTTGCCGTGTCATATTTGCTATTGTCTTTGCCGCCGGCAACCTCACCGCCATCTTCATTGACATCGTCCTCGTCGCATCATATCTCATCCAGACGTAGAGCTATGCTGTCTATGGTGACGTGGTATATAGATGTAGATTCGATATAATGAATAGAACTGGCTTGAGTCACAATGCCTGGAACCAAATTCGAGTTTAATAGTCTTCGCTGCAATGTACCGTGCCCTGACGGTCGCGTTTCACTGCTACCACCGTGACCACTCTGTTACCTATGTGTGGTGCGCCATCGTAAGCCTCGTCTGGATCCTATTTACCTTGACACTCTGCATCTGTAAGATGCGCTGCGTCCGGATGGCGAAGACACTCCTCGTCCAGAAGGCAGATGCCATGGTACGCGTCGTGCGGACGTCATTTACCTTGACACTCTGTGTCTGGAAGAAATTTGCCTTGACATTCTGTGTCTGTAAGACACACGCTGCATTCAGCAGGCAAATGCCCTGACACTGCTTGTCTGGAAGGCAGATGCCCTGGCATGCATCGTCCGGAAGATATTTGCCTTGACATTCTGCGTCTGTAAGACACACGCTGCGTTCAGAAGGTAAATGCACTGACACTCCTCGTCCAGAAGGCAAATGCCTTGGCACTTGTCGTCCGGACGATATTTGCCTTGACTACCTATGTCGGTAAGACACGTGCTACGTCCAGAAGGCAAATGCCCTGACACTGCTCGTCTGGAAGGCAGATGCCGTGGAATGTATCATCCAGAAGACATTTGCCTTGACATTCCGTATCAGTAAGACACGTGCTGCGTTCAGAAGGCAAATGCGCTGACACTCCTCGTCCAGAAGACAGATGCCATGGCACTTGTCATCTGGACGACATTTGCCTGGACTACCTATGTCGGTAAGATACGTGCTGCGTCCAGAAGGGAAATGCCCTGACACTACTTGTCTAGACGCATATGCTGTGGCCGCTGCATCCAGACGCACGGTGCCATGGCAAGTGTCGTCCCAGTTAAGCAGGTTGCGTCAGAAATGTCTAGTGCCTCTCGAGCATCCGAACGCTCAGGACGCAATTTTTTTTTTCCTGATGTTGTCTGGACGCCATTTGCCATGACACTATACGTCTAGAAGACATACGCTCCGTCCGGAAGAAATATACCCTGACACTCCACGTCCACAAGGCGTATGCCATGCCTCGCGTCGTGCGGATGTCCCCCACCATGACATTCTACGTCAGGAAGACATGCGCTCTGTCTGTAGGAAATATGACCTGACACTCCTCGTCCGGAAGGCGTATGCTGTGGCTCGAGTTGTCTGGAATCCCTTTGCCATGACACTTTGCGTCAGGAAGACATGTGCTCAGTCTGTAAGAAATATGCCCTGACACTCCTCGTCCGGAAGGCATACGCCATGGCTCATGTCGTCCGGACGCCCTTTACCGTGACACTTTACATCAGGTGGACATGCACTCCATCTGTAAGAAATATACCCTGACACTCCTCGTCCGGAAGGCATATGCTGTGGCTCTAGTCATCCAGATGCCCTTTGCCATGACACTCTGTGTCAGGAAGACATACAGTCTGTCAGTAAGAAATATGCCCTGACACTCCTCGTCCAGATCGCATATGCTGTGGCTCACATCGTCCAGACACCGTTTGGCGTGCAACTTTGCATCTGGTAGACATGCGCTCCGTCTGTAAGAAATATGCACTGACACTCCTCGTCTGGAAGGCATATGCTGTGTCTCGCATTGTCCAGACACCCTTTGCCGTGACACTTTGCGTCTGGAAGATATGCGCTCCATCTGTGAGAAATATGCCCTGTCACTCCTTGTCCGGAAGACGCATGCTGTGGCTCGTGTCATCCAGGTGCCCTCTGCCATGACACTTTGCATCTGGAAGACATGCACTCCGTCTGAAAGAAATATACCCTGACACTCCTCGGCCGGAAGGCGTATGCCATGGCTCGTATCGTCCGGACGTCCTTTGTCAGGACACTTTGTGTCTGGAAGACATACGCTCCGTCCCAAAAAGATGTGCTCTGACACTCCTGGTCCGGATGGCATATACCATGGCTTGCATCATCCAGATGCCCTTTGGCATGACACTTTGCATCTGGAAGACATGCGCTCCATCTGTAAGAAATAGGCCCTGACACTCATCATCCGGGAGGCATATACGGTGGGTTGCATCGTCAAGACGCCCTTTGCCGTGACACTTTACATCTGGAAGACATGCGCTCCGTCTGAAAGAAATATGCCCTAACACTCCTCGTTCGGAAGGCGCATGCTGTGGCTCGCATCGTCAGGGTGCCATCTGCCGTGATACTTTGTGTCTGGAAGATATGTGCTCCATCTGAAAGAAATATGCCCTGACACTCCTCGTTCGGAACGTGTATACCATGGCTCGTATCGTGCAGATGCCCGTTGCCGTAACACTTCGCGTCTGGAAGACATGCGCTCTATCTGTAAGAAATATGGCCTGACACTCCTCGTCCGGAAGGCGTATGCCATGGCTCACATCGTTCGGACACCCTTTGCCATGACACTTTGCGTCTGGAAGACATGTGCTCCGTCTGTAAGAAATATGCCCTGACACTCCTCGTCTGGAAGGCATACGCCATAGCTCATGTCGTCCGGAGGCCCTTTGCCGTGACACTTTCTGTCAGGAACACATGTGCTCCGTCTGTAAGAAATATGCCCAGACGTGCCTCGTCCAGAAGGTGAACGCCATGGCTCACGTCATCCGGACACCATTGCTGTGACACTTTGCGTCTGAAAGACATACGCTCCGTCTGTGAGAAATATGACCTGACACTCCTCATCCGGAAGGCATATGCCGTGACTTGCATCGTCCAGACGCCCTTTGCTGTGACACTTTGCATCTGGAAGATATACGCTCTGTTCGAAAGAAATATGCCCTGACACTCCTCCTCCGGAAGGCTTATGCAATGGCTCGCATCGTCCGGACGCCCTTCGCCATGACACTCTGCGTCCGAAAGACACGTGCTACATCCTGGTAGCAAATGCACTGACACTCCTCGTCCGGACACTATGTGCCATGGCACGTATTGTCCGGAAGGTCAATGTGTGGGCAATCTACATCTAGTAAGTATACGCCTGTGTGTCTTGCATTGGGAGCAGCACATGCCTCGACTAGCATCATCCAGTAGGCGAATACGTTGCCAGGCTGCGTCCTGTACCTCTGCATGTTTCCGACATGTAGGGTGCATCTGGACGCAGCATGCATATCCGGACGCAGATTTTTTTTCCTGATGTAGCGTTCGAACGGAAGTTGCGAAGGTACTTTGTCTGGATAGTGGACGACACACCAGAGGTATCGTCCAAACGGAAGTTGCAAAGATTCTTTGCATGGATAGTAGATGCGCCAGCAGACGTAGCATTCAAACAGAAGTTACAATGGTACTTTACATGGATTCTGGATGTCATTTTGGACGTAGCGTTTGAACGGAAGTTGCAAAGGTAGTTTGCGTGGATAGTGGACAATACACCAGAGGTATCGTCCGAACGAAAGTTGCAAAGATTCTTTGCATGGATAGTAGATGCCCCACCAGACGTAGCGTTCAAACGAACATTGCGATGGTACTTTGTGTGCATAGTGGATGCCATGCCAGACATAGTGTTCAAACAGAAGTTGTGAATATTCTTTGTATGGATAGTAGATGCCCCGTCAGACGTAGTGTTCAAACAAATGTTACGATGGTACTTTGCGTACATAGTAGATGCCATGCCAGACATAGTGTTCAAACAGATCTGCTGCATGGAGATGATATTACTTTCTCTTTCTACATTCCGATGGGAGTAACAAACTTACTCTACGTGGATAGAAGACCCTATGCCAGAGGTAGCGTTCGAAAGGAGTTACTGTGTGGAGAAAATAATAGTTTCTCATTTCTTCATTCCGATAGAAGTAATAAACTTACTCTGTGTGGATAGTAGGTGTGCTGCCAAACATAGCATTTAAACGGAAGTTGCGAAGATTCTCTGCGTGGATAGTAGACCCCATGCCAGATGTAGCGTTCAAATAGAAGTTACAAAGGTACTCCGTGTGGATAGTGCACGACACACCAGAGGTATCATCCAAATGAAAGTTGTGAAGATTCTTTGCAGGGATAGTAGACATTCCACCAGACATAGCATTCAAACAAAAGTTGCGATGGTACTTTGCGTGGATAGTGGAGGCCATGTCAGATGTAGCGTTCGAACAGAAGTTGCGAATATTCACTGCATGGATAGTAGACCCCATGCCAGTTGTAGTGTTCGAATGGAAGTTTCGAAGGTACTCCGTGTGGATAGTCGATACTGCGCTTTAGGTTTCGTCCGAACGGGAGTTACGAAGATACTTTGTGTGGATAGAGATGCCATGACAGATGTATCGTCCAAATGAAAGTTGCAAAGATACTTTGCGTGCAGAGTAGGCGCCATGCCAGACGTAGTATTCGAATGGAAGTTGCGATGGTGCATTACAGTGGGTAGTAGACCCTATGCCAGTGGTAGTGTTCAAATGGAAGTTGCGAGGGTACTTTGCATGATTAGTGGATGTCACGCAAGATGTAGTGTTGGAATAGATATTTTCTGTAGAAACTACAACGATGCATTGAATGCGTTTTTGTTACACTGGAGAAATATCACGGACAGGTACGTACCCTTAGAAAGGTACGTACTGAGGAGGAAGATACATACCGGTAGCTAGCTGCTCTCATCAGGTGGATCTTAGAGAGTCTAGGCGGGAGATAAGACGGGGTTAAAGGTTACGGCTGAGAAACGATCGTAAGGATTAACTCCGGAGGAAGGGAACGGCAACCGGAAGCGTGAGAGGGAAGGTGTTAAGGACGAGACTTTTCCGAGAGCTCGTTTGTCGTAATCCCTAGCTCCAGTCACCAATGGGCTGCAGAAAGAACTCAGTCTAGAACTGAGGGAATTTTGCGGTGTCAATCACCACTGGGCCTTACCTTATCGACAATACCGACCGGGACCAATAAGAGTCTCAGGCGAGCCCATGCTCTAGGGGGGGTTCGCCGACCTCGGAGGAAAAGTTAGCCCGAGTCACCAGGTCTCACCCAGCCTCACACCTATATATACCAGTCCTTCTCTCCTGAGAGAAAGAAACAGCAGACCGAACATGACCCTCGAAACCCACATACAAGATCTAAGATTATTCCATTGTGAATTATCGAAAGTAGCCTGATTACCTTTGATTCTCTCCACACTCCGGTTACGATACAACCCCAGTATCACACTAGAATCTTCGATGCAAAATCACCCTACTTTCACGGAAGCAGACCAGCACATGCCCTCCTTTGAACAAGATCACGAATACCTCCTCGAACTTTCAAGCATATTCGAACCGACTTCCCAATACTTGCTCGACTACACATTCGCCTCGATCGACAGTGATATTACAAAGTACGAACAGTGGGAAGAATTCTTTGACGGACCAATCCCAGGAACTGCGCAAATCAATTGCACCCCCGAAAACTGGTATACTCAATACTGGTCCAACTGCGCATCACTGCAACTGGCAGCCAACCTCAACAGAGACAAATTCTGAGAAATTTGCGATTATACCTTTGAGGACGACAAGACAATCTACACAGGACACTTCCTGGACCTATACTAGAAAATGTCTACCTCCTCCGACTTCAACATGCTTCGCTTGGAAGCCCTACGGGACCTGCTGCAAATCACCGACGGAACGGCTCCGCTGGAACAAGCGCTGGAGCTAGCCAACCCCGCGGTCTGGGTCTGAACCATGGCACGACAACAAAAGCAGGCAGAAAGAGATCTACAGCAGCTCACTGAACTATGCGACAACACGATCGATAAAACCGATCAATGAATGATCCGAATCGTAGAAGCCGATCAAACCCTGGCCGAGGGCACCAGGTACATATATGACTGGGTACACGCTAACCAGGAGGTCGCAGAAGCCTGGGTACGAACCAAGCTGGCAAATGCAGCCAACGCATACCAGACGTTGGTACAAAACGTTTGGCAGGCCATTCTGGAACGTACCGCCGAAGACAACCAGTGGCAGATATGCCAGGCCACTCAGCTCACCCGCGTAAATGATGCCCTCGCTTTCCTAGCGGAGGCCAATGTCGCCCGAAGCCAGCACCTGGCCACCTTCCAAGGTAATGTAGAACTATGGACAACTAACCACCAAAGGAAGATGACCCAGGTCGAGGAGGAGCTACAGCAGGCCAGAGATGAAATTTGGCAGATAGCCACCCGAATACCCCTCCCCGGCTCTCCAATGACAAGACGCCTGTCCCCGCAACCCCTGCAGCTGTGGCGTAGCCCAGTCAGGCCACCAAGCACCAGTGCCACCACAGCACCAGCCGCGTCCCCACCACTTCCGGCACGGCCAACACTCCAGAGCCCTATCCGACTTGCTCCCGCCTCCCCTGCATGAAGGCAGAGACGACCGGCACTCCCGCCATCAAGCACGCCGGAACCACCGCTCCCGCTGTGGCCAGCAGCTGGAGGTAACGGAGGAAGAGGAAGAGGATCGCCAGTGAGGCCAGGACAGGCGTCAAGATCACCTTCGCTCTTGCCGCCACCCAGTGGAGACGACGATGACCTATACATACAGAACCTTCCCGCGGGAAGACCACCAACGGGCGCTGGGGAACCAACGAGAGCATAGCTAGCCACTATGCTTATGCTGGAGGAAATAGCAAGGCTAGTGGGTGCAGGAATTGCGGCGGCGCGAGCCCCAGAAAGACCAGCAAATAAAGCCCAGATAAATGCCTTGAGGCTGAAAATGGAGAACCCCAAGAAATTTGACCGGAAAAGCTCATCCACCTTCAACCAATGGTGGGAGTCTGTCACAATGTACCTGAGATTTTACCCGGAGATGGTTGATGGCCAAAAAATCACCTGGGTCAGGACTCTCCTAACTGACACCGCTTTGGTATGGCACCTCCACCGATACCGTGAGCTACGGGATAACGACATGTGGGCCAACTACTCGGCAGCCATTCGGACGGAATACCGGAACGAGTGCGAGGTGGCGGATGCCCAATTTAAGTTAGGGCAGCTCAAATACCAAGGGTCCATCCGCGCCTACCTGACCGAGTTCTGAGCGCTCAACAACTTTGTACGGGCAACTGGGGAAGCGCTACAGGAAAAAGTTGACCTAGCTATGCCGGACGTGCTGCTCGATATGCGGTTCACACATTACCTGGAGAACTTCGCGGACGACGAAGGCTTCCTGCAGGCCACCCACCAGGCAGGCTCACAGGTAGAAAAGAAAAAAGCCCGCAAGCAGGCCCGGGATCAGATGAGAACAGGAGCCACCAGCAGTGCCACTCGAACAGAAGAGAAAAAGAAGGAAGAAAAACGGTCGGACGGAAGGGGACAGATGGAAGGTGCAAAGAACACCAGAGTGGACCAAGCACCGATAGGCCGCCCAAGCCCGTGGGGACAACTGGGCCGATAGGCCACTAAGGAAGCTGCCCTAAAAGGGGTACCCTCGCAGGAACACGAGGAATACTTCAAAACCCCAGAAAGCTGCTGGCACTGCGGTCAGAAAGGACATCACACCTACGAATGCTTCGCCCATACCACCCAGCGTGGAACTCCTCTTCCAAAAGCACCTTGGAAAGCCGCCGGAGTAACAACAACAGAAGCAGGGAAACGAAAGCACTCGGAAGAGCCAGATGAAAATCTGGTGCCCAAACAACAAAAGATCGCCACTGTCGACACTATGGAGGAAGAACCGTCCCAAGCCTTACCAATATGGGCCGACAACAGCGATCAGTCGGATTTTTAGAAAGGCCCACCAAAACCGCCTGCGCAGGCCTTCGCAATACTTTGTGGAACCTCCCGGAAACGGAAAAGCGAGAAATCAAGCACTAAAACCTCGAAAAAACCGAAACGGAAGAACCCACCAGCGGTACCTGCCCCATTATACACATGGTCATACATCATGGCCAGGAACGACACCCAGTCACTGTGCTACTGGATACTGGATGTTCAGTACCACTAATCAATGAACAAATGGCAAGGTGCCTTCAACTCCGGCTGCTCAAACACGAAAAACAGCGTCTCATCGAGAACTTCAGGGGCCAGGCCGTGCAAGGAGCCGGGGAATTCTACACTGACCGATCAGTGCTTCAACACCGAAGGCACTTTTCAAGGGAAGTCATGGAAGTAGCACCCATGGATAAGAAAATTGACATATTCCTCCCATATTGGTGGATAGCCAAGCACCCGCTGCAGGGAGCCTGGGAGAACCAGGAAGTTAGATTCAACAGCCTACACTGTCTCAAGAAATGCACCAAATACGAAACAAGCGACTGGAAGCTCTCGTGGGACAAAATGGTATGCTATGACGACAACGCTCACTACATTGGCTACGTCTCCGTGGTAAACCAAGAAGACCCCTGGGATAGGGTTCCTCCAGAATTCCGTCAATACATAAACGCGATGGGAAAAGAGATGGCGGATGCCTTACCCGAACACCGACCATACGACTGCAAAATCGAACTAAAGGAAGGAAGCACAGCGCCATGGGGACCCATTTACCCCCTATCAGAAACAGAGCTACAAGCTCTTAGGGAGTGGCTCAAGGAAATGGAAAGAACAGGGAAAATCCAGCAATCGACCTTGTTGGCGGGTTCGCCCATCCTGTTCGTTCCAAAACCCAATGGAAAGGGGCTGCGCCTCTGCGTGGACTACAGAGGCCTCAATAAAATAACAATCCCCAACCAATACCCACTGCCGCTAATGCAGGAGCTCCAGGATTGAGTCCAAGGTGCCTGGTTCTTCACGAAAATGGACCTAAAAAACGGGTTCAATCTGATCCGAATGAAAGCAGGAGACGAATGGAAAACGGCATTTCGGACCTGCTATGGCTTATACGAGTTCAAGTTAATGCCATTCAGGTTAACTAACGCCCCCTCCATATTTCAAGACATGATGAACCACATATTCACTGACATGCTGGACCTCGGGTTAATCGTTTACAGGGACGACATCCTAATATATGTGAAAACACAGGCCGAGCACGACGGGATTGTCCGGAAAACATTGAAGAGATTACAGGACAATGGTCTGGCAGTAGCGGCGGACAAGTGTGTCTGGAGAGCAAAAGAGGTGGAGTTCCTAGGCTATGTCTTGAGCCGAGACGGGGTTAAGATGGCACAGGACAAAGTAGAAGCCGTGCTAAGGTAGGAAACTCCGCACTCGTTAACAGAAGTCCAGGCGTTTCTAGGATTCACCAACTTCTACCGACAGTTCATTCAGGACTACTCCCAAGTAGCCCAGCCGCTTACGGAATTAACAAAGAAAACGGAGAAGTGGGTCTGGAACAGCGAGATGGAGGCCGCTTTCACGGAACTCAAGCAACGATTCATCACGGCTCCAATACTGGCCCATTTTGATACACAATGACCAGTAATCATCGAAACCGACGCTTCGGACTTTGCCATTGGCGCAGTACTCTCACAACGAGACGACAAAGGAAGACTACACCCAGTAGCCTTCCATTCCAGAAAGTTCCAACCAGCGGAAATCAACTACGAGGTCCACGAGAAGGAACTCCTGGCAATCGTCGACACCTTCAAACACTGGAGGTGCTATTGCGAAGGAGCCACCCACCAAGTACAGGTATTCTCCGATCATCAAAACCTGGAATACTTTACAACAACAAAGGTCCTCAACAGATGGCAGGCACGGTGGGTACAGGAGGTGGCAGGCATCGACTTCCGGATCTACTACTGACCAGGAACTCAGAACGGAAAACCAGATGCACTATCAAGACGTTTGGAGTACCGCCCGGAAAAGGGGGGGATAGAAAACCAGCCGATTACAACGGTTTTGGGAAAAAACCACTTTGCAGAACCAAATCGGCAAGGACCGACATTTATCTGCTCCTCAGCACGACTCGCTTCTCTCCCAACGAAAAGATGGGAGGAAGAATTTATGGAAAAAATAAAGGAAAAAGGATGGAAAGATATGGCTTATCAACAAGTATGGAAGGAAATGGAAGCCGCTCTCCCAAAGGAGCAGTGGATGGACCGAAAGGTCAGGAACGTGTTGGAAATCCAGGACGAGCTGCTTTACAGAAAAGGCATACTCTGGGTGCCAGAAGAGCTGGTACAGGAAATTCTGAAATCAGTGCACGACACAAAGGTGGCCGGACACATGGGCCAGGACAAAACCATCTAACTCATTAGGCGGAACTTTTGGAGGCCAAAAATGAATGAACGAATAATCGACTTCGTCCGAAGCTGCCCGGAATGCCAGCAGAACAAAGCGTCCAGACACCAGCCTTATGAACTATCATCACCCTTGGAGCTTCCCTATGCACCCTGGCAATCAATTGCAATGGATTTCATCATGGACCTACCATTGTCAAACGAATGTGATCAGTTGTGGGTGGTCATCGACCGATTCACCAAGATGGCCCACTTCGTTTCACTGAAAGTAAAAACAGCGGCGGACTTGGCAGTCATATTCGCTCAAGAAATATGGAAACACCATGTGATTCCAACAGATATAGTCTCCGACTGCGACTCTCGGTTCACATCTGAAACTTGGAAGCAATTCTTAGGACTACTTGGAATCCGTCCCCGTATGTCTACTGCCTTCCACCCCCAGACTGACGGACAAACAGAACAACTCAATTAAACAATCGAGGCATACCTCCGCGTGTTTGTCAGCAAGGAACAAGATAACTGGGCATCGTTCCTGCCAATGGCAGAGTTTGCCAATAACAACTTGGTTACGATCGGTAACGGAGTAATGCCTTTTTATGCCAACTTTGGATTCCACCCAACGACGCTGGACCCACCCGATGGCAAGGAACCACTCAACCCAGCCAGCATGGTCTATGGGCATTGGATGCAGACAGTACACGAGGAATCCAGGAAAGGATTGGAGACGGCACAAGAACGAATACGCCGGTACACCGACCCAATACGAAAAGAACCCCCAGCATACCAAGTAGGAGACTTGGTGATGCTCAACGGCCGCAACATCAAAATGTGTCACCCAACAAAGAAGCTGGACCACAAAAATCAAGGTCCCTTTCAAATCGAGAAAATCATCTCCCCACTCGCCGTCCACCTCACGCTGCCTCGAAAATGGAAGATCCACAATGTCTTCCATGTCTTGTTCCTCGAACCATACCGAACAAGTGAACACCAGGCCCCGCCGGACCCCTCGAGGGTACTCCGGGAAGTGGACGACATTGAGCAAAGTGAGGAATACGATGTGGAGGAAGTTATGTCCTCGGTCAAGCACGGCAGACGGATCCTTTACCTTGTCAAATGGCTCAAGTATCTGGAACATATGGACTGGACGGAAGAACCATTCAACAACTTCTCAGTAGGCAGTCTGGAGAAACTCCGGGAGTTTCATCGACGGAATCCTGACGCGCCGAGGGACTACCGGCTCACCGAGGGCTAGACCAGTTCCACCGAGGACCTGGCAGTAGTAGGCTGAAGGGGCGGAGGACTTCAGTACCAAAGCACTACGAACCAACAAAAAGACCTGCTTCTCGGGCACCTACGAAAAACCGCTAACCGAGCGTCCGACTGAAAACTCGAACCGACCCGAGGAACTTGACGCACTCCTGTACGGTCATATTCCCCTTACCCCAAAATGGAACCGGCGACAGAGCAAGCATGACGGTCATGCGATCCCCGAATAAGGTGCGGTCACTCTTACCTACACTGTAGAGCCCTAGATCAGGCCCTGTCACTTTCGGGATACCAGACTAGCCACGAAGGATACCATGCCTCCGCCGATCCTCTGCGACCTTTGTCAACCCCGAAATTCGAGTACGGAAAGCAGTCATAGCGAATGCGTGACGTGATCAATGTTCCTCAAGACAGTAACAATACGCACCGGCTTATTCTGAGGGCTCAGACATTCTGACAGATTACAGAGTCATGTCCTGATCTGGTGTCTGGGAGGGCTGTAGGGGTGGAGGACTACAGTCACAGGAACCACACAACAAGTTACCCCATGAGAGAAGATACACCTACAGAAAGAGACGGGCTACTTGGGAAAAAAGATATCAAAGCTTCGGGACGAAGCTAAGGGGAGGGGAGGTAGTGTTACACTGGAGAAATATCATGGGCAGGTACGTACCCTTAGAAAGGTACGTACTGAGGAGGAAGATACGTACCAGTAGCTAGTTGCTTTCATCAGGTGGATCTTAGAGAGTCTAGGCGGGAGATAAGACAGGGTTAAAGGTTACGGCCAAGAAACAATCGTAAGGATTAACTCTGGAGGAAGGGAACGGCAACCGGAAGCGTGAGAGAGAAGGTGTTAAGGAAGAGACTCTTCCGAGAGCTCGTTTGTCGTAATCTCCAGCTCCAGATGCCAATGGGCTGCAGAAAGAATTCAGTCTAGAACTAAGGGAATTTTGCAGTGCCAATCACCTCTGGGCCTCACCTTATCGACAGTACTGACCAGGACCAATAAGAGTCTCAGGCGAGCCCAAGCTCTGGGGGGGGTTCGCCGACTTTGGAGGAAAAGTTAGCCATAGTCACCAGGTTTCACCCAGCCTCACGCCTATATATGCCGGTCTTTCTCTCCTGAGAGTAAGAAACAGCAGACCGAACACGACCCTCGAAACCCACATACAAGATCTAAGATTATTCCGTTGTGAATTATCGAAAGTAGCCTGATTACCTTTGATTCTCTCCACACTCTGGTTGCGATACAACCCCAGTGTCACAGTTTTAATGGCAAATTAGTATCTGCAATACGTTTTAACACTCCCAATGTTACTAGTGCAATGCTGCATTGCAATGCATATCTTTTTTTCCTGATGGATAAGGACTTCTTCCTCCAAAAACAACCGGACGAGGAATCCCAGGGTGACAAACAACACCTGTGGAGCAGTATTGGGGGCCATACAAGTCAAAGCAACACTGGACGTAGTGACTCCAGATGCCACATCAGATTCTGAACGCAACTCCAGTATCACCTCCTCCATAATAAGGTGGCAGACTGTGCAAAGTTCTCGTCCCGATTCGTCGGTATCATACAGAAGAGTTTACACAGCTCCAACACCCTCAGAAGTGCTCGTGGCAGCATTCAGGACACCCAGTGGCATGCGAAGTGTCATGCACAAAAATAGTTTGTCATTGGCATTTGTGCTCAACACAGTTAAGAGGCTACTGGAGCAGCACACCGTGAAGTATCAGCTGTTTCTTCCACTGATCAGGAAAAACATTCTGCGTCTGGATGATGCATACGCATTGGAAACATCTAGACGCTCAGGACGCAACCCAACAAGGTATTCTCCGTCCAGACAATGCATGTCAGCACACATGCTACACCAAACACGACCCACCCGTGCATATTCGTATAGACAGAAGTGGGCTACGCATTGGCCTTCCGGACGACTAATGTCAAGGCAAACTGCGTCTGGACGATACATACCATGGCATCTGCCTTCTGGATGAGGAGTTTCATCGCATTTGCCTTCTGAACACAGCGCGTGTCTTACAGATGCAGAATGTCAAGGCAAATGTCTTCCGGACGATGTATGCCACGGCATCTGCCTACCAGATGAGGAGTGTCAGGACATTTGCCTTCTGGATGCAGCGTGTGTATTTCAGATGCATAGTATCAAGGCAGATGTTGTCTGGACGTGGAGAGTCAGGGTATTTGCCTTCTGGATGCAGCGCATGTCTCCAGAGGCAGAATGTCAAGGCAAATGTCTTCCAGACAACACCTGCCATGGCATCTGCCTTCCAGATGATTAGTGCCAGGGCATAGGCCTTCTGGGTGTAGCGCGTGTCTTACAGATGCAAAGTGTCAAGGCAGATGTCGTCCGGACAAGTGGTGTCAGGGCATTTGCCTTCTTAATGCAGTGCGTGTCTTACAGATGCAGAATGTCAAGGCAAATATCGTACAGATGATGCACACCATGGCATCTGCCTTCCGGATGAGGACTGTCAGGGCATTTCCCTTCTGGACGCAGAGTGTTAAGGCAAATGTCGTCGGGATGACGTGTGCCATGGCATCTGCCTTCTGGATGAGTGTCTTTGCCATCCAGACGCAGTGTGTCTTATAGACGCAGAGTGTCAAGGCAAATGGGATCTAGAGGAGGCTTACAATGGTGCACCACATATAGGTAATAGAGTGGTCATGGTGGTAGCATTGACACGCGACTGTCAGGGCACAGTACATTGCAGCAAAGACTATTAAACTTGCATTTGGTTCCAGGCATTGTGACTCAAGCCAGTTATATTCATTACATCGAATATACATCTATATACCATGTTACCGTAGACAGCATAGCTCTGCGTGACCGAAACAAATGCAGTTTACCAGAGGAGACACGACGCGACAAGGACGATCTCAATGAAGATGGCGGTGAGGCTGCTGGCAGCAAAGACGATAGCAAATATGATGCGGCGAGACGGTCGACAAGCTTCATGAATTGTTAGCGTAGCTCTCACAGGGACAGAAGGAAGTTGTACAATATGACACGACAAGTACGATGTCGATGAAAAGAGGATGCTGGCAGCATGGATGACATCAAGATGTGACAAGTATGATGTCAACGAGGATGACAGTGAGGCTGCCAGCGGCAAGGGCGATCGCAAATATGACGCCACGAGAAGATCAACGAGCTTCGTGAATTGTTAGCCTAGCACTCACAGTGAGAGTGGGAAGTTGTACAATACGACACGACATGACGAGTACGATGTCAATGAAAAGAGGATGCCAGTGGCGTGGATGATTTCAAGACGCGATGAGTACGATGTCAATGAGGATGACAGTGAGGCTGCCGGCGGCAAGGACGATAGCAAATATGATGTGACGAGAAGATCGACAAGCTTCGTGAATTGTTAGTGCAGGTCTCACAGGGACAGTGGGAAGTTGTATAATATGATACGATGAGTACGATGTCGATGAAAAGTGGATGCCGGCGGCATGGATGACATCAAGTAAGACACGACGAGTACACTATTGATGAGGATGGCAGTGAGGTTGATACAGGCAGTATGGATGATAGCAAGATGCGAGGAGTGCACTGGTCGCGCATATGATATAATGAAAGTATGTAGAAGAAAAAAAGGGTAGACTTGCAGCCCGTGCCATCATATTCAGCAAGCCGAGCTGTAGTAAGCAAGCCAAACCGTACGAAAGTGCAGGCACTGGCAAACGCTTGGAATCTTGCAAGTTGCATGCGAAATCACTCGCAATCAGCGAAAACTGCGAATTCCACTCCCATAGTTGTCGATACCCTGGAACCTGCTGTCTACATATGCACAATTATTCCCTCTTATATCAATTCTGTCGGACCTAAAGTTTGTGCCAACCGGCTCCTGATTTGCAACCTATCGATGGTGCTGTCCTGATTCAACTTCTTCTGCTAGGAGAATCTCTATTATATACAATGCTCCACATCTGTATATCATTCATGTTTTCAGTATTACAACCTTGAAAAACAGGAGTAAGTAGTCACAAACTTTAGGTCCGACTAAATTGATATAATAGGGAATAATTGTGCATATGTAAACAGTAGGTTCTGGGGTATCGAAGAGAATGGGAGAGGAATTCGCCATTTTAGCAGATTGCGCGTGATTTCGCATGCAACTTGCAAGATGCCAAGCGTTTGCTAGCACCTGCACTTTCGTACGGTTTATCTCGCTTACCACAGCTCAGCTTGCTGAATACATTGGCACAGGCCACAAGTCCACCCCTTTTTTCTTCTACATACTTTCATTATACCATAGGTGCGACCAGCGCACTCCTCACATCTTGCTATCATCCACGCTGCCTGCATCAACATCACCGCCATCCTCATCAATATCGTACTCGTCGCGTCTTACTTGATGTCATCCACGCCCCCGGCATCCTCTTTTCATTGACATCGTACTCATCGCGTTATATTGTACAACATCCCACTGTCCCTGTAAGTGCTTTGCTAACAATTCACGATGCTCGTTGATCTTCTTGCGGCGTTATATTTGCTATCGTTCTTGCCACTGGCAGCCTCACCGTCATCCTCATTGACAGTGTACTCGTCACGTCTTGATGTCATCCACACCACCAGCATCCTCTTTTCATCGACATCGTACTTGCCGCGTCGTATTGTACAACTTCCCTCTGTCCCTGTCAGAGCTGTGCTAACAATTCACGAAGCTTGTCGACTGTCTCGCCACGTCATATTTGCTATGGTCTTTGCCGCCAGCAGCCTCACCGCCATCTTCATTCATATTGTCCTCGTCGCGTCATGTCTCATCCGGCAAACTGCCTTTGTTTCGGTCACGCAGAGCTATGCTGTCTACGGTGACATAGAGCTATGCTGTCTACAGTGATGTGGTATATAGATGTAAATTCTATGTAATGAATAGAACTGGCTTGAGTCACAATGCCTGGAACCAAATGCAAGTTTAATAGTCTTTGCTGCAATGTACCATGCCCTAACAGTTACATGTCAATGCTACCACCGTGACCACTCTATTACCTATCTGTGGTGCGCCATCATAAGCCTTGTCTAGATCCCATTTACTTTGACACTCTGCGTCCGGATGGCAAAGACACTCATCCAGAAGGTAGATGCCGTGGCACGTGTTGTCCAGATGATATTTACCTTGACACTTTGCGTCCAGAAGGGAAATGCACTGACATTCCTGATCTGGAAGGCAGATGCTGTGGTACGCATCGTCCGTACGACATTTGCCTTGACACTCTACATCCAGAAGAAATTTGCCTTGACATTCTGCATCTGTAAGACACGCACTGCGTTCAGAAGGCAAATGCTCTGACACCCCTCATCCGGACGACATCTGCCTTGACACTCTGCGTCTGTAAGCACGCACTACATCCAGAAGGTAAATACCCTGACACTCCTTGTCTGGAAGGCAGATGCCATGGCATACATCGTCCGGAAGACATTTGCCTTGACATTCTGCGTCTGTAAGATACACGCTGCGTTTAGAAGGCAAATGTGCTCATTCTTCTCGTCCAGAAGGCAGATGCCATGGCACTTGTCCTCCGGACAACATTTATCTTGACTATTTATGTCGGTAAGACACGTGCTGCGTCCAGAAGGGAAACGCCCTGATACTACTCGTCTAGAAGCATATGCCATAGCCGCTGCATCCAGATGCACGATGCCGTGGTGTGGTGTGTCGCTATGCACAGTGCCATGGCAGGCATTGTCCAAGTTAAGCAGGTTGCATCCGAAACATCTAGTACATCTTGAGCATCCGAATGTTCAGCATGCAATATATTTTTTTCCTGATGCAGAAGATGAGCTTCTACATGTGAGTCGTGAACACCATCCCAGGCATGGCCTTCACCTTGCTGAAACACAATCTAGCAAATAGATATATTGTGGTCACGAGTATGCGCAAATACGGGTACCCATGTCAAGTTCAGTGTTAACCAGAAATTGAACATTGCAGCGGTAATGACTTCCTTCCCCAAAGTACAGTTTGCAGCTTTTAACATCACATTCTGTATCCAGCTCAAGAATGCCCTGACTGGTAGACAATCACACATGATTGACAAGGCATGTTCTAGTATTAGCGAGCTTTATCGCGTACACGAGTTTCTCGACGATACCATACGATTAGTCGCCATCAATGATTTGCTTGAGAGCAAAACCTTTGCTGTGAGAGAGTCTGATTGTGTAGTACACGGGGTAAGTAGTACCTAGCATTTCTGGTGTGTTCGCACAATTCTCAGTGGGGCTTACTGGTTTCCTAGCAACATGCAAGCTAGTTTCTTACGGGACAAATCTCCCAGTTTCTGTACATCAAGTACTTCAAGAGAACCCAGGATCGCAACCCTGTGCTTTACAATTGGATAATTGACAGCCCTCCCCCTGCTTTGATCATTTTCGCAACCTCAGTATAGCATCGTGCGCTACGTAAATGCCAGAACAACAACAGTGTGATGACAGTCAGGGCCGCTGGTACCAAAAAACCACATTGGATGTACTCATTCAATATGACAAATGATGGCTGTAAGTTGGCATTGGACACTCAGGGAACAGTGCTAACAACATTTCAAGCGGTATATACGAAGTTGATGAATACGTGGAACAAGCTGCTAGCTGCAGACCAAGAAAAAGTGACCATGACGATCACTGTGGAGCTGCCTAAGAATGTCATCGACACAAAACCTACGATTGGCACCCTGTCAGTGCTGGACGACACATTTCCTGAGGAAATTGATACTGACATGATGTCGGCACTGATCGCAGAGCCCTTACTGGTAGTGCCTCCATATCAGCAGATGCAGATTCCGCTAGCAGTCAACAAAAAATTGATTGATGCTGAGGATGGCATTATCCCCGATGATGCCAATATTGGAGAGGATACTAGTGATGTAATGTTCAACGGTTATGGCACCAATGAGAATTGGGAGGGTACGAAGGGTGAAGATGCGGGGGAGGATAAGGAGACTGGTGATGCGGAACAGGATGAGGAGTCTGGAGGTGAGAGTGATATATAGTATGGATTCAACTATGATGCGACTGATGTCATGAACCTGGCACGACAGGCTCCTTGGCGCCAGCGCCGGTGCCACTCTAACCCTTGTTGCCCTGTGGCTTGTCCTTGTTTCCGCTGCCGCAGCCGCGGTCATCCGCTGTGCTTAGGCGCCTCGACCGATCTCCGCCATATTGCTCTGGTAGCGATATCCCCAACCGCTGGCCAGTCTAGACCTATCTCCTTCGTCTCCGTTATGTTACTTGCGCGTCCTTCTCCAGTCATCGTTACGTATGTCGTTTCCTGTTGATTATGCTTGCGCGTCCTTTCTCCTGTCTGCTACGTTTGTTGTCTCCCGTTGATGAAGCTTGCATGTCCTGTTCCCTGTTCCTTACCTTTACTGCTTGCGCGTCCTTTCTCCTGTCCGCTACGTTCGTTGTCTCCCATTGATTGAGCTTGCACGTCCTTCTCCCATGTTCGTTACGAGTATTGTTTTCCCTTGATTAAGTTGTACCCAGTCTTCCTTTCCTTTACTGTTGCTGCTTGCACATCATTTCTCCTGTTGCCACGAGTAGAGTGTTGGCTGCGCGGCAGCCAAGTGCGATCATGTGTTTTCCTTGGGCGTGGCGATTGAGTCATGATGTTAGACGGAGGAACTGTGTCAGTCTTGCGGGCAAGCTGTGATTCCACAGAGGGAAGGAAAAGTATAAAGGAAGGGCGCAGTAGCTAGTCTGGAGATTCTTCTCCACGCAATATATTATCTATACACCTGGACCTACCTTTACCCATCTCTGAGCGGCATGACGAAACCAGCAGCGGGATCTCGGATCACTTGCGCCGATGACCACCGGGTCATCCGGCAGTGTGATGAAGTGATCCGGGATCGCCTATGACGAACGACCTCGAGATACGATTATCTATCTACCTTGACCTACCTTCACACATCTCTGAGGGGCATGACGAAACCAGCGCCGGGATCTCGGATCACTTGCACCGATGACCACCGGGTCATCCGGCAGTGCAACGAAGTGATCCGGGATCACCTACGACGAACGACATCGAGATACGATTATCTATCTACCTTGACCTACCTTCACACATCTCTGAGCGGCGTGACGAGAGCAGCGCCGGGATCTCGGATCACTCACGCCGATGATCACCGGGTCATCCGGCAGCGCGACGAGTGATCCGGGACCACCTATGATGGACCCGCAACACCGCCGCGCATACTGGGCCGCCGCAGACAGAACGGAACACCACCGCGTATGCCGCACCGGGCGAAACGGGAGACTGCCGCGCATGCCGCCCCGGGCGGAATGGAAGAACGCCACGCATGCCGCACTGAGCAGAACCAAAGAACGCCGCACGTGCCGCGCTGGGCAGAACGGAGGACCGCCGCGCAGACCAGGCCACACCAGACAGAATGGAACACCTATGCCGCGCCGGGCAGAACGGAACACCACCATGCACACCGGGCTGTGCCAGACAGAACGGAACACCACCACGCATACCGGGCTGCGCCAGACAGAACGGAAGACCTCGGCGTATGCCGCACCAGACGGAACGGAAGACCGCCGCGCATGCCGTCCTGGGTGGAAAGGAAGAACGCTGCGTATGCCGCGCCAAGCAGAACGGAAGACCGCTGCGCATTCCGCACTGGGCAGAATGGAAGACCGCCGCACATACCGAAGGCCGCACCGGACAGGACGGAAGACTGCCGCACATGAGGGAAGTCTGCTGTGCATACCCCAGGCCAAGCCGGGCAGGAAGGAAGATGACAACGATGATGCCACACTGGGCATGAAGAATGATGACAACCACAATACCATGCTGGGCATCAAGGAGGATGAGCACGACGAGTGAGTGGGAATCACTTGCGCCAAATGACACCGAGACACGAGTAGCGATCCGAGATCACTCAAGAACAACAAGCGAATGATACTGTGCTACAGTAAAGACCAATGGGTGGCAGTAGACAAAGACCGCGTAAGACCTAGCACGGCCGCACAGAAGGCTGGGAGTACAATGCCTTGCCAGTGAGAAAGGCATGCCGAGGAGCTACATTGCCTGTCGAGCCCAAGAAAGAGAACAGAAGTTGGGGTCAGGTTTTTGACATTATATTGGGTCTCCAATCGATACCTGGTGTAGCGGGAAATCCTCGAGAAACTGTAATCCACCATGGATTCACCAGACCAAGAAAAATAAGAGTTGCGAATTGAGGAGGTCACTGACATCGAAACGCCGCTGCACCAAGGCCAGAGAGCCCAGCTACACCAAAGGGAAGCCAGAAAAACACTGAAACACACTGAAAAACACCGGAAGATGCAGGAAGCTGGGAAGAAGAAAAACCCACGAAGAGAGCGTACCCGTGGAACACAGCGACTTCTTTATCCCATCGTAATTGGGAATAACACCGTCCAAACAAGAACAGCTGCAAGACCTGCATACGGATGTCACCAATGGGCATACCAGTACGAGTTGAAAAGGAGGGTTTGCGGCTATGCTTCGACTACCGAACAGAGTATGAATGGACGTCTGACGAATCACAAACAGCGATGTTGACGCAAAAGGGGTTACGAACGGCCAAACACGGCCTCAATTGACGACGTGGCCAGTGATGCGAACGGCCAGCCAACGGTTGGTTTTGACATCAAATATTGCCCAGAAAAGTGCCGGCAAGACAAACATACTTGCTAGAGAGTCAGGAGACTCGCCCTGGAAAAGGGATATGAAGCTTCGACAAAACCAGTTCCAAGTATTACTGTCAGTAGCAAGCTTTCACAAAAAACGTCAGAAACAATGAAAGCACCAGAAACGCCGAGAACACCGGACATATCAGAAAGACCAGAAATGCCGGAAACTCAGGAAGGAACGGAAACATTGGAATCGCTCGATGCGTTCCAGGACACCTGGCCACTTGCTGCCGGGGACACCCGGAACCGGTGTTCGACAGATATGATACCGAAGATGATTAGGGCGAAGCCGAATACCGCCACAGCGAAGTCGAATACCGCAACGATACCACGCCAGCCGTGAAGAAGATTAGGGCGAAGCCGAATACCGCCACAGTGAAGTCGAATACCACAACGATACCCCGCCAGACGTGAAGAAGATTAGGGCGAAGCCGAATACCGCCACAGCGAAGTCGAATACCGCAACGATACCACGCCGGGTGTGAAGAAGATTAGGCAAAGCCGAATACCGCCACAGTGAAGTCGAATACTGCAACAATACCACGCCGGGTGTGAAGAAGATTAGGGCGAAGCCGAATACCGCCACCGCGAAGTCGAATACCGCAACGATACCACGCCGGGCATGAAGACGATTAGGGCGAAGCCGAATACCGCCACAGCGAAGTCGAATACCGCAATGATACTACGCCGTGTGTGAAGAAGATTAGGGTGAAGCCGAATACCGCCACAGCAAAGTCGAATACCGCAACGATACCACACCGGGCGTGAAGAAGATTAGGGCGAAGCCGAATACCGCCACTGCGAAGTCAAATACTGCAACGATACCACGCCGGGCATGAAGAAGATTAGGGCGAAGCCGAATACCGCCAGCGCGAAGTCGAATACCGCAACGATACCACGCCGGGTGTGAAGAGATTAGGGCGAAGCCGAATACCGCCACAGCGAAGTCGAATACCGTAACGATACCACGCCCTGTGTGAGGAAGATAGAGCGAAGCCGAATAACACTACTGCGAAGCCGAATACCGCTACCACGACAACGAATACCGCAACGACACCGAGACGCAAGTGCGCAGACTGGCGGAAAGGAAAGAGAACACGCAATCTATTATCTCTCTCCACAGACCCACCTCTCTATCCCCGTGACCGGCGCTGCGACCACCACTCCCTGAGAACAATGAGCCCACGCAAGGCGTGTGAGAAGAGCTGCAAAGAGACCACGCCGTGCATGATGGATACCGCGAGAACAAGGAGACCATGCAAGGCATGTGAGAAGAGCCGCGAAGAGACCACGCCGGGCGTGACAGATACCGCAAGAACAACGAGCCCACGCAAGGCGTGTGAGAAGAGCCGTGAAGAGACCACGCCGGGCATGATGGATACCGCGAGAACAACGAGCCCACGCAAGGCATGTGAGAAGAGCCGCAAAGAGACCACACCGGGCATGACGGATACCGCGAGAACAACGAGCCCACGCAAGGCGTGTGAGAAGAGCCGTGAAGAGACCATGCCGGGCATGACGGATACCGCGAGAACAACGAGCCCATGCAAGGTGTGTGAGAAGATCCGCGAAGAGACCACGCCGGGCGTGACGGAAACCGCAAGAACAACGAGCCCACGCAAAGGCGTGTGAGAAGACCGCGACAAGACCACGCCGGGCGTGACCGATATCGTGAGAACAACAAGCCCATGCAAAGGCGTGTGAGAAGACTGTGACGAGACCACGACTGGCGTGATGGATACCACGAGAACAATGAGCCCACGCAAAGGCGTGTGAGAGGACTGTGACGAGACCATGCCGGGCGTGACGGATACCGCGAGAACAACGAGCCCAGGCAAGGCGTGTGAGAAGACCGTGACGAGACCACGCCAGGCGTGAAGGATACCGCGAGAACAATGAGTGGTGCATGAGTACGCTGGAAGTGAACTCCTACGCCCCATCGAAGAAGATCAAAAACCCCACACCGCCGCGGCCGCCGGCACCACTCCCCAAGATGAGCAACTTGCGCTGCTGGGGGAAATCGTCACCATGATACATCAAACAACCACCCGGGACGCTCGCCGCAATCACATCGTACACCGGACGCTGACCCAGCGGATGAACGAGTTCCACGATGCGGACCAACAGCAACTCCAACAGATGGCCAATACCCTGGGAGCCATCATCACCGAACAACTCTAAGCCCGGCAGCAGGCTAGCCAGCCCGTCCACATCTACCGCACCCCATCCACCGCCGGACCCTGATGACCTGACATGACCTTGCCGGAGCTTCAGTCTGGACAGGGGACGTATTGTCACAAAGCTGGCGCGACAGGCTCCTTGGCGCCGGTGCCCATGCCACTCTCACCCTTGTCACCCTGTGGCTCGTCCTCGTTTCTGCTGCCGCAGCCGCGGTCATCTGCCGCGCTTAGGCGCCTCGACCGATCTCCGCCATATTGCTCCAGTAGCGATCTCCCTGACCGCTGGCCGGTCTAGACCTCTCTCCTTCGTCTCCGTTATGTTACTTGTGCGTCCTTCTCCTGTCATCGTTACGTATGTCGTTTCCTGTTGATTATACTTGCGCATCCTGTCTCCTGTCCGCTACGTTTGTTGTCTCCCGTTGATGAAGCTTGCACGTCCTGTTCCCTGTTCCTTACCTTTACTGCTTGCGCGTCCTTTCTCCTGTCCGCGACGTTTGTTGTCTCCCATTGATTGAGCTTGCGCGTCCTTCTCCCATGTTCGTTACAAGTATTGTTTTCCCTTGATTAAGTTGTAAGTCCCTCTTCCTTTCCTTTACTGTTACTGCTTGCGCGTCCTTTCTCCTGTTGCTGCAAGTAGAGTGTTGGCTGCGCGGCGGCCGAGTGCGATCATGTGTTTTCCTTGGGCGCGGTGATCGAGTCATGAAGTTAGACAGAGGAACTGTGTCAGTCTTACGGGCAAGCTGTGATTCCACAGAGGGAAGGAAAAGTATAAAGGAAGGGCGTGGTAGCTAGTCTGGAGATTCTTCTCCATGCAATATATTATCTATACACCTGGACCTACATTTACCCATCTCTGAGCGGCGTGACGAAACCAGCGCCGGGATCTCAGATCACTTGCGCCGATGACCACCGGGTCATCCGGCAGCGCGACGAAGTGACTAGGATCGCCTACGACGAACGACCTCGAGATACGATTATCTATCTACCTTGACCTACCTTCACACATCTCTGAGCGGCGTGACGAAACCAGTACCGGGATCTCGGATCACTTGCGCCGATGACCACCGGGTCATCCGGCAGAGTGACGAAGTGATCTGGGATCACCTATGACGAATGACATCGAGATACGATTATCTATCTACCTTGACCTACCTTCACACATCTCTGAGCGGCGTGAAGAAACCAGCGCTGGGATCTCAGATCACTTGCATCGATGACCACCGGGTCATCCGGCAGCGCAATGAAGTGATCCGGGATCACCTACGATGAATGACATCGCGATACGATTATCTATCTACCTTGGCCTACCTTCACATATCTCTGAGCAGCGTGACGAGAGCAGCGCTGGGATCTCGGATCACTCGTGCCGATGATCACCGGGTCATCCGGCAGCGCGACGAGTGATCCGGGACCACCTATAACAGACCCGCAACACCGCCGTGCTTACCGGGCCGCACCAGACAGAACGGAACACCACCGCGTATGCCGCACTGGGCGGAACGGGAGACCGCCGTGCATGCCGCCCCAGGCGGAACCGAAGAATGCCACGCATGCCGCACCGAGCAGAACGGAAGAATGCCACGCGTGCCGCGCTGGGCAGAACGGAGGACCGCCGTGCACACTGGGCCGCGCCAGACAGAACGGAACACCTATACCACGCCGGGCAGAACGGAACACCGCTGCGCACACCGGACCGCGCCAGACAGAACAGAACACCACCACGCATACCAGGCCGTGCCAGACACAATGGAAGACCTCGCGTATGCCGCACTGGGCGGAATGGAAGACTGCCGGGCATGCCGCCCCAGGTGGAAAGGAAGAATGCCGCACATGCCGCACCGAGCAGAACGGAAGACCACCGCGCATGCCGCGCTGGGCAGAACGGAAGACCGCCGCACATACCGAAGGCCGCACCGGACAGGACGGAAGACTGCTGCACATGAGGGAAGTCTGCTGCGCATACTGCAGACCACGCCGGGCAGGAAGGAAGACGACAACCACGATGCCACGCCGGGCATGAAGAAAGACGACAACCACAATGCCATGCCGGGCATGAAGAAGGATGAGCACGACGAGTGAGTGGGAATCACTTGCGCCAAACGACATCGAGACACAAGTAGCGATCCGCGATCGCTCAAGAACAATCAGAGAATGATACCGTGCTACAGTAAAGACCACCGGGTGGCAGTAGACGAAGACCGCGTAAGACCTAGCACAGCCGCACAGAAGGCTGGGAGCACGACGCCTTGCCAGTGAGAAAGGCACGCCCAGGAGCGATGTTGCCTGTCGAGCCCAAGACAGAGAACGGAAGTTGGGGTCAGGTTTTTGACAACTGAGCTGTGTATGCATGTGTAAAAGTGGGTAAACGGATGCCTGCATGGCTGCGTCGCCAACATGAGGAGCTCCGGCCAGCAATATTTGAACATACATCACCATAGCAGCTGTATCCAATGCCTGGTGCCATGACGGCTCTGGTGTCTTTCTCGCTGTGGCGGTTGCCGGATCGCTCGTTTGTTATGCATGTCGACGGCTTACCCTTCGAGCCAGTTACTACAGAGACTAAAGGCGCCGCTAAAAACAACAGGTTCAATAGTATCTATGACTGTAGGAGTGTTGTCAACGTTTTCGCATCAGGAGTGATTCCTTATGCACGTATTACTAGTGGTAGCACGCTTGCTTAACATTAGCATGAGCCTAATTAAATGTCCGCAAAATACCTAACCTCGCCTCTCTCAATCCTACATGTCATCGTTCACCATGTCGCCATCATACCAGCTGCTGTCATACTCATCACATTGTATTGCATATCTTACAGCTGTTTCTGATGCACTGAGAGCTGCACTAAAGACATCAGAAAGGTTGCCAGCATACTCATTGCATCTTACATGCCATCGTACTCCTTGTATGGTACTTGCCATTGTACTTGTCACATCTTACTCCCTATCGTACTTGATGCCAGTGTCATGACTGCCATCTTCCTTATCGATATCTACCCGTTACGTCTTACTTGCGATTGTACTCACCGCATCTTACTCGCTGTTGTACTTGCCATCTGGGTCGTACCCACCATCCCTCTTATTGGCATCATACTAGTAGTATCTTGCTTGTCATCACACCCGTCTCGTCATATGGCACAACATCCCACTGTTTCTGACAGTCTGAGAGGTGTGCTTACATTCTGAAGATCGCCAACATAGTGGCATCTTACTTGCTGTCGTAGTCACCAGCATGGTCCTATCCGCCATCCTCCTTATCAGCATTATACCCACCACGTCGCCGCCAGGGTACAGACCACCATTGTCCTTATCAACAGTGTACTCACTGTATCTCACTCGTCATCATAATCGTCTCGTCATATAGCACAGCATCTCACTATTTCTGACACTCTGAGAGCCGCACTTACTTCCCAAAGATCACCAACATAGTCGTTGTCTCTTACTCGCTGTCTTAGTCGACAGCATGGTCCTGCCTGCCATTCTCCTTATCGGTATCATACCCGTCGTGTCTTGCTTGCCCTCATACTCGCTGCCAGGGTACTGACCACCATTCACCTCATCAACATCGTACTCGGAGTATCTTATTTGTCCTCATATTTGTCTCATTGTAAGGCACAACATCCTACTGTTTCTGACAGTCTGAGAAGTGTGATTACATCCCAAAGATCGCCAACATAGTGGCATCTTACTCACTGTCATAGTCGCCAGCATGGTCGTGCCTGCCATCCTCCTTATCAGCATTATATCCGCAGCAACGCCACCAGGGTACTGACCACCATTGTCCTCATCGACAGCGTACTCCCAGTATCTCACTCGTCATCATAATCGTCTTGTCGTATGGCACAGCATCTCACTCGTCATCATAATCGTCTTGTCATATGGCACAGCATCTCACTGTTTCTGACACTCTGAGAGCTGTGCTTACTCCCCAAAGATTGCCAACATAGTCATCGCCTATTACCCACTGCTGTAGTCACCAGCATGGTCCTGCCCGCCATTCTCCTTATCGGCATCATACCTGTCGCGTCATGCTTGCCCTCGTATTCACCGCCAGGGTACTGACCACCATTGTTCTCATCAACAGTGTACACACAGTATCTCACTTGTCATCATAATCATCTCGTTGTTCAGCACAACATCCCACTGTTTCTGACACTCTGAGAACTTCACTTACTTCCCAAAGATCACCAACATAGTCGTCATATCATACTTGCTGACGTAGTCACCAGCATGGCCACCACCTTATCAACATCTACCCATCACGTCTTACTCGCCGTCATACTCGCTACATCTTACTCGCTGTCTTTCTTGCCAGCTGGGTAATACCTGACATCCTACTCATTGGTATCATACCCATCGCGTCATGCTTGCCAGAGTCCTCGCTGCCAGAGTATTGACCACCACTCTTCCCACTGACACTGCACCCATGGTATCTCACTTATTATCATAATCGTCTTGTCATATAGCCAACATCCCACTGTTTCTGACACTCTGAGAGCTGCACTTACGTCCCGAAGATCACCAACATAGTCACATCTTACTCGCTGTTATATTCGCCAGCATGGTCCTGGCCACTATCCTCCTTATCAGCATCATACCTGTCGCGTCATGCTTGCCCTCGTACTCGCTGCCAGGGTCCTGACCACCATTATCCTCATCGACAGTGTACTTGCAGTATCTCGCTCGTCATCATAATCGTCTCGTCGTATGGTACAGTATCCCACTGTTTCTGACACTCTGAAAGCTGTGCTTACTTCCCAAAGATTACCACCATAGTTGTCGCACCTTACTCGCTGTTGTAGTCGTGGGCATAGCCACCACCTTATCGACATCTACCTGTTACGTCTTACTCGCCCTCGTACTCGCCGTATCTTACTCGCTGTTGTTCTTGCCAGCTGGGTTGTGCCCGTATCCTCCTCATCAGCATCATACTTGCAGTATTTTACTTGTCATCATACTCGTCTTGTCGTATGGCAAAACATCCCACTGTTTCTGACACTCTGAGAGCTGCACTTACGTCCTGAAGATCGCCAATCATCGCATCTTACTCACTGTCATTCTTGCCAGCTGGGTCGTGCCCGTATCCTCCTAATCGACATTATACCTGTTGAGTCTTACTTGCTCTCATTCTCGCCACCAGGGTAATGACCACCATTATCCTCATCGACAGCATACTCACAGTATCTGACTCGTCATCATAATCGTCTCATCATATGGCACAACATCCTGCTGTTTCCAACACTCCGAGAGCTGCGCTTACATCCCGAAGATCGCCAACATAGTTGTCACTGCTTACTGACTGTCATAGTCGCCGGCATGGCCACCTCCTCATCGACATCATACCCATCACGGCTTACTCACCATCGTACTTGCCACCTGGGTCTAGACCACCATCCTGATCGTCCTCATACGCGACGCAGCTTACTTGCTGTCATACTCGTCTGGTCGTATTTTGCCTCTTCCCACTGTTTCTGACACAGAGCTGTGCTAACAACATCACACTTGTCAACATACTAGTCGCATCTTGTGAGCTGGTATACTCGTCAGTTTATACTTGTCGGCTTCCAACTGTTGACACTCGTAGAGCTGTGGTTAGCACGTTAAGAACAGCATATGCAGGTCGTGATACTTGTGAGCTATAAATGCGGCAGTTGGTGCGGCATTGGACAAGGTGGTAGGTGCGCTGCTGTGTGCTCGCGGTGGGTGCTTTGTAAGATAGCGTATATAGCTGCATGTTAGATATAATGAATACAACTTGAGTAAGTTGCTACCCCTAGAATGCGGATGTGATTTAAGGCTTCACTACAGTTTTCAGTGCTATGACAGCTGTGTCTGAATGCAGTCGCATTGACAGCTGCGTCTGGATGCATGGTACTATAACAGGCATTGTCTGGTGGCTATTTGCCATGATATTCTTCGTCCAGATGACACGCACTGCATCTATGTGGGCAGATGCCCTGACACTCCTCGTCTGGAAGGTATATGCAGTCGCAGTTGCGTCCAAACACAGTTGCCTTGCCAGCTGTGTCCAGAAGGCAAATACCCTGACATTCTTCATCTAGAAGGTATATGCCGTGGCAGTTGCATCCGAATGCAGTTGCCTTGACAGCTGCATCTGGATGCGTGGTGCCGTGACAGGTGTCGTCCATTCGCTATTTGCCATGACATTCTTCGTCTGGATGACATCCGCTGTGTCCAGATGGGCAGATGCCCTGAATCTCCTCATCTGGAAGGTATATGCCATGGCAGTTTTGTCCGAACGCAGTTGCCTTGCCAGCTGCATCCAGAAGGCAAATGCCCTGACACTCCTCATCCAGAAGGTATATGCTGTGGCAACTGCATCCGAATGCAGTCGCCTTGCCAGCTGCGTCCGGATGTGCGGTACCATGGCGAACTGTATCTGAGCACATGGCACCATGGCAAGCAGCATCCAAGTTAAGAAGGTTGCATCCGAAACGTCTAGAGTGTCTAGTGCGTCCGGATGCTAAGGATGTAAATTTTTTTTTTCCTGATATGCCATACTATGCTACATTGGAAGAAGTAGATTTGCAGAAACACTGTGCGGATCTTTCTGTCGATAAGGGCAAAGGCTACACATAGAATAGTGCCCTGGCTGCTCAGGATACTGATGCACTACCTCTGTGGCTGCTGTCAACATCGATCAACCTTTTGCATGTTGGAGGCAGGGGCCATTATTTATTCCAAGAGGATGCTCTTTAGGGAATCTGCATACCTGGAGGAAGTGGGAACAGCCCATATGCTTTTATGGCAGTCATCATTCACCCAGACAGATGCAGCCACAGCTCACGCAATGGCATATACGATCTGTACAATGCATTTGGCCTGGCTGCGAGCTGGATTTTCTCAAATATTGGCAGTCTCACCCTCCTGGTGCTTTTCCAGACAGTAAAGACACTGTCATCTGACTGGGAGTCCTGTATGGTATGTGGATGTCTGGTCAGATTCCACAACCCGATCGAAATGGTGAATATGGATGGTATAGCACATTCCATTCAAGAGCAGAGAGCATGTGATAAGGGCCAGACATATGTGTTGGGAGAAGATGACACAACTCTTCTATGGTCTGACAGGACTGTGAAATCCTTCTTTGATAGTGTTTTGAAAAGATTACCATGGGTACTCGTGATCCTCCACCAAAACCCCACCTATGAGGGGGGTGATACCCCTCCACAAGGTCTGCAGATAACCTTGGATCCTTAGGGTACAGTAGTTGTAGCACCCCCACTTCCTGCACGACCACAGGCCGCTCTGGGCTCGAAGTGTGACATGATAGCTGCTATTGACTGTGATGAGTATCTCAGATGGTGGATGGAGGATGAGCTCAGGACATTAGACAATGTGGCCAGTGACCTCGGACTCAAAGAGGATCCTCTGTCCATGTATGTAAGGAAGTGTCTAAGGGCCTTGGCCAAATGAAAACCCTACTGTGAAGAATGATGATGATCAGAGCAGGGTACATGACAACATTGTAGGAGAGAAGAATGATGAATAATACAGCAGCAGCAGCTTGGGTTGGTAAGGAGACTTATTTGAATTGTTTTTTATATGGGGCACAATACCATACAGTGTGAGAGGAATAGATATTTTGACCACTACGTTCACTATTTCATGCGTGTTATTTAGTTTGATTATTTTTGGATACCACTTACTAGCTACTGAAGATGTAAAGACCACGAATACATCAGGAAAAAAGTGAAAATTTAAGCGAGCACGTCAGTAACCCCTGCCAGCATCCGATGCTGCGGTAGCTTTCCTAGCTCCGGTAAGCTTCCCAAGCTCCGGTAAGACTGGTCATACTCCCGTAAGGTTTCCTAAGTATCAGCAACTGGTACAGTTGGTGTCTCGACTCCCATGAATGGGCAGTGCGGGCGTACGCACCTGAACGTATTGTCACAATCCGATGGTTTGTTTTCCGGACACGTACATTCACAAATTCACGGTGTTTGGTACATTTTTTCTCCCGTTATTTGCTTGTCTATCATGGTCGCGCTTTTAAATCCGGCAAAATGAAGGGTACTGGGGAACACCAGTTTACTGGCGTGCCTTTTCGTACGTATTTATTCACAGCAGCGCACATTCAAAGATATATAAAAAATAATTCAATATTTATATTACTCCTATGCTAGTCAGTTCATCACCTCCTTCGCTCAGTGCCCTCCCAGCACTTGAAATGCTTTTGTAAATGCTTTTGCAAATGCTCATGGCAACCACGCACACAGACTTGTGACTCCAATACTCCTGTATAGATTATGTGCCCGTTGACTGAGGTGTCCCTACGATGAGCTCCTGGCAATGCACATTGGTGATCCGAGTCCGCGAACTTCTGTTCATGCTTTGTCGCTAGATCATGCCTTTGAGATTGTCACTGTCGGGAGACTCTGTTGAAATGACCAGGCTGTGTTGCCTTTGCCAGCTGTGCTGCCAACTCCAGGAGTTGTTCTCCCAGCTCGTCGAACACCTTGGCAAATCCTCCCCGCTTACAAGTGCACCCACCGGTCTCACACGTAGACTATCGAGCTGCTGAACCTCGGTTACTCTCCCAGCGATGCACCATGCTGATCCGTGTCCGCGAACCTCTGTTCATCCTTCGCCACTAGATCGCGCCTTCGAAATTGCCGGTATCGGGAGTATCTGTTGAAACGACCAGGCTGCGTTGCATTTGCCAGCTGTGCTGCCAACTCCGAGAGTCGTCCTTCCAGCTCCTTGAACGTATTCGCAAATCCTCACCGCTGTCAAGCGCTCCCACCGGTCTCACGCGTAGACTATCCAGCCGTTGACTGAGTTGAACCTCGGATACTCTCCCGGCAACACATGTTGCTGATCCAACATCAGGAAAAATTGAAAATTTACCCCTGCACGTCGGTAACCCCTGTCTGCGTCCGATGCTCCGGTAGCTTCCCTAGCTCCGGTAAGCTTCCCTAGCTCCGGTAAGCTTCCCAAGCTCCGGTAAGACTGGTCAT
>Ga0307508_10000194_pt1 | contig 73425 bp, 69 predicted proteins | sample 9_EM_MG_FD_203089 | JGI IMG/M metagenome (GOLD analysis project Ga0307508, IMG submission 203089) | Populus trichocarpa ectomycorrhiza microbial communities from riparian zone in the Pacific Northwest, United States - 9_EM | ecosystem: Host-associated > Plants > Roots > Unclassified | place... | reverse complement strand
TGGCGCGCCTTTGGGCGTGCTGCGCTTCAGGACAATCGCGCTGTCCGCAGGAACGCACAGCCCCTCAAACAGTGCGCCTGTGTGCCCATTCGGCCCCGCTTCGCTCGTGATGCTGGTCATGCCAAAGGACACGCAGCATTCGTGCCGGTAAATGTTCACAGACTCTGAGGTATGTCACTGATCAAGCAGTCTTTTGATATCGACTCCCATGACCGCAGAAATCCTTCTTCAAACCCTCGCCTCTGGCGTGCTGATCGGCCTGATCTACGCGCTCGTGGCGATCGGCCTCACGATGATCTTCGGGGTGATGGACATCGTGAACTTCGCGCATGGCGAGTTCCTGATGCTCGGCATGTACAGCGCCTTCTGGCTCTTCGCGCTGTATGCACTCGACCCGATCCTCACGCTGCCGCTCACGGTGCTGATGCTGTTCGCCTTCGGCATGCTGCTCTACAAGCTGGTGATCAAGCGCATCGTCAACGCACCGATGCTGAGCCAGATCTTCACCACCTTCGGGCTGATGATCCTGATGCGTGGCGTTGCGCAGTTCCTGTGGAAGCCCGACTTCCGCTCGATCGAGAACTCGTGGGTCGCCGGCAGCGTGAAGGTGGCCGGCATCCAGCTCGGCAAGCCGCAGTTGGTGGCCGGGCTCGGCGCGGTCGCCGTCACGATGCTGATCCACGCGTTCCTCACGCGCACCAAGCTCGGCGCCGCACTCGAAGCCACCGCGGCCGACAAGGAGGCCGCGCAGCTGATGGGCATCGATTCGCACCGCATGTTCTCGCTGGCCTGGGGCATTGGTGCCGCCTGTGCCGGTGCGGCGGGTGTGCTGCTGGCGACCTTCTTTCCGATCTTCCCGGAGGTCGGTGCCAACTTCATCTTGATCGCCTTCGTGGTGGTGAACCTCGGCGGCTTCGGCAGCGTGACGGGCGCGTTCTGGGCCGGCATTCTGGTTGGCGTCATCGAGGTGATGGGCGGTTTGCTGCTCGGGCCTGAGTACAAGATGGCGGTGGTGCTGGTGCTGTTCCTCGCGGTGTTGATGTTCCGCCCTCAAGGGCTGATGGGGAAAGCATGAAGGCGCTCAAGATCATGGTCGGGCTCGGTGCGGTGGCGGCCTTGCTGCCGTTCGCGACCAACAACCCGACGCACCTCAACCTCGCCATCCTGGTGTTGATGGCCGCCCAGCTCGGCGTGGCCTGGAACCTCCTCGGCGGCTATGCCGGCCAGGTGTCGCTCGGCCACGCGGCGTTCTACGGCCTCGGGGCCTACACCTCGACGATGCTGCTGCTCAACTTCGGCATCAACCCGTGGCTCGGCATGCTGCTTGGCGGCGTGGTGTCTGCGCTGCTGAGCCTGGCCTTCGGCTGGTCGTGTTTCCGCCTCAAGGGCCACTACTTCGCGATGGCGACCATTGCCGTTGCCGAGATCGTGCAGATCGTCTTCACCAACTGGGACTACGCCGGCAGCGCGGTGGGCCTCACCATCCCGATGACACAGCGCGGCTGGGGCGCGATGGTGTTCGCCGACAAGGCGCCGTACTACTGGCTCGCGCTAGGCCTGCTGGTGCTCACGCTGCTGGCCACCTGGGCGGTGGAGCGCAGCCACATCGGCTACTACCTGCGCGCCATCAAGGACGAACCTGATGCCGCGCGCAGCATCGGCATCAACATCGCCCGCTACAAGCAGATCGCCTTGTCGCTGAGCGCCTTCTTCACCGCGCTGGGCGGCAGCCTCTACGCGCAGAAAGAGCTCTACATCGACCCGAACTCGGTGCTGAGCACGGCGCTGTCGATCAAGATGGCCTTGGTGTCCATCCTCGGGGGTGTGGGCACGCTGTTCGGGCCGGTCATCGGCTCGGTGGTGCTCACCACCATCGAGGAGTTGACGCGCAGTTTCTTCGGCGGCGGCGGGCGTGGCACCGACACCATCATCTACGCGGCGCTGATCATCGGCATCGCGGTGTTCTACCCGAGCGGCGTGATCGGCTGGTACAGAGAGTGGCGCCTGCGGGTCGAGCGCCGGGCCGCTCCCAAGCCGGCCCGCATCCCCTCGGGGGATCGGCCGATGTACCCAGCGGACGAGGGGCAGTCATGAGCTTGCTCGAATTGCATGGCGTGACGAAGCGCTTCGGTGGCCTCACGGCGAACCAGGACGTTTCCTTCAGCCTCGACGCCGGCCAGATCGTCGGCCTCATCGGCCCCAACGGTGCCGGAAAGACCACCGCCTTCAACTGCGTTGCCGGCTTCTATGCGCCGACCGCGGGCCGCATCGAGTTCGACGGCAAAACCATCTCCGGCCTCACGCCCGAAGCCTGCGCCCGCGCGGGTGTGGGCCGCACCTTCCAGGTAGCGCGCACTTTCACCAGCATGACGGCCTGCGAGAACGTGATGGCGGCTGCGCTGCTGCATGAGCGCCGTGTGAGCTCGGCCCGCGCCGAGGCGCTCAAGCTGCTGGCTTTCGTCAACCTCGACCACTTTGCCAACAAGCCGGCCGGCAGCATGACCATCAGCGAGCAGCGCCGCCTGGCGGTGGCGCGTGCGCTGGCCATTCACCCCAAGCTGCTGCTGATGGACGAGGTGATGGCCGGGCTCAACCCGTCCGAGGTGCGCGAGATGGTGACGGTGGTGCTGGCCATCCGCGAGCGCGGCATCGCCTGCCTGATCGTCGAGCACGTGCTCGAAGGCATCATGCCCATCGCCGACAAGATCGTGGTGCTCGACCGCGGCATCAAGATCGCCGACGGCACGCCGGCCGAGGTGTCGCGCGACCCTGCGGTGATATCCGCTTACCTGGGAGACGCCTGATGAGCGCCGTGATGCTGGAAGTGAGCAATCTGCGCGTCAGCTACAGCGGCGTGCTCGCGCTGTCCGACGTGTCGCTCAGCGTGCCCCAGGGCAAGATCGTCGCGCTGGTCGGCGGCAACGGCAACGGCAAGTCGACCACCTTGCGAGCCATCGCCGGGCTCAATGCGCTGGACTCCGGCAGCATCCTCTTCAACGGCGAGCCGGTGCATGCCTTGCCGGCTCACAAGCGCGTGCCGCTGGGCCTGTCGCTGGTGCCCGAAGGCCGGCGCCTGTTCCCACGCCTGACGGTGCGGCGCAACCTGGAACTCGGCGCCTTCACGCGCGACGATGCGCGCGAGGTCGCGGCCAGCGTCGACGCGATGTTCGAGCTCTTCCCCATCTTGAAAGAACGCGCCACGCAACTGGCCGGCACCATGAGCGGCGGCGAGCAGCAGATGCTGGCCATCGCCCGTGGCCTGATGGCCAAGCCCAAGCTCCTGATGCTCGACGAGCCCTCGTGGGGCATCGCGCCCAAGTTCGTGACCAAGGTGCTGGAGGTGATCCAGCGCGTCAACGAAACCGGCGTTACCGTGCTGCTGGTCGAGCAGAATTTGCACAAGGCCTTGTCGATCGCGCACCACGGCTATGTGATCCAGACCGGCCGCATCGTGATGCAGGGCAGTGGGCACGAGTTGGCCAACAATGAAGAAGTCAAGAAGGCCTACCTGGGCCTTTGAGAGAGACACCCCATGAACCAACAAGCACCCACCTCTGACCGCTGGCAGTTCTGGATCGACCGCGGCGGCACCTTCACCGACGTGGTCGGCAAGCGGCCCGACGGCAGCCTCGTCACCCACAAGCTGCTGAGCGAGAACCCCGAGCAGTACCGCGACGCTGCGGTCGCCGGCATCCGCCATCTGCTGGGTCTGAGGGTCGGCGAGCCCATCACTCCGGCGCAAGTCGAGTGCGTGAAGATGGGCACGACGGTTGCGACCAACGCGCTGCTCGAACGCAAGGGCGAGCCCACGCTGCTGGTCACCACGCGCGGGTTTCGCGACGCGCTGCGCATCGCCTACCAAGAGCGGCCGCGCATCTTCGACCGCCACATCGTGCTGCCCGAGTTGCTCTACGGCCGCGTGATCGAAGCGCGCGAGCGCGTGGGCGCGAAGGGTGAGATCGTCGAGGCGCTCGATGAAACCCAACTGCGCAACGAACTGAAGGCCGCGTTCGACGCCGGCCTGCGCAGCGTGGCCATCGTCTTCATGCACGGTTACCGCTACACCGCGCACGAGCAGGCGGCCAAGCGCCTGGCGCTGGAGATCGGCTTCCCGCAGATCAGCGTGTCGCACGAGGTGAGCCCGCTGATGAAGCTGGTGGGCCGCGGCGACACCACGGTGGTCGACGCCTACCTCTCGCCCATCCTGCGCCGCTACGTGGAGCAGGTGGCCGGCGACATGCCGGGCGTGAAACTGTTCTTCATGCAGTCGTCGGGTGGGTTGACCGATGCGCATGCGTTCCAGGGCAAGGACGCCATCCTTTCCGGCCCGGCCGGCGGCATCGTCGGCATGGTGAGAACCGCCCAGCTTGCGAAAGCTGACCTGGGCGGCGAGCGGGTCATCGGATTCGACATGGGCGGCACGTCGACCGATGTGAGCCACTTCGCCGGCGAGTTCGAGCGCGCGTTCGAGACGCAGGTGGCCGGCGTGCGCATGCGCGCGCCGATGATGAGCATCCACACCGTGGCGGCGGGCGGCGGGTCCATCCTCAGCTTCGATGGTGCGCGTTTCCGCGCCGGCCCTGAGAGCGCCGGTGCGAACCCCGGCCCGGCTTGCTACCGGCGCGGTGGCCCGCTGGCCGTGACCGATGCGAACGTGATGCTCGGCAAGATCCAGCCTGCCTACTTTCCGAATGTGTTCGGCCCGAGCGCCGATGAATCGCTGGACCGCGATGCCGTCGTGAAGGGCTTCACCGCGATGGCGGCCGAAATCGAGCGCAGCACCGGCGTGAAGCGCTCGCCCGAGGAGGTGGCCGAGGGTTTCATCGACATCGCTGTCGGTGCGATGGCCAACGCGATCAAGAAGATCTCGGTGGCGCGCGGCTACGACGTGACGCGTTATGCCTTGCAGTGCTTCGGCGGCGCCGGTGGGCAGCACGCCTGCCGCGTGGCCGATGCGCTGGGCATGACGCGCGTGTTCGCGCACCCGCTGGCAGGCGTGCTGTCGGCCTACGGCATGGGCCTGGCCGACCAGAGCGTGATGCGCGAACGCTCGATCGAGCTGCCGCTGGACACGGCGCTGCCCGAAGTGAGCGAGCGGCTCGAGGCGCTGGCGACGGAGACCGCCGACGAGCTGCACCGCCAAGGCGTCAGCATCGCGGCCGTGACCGTGCACCGGCGCGTGCACCTGCGCTATGAAGGCACTGACTCGGCGCTGGTCGTTTCCTTCGGCAGCGCGGCCGAGATCCAGGCTGCGTTCGAAGCGGCGTACCGGCAGCGCTTTGCGTTTCTGATGAGCGAGCGGCGGCTGGTCGTCGAGGCCGTGTCGGTGGAAGCCGTCGGCGCTGGCGATGCGCCGGCCGAAGCCGTGCGAAGCGAGCTGGCCCAGGGCCATGCGGCAGTCGCCGACACCGTCAAGCTCTTCAGCGGCGGCCGCTGGTGGGATGCCGCACTCGTCGTACGCGAACAGGCGCACCCGGGGCACACCATCGACGGCCCGGCCATCATTGCCGAGAAGAACGCTACTACCGTGGTCGAGCCTGGTTGGCGCGCACGCGTGACGGCGCTGGACCACCTGGTGCTCGAACGCGTGCAGCCGCGCGAATCGCGCAAGGCCATCGGCACCACCGTCGACCCGGTGATGCTGGAGGTGTTCAACAACCTCTTCATGAACATCGCCGAGCAGATGGGCCTGCAGCTGCAGAACACGGCTTACTCGGTGAACATCAAGGAGCGGCTCGACTTCTCGTGCGCGCTGTTCGATGCCGAAGGCAACCTCATCGCCAACGCGCCGCACATGCCGGTGCACCTGGGCTCGATGAGCGAGTCGATCAAGACGGTGATCAACGGCAATGCCGGCCGCATGCAGCCGGGCGATGTGTACGCGCTGAACGACCCGTACCACGGCGGCACGCACCTGCCCGACGTGACGGTGGTGACCCCGGTGTTCGCCGACGACGGCAAGCAGATCCTCTTCTACGTGGGCTCGCGCGGCCACCATGCCGACATTGGTGGCACCACGCCAGGCTCCATGCCGCCGTTCTCGACGCGCATCGAAGAAGAGGGCGTGCAGATCGACAACGTGAAGCTGGTCGAGGCCGGGCAGCTGCGTGAACAGGAGATGGTGGCGCTGCTGAAGAGTGGTGAATACCCCTCGCGCAACCCGCAGCAGAACATTGCCGACCTGAAGGCGCAGATCGCGGCCAACGAGAAGGGCGTGCAGGAGCTGCGCAAGATGGTCGCGCAGTTCGGCCTCGACGTCGTGCGCGCCTACATGGGCCATGTGCAAGACAACGCCGAAGAGTCGGTGCGCCGCGTGATCACCAAGCTGAAAGACGGTGAATTCACGCTGCCGCTGGACAACGGCGCGCGCATCAAGGTGGCCATCAAGGTCGATGCGAAGGCGCGCAGCGCGGTGATCGATTTCACCGGCACGTCGGACCAACTGGTGAACAACTTCAACGCCCCGCGCGCGGTGTGCATGGCGGCCGTGCTGTACGTCTTCCGCACGCTGGTGAACGACGACATTCCGCTCAACGCGGGCTGCCTGAAGCCGCTGCAGGTGATCGTGCCCGAAGGCTCGATGCTCAACCCGCTGCCGCCGGCCTCGGTGGTGGCGGGCAACGTGGAGACCTCGACCTGCATCACCAACGCGTTGTACGGTGCGCTGGGTGTGATGGCCGCGGGCCAGTGCACGATGAACAACTTCACCTTCGGCAACGCGCGCTACCAGTACTACGAGACCATCTCGGGCGGCTCGGGTGCCGGCCCCGATTTCGACGGCACGAGCGTCGTGCAGACGCACATGACCAACTCGCGTCTCACCGACCCCGAGGTGCTGGAGTTCCGCTTCCCGGTGCGGCTGGACAGCTACGCGATCCGCTCCGGCTCGGGCGGCCAGGGCCGGCACCACGGCGGTGACGGCGGCATTCGCCGAGTGCGCTTCCTGGAGCCGATGACGGCGTCCATCCTCTCCAACGGTCGGCACACCGGGGCCTTCGGCATGGCGGGCGGCGAGGCAGGGCAGGTGGGCGTCAACCGCGTTGAGCGTGCTGACGGCCGAGTCGAGCAGCTTGACCACATCGGTTCGGTGGAGATGCAGCCGGGAGACGTGTTCGTGATCGAGACGCCGGGCGGCGGCGGGTACGGGGCTGCGTGAGCGGGCCATGTTCGCGCTGAAGCTGGCGCTGGTGGGCGCCGTGGTGCTGGCTGCGAGCTTCGCGGCCCGGCGCTTCGGCCATGGCGTGGCAGGCATCTTGTCGGGCATGCCGATGATCGCCGGGCCGATCATGGGCTTCGTGCTGCTGCAGTCGTCGCCGGAGCACGCCCGCGCGATTGCGCTCGCGACGCTGGTGGCCTACCCGGCCATGGTCTTGCACATGCTGAGCTTCGCGCATGCGGCGCGGCGCTTGCCCTGGTGGGCGGCGCTGCTGCTGGCCAACAGCGTGTTCCTTGCGGCGGGGAGCGCATTGCTCTGGCTGCACCTGCCCACCGTGGCGGCCTGTGTACTGGCCGCGCTGTCGCCGTGGGTGGCCTTGCGGCTGATGCCGGCGCATCGCCGAGAGCGCACGGTGCTGCACATTCCGCCGATCGAACTGGTGCTGCGCGTGGCGGCCGCCGTGGCCCTGGCTGCCGCCATCGTGCTGGGTGCGGCGGTTTTCTCGCCGGCCGTCAGCGGGCTGCTGCTCGCCTTGCCGGTCACCGGCAACGTGCTGCCATGCTTCACGCTCGTGCGTCATGGTGCCGATGCGACGATCGAGCTGCTGTCGGGCTTCGTGCAGGGCATGCTGGGCTTCTGCGCGCTGTTCGTGGTGCTGGTGGCGGCCTTGCCGGTGCTGGCGCCCGGTTTGGCGTATGCGCTCGCATGGGCGGTGGTGCTGGCGCTGGCCTGGGCGCTGCAGCGCCGGCGGGTGGCGTTGGCGGTGTCGGCGATTCCGATCGATTGAAGGGCGGTGCGGCGGGTCGGCATCGGCCGTGGTGCGGAGTCAACAAAGTCACGATTTGTGCGTCATCGGCATGGAGAATGTTTTCCATCGGCGCATTAGCATCGGGTTCCGAATGCATCCAGCCAACCCCTCCCCATGACCTTTCGTGCCTGGCTGGCAGCCTGGCTGCTGTGCTGCTTGCCGTGCGCGGCCGCGCTGGCCTCGCCGGTGGACTTGCCAGGCCATTGGACCGTCCTGCCCACCGATGGCGCTCCCCGCGTCGTCGAGCACATCTCTGCGACAGGTGGGCGCTTCCGCCATGAGGGCGAGCTGCAGTTGGCGGGCACCGGCGTGCACGTCATCGATTTCAAGAACTCCAGCGTCATCGCGCGCTTCGAGCACCGGGTGTATGACCCCAGCGGCGCCCTGGTGGCCACGGCGGCCGGCGGCATCGAAAGCGACGAGTTCAACCCGTTCTTCCTGCGCCACGGGCGCGAGCTGAACCTGCCGCCCGGCCGCTACCGGGTGGTGACCGAACTCGAGTCGCCTTTCTTCCTGGCGCAGCCCGAACCGTACGTCGAAAGCCTGCGCGATTACCGGCAGTCGATCCGCACGGGCAATGCGCTGCTGCTGATCTGCCTGGGGATCTTCATCGGGCTGGGCCTGTACTACATGAGCCTGGGGTTCATCCGCCGGCAGCGCGTGCACATCATGTATGCCGCGTTCATCCTGGGCAACCTGCTCTACAACTCGACGGCACTGCTGGTGATGCACGACCTGGTCGCGGCCGGCTGGTTCTACCTCGTCAGCGTGCCCATCCTGCTGTCGAACCTGGCCTATGTGGTGTTCGTGGTCGACCTGCTGGGCATCCGGGCCGACACCGCGCCCCGCTTGCACAAGGCCAGCCGCACGGTGCTGGTGTTGTTGGCCTCGTTCATCGCGGTCGCTGCATTGCGCCCGCACTGGTCGCTGGAGCTGGACCGCATCGGCGTGGGGATCTTCCTGCTGTTCGGCATGGCGGCCGGTGTGATCCAGGCGCGCCACAGCGCCCTCGCGCGCCTGTACCTGCTGGCCAACATCGGTTTCTTCGTGTCGGGGATCTGCGCGATCTCGCTGCTCGACCTGAAAGGCGTGTATTCGATCTACATCGAACACATTGGCCTGGCCTCGGTGACCATCGAGGTGCTGTTGCTGGCGCTGGTGCTGTCGTACCAGTTCGGCCTGCTGCAGAAGGAGAAGGAGAGCGCGCTCCTGCGCGCCGAGAACAACCTTCGCCTGGCCTGCACCGATGCGCTGACCGGCCTGCCCAACCGCTATGCACTGGAGCTTGCGCTGGCCCAGCTGCCGCTCGAGGGCGGGTTGACCTTCATCGACCTCGACGGCCTCAAACGCTACAACGACACCTTCGGCCACGACGGCGGCGACAAGCTGCTGCGCGCTTTCGGTACCGGCCTGGCCGAGCGTCTGGGCACCCGGGCCACGCTGCACCGCCTGGGCGGCGACGAGTTCGCCGCCACCAGCCACGACGGCGCCGTCGAATGGGTCGAGCAACAGTTGGCCGAGACCGTGGCCGCGCTGCGCCGGGCGGGCTACGAAGCCAGCGGAGCGAGCTGCGGCTCGGTGCGGGCCTTCGAATGCACCCACCGCGACCAGCTCAAGCCGCTGGCCGACGCGCGCATGTACGAGAACAAGCGACGCCGAAGCGTGCGCGACCAGCCCCTGCCGCTCGATGCCGGCCGGGTTGACCCGACAGCCTCACCCAACGGACCCACCCAAGAAGAAAGGCACGCATGAACAACATCAATCCCTGGCGTCTGATCTGGCCGGTTTTGGCCACCCTGATCGTGCCCCTCGTGGCCGCCTGGTTCGTCTACCCCGACACGCACCTGCCGCCGGGGTTCGGCGTGTTCCCGCCCGCGTTCGTGGTGCAGCAGCCGCCCTTCTGGCTGCCGTACTTCCTGCTGATGCTGGCCGTGGTGACCGTGATCGCGGTGTTCCTGCTGTTCCCGCGGCTGTTCGGTTTCAAGCCGGGCCCCACGCCCGGGCCCACGCCGGCGCCGGCGCGCTTGCCGGTGTGGTTCTGGGTGGGTGCGGTGCTGATGACGTTCTTCCTGTGGCTGATGTTCGCCCGCTTCACGGTGTTCGGCACGCTGGTGTACTACGCGTTCTCGCCTTTGTGGTGGGGTTTCATCCTGGTGCTCGACGGCCTGGTGTACCGCCGCACCGGCGGGAGTTCGCTGCTGGCCTCGCGGCCGCACACGCTGTGGCTCAGCGCGGTGGTGTCGGTGGTGGGCTGGTGCTACTTCGAGTACGCCGACTATTTCGTGCTCGGCAACTGGTACTACCCCAACGGGCACATGCCCGAGTTGAGCCACGCGACCATCGTGGTCCTGTTCCTGATCGCGTACACGACGGTGTGGCCGGCGATCTTCGAGTGGTACACCTTCCTGACGAGCTTTCCGCGGCTGGTGGCGCGCTATGCCAACGGCCCCAAGCTGTCTTTGCCCGGCGGCCCGCTGGTGGCCGGCGGGCTGCTGCTGATCGGGGCGATGGTCTTCTTCCCGCTACCGCTGTTCTGGGTGGTGTGGATCGGGCCGATGATCGTCATCGTCGGCCAGATGCTGCGCCTGAACGTCTGGACGCCCTTCACTGCGATGGCGCAGGGCAACTGGTCGCCGGCGGTGCTGGTGGCCCTGTCTTCCCTGTTCAACGGCTTCCTGTGGGAGTTCTGGAACTACGGCAGCGCGCAACCCCCCGGCCTGCCGCCCACCAACCCGAACTACTGGATCTACGACATCCCTTACGTCAACGTGATCCACATCCACTCCGAGATGCCGCTGCTGGGCTACTTCGGCTACCTGCCGTTCGGCATTCTGGTGTGGGTGGTGTTCTTGTGGGCAGGCAAGTTGTTCGGCTTCAACGCCAGCCTTGACCTGCCACCCGCCGAGGTCCAGCAGCAGTCGGGCGGATCTATAGCGACGCCGTGATCTTTTGAGTGATGATCGAGATCCGCTGTAAGAAGCCACTCCAGGCATCGACAGAGGCGGGTCGTCTCATTCGTTTGCGACACCTTCCCCCAACACACTCAAGGAGATAGTTCATGAACCAACGTCTGATCGCTTCGTCGGCCCTCGCTTCCGTGCTTGCCCTCGGCCTCATCGGCCAGGCCTCTGCCGAAGAGAAGGCGAAGGAAAAGTGCTTCGGCATCGTCAAGGCCGGCCAGAACGACTGCGCCAACCTGTCGGGCTCGCATTCGTGCGCCGGGCAGTCCAAGACCGACAAGGGCGCCGACGAATGGAAGTACGTCGCCAAGGGCACCTGCAAAGACATGGGCGGCACCGATGCCGAGGCCGCCAAGAAGGCAGCGAAGAAGTAAATCGCGCTGGCGGATGCACGCGTGAAAGCGGTGGCCGCGCCAGGCATGCCGGTGGGGGTGGGCCTGCGCCAGCCCCACTACGCCGAGCTGCTGGAGCGGCGCCCCGAACTCGCTGACCTCGGTTTTGTCGAGGTGCATTCCGAGAATTTCTTTGCCGATGGCGGCGCGGCGCTGGCCGTGCTGCACGAGGCGCGTTCGGCCTACCCGGTGAGCCTGCATGGCGTGGGCTTGTCGCTGGGGTCGGCGGCCGGGCTGGACCCGTGGCACCTCGATCGCCTGGCCCGGCTGGTCGATCGCATCGACCCGGTGCGGGTGTCCGACCACGCGAGCTTTGCCCGCGCGCCGCAGCACGAAGGCGGGCCGGTGCTGCATGGCAACGACCTGCTGCCGCTGGCTTTCACCCAGGCCTCGCTGGCCATCATGGTGGCCAATGTGTCGCAGGTGCAAGACCGCTTGAAGCGGCCCTTGCTGGTGGAGAACCTCTCCGCCTATCTCGCCTTCGCCGACCGCGATTTCAGCGAGCCCGAGTTCTTCAACGAGCTGGCAAAGCGCAGCGGCTGCGGGCTGCTGCTCGACGTCAACAACCTGGTCGTGAACGCGCTCAACGACGGCGAGCACGACGCCGTGCGCGCAGCCTGCGGCTGGATCGATGGCATCGACGCACACACCGTCGGCGAGATCCACCTCGCCGGCTACAAAGACATGGGCGACATCGTCATCGACGACCACGGCAGCCGTGTGCACGAGCCGGTGTGGCAGGTCTATCGCCATGCGATGCAGCGCCTCGGCCAGGTGCCGACGCTGGTGGAGTGGGACACCGATGTCCCTGCACTCGATGTGCTGCTGGACGAGGCCCGAACGGCAGGCCGGCTGATGCGCGAGAACGCATGAGCGAATACGACCTCCAGCGCGAACATGCGCGCCAGCAGGCCTTGATGGCTGCGCTGTTGAAGCGCGACGAAGGCGGGTCGCTGCAAGGCTGGCTGGCCCATCCGCCAACACGCACGCAGCGCGGCATGCAGGCCTACGAGGCCAATGCCGGAGCGTCGGCCGAGCGTGCTCTGGCGGCCTCGTTCCCCACGGTGCAGGCGCTGGTGGGCGAGGAGTCTTTCGCGGCCCTGGCCCGTGCGTTCTGGCAGGCTCGTCCGCCGGTGCGTGGTGACCTCGCCTGCTTCGGCGAAGGCTTGCCCGCGTTCATCGCCGACAGCGAGCAACTGGCCGACGTGCCCTACTTGCCCGATGTGGCGCGGCTCGATTGGCTGCTCACGCTGGCCGAGCGCGCGGCCGACGAAGAAGCCGATCTGTCGACGCTCAACTTGCTGGCCGAGGCGGAGCCGTCACAACTGAGCCTCGCGCTGAGACCAGGCACCACCGTGCTGCCCAGCGCCTACCCCATCGTGAGCTTGTGGCTGGCGCATCAGCCTGGCGATGACTCGGCATCACATCGCGCAAATGCCCGCAACGCATTGGCCACCGGCAGCGGCGAGCAGGCCCTGATCGCGCGCGCAGGCTGGCGCGGTTTGGTGGTTGCCGTCGATGCAGCCACTGCAGCCTGGACGCAGAGCCTGCTGCGCGGCGACACCCTCGCCGACGCGCTGGCGGCGGCAGGCGAAGGCTTCGACTTCGAAGCCTGGCTGGTGCAGGCCCTGCAGCGCGGCTGGCTTGCGCGCGCTCGGCGCGTGGCCTGATTCGCCGCGCTTATCTGGCACCGGTCTGCAAGAAATCGCGCTGCCGTGCGACCAAGCCAGGAGCGCTGCATTCAGCGGCCCGCCAAAACAGCACCGAACGAAAGCCACCGATGAACATGACCGCCCTCACGCCTTTGCTGACCTTGTGGAACCGCTTCGTTGCGGGGCTCGAGATGCTGCAGCCGCTCGCGCAACTGGGCGCGCGCTTCTACGTCGCGCAGGCCTTCTTTCTGTCGGGCCTGACCAAGATCCACGACTGGGACACCACGCTCGCGCTCTTCAATGACGAGTACAAGGTGCCCCTGCTGTCGCCCACGGTGGCGGCCTTCGCCGGGACCGCCGGCGAGCTGGCACTGCCGGTGTTGCTGCTGCTCGGCCTGGCCGGGCGCTTCGCGGCATTGGGCCTGTCGGTGATGAACGTGGTTGCCGTCGTCAGCCTCGCCGAGATCGCGCCGGCCGCTTTGCAGCAGCACCAGCTGTGGGGCAGCCTGCTGGTCGGCCTCGCGCTGTGGGGGCCTGGCAAGTGGTCGCTCGACCGGATTCTGGAGCCGCGCTTGATGCGCAGCTGAGGTCGAATGGTGGAGCGGAAGGCTCCGCCGAAAACCTCTTCGGCGACCCGGCTGTGGCGAAGGGGCACACTGCTTCACGCCCCACGAGCAGCGGGGTGCCGACCGGAAAGGACTTTCCATGCGCCTGCGTGTTCACGCCACCGTCGCGGCCTTGGCAGCACTCTCGTGGCTGCCGGCCCATGCGGAATCGCTCAGATGCAGCCGCGGCACCGCGACGGAAGGCGACTCGCGCTTGTCGGTGAGCTACAAGTGCGGCGAGCCGGTGCTCAAAGACAGCTTCTGCGCGCCGGTGTTCTACGGCAGCAACCCGAATCCGATCCCCGAGCCTTACGCCAGCGTCTACGTGCCGTGCCAGAAGGTGGACGAGTGGCTGTACGACCGCGGGCCGGGCAACCTGATGGTCACGGTGCGGTTCCGTGGCGGCGTGGTGCAAGAGATCGTGTACGGGCGCACGCCGCACTGAGTGCGCGTTAGAAGTCGCGTGGGCGGAACGCGATCGTCATCGTCGGCGGGATCGTGCCGTCGGTGTCGCGAGGCAGGATCTCGGTCTTCTCGATGGCACGCAAGACCGCGTCGTCCCAGGCCTTGACGCCACTGGGCTTGGTGAGCTTGCTGGAGATGATGGTGCCGTCAGGTGCCACGCGCACATCCACCTCGGCTTGCGGATTGCCGTCGATGGTGTCGGTGAACAGGATGTTGGGCTTGATGCGCGCCTTGATGCGCCCGGCATAGGCCGCTGACGGGCCGGCCGAGCGTGCGGCGGTGCTGTTCTGGCTGCCGCCGTCGACGCCCATCATGTCCTTGATGCGGGCGAGGTTCTTGTCACGCTGTTCATCGAGCTGCTTCTGCTTGTCTGCCTCGGCCTTGGCGAGCTTGGCCTTGTCTTCGAGTGCCTTCTTCTTGTCGGCCTTGTCTTTCTCTTCCTGCTCGCGCTTGGCGTCAGCGACCTTCTTCGCTTTCTCTTGCTTCTCTTTTTCGATGGCGATCTGCGGGTCGGGTGCCTGCACCTTGGGCTCGGGCTTCGGTTCGGGCTTGGGTTCCGGTTTCGGCTCGGGCTTCGGAGGCGGTTTGGGCGTGGGTTCAGGGGGTGGGGCCACGTCGCGCTGTGCAGCCACCTGCGGCACCGAGGCCCACAGCTCCGCCTCCACGCCTTCAGGCTCGCTCACTCGCCAGCTCACGCCGAACGTGATGGCGATGATCAGGCCGATGTGTACCAGCGTCGCGAGCGCGAAGCCGCGGCCGGTGCCGTCGGATGTCTTCGGCATCAGGTCGTCGCGCTGGAACGTGGAGTTCTGCATCGTTCAGCCGTTGCTCTTCACCGACAGGCCCACGCGCTGCACGCCGGCCTTCTGAAGCAGGTCCATCACGCGCACCACGGCTTCGTACTTCACCGCCTTGTCGGCCGAGATGACCACCGGCGCCTGGGCGTCGCCGCCCTGCGCCGCGCTCACGCGGTCGGCCAGGGTCTTGAGCGTCATCGTCGAGACGTCTTTGTTGTCGACGCGCAGGCGCAGCGCTTCATCTTTGCCGACCACCACTTCGATCACCTTGCTCGGTTGCTGCTTGCTCTTGCCCACGCTCGGCAAGTCGACCACGCCGGTGGTGATGAGTGGCGCGCTCACCATGAAGATGATCAGCAGCACCAGCATCACGTCGATGAAGGGCACCATGTTGATCTCGTTGATGGTGCGGCGGCGCGAACCGCCGCGCATCGGGGTGACGGCGGGCATGTCAGCGCATCCCCGGGGCGGCGGGGTTGACCGGGCCAGCGGGCGGCAGTGGTTGGCTGGCGTTGCGCTGCAAGATGTTGGAGAACTCTTCGATGAAGGTTTCCATCTGCATCGCGATGCGGTCGATGTCGCGCGCAAAGCGGTTATAGGCGATCACCGCCGGGATGGCCGCGAAGAGGCCGATGGCGGTGGCCACCAGCGCTTCGGCGATGCCGGGCGCCACGGTGGCCAGCGACACCTGCGTCAGGTTGGCCAGGCCGACGAAGGCATGCATGATCCCCCACACCGTGCCGAAGAGGCCCACGTACGGCGAGACCGAACCGACCGAGGCGAGGAAGGAGAGGTGAGACTCGACCACGTCGAGCTCGCGCTGGAAGCTCGCGCGCATGGCGCGGCGCGAGCCGTCGAGCAGCACGCCGCCGTCGATCACGCGGCGCTCGCGCATCTTCAGGAACTCGCGCATGCCCGAGGCGAAGATGCGTTCCATCGGCGCGCCCTCGACGCGGCGGCCGGCATCGTTGTACAGGTCGTTGAGGTTCTTGCCGGCCCAGAACTCGCGCTCGAACTCCTCGTTCACCGAGCGCACGCGCTTCAGGCCGAAGAGCTTGCCGAAAATCACCGTCCAGCTCGCCAGCGAGACGAGCAGCAGGCCGACCATGACGAGCTGCACCACGAAGCTCGCGTGCAACACCATGCCGACGATGGAAAGATCTTGGTTCATTCAGCGGTTCCCGTGTTCTTGGTGGTCATGGGTGAGAGGGCCGATTGCGGCACTTGTTCCGCGAGTGCCTGCAACAAGTGTTCGGGGATGCGGCGCGGCCTGAAGCTCGTGGCGTCGACGCAGCCGATGCGGATCTCGCCTTCGGCCAGCCGCTCGTTGCCGCGCCAGGCCACCTGAGCAATGTTCATGCTGGCCAGGCCGGCATGTTGGACTTGCACGGTGATGGTCAGCAGGTCGTCGAGCCGGGCCGGGCGCAGGTAGCGCACGCTGGTCTGCGAGACGATGAAGATCGCGCCCGTCTGGGTGCGCAGCTCCTCTTGCGCGTAGCCCATCGAGCGCAGCCACTCGGTGCGCGCGCGCTCGAAGAACTTGAGGTAGTTGGCGTAGAACACCACGCCACCGGCGTCGGTGTCTTCCCAGTAGATGCGCAGGTCGTGCGCGTGATGATGAGGGCTGGGTGCAGTCATTTACGCGGAGCAAGCGGCAACCTGCCGCAACCCGCGATTATGGCTGCGCGCGCTTGTACACCGGCCCCCACAGCGGGTGGCCCTGTTCCGACTTGCTCAGCGCGAAGCCCGGGTCTTCTTTCTTGGCGGCGCGGAACTCGGCTTCGCATTCGACGACGCGGTTGCTGGTGCAGTAGATGAAGGCCAGCGTCTTGTGGGCTGCGCCGCGGTCGCGCGGCGAGACCAGCCCGGTCCGCAGCGAGAGGTTCAGCTGCTTCTCGGCCTCGGCGTATTGCGCGTCTTCATAGGCGCGGATGCCGCTTTGCAGGGCACGCTCGGCGGGGCGCGAGGTCACGTCGAGCAGGCCCACGGGCGCCGCCGGAGGCGGTGCCGCGCAGCCCGCCAGCAGGGCTGCCAGCACAGGAGCGAGCGCGAGAGCCTGGAGTGTTCTCATGATCCGAAGCGGTATTTGAGTGAGACCGGCTGGCCCGGCACGACGGTGACGCTCGAACTGTACGGCGGGAACTCGTCGTTGCGGATCGTGATGGTGTGGCGGCCTTCGCTCAGGGTCAGCTCGTTCAGCGGCGGTGCCGTGCCCATCGGCTTGCCGTCGACTTCGACCTGGCCCCACGGGCTGATGGCCAGGCGCAGCACGCCGGTGGCGGCCGGGCCGGCAGCGGCGAGGCGCGTGTCGCGCTCGCGGGACTCGCGGGCACGTCGCTCCTTGGGGGTTTCTTTGAGCAGGACCGGTGCGGGCTTGGCCGCAGGCGCCTGGGCGACACGCGGCTTTTCGACGACCGCGGGCGGTGCGACGACGACGGGGGCGGCGGCTACCGGAGGCGGCACCACTGCCGCTGAGGCAACGGCCGAAGCGGCGGCCACAGGAGCCGGCGCGCTTGCAGCTGCCGAGGCCGAGGCGTCGACGGGTGCCGGTGCGGCGGCCACCACCACGGGCGCAGGCAAGACCGCGGACGCCACGGGCGGCGCGGCGGCCACAACCGGTGCGGCTTCCCGGGCCGCTTCGGTGGAGCCCGTGCGAGACGACAGGGCCCACCAGGCCACGCCGGCCACCAGCACGGCAGCCACGGCACCGCCGATCCACAGCAGCGGCTTCTTGGCCGGCGCGGGCGCTTCATCCACCGGGTCGGCAGTTTCCTGCGCGTGCTCTTCGAGCCAGTGGCGCAGCTCGCGCGACAGGGCGCGGGCCGAGCGGTAGCGGTCGTCGGGGTTCTTCTCCATCGCGCGTGCGGCGATGTCGGAGAGGGCCTTGGGCACAGTCGCGTCGACCTCGTGCGCCGGAGGCGGCACGAACTCGACCACGGCGTCGGTGATTTCCTTCAGCGAGGCGCCGCGGAAAGGGCGCGTGCCGGTCAGCAGCTCGTAGAGCACCACGCCGAGCGAGAACACGTCGCAGCGGCGGTCGACCGGCTGCTGGCGCACCTGCTCGGGCGACATGTAGTAGGGCGAGCCGCCGGCGATGTCGCCTTCGGTGTGCTCGTGGTGGTGGGCGACGCGCGCGATGCCGAAGTCGAGCACGCGCGGCTGGGTGCGGCCCACCATGAAGATGTTGGCCGGCTTGATGTCGCGGTGGACCACGCCCTTGGAATGCGCATAGGCCAGCGCATCGCCCACCCGGCGCACGACCAGCGCGGCCTGCGTGGGCGTGGGCTTCCAGCCTTCGAGGCGCAGCTGGCGCAGGTCGCGGCCCTTGAGCAGCTCCATCGCGATGTAGGCACCTTGCTCGCTCACGCCGGCGTCGAACACCGTGACGATGTGCGGGTGGCTCAGCCCGCCGGCGGCGCGGGCTTCGTTCAGGAACAAGGCGTTGAAGGACTCGCGCTCTTCGGCGGCGATCTCGAGATTCAGGGTCTTGATGGCGATCAGCCGCGACAGCAATGGGTCGTGCGCGGCATACACGCGGCCCAGGCCGCCTTCGCCGATCTGGTACTTGAGGGCATAGCGGCCGATGTGGCCGATGGTCGGCAACTGGTCGGCGGCTTTGTTGGGCGTGTTCGCGGTGAACGCGGCTGCAGGCTGTGCAGGCATTCCCTCCATGTCGGTATCGCTCCAGGGCGCGGAATCGGCGGCGGCAGGGGTGCCGTTCGGGCCGGACGGAGTCGGTTCAGAGGAGGCTAGGCCGGACATGGAAGAACTTGGATTCGTCATTCAACGGGGCAGTAAGCAACCACCATCGTGTGAGCTTAGTCCAAGCAGGGTGCGCAAGAGCACCAAAAAGCACCGCGTTCGAGCATTAGTAACACCCCGTCACGAAACTGGTGTGAGGTTTCGCACTCAGGCGACAAGTGCAGTTTGCAGCCTTGACACGGCTTCTCGCAAACTGCCCATGCTGCTCGCATAGGAAAAGCGCACATAGCGCTCGCCTGCGTGAGGCCCGAAGTCGCGGCCCGGTGTGATGGCCACATGCGCGCGGCGCATCATCTCGAAGCTGAAATCCCAGCTGCTGTTCGAGTGGGCCGAGCAGTCTGCCCAGGCGTAGAACGCGCCGTCGGGCATCACCGGCACGCGCAATCCCAGTGCATCGAGTGCGGGCACCAGAAAGTCGCGGCGCTTGCGGAATTCATCGCGGCGGCGCTCGTACTCGGCGATCGATGCGGACTCGAAGCAGGCAAGCGCCGCATGCTGGGCGATCGACGAGGCGCAGATGTAAAGGTTTTGCGCGAGCTTCTCCACCGGCGCGACCAGTGCCTCGGGCAGCACCAGCCAGCCGAGGCGCCAGCCCGTCATGCTGAAGTACTTGGAGAAGCTGTTGATCGAGATGATGTCGTCGCCATGCTCCAGCGCGCTGTGGCCGAACGCATCTTCGAAGCTCAGGCCGAGGTAGATCTCGTCGACCATCGTGAAGCCGCCGCGGCTGCGCACGGCCTGCGCGATACGCGCCATCTCGTCGCGCGCGATCGAGGTGCCGGTGGGGTTGGAGGGCGAGGCCAGCAGCACGCCGCGCGTGCGCTCGGTCCACGCGGCCTCGACGCCCGCGGCATCGAGCTGGAAGCGGTGTTCGGGAGGCGAGGGCAGCAGCACGGGCACGCCATCGGCGGCGGCCACGAAGTGGCGGTTGCAGGCATAGCTCGGGTCGGGCATCAGCACCTCGTCGCCACGGTCGACGAGCGCGAGGCAGGCCAGCTGCAGCGCGGCCGATGCGCCCGCGGTGATGACGATGCGCCGCGCCGGCACGTCGACGCCGAAGCGCTCGGCGTACCACTGGCTCAGCCGCTCGCGCAGCGCGGGCAGGCCGGTCGCCTGCGTGTACTGCGTGCGGCCCTGGCTCAGGCAGCGCAGCGCGGCTTCCTGGACCAGCGGTGGCGCGGTGAAATCAGGCTCGCCGATGTTCAGGAAGATCATCGGCGCGCCGCCGCGCGCCGGGTCGCACTCGGGGCTGGCCGCCAGCTCGGCTGCGGCCTTGGCGCACTCCATCACATAGAACGGCTCGATGTGGTCGAGGCGGCCGGCGAGCTTCATCGGCGTGTCTGTCGACGGGTCAGCGGCGAGAGGCGCGGAAGGCCTCGACTTCCACCGGCCGCAGGTCCACGGCCGCCTTGTCGAGCACGCCGTTCACGTACTTGTGGCCATCGGTGCCGCCGAAGCTCTTGGCGAGTTCCACCGCTTCGTTGATCGCCACCTTGTAGGGGATGTCGATGCAGTGCTTGAGCTCGTAGATGCCGATCATCAGCACGCCGTGCTCGACCGGCGACAGGTCGCTGGTCTTGCGGTCGACGTGGCGGGTGAGCGCGGCGTCGATGTCCGACGCTTCGGCGATGCAGCCGTGCAGCAGCGCATCGAAGTGCGCGCTGTCGCATTTGTCGAAGCCCTCTTGCTCGCGCACGTGGGCGTCGACCAGGCTGACTTCGGCGCCCGACAGCAGCCACTCGTACAGGCCTTGTACGGCGAATTCGCGCGAGCGGCGGCGCGACGACTTCGGGCGTGCCGTCTTGGCTGCAGGCCGCTTGTCGGCGGCGTTCTTCTTGGGTGCTTCAGGGGTCACAAGAGGTCTTCCAGCAGATTGGCCATCTCGACGGCCACGCGGGCCGCGTCGCGGCCTTTCTCTTCGGCGCGGGCCCAGGCCTGGGCTTCGTCTTCGACGGTGAGGATGGCGTTGGCCACCGGGATCTCATGGTCGAGTGCCACGCGGCTGACACCGGTTCCGCTTTCGTTGGCGACGAGTTCGAAGTGATAGGTTTCGCCGCGGATGATGCAGCCGAGTGCGATCAAGGCGTCGAAGCGGTTGCTCTGCGCCAAGGCGTTCAGCGCGACCGGCACTTCGAGTGCGCCCGGCACGGTCACGTGGCGGATGTGCTTGGCGGCCACGCCCAGTGCTTCGAGTTCGGCGATGCAGGAGTTGGCGAGTTGCTGCGTGAGCTTCTCGTTGAATCGCGCCTGCACGATGCCGATCCGCAAATCGGTGCCGTCCAGATCGGCGGCCTGGCCTTTGTCTGCGTCTTGCATGAGTTTTTCTTTCAGTGTTCCGGAGCAACGAAGCCGGTGACTTCGAGGCCGTAGCCGGTCATGCTGGGCATGCGTCGTGGGCTGCCCAGCAGCTTCATCTTGGTCACGCCCAGTTCGCGCAGGATCTGGGCGCCGATGCCGTAGGTGCGCAGGTCCATCTGGCCGCGCATGGGCTCGGTGTCGAGCGGGGCGCCCAGGCGGGCGAGCAGGGTGCCGGCGTCGTCGCCGCAGTTCATCAGCACGGCCACGCCGCGGCCGGATGCCTGCAAGGTCAGCAGGGCCTTGGGCAGCGGCCAGGAGTGGCTGCAGGCACCGGCGTCGAGCAGGTCGAGCACCGACAGCGGTTCGTGAACGCGAACGAGCACCTCGTCGCCGCTGTGCACCGGGCCATGGCTCAGCGCCAGGTGAATGCCGCCGGTGCGGTCGCGGAAGGCGGTGCAGTCGAACACGCCCTGGGCCGTCGTGAGCTTGCGGTGGCTCAGGCGTTCGATCAGCGTTTCGTTGCGGCTGCGGTAGCCGATCAGGTCGGCGATGGTGCCGATCTTCAGGCCGTGTTCCTTGGCGAAGATTTCGAGATCGGGCAGACGGGCCATGGTGCCATCGTCTTTCATGATCTCGCAGATCACCGAGGTGGGGCTCAGGCCGGCCATTCCGGCAAGGTCGCAACCGGCTTCGGTGTGGCCGGCGCGCATCAGCACACCACCATCTTTGGCCTGTAACGGGAAGATGTGGCCCGGCTGCACCAGATCACCGGCCTGCGCATCGCGGGCGACGGCGGCCTGGATGGTGCGCGCGCGGTCGGCGGCCGAGATGCCGGTGGTCACGCCGGTGCGGGCTTCGATCGACACGGTGAAGGCGGTGCCGTGCTGCGTGCCGTTGCGCGTGGCCATGGGGGGCAGGTTGAGCCGCTCGCAACGCTCGCGCGTGAGCGTGAGGCAGACCAGGCCACGGCCGAAACGCGCCATGAAGTTGATGGCCTCCGGCGTCACGAGGTCGGCGGCGAGCACGAGATCGCCTTCGTTTTCACGGTCTTCTTCGTCGACGAGGATGACCATGCGGCCGGCGGCCAGCTCGGCAATCAACTCAGGAACAGGGGAAATGGGCATCCATCGATTGTAGGTGCCCGGTCTGGCCCCGGCAGAGCTGGGCCCTTAGCCCGAGATGCCCGGCGTCAGCATGCGTTCTACATAGCGTGCGATGAGGTCGATCTCGAGGTTGACGGCCTGGCCGGCCTTCAGCGTGCCCAGCGTCGTGTTCTCCAGCGTGTGCGGAATCAGGTTGATGCTGAATTCGCACGCGTCCGCCAAATCGGTCACGCGGTTGACGGTGAGGCTGACGCCATTCACAGTGATCGAGCCCTTGTAGGCGAGGAACTTGGCCAGTGCCTTGGGCGAGCGGATGCGCAATTCCCACGATTCGCCGACCGGCGCGAAGAACTCCACGTGACCGATGCCGTCAACATGGCCGCTGACGATGTGCCCGCCCAGGCGGTCGTGGGCGCGCAGGGCTTTTTCCAGATTCACTGGGCCGGGTTCGCTGAGGCCTGCGGTCTTGGCTAGGCTTTCGGCCGAGATGTCGATGGTGAAGCGCTGGGCGGTCACATCGAAGGTCGTGACCGTCATGCAGGCGCCGTTGAGCGAGATGCTGTCGCCAAGCTGCACATCATCGAGATAACCGGCCGGTGCCTGCAGCACGAGCTGTTTGCCGTGCGACGGGTCCGCGCCCAGGGGCTTGGCCTCGACGATGCGGCCGAGGCCGGTGATGATGCCTGTGAACATGGTGGTGATGGGTAGGTGAGTCAGAAGTGCTCGCGGCCCGGCGGCCGCGCGATCAGGCGCAGGTCGTTGCCCAGGCGCTCGACGCTGACGAAGCGTAGCGCAAGCGCATCTTCCAGGCGTTCGATGGGGCCGAACGAGGCGAGCCCCTGCCCATCGCCCAGCAGCTTGGGGGCCTGGTAGACCAGGAACTCGTCGACCAGGCCTTCACGCACGAAGGAACCGCTCAGCTTGTGGCCGGCTTCGACGTGAAGTTCGTTGACACCGCGCTGCGCCAGGTCGGCCAGCATGCTGGCCAGATCGACCTTGCCGCCTGCACCGGGAGCGAGTGCAATCTCGGCACCGCGCGCGACCAGGGCTTCCTTGTGCAGCTTGTCTGGGCTGGCGGCGTAGATCAGCACGGGGCCGGGCGGCTCCAGGATGCGCGCCGATGGCGGTGTGTCGAGCCGCGAGTCGACGATCACGCGCAGCGGCTGGCGCGGAGTTTCCACGAGACGCACATCGAGGCGTGGGTTGTCTTCGAGCACCGTGCCGACGCCCGTTAGCACGGCACTCGCGCGCTTGCGCCAGGCGTGGCCATCGGCACGGGCGAGGTCGCCGGTGATCCACTGGCTGACGCCATTCGGCAGGGCGGTGCGGCCATCGAGCGACACAGCACTCTTGAGTCGAACCCACGGGCGCTTGCGCAGCACGCGCGAGAAGAAGCCGATGTTGATTTCGTGTGCCTCATCGGCCAACAAGCCCAGCTGCACACTGATTCCCGCGGCTTTCAATCGCTTCAAGCCTTCGCCGGCGACCAAGGGAAACGGGTCTTGCATCGCGGAGACCACGCGGCCGAGGCCGGCTGCGATCAGCGCGTCGCAGCAAGGCGGTGTGCGGCCGTGGTGAGCACAGGGTTCGAGCGTGACGTAGGCCGTGGCACCACGCACATCGTGCTTTTTCTCGGCGGCATCGCGCAGGGCCATCACTTCGGCATGGGGGCCGCCGGCTTGCTGGGTATGGCCGCGGCCGAGCACTCGGCCATCGCTTGAGGTGATGACGCAGCCGACGCGCGGGTTGGGCTCGGTGAGCGCGAAGCCCTGGGCGGCGAGCCCCAAGGCGTCACGCATGAAAGCCTGGTCGGCAGGTGAAAAGGTGAAGGTGTTCATCGGCGTGGCCTGGGAGAGGCCACGTCGTTCAAGGCTGATGCTGAACGGTGGCCACGGAAGCGTCATTGTGCGGCGGAACGGCGCTCGGGCAGCCGGCTTGACCCCGCACGACGAGGTAGTTCTGCTGCCCCAGGTAACCCAGCACGTGCGTGTAGCGATCGGGGTGCTCGTCGTTGCGGTCGATGCGGCCGTTGCCGTCGTGGTCGGCGCTGTAGCGGCAGACCTTGAACGTGGTCGCGGTGTTGCCGAGGGCCCAACCTTCGGGCGCGATGCGAAGCTGGCCCGACCAGCCGCCATCTGACGACGCTTGCGGCACGAGGCAGGTGTAAGCGATGGAGGTGGCCGCGGTGTCGGTTTCGCAATGCGGCGCGGTGGCCGGGCTGGGCTCGAGCAGCAGGTTCACGACGAGCGGCATCGGCTTGTCGTTGGCGAGGATGGCGTCGGGCACGGCGGCGAGCGAGAAGCGGATGTGGCCGCTGAGCAGGCTGCCGGACACCGCCGTGCAGTTGGCGAGGTCGGCGTTGGTGATGTCCCGCGCTGCCAGCGAGGCGCGGACACTGCACTGGCTGCTCACCATTCCGGTGGCGTTGTCGACGATCCAGGCGATGGTGCTGTGGCCCGATGGCTTGACCACGCTGCGGCCGTCGCTCAGCACCTTGGCGCCTGCGGGCAGGTGGCGGCGCGGTGCCATGGCCTGGTCTTGCGGAGCGACGGCGAGCGCAGCGGAATAGATCGGCGCCGTGCTCGACAGGTTCGACTGCAGCTGAATGGCCTGCGTGGCGCCCCTGCGGTCGAGCCAGCTCACCGAGACCTGGCTGTGCTTGAGCGCAGCGTCTGAAGCGCTCGTCACCGTGCGGGTGAGCGTGAAGGTCGTGGGTGTGTCGCTGGAGGTGGTCTGGCGCGTTGCGATGCTGTCGAACGCGGCTGCGTTGGCGAAGGCGCGCACCTGCTCCATGTCTTGCTGGGCCAGGCGGACGGCCTCGGTGCGCTGGCGAGCGACGTCGCCATTCAGCCGCAGCCACGATTGCAGGCGGGCGGCGCCGAGAACGCCCATCGACAGCACGAGAAAGCCGACGAGCGCCTCGACCAGGGTGATGCCGCGTTGGCGGCGGCGCAGGGGCGTGGTCATGGCAGTTATCAGAAGTCGCGCCAGCTGCCGGGCACGCGGGCGTAGCTGCCGGTGTGGTCGTGCAGGGCCAGCAGCAGGGCGGCGTTGTGATTGATCTGCGTGGTGCCTGTGGCTTGCAGATCGCCTTCGACCAGCACCGCGCCGTTGATCGATGCACTGGCGGTGTCGGTCCAGCTCGACGACATGGCGTAGATGACGCCGTGGATGACGGCGTTCGCATGGATGTCGACAGGCCCGTCGACCACGAGAAGCACGGGGTGCTCGGGCGTGCCGAGCACGATCGGTGTCTCCAGCCTCAGGCCGCCGTCGAGCCACATCAGCGAGGTGTGAGCGGCTTGTGCGAGGGCTGCGTCGCAGGCGCTCTTGCAGTCCACGATGCGAACCGCCGGCTGCGCGCGCCATGCGGGTTTGTCCATGCGGAACGTGCTGGCGAACAGGCCTTGCGTGCTGAGCTGGGCCAGTGCCGAGTCGTCGCTAATCACTGATGCGGCGGCGGGCGTGCCGGGGCTGCTGGTGAGCTGCAGTGGTGTGGAGTCGACACTGCCGCCGCTGTGCACCGTGATGCCGCCTGAGCGCGGGTCTGCATGCCGAACAACGAAAGAGGGCGAGCTGAAGCTGGGCGTGCCGCGTATGGTGAGGGCCGCGGAGGGCGGGCTGTCGAGTCCCGGCAACCGGCCGACGAGAACCTGCACCTGCGCACGGGCGCCGCTCGATCCGCTGCCGGTCAGACAGGCGGCTGTGCTTTCGCTGCAGCCGATCGAAGTGAGTTGCAGCAGGCCAGCCTGGCTTGCAGGGGTGAGTCGAATCGCGAACGCCAGTGCGCTGCTGCTTGTGCCGACCGGTTGGGGTGCACCTGAAGCCGGGCAGCTGCAGGACCAGGCGCCATCGCTTTCGATGCAGGCGGCTTCGATGACGGCGGCGCCATGCTCGCGAAACGGCGAGGCCGCGGCCTGGGTGCTGGGCAGGCAGTCGTCGCCGATCGGAGCGTCGCGGTTGAGTTGCGCGATGGCCCAGTCCAGCCCCGCTTCAGCGGCCTCGAAGGCCTGTGCCGCGCGGTATTGGTTGGCCGATGTTTTGGCTTCGAAGATCACGCTGCGGTTCGCGAATGCCACGCTCAGCAGGATGGCGAACACCATCATCAGCGCGATGCCCAGCGTGGCTGCGCCGCGTTGCGCGGTGGGTGAACGCGTCTTCATGCCGGGCACGCGCCGCTGAGCGCATCGTTGCGAAGGCGGACCGTGGCTTGCACGGTGCGGCTGACCTCGGCGTTGGTGGCGGCCTTGGCCTCGATGCGCACGGCGAAGCTGCGCAGCTGCTGGCGGGGCGGGCAGGTGCTGCTGCCTGCCGCGCAAGGCCGGGCGCAGAAGCCGTCGAGCACGATGTCTTGCGCATGCGGCGTGATGCTGAACGACGCCACGCGCAAGGTGCTGCTGTCGGTCATGGCTTGCCAGTTGCCGTTGCCGATGCGCATTTCGATCGCGCCGTCGTGAAGGCGGTAGGCGAAGTCGTGGCTGTCGGCATCGCTGCGTGCGTATGAGAAGCTGGTCGCTTCATCGGAGACGTTCAGCGTGTTGTATGGGTTCGCCGGAACCGGGCTGCCCGCCGCGTGCCACACGCCGTCGCCCGCATGGTTCCAGTAGCCGGCGCGGCGCAGGTCGTGCGCAACCAGGTCGGAGGCGGTGCGCAAGTCTTGCATCAAGCGCGCTTCGACGATGAGGCTGCGGTTCTCGCGCAGGTGGTGCGTGAGCGTGAGCAAGGCCGCGGCGACGATCACGAGGCCGATGGCGATGCCCACCATCAGCTCGACGATCGACAGCCCGCGTTGGCGAACCCGGGTGTTCACAGGTTCCAGCAACGCTTGTTGTCAGCGCTGGAATTCGCGGCTTGCTCGTTGGCGCCCGACACGTAACTCGTGTTGTTGCCATCGACGACGATTCGCAGCACCTTGCAGGCGCTGTCCTTGGCTTGTGCGCCTGCACCGGTTGCCGTTGCGGTGAACCCGGTCGTCGAGGTGTCGTTGATGCTGAGCTGGTAGTAGCCCATCGACGTGGTGGTGTTGATCTTCAGGTCGGCGGCGCTGGCATAGCTGCCGTGGTCTGAGCGCCAGCGCTCCTGGTTCATCTGGAGTGCGAGCAGGGCGGTGAGGCCATCGGTGCGGCGTGCCTTGAAGAGCGGGCCGGCGAAGCTGGGGTAAGCGGTGGCTGCGAGGATGCCGGCGATGGCCGTCACCACCATCATCTCGATCAAGGTGAAGCCGCGTTGTTTTTTGCTGTTCATGGCCGTTCCTCAGCAAGCGCGGTAGCCGGAGATCGCGGCCTGCGGCGAGCAGGAGCGCACGCGGCCCATGATGTTGACCGTGTGGTGCACGGCGCGGTTCTGCGGACCTGTGACGCGCAGCGTGGTGGCCGGGCTGGCGGTGCCGTGCAGTGGGTCGAACAGCACCGAGCCCACGTTGGCCTGCAGGTTGATGCGCTGGGCGGAATCGAGCGCAACCGTCTTGATCTGCTGCGCGCCGCCTTCGCACTGCGCCGGGCCGCTGTTGCTGCACTGGCACTGATCGGCCGCGCCGGTGTGGATCACGTAGCAGGCGGAACCGGTGGTCGCATTGGGCTTGAAGCTGACGCGCACGGCCTGGTTGCGAGACACCGCTTCGGCGCGGGCGAACTGCAGATCGGTCGCCATCTGCGTGGCCACGCCGTCGATGCGGCGGGTCTCGATCAGGTTGCCGAACGACGGCATGGCTGTCGTCATCACGATGCCGGCGATGGCGACCACGACCATGGTTTCGATCAAGGTGAAGCCGTGAACCGGCTTTCTGCCGAGGCTGCGTGAACCTGTTGTTTGCATGTTTTCCCCCTGTGTTTGGACTGAATGCACTGTAGAAAAAGCAGGGCGTTTCAGCTTCCACCGGTAGGGGGAAACGCGGGGCCTCTGGCGGGGGCACCCGGCGGGGGGATGGGTGTTTTAAGCCTTGCCGGGCTTCAGCTGTCGGGGCGAGCGAACTCGCGGCGCTTCATCGCGAGGTAGTCGTCGCGGCTGATCTCGTGCAGCTGTGTTGCGTATTGCTCGGTGGCGGCGAACCAGGCCTCCATGCGCTGGGTGCGCTGCTGTGCCGGCGGGGCGGCCAGCGAGGCGAGGTACGCGTCGATTGCGAGGTAGTAGCGCATGGTGTTGCGTTCGACCACGCCGCGCATGCCACCGATGTAGGGCGAGCCGGTGCCAGGCTTCTCTCGCGTGAAGCCCACCTTGCCCGAGCCCACGGTTGCCAGATAGCCCTGCATCGCCAGCCTGGCGGCCAAGCCATAGGCATAGGTGTAGTCCAGATGCAAGAAGGTCTTCTGGCCGCCTTCGAGAGGAATGGCCTGCAGCTGGATGCGGTAGTCGTGCGTGCTGAACGGGCCGGTGGCTGCGCTGAGTCGTACGGCCAGGAAGTCAGGGCTGGCTTCGATGGGTTGCAGCGTGAAGTTCACGCGGTAGCTGTCGCGCAGCGGTTGATCGAGCTTGCGGCCGATGTTCACGGCCACCGTATTGGCCGAGACGCTGCACTGCTTGGTATTGATGTGCAGCATCAGGATCTCGCACCAGACCTGCGGCTGCTGCAGATGCTCGCGCGCCAGCGCATAGGGTTGGGCGACGATGGCGTCGATGCTGCCTTGTAGCTGCTCGCCTGTTTCGGTGGAGACCAGCTTCAGGGGCCTGTTGAACGGGCTGTGGGCGAGTTCGGGCGCCAGTTGCACTTGGCGCTCGTGCAGGGCGGCACCAGCTGGCGGCTCCGCCAGGGCAGGGAAGGCCATGCACACGACCATCCAGGCAACGACGTAGCGAATGAAACTCAAGGCCCGATGACTCCGAACGGCAAAGGCTTATGTTGACGCTTTGGCACGGAGGGCGTTGTAGGACTTGTCCCGTTGCGCAGGTGGGGCTTCAACGCATCGGGCCGGCCTGGCTACCGCCTAGATGTCGCGAATCAACTGGCGGAACTCGTCCACATCTTCGAAGCTGCGATAGACAGAAGCGAAACGCACGTAGGCCACCTTGTCGATGCGCTTGAGTTCGCGCATCACCAGTTCGCCCAGGCGGGTCGAAGCCACTTCCTTGGCGCCGCTGTTGAGCAGCTTGTCCTGGATGCGTTCGATGGCGGCGTCGATCTGCTCCACGCTGACCGGGCGCTTGCGCAGCGCCAGCGTCATCGACGCGCGAATCTTGCCGATGTCGAACTCGGCCCGCGTGCCGTCTTTCTTGACCACCGAGGGCAGGGCGATTTCCGCGCGCTCGTAGGTCGTGAAACGCTTGTCGCAGCTCTGGCAGCGGCGCCGGCGGCGCACGACATCCCCTTCGTCGGACTCGCGCGTCTCGACGACCTGGGTGTCTTCATGGGAGCAAAAGGGACAGCGCATGGGCGGCTTCGCCAAAAAACGAGGGCGGGGTCGCTGTGCGACCCCGCCCTCGGCTTATCTGTAGACCGGGAAGTCTTTCGTCAGCGCCGCGACCTTCGCACGCACCGCCGCGATGTTGGCTTCGTCGTGCGGCTTGTCCAGCACATCGGCAATCAGGTTGGCCGTGACGCGCGCCTGCTCTTCCTTGAACCCGCGGGTGGTGAATGCCGGCGAGCCCAGGCGGATGCCGCTCGTGACCATCGGCTTTTGCGGGTCGTTCGGGATGCCGTTCTTGTTGCAGGTCATGTGCGCCAGGCCAAGGATCGCCTCGGCCTCTTTGCCGGTGAGGTTCTTGGGCCGCAGATCGACCAGCATCACGTGGCTTTCGGTGCGGCCGCTGACGATGCGCAGGCCGCGTTGGGTCAAGGTTTCGGCCAGCACGGCGGCGTTCTTCACCACCTGCTGCTGGTACTGCTTGAACTCGGGCGAGAGCGCTTCCTTGAAGGCCACCGCCTTGGCCGCGATCACGTGCATCAGCGGTCCGCCCTGGATGCCGGGGAAGATGGCGCTGTTGATCTTCTTCGCTACGGCTTCGTCGTTCATCACGATGATGCCGCCGCGCGGGCCGCGCAGGCTCTTGTGCGTGGTGGAGGTCACCACGTCGGCATGCGGCACCGGGTTCGGGTAGACGCCCGCAGCGATCAGGCCGGCGTAGTGCGCCATGTCGACCATGAAGTAGGCGCCGATGGCCTTGGCCACCTTGGCGAAGCGTTCGAAGTCGATGTGCAGGCTGTAGGCCGACGCGCCCGCAATGATCAGCTTGGGCTTGTGCTCGTGGGCCAGGCGCTCCATCGCGTCGTAGTCGATGGCCTCGTTGGCGTCGAGCCCGTAGCTCACGACCTTGAACCACTTGCCGCTCATGTTGAGCGGCATGCCGTGCGTCAGGTGGCCGCCTTCGGCGAGGCTCATGCCCATGATGGTGTCGCCGGGCTGCAGCAGGCCGAAGAACACGGCCTGGTTGGCTTGCGAGCCGGAGTTGGGCTGCACGTTGGCATGCGCGGCGCCGAAGAGCTGCTTCACCCGGTCGATCGCCAACTGCTCGGCGATGTCGACGTATTCGCAGCCACCGTAGTAGCGCTTGCCCGGGTAGCCCTCGGCGTACTTGTTGGTGAGTTGGGTTCCTTGCGCCGCCATCACGGCCGGCGAGGCATAGTTTTCAGACGCGATCAGCTCGATGTGGTCTTCCTGGCGCTGGTTCTCGCGCTGGATGACAGACCACAACTCGGGGTCGACGTTGGAAATGGTGGATTGAGCGCGATCGAACATGTGGCAGTCCTCTTTGTCAGAAGTCCCTCGGCAAGCCGCATCGTGGATGCGACCTCAGGGCTGCCCAGGCGAACGGCTGAACCGGCCCCGGCACCCAGGGCGGGCTGCGCTTCCCAGTGGTTCACCACCTCAGCTCCGTGGCAGGTGCCAGGAGCCTCTATCGCCAGTCGCGCAGCGGGGGCAAGTGTACCGCGGCAGCTTGTGCGCGGTACGTGAAAAGCTCAGTGCAGCAGTGCGATCTGTTCGTTGGCCGGCTTGTCGGCGGTGGCGGCAGGCTTGGTGTCGACATCCGGGCCTGTCACCGTCGCGGGCAAGGTCACGGGGGTGGTTGGCACGATCAGCGGTGCGGTCACCGAGATCGACTTGCCGGCGGCCACCAGACGCAGGTGCTCCTGCTCGGCCAACACCTTGCCGGCGTAACCGCCATCGTCGGCCAGATTGGCTGCGCCCACGTAATAGCGCAGCCCGGCTTCGATACTGCCGGCGCGCGCGATGCACTCCTTCAGCACCTGCACCCCGACGCGCAGGTTGGTCACCGGGTCGAAGGCCGCGTGGTTGCCGCCGAAAGCTTCGTACTTGTCGTCGTGAACCTGCGTCATCACCTGCATCAGGCCCTGGGCGCCGACAGGGCTCTGCGCAAACGGGTTGAAGCTCGACTCGATGGCCATGATGGCCAGGATGAGGGTCGGGTCCAGATTGGTCTTGGCGCCCACCGTCCAGGCTTCCTTGACCAGGCGGCTCACCGGTTCGGGGGCCACGTGATAGCGGCGCGACAACCAGATGGCCACCGATGCCTGCTGGCGGGTGAGGTCCTTGGGGTCGTACGCGGTTGCGCGGGCGATGGCGTCGGGCTCGCTCAGGTCGGCCAAGGCTTCCAGGGTGCCTTCGGTGCGGGCGTCATGGCGAGCTTGCAGCCAGGTCAGCGTGCGTTGTTCCACGGTATGGCGCAGCTCGCGTTGGCCGGCGATGAACAGCAGGGCGGAAACCAGCAACAGGCCCAGCAGGGCCAAGGTGTTGTGGCTGACTTCCAGCAGGCCGTGGCCCACGTCACTCAAGAACACAGAGCTGGAGCGGGCCACCGACTGGCGGGCCGCTTTCAGCAGCGAAACCAAATTTTGAAGCGCTGTCATGTCACTCCTTTCTTCTCTGTCTTTCCCGTTGCGGACCCGAGGGCACCAGCGACTGGAATGTGACAGTGATAATCCGCAGCGAGAATTTGCCGCGGATTCGGCAGCGTTGCACCCGTGTATCTCGGGGGTGAGAGCGGGTGCGGGATATCCCTGATCTACGTCAGGGTCGCGGATTCTAGGAAGCGCGATCATAACCAGTCAAGGATAAAGACGGCATGCGTAATAACCAAAAGCTATGAAGTACCGGGATTTGAGGGACTTCATGAGCGGCTTGGAACGCCTTGGCGAACTCAAGCGGGTCGCAGAGCCAGTCTCGGCGCGGCTTGAGATGACAGCGCTCAGTGACCGCGTCTTGCGCGCGGGCGGCCCGGCGCTGTGGTTTGAAAACCCCGACGGTTACAAAATTTCGGCCTTGACGAACCTCTTTGGAACGACTCGCCGGGTCGCCTTGGGCATGGGAGCCACCGAGGTAAATGAACTCCGGGACGTCGGCCGAGTGCTGGCCAGCCTGAAAGAGCCGGAGCCACCCAAAGGGCTCAAAGACGCCGGCAAGCTGTTACAGATGGCCAAGGCCTTGTGGGACATGAAGCCCGCTTCGGTCCGTCGCGCGAACTGCCAAGAAGAGGTTTTGCAAGGCAACGAGGTCGATCTTGGCGAGCTGCCGATCCAGACCTGCTGGCCCGGTGATGTGGCCCCCTTGATCACCTGGGGTCTGGTGATCACGCGCGGGCCGCAATCCGGGCCGAACCCACGCAAACGGCAGAACCTGGGCATCTACCGCCAGCAGGTCATCGGGCCGCGGCAGGTGATCATGCGCTGGCTCGCCCACCGCGGCGGGGCGCTCGACTTTCGCGACTTTGCCCTGGCCAACCCCGGCCAGCCATTTCCGATCGCCGTGGCCTTGGGGGCCGATCCGGCGACAATCCTCGGCGCGGTGACGCCGGTGCCGGACACCTTGTCGGAGTACCAGTTCGCCGGCCTGCTTCGCGGCAGCCGCACCGAGGTCACCGACACCTCGGTCGGTGATCAGGGCGTCATGCTGCAGGCGCCGGCCAGCGCCGAGATCGTTCTGGAAGGCCACATCCCGACGGCGGTGAAAGGCTTCACCGGGGCCAGCGCCCACGGCGTAGCGCTCAAGGAAGTGGGTGGCTATCTATATGCACTCGAAGGCCCGTTCGGCGACCACACCGGCTATTACAACGAGCAGGACTGGTTCCCGGTGTTCGAGATCGCTCGCCTGACCCGACGCAAGAACCCCATCTACCATTCCACTTACACCGGCAAGCCGCCTGACGAACCAGCGATGCTGGGCGTGGCGCTGAACGAAGTCTTCGTGCCGATCCTGCAGAAGCAGTTTCCAGAGATCGTGGACTTCTATCTGCCGCCCGAGGGCTGCAGCTACCGCATGGCCATCATCAGCATCAAGAAGAGTTACCCCGGCCACGCGAAGCGCTTGATGTTTGGCGTGTGGAGCTTTCTGCGGCAGTTCATGTACACCAAGTTCATCGTGGTGACCGACGACGACGTGGACATTCGCAGCTGGCAAGACGTGATCTGGGCCATCACGACCCGCATGGATCCGGTGCGCGACACCACCTTGGTGGAGAACACGCCCATCGACTACCTCGATTTCGCCTCGCCCGTCAGTGGTCTGGGCGGCAAGATGGGCCTGGATGCCACGAACAAATGGCCTGGCGAGACCAGCCGTGAATGGGGGCGCGACATCCGCATGGATTCCAGCGTGGAACAACGCGTCGCCCACCTGTTCGGTGCGCTGATGAAGCCAGCTCAATGAGTCGGCCATGAGCCATAGCGCTTCTCACTTGGAATTGCCGACCGGGCTCATCTAGCTTTGAGAGGCCTGCATGCAGGCAACCTCACCGGCGCAGTCCCTGCGCTATAGGAGCCCCGGACCCACTTCCTCTGGAGCCCCGAAATGGTGGCGTCAGCCATCCGCCCCCTCTCACCGCAAGGTCGAGAGGGGGTTTCGTTTTATGGGTCAGAGCCGAAGCAGCTGCGCGGCCAGCTCGCGCAAGGCGCGGTTCACGCTGGTGTAGCCGGCAGCGGTCGGCAGCCAATCGACGGCTGCGTTGTCGACGCGGCGGGCCATGCCCATCGGGGCGGCCTGAATCTTCATCGAGCCTGCAGCCGCTTGCTCGAACGACTTCTGCGCGCGAGGCATGTGCCAGCCATGCGTCACGAGGACGATGCGCGTCACATTGGCCTGTTTCAGCAGAGGGACGGTGCGCATGGCGTTCTCGCGCGTGTCATGCGAGCGGTCTTCCAGCCACTTGAATTGCTGGCCGAAATCATGCGCTGCGATGCGGGCGGCCGTCTGCGCTTCGGGTTGACCATCGGCCTGGCCCCAGCCGAGGCCGCCGCTGAAGGCGATCGGCGCGCCGATCTCGCGGCTCAGCCAGATGCCATAGCGCAGGCGTTCGAGCGAAGCTGCCGTCAGGTTGGCGACGCCGTATTCGGGCGCCAGCGTTTCCTGGCCGCCGCCGAGGATCACGACGGCCACTTGTTCCTTGGAAGCGACGGCCGCTTTCAGTTCGGCAATCGCCTCGGTGCTGAGCGCGGGTGGCGGCTTCAGCACGAACTGGTTGAGCCATTGGCCGGTGCCCAGGCAGGTGCTGAACCACAGGCCCACCATGCTGACCAGGATGACGAACCAGCCCAGACCGCGACGCGGCAGGATCAGCCGCGCGCCGATCAGGATCAGCAGGAAGAAAGGAAGGGGCGGCAGCACCAGGGCCGCAATCACCGGCGTCCACGATTCAATGCCGAGCAGGGTCAGCAGGCCGTTCATGCCGTGTTTTCTTTCTTGAAGTTGTCAGTCGGGTCGGCCGCGATTGTGCCGGGGCGCATGCGCTCGCAGGCTGCTGTTTGTGCCGGCATGGCTCACGATCAGTGAGATATTGCGCGCTTGCCCGGGGTTTGCGCCCTCGAAGAGATGCCTGCCCGCTGCCTCAAGAGTTCGACAACTGTTCGCACATCGAAGGCTGCCGGCCGCCCTCGCGACTCGCGTTGACCGATAGACTGCACACTGTTTCTCACAGGGCGGCGCTTGGCGCGGGTCGCCGCTCGGATCAACTGCATGGATGGCATGGATCAACTATGGTTGTCGGCGCCTGCCCTCGCGCTGAGGCTGTGGCCGGCCGACGCCGGGTCCGATTGGCAACTCAACCCCGCCGCGGAGGCCTGGGCCGAGCAACGCCAAGTGACTGCAGCCCATTGGGCAGACCTGGCTTCCGAGTTGCGCAGCGCCAAGGGCCGTGCTGGTGCGGCCTCCGAGGGCCATGCGACCGTCGGCCAGCCGTCGATTGCGCTCAAGTGGACAGTGGTGCCGCTTGCCGTGGGCTGGCTGGTCTGGCTCGACGCCGATGCGTCGGAAGTCTCTCGGCTGACCCATCGGCTCGACCTGGTGCAGGAACTGGGGCGCATGGGGGTGTGGGAGCGCGATCTCGCCACGGGTGAAGGGCGCTGGGACGAGCACATGTTCCGCCTCGTCGGATTCGACCCTGCTCTCGGCACGCCGGTCTTCAGCCGGGCCTTGGAGCGTGTCCACCCCGACGACCGTGCCGGCCTGATGCGCGACAACGCCCGCTTCATGCTGTCGGCCGGCCGCCATGAAACCCGCTACCGCCTGCTCATGCCGGATGGCCAGATCAAGCACATCTACGCCCTGTGCGAGGTGGTCAACGGCCCCGATGGCCGGCCCGACCGCATGGCCGGCGTGTTGATCGACGACACCGAAAGCGCCGTGCGCTTGCGCGCCACCGAAGCGGCCGCAGCGCAGTGGTTCAAGGCGGTCGACCTGGCCGCGGTGTCGGTGTGGCGCGTCAACCTGCAGACCGGGCGTGCCTACTTCAGCGACCGCGGCTACCGCATGCTGGGCATGAACCCGCGCGGCGAAGAGCTCACGCTCGAAGAAGTCCGCAACGCCATCCACCCCGATGACCGGGAGGCCATGACGAAGGCCGACGAGGAGGCCATGGCCTCGAACGGCGTGATCGACGTCGAGGTGCGCTACCTCCATGGCAATGGCACCTATCGCCACCTGTTGACGCGCCGTGTGGCCGAGCGCGACGAGCAGGGCAAGGCGGCCGGCCTCTCGGGCGTCTCGCTCGACCTGACCGACCGCATCGCCGAGCGCGAGCGCGCACAGGCTTTCATGCAGCGCATCGAGCGTGTGACCAACGCGGCCGGCGTCGGCATCTGGACTGTCGACATCGACACCCGCACGGTCGAATGGAACGAGCAGATGTATCGCCTCTACGGCCTGCCGCGCAGCGAGCCGGCGCCCGACAACAGGCGCTGGCTGAACGAGCTGGTGCACCCCGACGACCACGAGATCGCGCGCAAGCACCGGCCCGTCGTCGGCATCGGTCAGAACGGGCGGCATGCCGAGTTCCGCATCGTGCGGCCGAACGGCACGGTGCGCTGGGTTGCATCGTGGTCGCGGCGCGAAGTGCTGGGCGGACGAGAGCTGGCCTTCGGCGTGAACCTCGACATCACCAACCTGCAGCGCGCACAGGCCGAGCTGCGGCAGACGCAGGAGCGCGCACGCCTGGCCACCGAGTCCGCCGGCATCGGCACCTGGGAGCGCGACCTGCGCACCGGCACGGCCAAGTGGGATGCGCAGATGTACCGCTTGCGCGGCCTGCCGGTCGGGCCCGAAACACCGCCCGATAACCGGCGCTACGCCGCGTACCACCCGGACGACGTGGAGCAGATCACCCGCAGCAAGGCCGGCGCAGGGCGGGCGGGCGATGCCTACGAGAACGAGTTCCGTGTCATCTTTCCAGATGGGTCCGTTCGCTGGCTGGCCGCTCGCGGGCTCGTCAAGCGCGACTCGCACGGCGAACCCGAGCGCATGTTTGGCGTGAGCTGGGACACCACCGAACGCCGCCGCGCCGAGCAGGCCCTGCGCGACAAGGCTGCGGCCGAGCAGGCCAACGCGGCCAAGAGCCAGTTCCTAGCCCGCATGAGCCACGAGCTGCGCACGCCGCTGAACGCGGTGCTGGGCTTTGCACAGCTGCTCGGCAATGACGTTGACGATGCGCTGAGCGAGCAGCAAGGCCAACGCGTCCGGCGCATTCATTCGGCCGGGCTGCACCTGCTGGCGTTGATCGACGACGTGCTCGACCTGGCCACCATCGAATCCGACGCCTTGCCCTTGGCGAACGAGGCGGTGCCGCTCCAGGCCTCGGTCGACGACGTGCTCGAGTGGACGCAGGTGCAAGCCGCCCAGGCCGGCGTGGCCGTGCACGCCGAGCCCATGGCAGGCTGGGTGCGCGCCGACCCGAGGCGCGTGCGGCAGATCCTCTGCAACCTGCTCAGCAACGCCATCAAGTACAACCGGCCGAGCGGCGAGGTGTGGGTGTCGTCGCACAGCTGCGAGCACGAAGGCCAGCCGGCGTGGGCGATCTGCGTGCGCGACAGCGGCCACGGTTTGTCGAGCGAGCAGCGCGCCCAGCTGTTCCAGCCGTTCAACCGCCTGGGTGCCGAGCGCGGCACGATCCAGGGCACAGGCATCGGCCTGGCCATCGCACACCACTTGGTGCGCCTGATGGGGGGTGACCTCACCGTGGCGAGCGAACCCGGCCGCGGCAGCGAATTTTGCGTGGTGTTGCTGGCGGAGGCGCCGAGCCAGCCCTTGGATCACGCACCGCTCAGCGGCTTTCATGCCGACCTGCACGAATCAGCGCCCGCCGCACGTCTGAAGCTGCTCTACATCGAAGACAACGCCGTCAACGTCGTGCTCGTGGAAGAGTTGATCGCGATGCGCCAGGACGTGCAGCTCTCGGTGGCGGTCGATGGCTTGTCAGGTGTGGAACAGGCCATCGCGAGCAAGCCGCAGGTGATCCTGATCGACATGCAGCTGCCCGACATCGACGGCTTCGAGGTGCTGCGCCGCCTGCGCGCAGAGCCCCTGCTCGCGGCGACCACGCTGATCGCCTTGTCGGCCAATGCAATGCCCGACGACGTGAGCCGGGCGCTGGAGTCGGGCTTCGACGGCTACTGGACCAAGCCCATCGACTTCCACGCCTTCTTGCGTGAACTCACGCTGCTGGTGCAGCGCTACCTTGGCTGATCAAGGCGCCAGGCGTTCGCGCACCCAGGCATCGCCGTCTTGGCGATAACGCAGCCGGTCGTGCAGGCGAGACTTGCGGCCCTGCCAGAACTCCCAGCTGTCGGGCACCAGGCGGAAGCCGCCCCAATGCGGCGGGCGGGGCGGCGAGAGCGCATAGCGCGCCGCGGCCTTGGCCGCATTGGTCACCAGCACCGCGCGCGAGCTGATCACCTGGCTTTGCGGCGAGGCCCACGCGCCCAGGCGTGAATCGAGGGGCCGCGAGGCGAAGTAGGCGTCGGACTCTTCGGCACTCGTGCGTTCGACGCGGCCTTCAACGCGCACCACGCGTTCCAGTTCGACCCAGTGGAACTGCAGTGCCGCGAACGGGTGGGCCGACAGCTCGGCTCCCTTGCGGCTGTCGTAGTTGGTGTACCAGGTGATGCCGCGTGCGTCGAAGCCCTTGATCAGCACGATGCGCGTCGACGGGCGCTGATTTGCTCCCACCGTGGCCAGCGTCATCGCATTGGGCTCGGGTACTTGCGCATCGAGCGCCTGCTGGAACCACAGGCCGAACTGTTCCAGCGGGTCACTGCGCGAAGCGGACTCGTCCAGTTCGGCACGCTCGTAGCTCTTGCGAAGATCGGCGATGTGGTTCATGGGCCGAGTATAGAAAGTGCTTATGACTCAGGAGGAGGCTCAGGTGAAACCCGCAGAGATTTCGTTGCTTGCTTACCGAATACAACTTACGGGGAAGGCCTTAAGTGAAGCCCCCACTATCTTCGCAAGCCGCGAACTCCGATTCTTGAGACGAAAGCCGGCCTAAAAAGGCAGGCTGCATTTCCATCCATACAAGGGAGAGTGGCCGCATGATTTCACGGCCGGCAGTCGTCGTGTTGGCAGCGGGCCGAGGGTCGCGCTTCCGCGGTTTGCAGCACAAGCTGATGCAGGGACTGGGTGCGTCCACCGTGCTCGCCACGACCCTCTCGAATGCATTGGCGACTCAGTTGCAGGTCTTGGTGGTGACGTCCGAGCCGCTGGCCGAACTCGTCAGCCACCACGTCGCCACGCGCGACATGGTGGTGCTCCCCGCCGCCGATTCACCGGCCAGCCAGCGGCTGGGCATGGGCTATTCCATCGCCGCCGGCGTGGCAGCACGCTCCGACGCGACGGGCTGGCTCATCCTCCCGGCCGACATGCCGATGGTGCAGACCCACACGCTCAATGTCGTGGCCGGCGAACTCGAGCGCCACGCCATCGCCTACGCGCAGTACCGCGGCCGCCGCGGCCACCCGGTGGGCTTTGCGGCCGAGCTGTACTCCGAGTTGGTGATGCTCACGGGTGATGAAGGCGCGCGCCGCCTGGTGGCGCGCTACCCCGCGCTGGGTGTGGAGGTCGACGACCCCGGCGTGCTGCTCGATGTGGACACCGAAGACGACCTTGCGCGCGTGCGCGCCGCTCAGCAGCAGATGCAGTTTCGCGAAGCCCGCTGAGCTGGCGCAGGCCGCCCGAAGCCGGGCTGTGCCCTCGGGAGCGCAGCGACGTGGGTGGTCATGTCACCAGGGCGTGCTGGCGTGCCAAGTCGACGAGGCGCTCGATCTTCTTGTCGCGAATGCCATGCGAGCGCAGTGACCGGGCGGTCTCCAGCAGGTAGGCGAGGGTGGTGCCGTAGCGGCCCGTGGCGCGGCGCAGGATCTGCACCACGTGCGCGTCGTCCATCGGCCCGGTGTAGTTGGGGCTCTCGCGGCTCAGCGTGAAGGCCAGCGCCGTCACGTTGCCGTGGGGCGTGCGGCAGGCGAGCCACTTCGGGTCGTAGACGCAGTTGGTCATCTCGCGTGCCCACAGCCGCGGCAGTTCGTCTTCTACACGATCGCGCGAGACGCGGTAGACCATGCCCTGGCACGAACCGCCGCCGACGAGCGCGAACACCAGCCCCGGGAACTCGGGTGTGCCGCGGTTCAGCCGCGATTTCATCTCCAGTGCACGGTGCCAGCCGTGCACGCGCGCCGGGCGCTGCTCGACCGATTCGAACTCGGGCCGCCAGATGAGCGAGGCATAGCCGAACACCCACAAGTCGCTGCGGCCGCCCCAGGCAGCGCGCGTTTGCGCCAGCATGTGCGCCGGTTCGCGCTCGGGGGAAAGAGGTCTCAGGGGCTCGACGAGATTCATCGCGCTCAACTCTAGAATGAATTCGGATTCCACGGGTGCCGAAGATGAGCGTTCATGACGATGATGTGCAAGGCTACGCACTCGGCGCGGTGTTCGGCATCGTGGCCCTGGTGGTGGCGGGCGTCATTGCGCTGGCTTGTTTCAAGGCCTTGTCGGCCGACAGCGCGTCTGCGGCACACATCGACTTCGAGGCCGATGCGCTGACGGCCGATGCCAACGAGGTGCTCATGCACCTGGCCGACGCCGCGCGCCAGGACGATCGGGTGATGGTGCTGATCACCGGCGTCTACGCGCAGGCCGACGAGGGCGCCGCTGCGCAGCGGCGGGCCCTGCGTGTTCGGCACGCGCTTGAGGCCAATGGCGTGCCGCCGTCGCAACTCGTGCTGGGCAAACCGCTGCACATGCGGGCGGCTGGTGGCAAAGCCGCACGTCGCGTCGATGTGCTGCTGCAACCGTAGGACATTCCCCACAGCGAACTCCGGTCGCGGCCGATAGGGCGCGGGAAACGGCTGCCCTATGGTCTGATTTCGATCAACCGGCAGGAGCCTTCCCATGAACCAACCGCCCCGGCGCGCTCGCAAAGGCTGGGCTGTCGCTGCCGGTCTGGCGGGGCTGTTGGTGGCGGGGGTGATTGCCTGTGAAGTTGCCGGTTGGCCGTTTCTGGCATCGCCGGTGCGGCGCATGCTCAGCGAGACGCTGCAACGCGAGGTGCAGCTCAATCGTGCTGGCGCCACCGACGCCGCAACCGTGCGCTTCTTCGGCGGCCTGAAGGTCAAGGTGCCCGAACTGCAGATCGCCGCCCCAGCGTGGAGCAAGCAGCCGTACTTTCTGCATGCGACCCATGCCGAGATGCACCTGTCGTACGCCGACCTGTGGCGCGCCCGCAAGGGTGCCCCGCTCGACATCGACCTGCTGCGGGCCGACCATCTGGTGGTGCACGCAGAGCGCCTGATCGACGGCCGCGCCTCGTGGGCCTTCGGCAAGCCGAGAGCCGAAGCCGATCAGCTCGACGACGAACCCAAGACGCCACTGCCCACCGTGCACGAACTGCAGGTGCTGCAAGGCCAGCTGACCTTTGTCGACGCGCCCTTGAAGGCCAACATCACCGCCGAGCTGCAGCTCACCGAAAGCGCCGAAGCGCCGGTGCCGTCGACGCCGTCGCAGCCCCTGCCAGTGGCCTTGCGCGGGTTGATCGCCAGCGCCAAAGGCACCTACGGGCCGGCCACGCTCACGGCCAACCTGCGCACCGCCGGCATCACGCCGCTGCTGCGCGATGAAGCCGGCGCACCGGGCGTGCCCGTGGTGCTCGAGGTGAAGTCGGGCAAGGCCGCGGCGAGCTTCAACGGCACCGTGACCGACATCTTCAAGCTCGCCGACATGAACGGCGTCTTTCGCGTGTCGGGGCCATCCCTCGCCGCCGCGGGCGACCCGTTGGGCGTGACGCTGCCCACCACCGGCGCATTCGTGCTGGCCGGGCGCATCCGCAAGAACGGCGGCGTGTGGAGTGTGTTGACCGACGACGCGACCATCGGCTCCAGCAAGCTGACGGCGGCAATGACCTACGACACCCGCCCGCGCATACCGCTGCTGTCGGGCCGCGTCTCCGGGCCACGCTTGTTGCTGGCCGACCTGGCGCCCACCATCGGCGGCGAACCCGATGCCGCCGCCGCGCCGCCGCCCAGTGCGTCGTCGCCGTCTTCGGCGCGCGTGCTGCCCGACAAGGAGTTCGACCTGCCTTCGCTGCGGGCGATGAACGCCAACGTGCTGATGTCGTTCGACCGCGTGGAACTGGGCGCGCTATTCGCCTTGCCGCTGCAGCCGTTGAAGACCCACCTCACGCTGCAAGACGGCAAGCTGCAGCTGAACGATCTGGTGGCGCGCACGGCCGATGGCAACCTGACCGGCAACGTGTTGCTCGACGGCTCCGGCAAGATCGCGCTGTGGCAGACCGACTTGCGTTGGTCCGGCGTGAAGCTCGAGAACTGGCTGAAGCAGAAGCGCGGCAATGGTGGGCAGCCTTACGTGACGGGCGATATGGTCGGCCGCGCGTCGTTGAAGGGGCAGGGCCGGTCTACGGCGCAGATCCTCGGCAGCATCGACGGCAACATCGTGACCTCGCTGCGACATGGCCGTGTATCGCATCTGGCGATCGAGGCTGCGGGTCTCGACATTGCGCAGGTGCTGGGTGTGTTCGTGAAGGGTGACGACTTGCTGCCCGTGAGCTGTGCCTTTGCCGACATGCAGGCGGAGCAGGGCGTGCTGCGACCGCGCGCACTTGTCATCGAAACGACCGATTCGACGGTGTGGGCCGATGGCAGCGTGTCGCTGAAAGGCGAAGCGCTTGACCTGCGTGCCGTCGTCACACCCAAAGACTTCAGTCCGTTGGCGCTGCGCACGCCCTTGCTGGTGAAGGGCACTTTCAAGTCGCCGAGCATCTCGGTGGAAAAGGCCCCGCTTGCGCGCAAGGTTGCGGGCGCGGTGCTGCTGGGCCTGATCAATCCGCTGGCGGCCATCGTTCCGTTTGTCGATATCGGGGGCAAGGACGACGCTGCCGACAGCTGTGCCCAGCTGCTGGAACGCGCGCGGCAAGCCGGGCGGGAAAAGCTGGGGGAGCGCAAGGGAGAAGGGAAGGGAGAAGAGAGCGCCCAAGCGTCCGAACGAAAGTCTTGAAGCGATTGACGATGTAATTTGGTTACTTGATAATCAATGTAGAAGTTACATCCCGTCCACCGTCATCACGCACCAGGTGAATCGCATGAAGCCAGCCCTGCTCGAAGTGACCCAACGCATCCGTGAACGCAGCAGCGGCTTGCGTTCCGCGTACCTGAAACGTGTGGACCAACTGGCCAGCCGGCCACGCGGTTCCGACCGCATGGGCTGCGCCAACGTCGCGCATGCCTTCGCTGCCATGCCGGCGAACGACAAGCTGCGCATCGTGGCCGAGCGCGCGCCGCACATCGGCGTGGTCACGGCCTACAACGACATGCTCTCGGCGCACCAGCCGTACGAAGGTTTCCCCGCTGTGATCCGCGACGAAGCGCATCGCCAGGGCGCCACCATGCAGGTGGCCGGCGGCGTGCCGGCCATGTGCGACGGCGTCACGCAAGGCACGCCCGGCATGGAGCTGAGCCTGTTCTCGCGCGACAACATCGCCATGGGCACGGCCATCGCGCTCTCGCACGATGTGTTCGACGCCGCCTTGCTGCTCGGCATCTGCGACAAGATCGTGCCGGGCCTGTTGATCGGTGCCTTGCACTTCGGCCACCTGCCGTGTGTGTTCGTGCCGGCCGGGCCGATGAGCACCGGGCTGTCGAACAACGCCAAATCCAAGGTGCGCGAGCAGTACGCGCAGGGCTTGGTCGGCCGCGAGCATCTGCTGGAGGCCGAGTCGGCCGCGTACCACGGTGCCGGCACCTGCACCTTCTACGGCACGGCCAACAGCAACCAGATGCTGCTCGAAGCCATGGGCCTGCACGTGCCCGGCGCGGCTTTCATCCACCCGCATGCCGAACTGCGCGAGCCGCTCACTCGCCAGGCGGTGCGCCAGGTGCTCGACATCACCAAGGCCAAGCGCTTCACGCCCATCGGCCACATGGTCGACGAGCGGGTGATCGTCAACGCGATGGTGGCCTTGCTTGCCACGGGTGGCTCGACCAACCACCTGATCCATTGGGTGGCGGTGGCGCGCTCGGCCGGCATCCTGATCGACTGGACCGACTTCTCCGACCTCTCGCATGCCGTACCGCTGCTGGCGCGCGTGTACCCGAACGGCAGCGCCGACGTGAACCAGTTCCAGGCCGCGGGCGGCCCCGGCTTCGTGATCCGCGAGCTGCTCGATGCCGGTTATCTGCATGGCGACGTCGCCACCGTCAGCAAGGGCGGCCTGAGCGACTACGGCCGCGTGCCCGAACGAGGCGGCGAAGGCCTGGTCTGGAGAGACCTGCCGGCGCAAAGCGATGATGAAACCGTTGTGCGCCGTGCCGACGCGCCGTTCAGCGAAACGGGCGGCTTGAAGCTGTTGACGGGCAACCTCGGCCGCTCGGTGATCAAGGTCTCGGCCGTGCCCGAAACCAACCATGTGATCGAAGCGCCTGCTGTTGTCTTCGATGACCAGGAAGATCTGATTGCCGCCTTCAAGGCCGGCCAGCTCGAACGCGACTTCGTGGCCGTCGTGCGCTTCCAGGGGCCGCGCGCCAACGGCATGCCCGAACTGCACCGCCTGACGCCGCCGCTGGGGGTGCTGCAGGGCAAGGGGTTCAAGGTCGCGCTGGTGACCGATGGCCGCATGAGCGGCGCATCAGGCAAGGTGCCCGCGGCCATCCACGTGAGCCCCGAAGTGCTGGCGCACGGCCCCATGGGCAAGGTGCGTACCGGCGACGTGATCCGCCTCGATGCTGTCGCCGGCACACTGAACGCATTGGTCGACGATGCCACCTGGGCCGCGCGCGAGCTGGCCGACATCGCCTCCGAGCGCAGCGAGAACAATGCGCATGGCCTGGGGCGTGAGCTCTTCGGCGGCATGCGCCGCAACGTGCGCACCGCCGAAGAAGGCGCCATCACCTGGTTGTGAACGAGAAAGCAATGATGAACACACTCGAACTGGTTTCTTATGGCCCGGTGATTCCGGTCATCGTCATCAACCGCCTCGAAGACGCGGTGCCCATGGCACAGGCGCTGGTCGACGGTGGCGTGCGCGTGCTCGAAGTGACGCTGCGCACCCCCATCGCGCTGAAGTGCATGGAGGCGATTGCGCGCTCGGTGCCGGGGGCCATCCTCGGTGCCGGCACGGTGCGCAGCGCGGCCGACGCGCAGGCCGCGAAAGACGTTGGCTGCACTTTCGCCGTGAGCCCGGGCTACACCAGCGCGATCGGCCAGTCGTGCCGCGACATTGGCCTGCCGCTGCTGCCCGGCACCGCCACCGGCAGCGAAGTGATGCAGGCGAACGCCGACGGCTACTTCTTCCTGAAGTTCTTCCCTGCCATGCAAGCGGGTGGCATCGCGATGCTCAAGGCATTCGCCGGGCCGTTCACCGACGTGGTGTTCTGCCCGACGGGCGGTATCACCGTCGAGACCGCGCCGCAGTTTCTCGCCTTGCCGAACGTGAAGGTCTGCGGTGGCTCGTGGCTCACGCCGGCCGATGCGGTCGAGGCGAAGGACTGGGCGCGCATCACGAAGCTCGCGCGCGAGGCGAGCGCGCTTCGCAAATAGCGCTCAGGTTGCGGGTGCCACCACCGGCACCGGCTTCACCTGGCGGCGGATCGCCAACACCATCACCGCGGCCACCAGGCAGGCGGCGCCGGCCGTGATCAGCGCCGGTGTGTAGGTGAGCAGCAGCGTGCGGGTCAGGCCCGCGCCATAGGCGGCTGTTGCGGCACCGAGCTGGTGGGCCGCAAACACCCAGCCGAACACCATGGCCGCGCGCTCCTTGCCGAACTCTTGCGCCGCGAGCTTCACTGTGGGCGGCACGGTGGCGATCCAGTCGAGGCCGTAGAACATCGCGAACACCGACAGCCCGTAGAGCGTGAAGGTGGAGTAGGGCAGCCAGAACAGCGACAAGCCGCGCAGGCCGTAGTACCAGAAGAGGAGCTTGCGGTTGTCGAAGCGGTCTGACAGATAGCCCGACAGCGTGGTGCCGAAGAGGTCGAAGATGCCCATCATCGACAGCACCGAGGCCGCGGGCACGGCCGTCATGCCGTAGTCGCCGCACAGCGAGATGAAGTGCGTCTGCACCAGGCCGTTGGTGCTGAGCCCGCAGATGAAGAAGGTGCCGGCGAGGATCCAGAACGTGCGGTTGTGTGAGGCTTCGGCGAGTACCTGGAATGGACCGAGGAAGTTGAGCTTGGGCTTCGCGGTGGGCAGCGGTTCTTGCGGCGTGCCTTCGGGTTCGCCGAAGGAGCGCAGGCCGATCTCGCGCGGGTCGTCGCGCATGAAGAGCATCACCACCGTGGCCACCGCCACGCAGCTGAGGAAGACGGGGATCACCGCATAGCGCCAGCCCATGTGCTCGATCAGCCAGGCGGCCAGCGGCAGGAAGATCAGCTGGCCGGTGGCCGTGCTGGCGGCGAACATGCCGACCACCAGGCCGCGTCGCTCGGTGAACCAGCGGTTGGCCACCATCGCGCCCAGCACCAGCGCCGTGAGGCCGGTGCCGCAGCCGAGCACGAGGCCCCACAGGATGAAGAGCTGCCACAGCTGCGTGATGCCGGTCGCCAGCACCATCGCCACGGCGATGAAGGTCGATGCCGCGACCATGATGCGGCGCAACCCGAACCGCATGATGAACACCGCCGCGAACGGCCCGAGCAAACCGAACAACGCGAAGCGCACCGCGAACACCGACGAGAGCTGGTCGGTCGTCCAACCGAACTCCTTGCTCAGCGGCTGCAACATCGCACCCGGCAGGCCGAGCGCCGCCGAGGTGGTGAGCATCGCGAAGAAGGTCACCGCAGCGATCACCCACGCGTAGTGGATGCCCTTGCGGTGGAGCGAGTTGGAGACGAGTTGCGCGAACATGGGTGCCTTGTGCGTGGGTGTCGGGGGGATCAGAGCCCGCGAGGGGCGTCACTTTCGCGGCGTTCGATCAGCTCGACCTTGTAGCCGTCGGGGTCGGTGATGAAGGCGATCACGGTCGTTCCGCCCTTCACGGGGCCGGCCTCGCGCGTCACGTTGCCGCCGCCGGAACGAATGCGGTTGCAGGCGGCGGCAGCATCGGGCACGCCGATGGCGATGTGGCCGTAAGCCGTGCCGAGTTCGTACGACGAGACGCCGTGGTTGTAGGTGAGTTCGATCTCGGCGTGCTCGGGGTTCGAGCCGTAGCCAAGAAAGGCCAGCGAGTAGTTCTGCGACGGGTTCTCGGACCGGCGCAGCAGCGTCATGCCCATGATCTCGGTGTAGAACTTGATGGAGCGATCGAGGTCGCCCACGCGAAGCATCGTATGAAGAAGTCTCATGGTGTATCGAAGATGAAGCAGGTGGTGGAAGCATGAGCGTATAGCTTGCCGTCCGGCCCGACCAGTCTTCCTTCTGCCGTGGCCATGCGGGAGCCGACATGGATGATGGTGCCAATCGCACGCAGCAGCGGCACGCGTGTGGTCACCGCGCGCACGTAGTTCACCTTCAGCTCAGCGGTGGTGTAGGCCTTGCCGGCCGGGAGCGTGGTGTGCACTGCGCAGCCGACGCAGGAGTCGAGCAGCGTGGCGATCCAGCCGCCGTGCACGGTGCCGAGGGGGTTGTAGTGGTTCAGCCCCGGCTTGCCCTGGAAGACCGCGCGGCCATGCGTCGTCTCGATGGCAATGAAATCGAGCGTGGTGCCGATGGGTGCCGAAGGCAGCTCGCCCGAGAAGATGCCTTCGAAGAACTGCAGGCCGGTCTTGCCGATGGCCTGCTCCGGCCGTGCCACACCCGGTGCTGAGAAGCGCTTGCGGCGCTCGGTTTCGTCGGCCTGCCATTGAGCCAATACCTGTGCTTCGTCTGCTTGCGGGTTCATCACATGCCTTGATGGTTGTATTTACAATGATTGTAGATACAATTATTTGATCATGCAAAAACCCTCTTCTCGTCAACCTGGTGTGACGCCATCCGCCGGCTTGGGCAGCCCGGTGGGCTGCAGCAGCTTCAAGTTGCGAAAGCTGTCGCGCCGGGTCAGCCAGCACTTCGATCAGATCGTCAGCGTGGCTGGCCTGAAGACGACGCAGTACTCGCTGCTGTCGCATGTGGTGCGCTTGGGGCCGGTGAAGCCGGGCGAGTTGGCGTCCGAGATGGAAATGGATGCGTCAACGCTCACGCGCAACCTGCAGCCGCTGGTTGCGCAAGGCTGGGTCGAGGTGGGGCCGGGCGCCGACGCACGCAGCCGCCTGGTCGCCGCGACCGATGCGGGCCGCGAGAAACACACCGAAGCGAAGCGCGAGTGGAAGCGCGCGCAGATCGCCTTCAATCAGCGCCTGGGCGAGGCACGTGTGGCTCGGCTGCACGCGGTGATCGAAGACTGCCTGAAAGCGCTCAACGCCGAAGAGGAGGCGTAGCGCAGTACTTGCGGCGATACAGGTAGCGTCTCATCCGTCATGAGGCGCTCACCGTGTAGTTGAGGGCCAGGCGCCCGCCGTCCACGTAGACGATCTCGCCCGTCATGTAGCTGGAGGCGCTGCTCAGCAGGAATGCCACCACGTCGGCAATCTCCTCGGGCTCGCCCAGCCGCTTCATTGGCGTGCGGCTCATGATGCGCGCCCGCGCTTCGTCGCTGCCCAGCACCGCGTTCTTCGCGAGCTCGGTGGCGATGGTGCCCGGCGCCACCGCGTTGACGCGGATGCCCTGGTCGGCCAGCGACAAGGCCATCACCCGCGTGAGCTGGTTGATGCCGCCCTTGCTGACGTTGTAGCTGGCGATGCTCGGTATCGCCATCAAGCCGTTGACCGAACTCATGTTGACGATGGCGCCGCCGCCGGTCTTCACCATCTCGCGCGCCACGGCCTGGCCGGCGAGGAAGGAGCCTTTGAGGTTGACGTTGATCACCGCGTCCCAGTCGGCTTCGGTGATGTCGAGAAAATCGGCGGCCTTGAAGATGCCGGCGTTGTTGACCAGGCCGTCGATGCGGCCGAAGGTTTGCAGCGTGTGTGCGATGGCCGAGTCGACCTCGGCCTTGGAGGCAACGTTGCAATGCCGATAGCTGGCGCGCCGGCCTTCGTCGATGAGCGACCGGGCCAGTGCCTCGCCGCGCGCATCGTCCACGTCCCACAGCGCGACCGCTGCGCCGTCTTGCGTCAGGCGCCTGGCGCAGGCGGCGCCAATGCCTTGCGCGGCGCCGGTGACCACGACGACCTGGTCGTGCAGGTTGAATTGAACGGGCTTCTTCATTTGGGTTTGCTTTCGTCCAGCCAGACCGCGAGGCCTTGGGTGTTGAGTTCGATGTCCATGGCCAGCAGCGCGAGCGTGTCGCTGTCGGTGAGCATGCAGCCGTGCGCGCGCGTGCGGCGCAGGTACATGTCGGACAGGGCTTGCCTGAGTTGCTGATGCCGGTTGCCGGCATCACGCAGCGGCTCGGCCAGCGCCACCATCTCGTCGATCTGCGACAGCATCATCTCGCCCATGACCGGCACGTTCTCGACGCACCCGTAGTGCGTGAGGTACAGCCGCTGCGGCTCGTACGACAGCATGCGCCGCACCGATTGGCGCAGCGGCTCCGGGTCGAACTGGATCGGTGTGGTGGTGGGCAGCAGCCAGGCGCCGCGCGCGGTGTCGAACTCGCGGTAGCTGAGGCCGAAGGTGTCGCCGGTGAAGAAGCCGCGGGTCCGTGCGTCCCAGATGCAGTGGTGGTGGCGTGCGTGGCCGGGCGTGTCGATCAGCTCCAGCGGCCGGCTCGCGAGGTGAATGGTCATGCCGTCGCCGCTTGCGACCACGCGCTCACGCGCTATCGGCATCACCTTGCCGTAGGAATTCGCCATCTCTTCGGCGCCGTACACGTTGTGCGCACTCATCAGCAGCGCGAGCGGGTTCACCATGTGGCGCTCGCCGCGCGGGTGCACCACCAGGCGGGCGCTCGGCAGCTCCTGCATCAGCGCGCCTGCGCCGCCGGCATGGTCGAGGTGGACGTGGGTGACGATGACCCAGTCGACGGCCGATACCGGCAAGCCGAGCGATGCCAGAGCGGCCAGCAGGCGCGGCACCGTGTAGGTCGTGCCGGTGTCGATGAAGGCAGCGCGGCCGTCTTCGACCATCAGGTAGGCCGCATCGAAACGGGGGCGGTGGAAGTCGGTGTCGATGGCGTAGACGCCGTCGCCGAGCGCCTGCACGAAGGGGGGTAAAGACGTTGTTGAAACAGCCATGTTTCATTCTAGGCATCGGCTGAAAACCCCCGGCTACACTGCCCGCCATGAACATCGACGAGCTCCTGACGCCGATCTCCGAATCGGCCCCCTGCGGCGAAGACCTGTCGTTTTCGACCGAGTTCGACGCCATCGCCGAGATGCGCCGCGAAGACGACCCGACCCTCGACCAGGGTGAGTGGGTCACGACGCTGAAGACAGCCGATTGGGGCGCCGCCCGTGCGCGCTGCGCCGAGCTGCTGGCCCAGCGCTCGAAGGACTTGCGCCTGGCCATGTGGTGGGCCGAGTCCGGCACGATGACCGAGGGCTACACCGGCCTGCAGCAAGGCATCGCGCTGTGCGGGCAGTTGTGCGAACAGTATTGGGACGGCCTCTTCCCCGAGGCCGAAGACGGTGACCAGGAGCAGCGCGTCGGCAACATCGGCTGGTTCCTCGGCCGACTGGTGTCGCTGTCGACGGCAGCGCCGGTTGTGCGCGGCCGTTCGGGTGCTTACTCGCTGCAGCAGATGTACGCGGCCCGCTCGCTGCAAGCCACGCTGGATCGCTCGCCTGAGGCTGCCGCGCAGTTGGCGTCCGATGCGTTGACGCTCGAAAAATTCAACCGTGCGTTGCGCGAGACGCCGAAGGACGGCCTGCGCCAGACCTTGGCAACGATCGAGGCTTGCCAGCAAAGTCTGGACGCATGGCAAGCAGTGGTGGATGCGAAGCTGGGTGCCGACGGCCCGAACTTCGCACCGGCCCGCGAAGCGCTGGTTGCCGCGCACCACGAGGCCCAGCGTTTGGCGCGTGAAGTCGGCGCGCTGGCCGGGGCCCCTGCGGCAGAAGCTGCCGCCGCCTCATCTGCCACCGAAGAAGCCGCCGCGCCGCGCACGGCGGGCGGGCCGCTGCGCTCGCGCGAACAGGCTTTGGCCCAGTTGCGCGAGGTGGCAGCGTTCTTTCGCGCCACCGAGCCGCACAGCCCCGTCGCCTACCTGGCCGACAAGGCCGTGCATTGGGGCGACATGCCCTTGCACTTGTGGCTGCGTTCGGTTGTCAAGGATGCAGGCGCGTTGGCGCACCTCGAAGAACTGCTGGGCCTGGAAGCGCCGCGCGACGACGCGAATTGATCGGCGCGCGGTCCGTTACTGGCTGATGCGGAACTCGATGCGCCGGTTGCGTGCCCGGCCTTCGGGTGTGTCGTTCGCCGCGACCGGCCGGTCGGGCCCCGAGCCGGACGTGGTGATCAGCGACGGCGCCACACCCTTGCTCGCCAGGTAGCTGCGCACGGCATCCGCCCGCGCCAGCGAAAGCACGACGTTGGTGTCGCGCGCGCCTTGCGCGTCGGTGTGGCCGATGACCTCGACCTTCTTGCTGCCCAACTTCAACAGCGTGGTGGCGATCTCGTCAAGGATGCTGCGGCCGGCCGGGCGCAGCACGCTGCTGCCCGCTTCGAACTCGATGATGCGGTTGGCCAGAGTGGCGTCGACCGCCGTTTGCTCCTGTGCTGCCACGCGCAGCGCGTTGCGTACCACGTAGGTCGAGTTCAGTGAGGTGGCCATGTCGGCGGCGAGTTGCTGGCGCTGTGACTCGTTGGCCACTTCGCCCTTGAGCTCGATGTTGTTGCCGTTGATTGCCAGCTGCCCACGCGACACCAGCTTGAGCTGCGGCACCACCAGCTTCTGCACGTTGCCGCTCCAGTTGGGCGGCGCGACCACCGAGCCCACGCCGAGCTGATCGACCACCCGCTCGGCGCCATAGACCTCGCGCACTTTGGCGAGGATGGCGTTGCGGGTGGCTTCGTCGGGCACCGTGCCCGCGACGACCACTTGATTGGGTGTGGTGCTGGTCTGCGCGAACGCAGAAGCCAGGGTCAGGCAGAGCAGGGCGGACGCCAGGCCTCTGATGCGCGTCATCGTCATGCGTTCATTCCCCAAGAAAAGTTTCGCGGAACATGTCGACCGCGGCCGCGAGCGACAGCGATGGGTCGCGCAAGTGGTTAGAGAGCTTGCGCAGGCCGTAGTCGTTGCCGATCCAGTCTTCGACCCATTCGGCTTGGGTGACGGCCACGTTGTTGTCGCGACAGGCGTCGATGTCGATGGCCGAGCGCAGCGTGGCGGGCGATGCGCCGTGGAACCCCATCACGAGCACCGGCTGCTGGCCGTGCGAGGTGACGAAGAGGGCCGTCTCGGCCGGCGTTCGTACGAAGAACCGCGTGACCAGGTCGACCCACAGTGTGAGCACATGCGGCAGCTGCATCGGGTCGCGCGGCAGCGGCAGCATCAGCCCTTTGTTCAACTCGGCATGGCCTTGCGACAGCACGGGCTGCAGCAGCAGGCCCAGCGCGAGGACGGTCTGGCGGAAAGAGACGGCTTCGCCGGGCGGCGACACCGCGGCCTCGAAGCGATCGAGCGTGAGTATCTGCGCAAAGTTCTTGTAGCCCGCGCGCAGCACCTCGGTGCGCACTTCCATTTCAAGCGGCTGCGAGGTGAGCTGCTCTTGCACCTGCGCGAAATCTTCGGCCTGCAGCGCTTGCCGCACCTGGGCATCGAACCGGCCCCAGACGGGGCTCAAGGCCTGCGGGCTGTACGGCAGGAACGCCGCCGGCGACGGCACTTCGAACGAGGCGGCCATCACGAAGGGGAAGCGCCGGCCTGAAGCGTCCTGGCTGGCGGCCATGTGGCCCACCAGCCCGGCATTGCTCTGCGCGCCGAGGATGGCGAAGTGAACCGGGGCTGCCGCGTCGTAGACGATCTTCCAGCGTGTGTCTTGGGCCAGCAGCTCCATGGTCTGCGACATCCACTGGTCGATGCTGTGGATGAGCGCCGAGCCCGCCGAGCTGCGCACGAAATCGCCGCGTGACGGCAGCTTGCCGAAATAGAGAGCCTGTGCCATTGCGCCGCTCATGGCTTGCCTCCGCTGGCCGCAACGACCGGTGGTGCTGCAGCCAGTGCGCCCACCACGAGCTGAGGCAGCTGCACACCTTTCAAGCCGCCCGACGCGTTGGGCGTGTCAGGCGCTCCCTGGGCAGTCGGCGAGCCGACGTTCGGGCTGGAGATCAGGCGCAGCTGCACTGTGACGGCCAGCGGGCCATTGGGCCAGGTGAGTTCGAAGGCGCCGTTGTCGAGCTTGCGGCGCTTGGCCTTGCTGATCATCTTCTCAAGGCCGTAGCCGCCGGGTTCGTTGAGGAACTCGACCGCGCGGCCGTCGGTGGTGATGCCGGTGATCTTCACCCCCGGCGTGCCTTGGCCCGGCCACACGAAGTTGACCCAGGTGGCCACCGCATTTCGGTAGCGCAGTTGCTGGCCGTCGACCTCGATGGTGTATTCAGACATGCCCGGCACCGGAGTGGGCAGCATCTGGAAGTTGGTTTGCGGCTCGTTGCTGTTCGCGCCGCCGCCCGCAGCGCTGCCGCCGGCGGCTCCGCCCTGGCCCGCGATGGGCGCCACCCAGACCGGGAAGCCCGCCGAGAACTCGGGGCGCAGGTGCAGCCCGATGTCGGCCCAGGTGCGCGGCGTGATGGTGTCGCCGCGGCGAACCACGAGTGCGGAGAGCGCCTCGGTGCTGAACTTGGCGATGCCGCCTTCAGGCCCGAACATCTTGCCCATCTCGCCGGCCGTGGCTTCCAGCCGCGAGGCCTTGTCGAACGGGTACTTGCCGGCCAGCGTGCGCTGGAAAGGGTCGTAGACCTGCGCAGCCCAGACGCGGTTGATTTCGTTCTCGGCCGCCGGCACGATGACGGCGAACGATTGAACGAGCGGGCGCACCAGCAGCGGCCGCAAGGTGGCCTTGGCGGCATCGGTCTGGCCGTTGAGCATCTGCTCTTCGACGAGCTTCAGCGAGTCGCTCAGTTCGGAAGTGCCTTCCAGCGTCTGCTGCATGAGCTGGCGGCTGGCCGGCCCGTTGTCGCCCTGGTTCTTGATCTGGTTGAAGCGCGTGCGGATCTTCGACAGCGTCTGCAGGTAGTTGCGAATCAGCGGCGGGTTGTTGTCGCGGCCGACCATCAGCCGTGCGAGGCCGGAGAACTCCTTGCCGATCGGCCCCATGGGGATGGCGGCCTGGCCGGTCGTGACGTCAAGCTTCACTTCCACCTGGCCCGGCGACATGCGCAGGATGGATTGCTTGAACCATTCGACGAAGCCCTTCTGGCCCTGCGCCAGCTTGTCGTTCAGCAGGCCCGGGTTGTCCCACGAGGTCTGGTCGTAGAGCGCCGTGATCAGCTTGCCGACCGGCGAGGCGGCCGGGTCGCCCAGGCGATTCATGCGCACGACCGCTTGTTCGAAGTTGGCGAACTCCTTGACGCTCACGCCTTGCATGAACTTCTGCCACTCCTGCACGTACTCGGCCTTGTAGAGCTGCACGAGTGCCTTGCGGATCTGCTCGGGGCTGCCTTCGAGGGTGAGGTCGTCCTGGGTTGCAGTTTTCAGCACCCAGTCGTCGGCCTTGGTCTCCTTGACCGAAGCTTCCTTGAAGGCGTCGTTGACGAAGCTGTCCCAGGCTTCGCGGGTGAAGGCACCCGAGATCGCGTAGCTGCCGGCGACGATGTCCTTGTCGGCGTCTTCGACCAGCCGCGCCACGGTGACCGGTGGGAAGCGCGTGGCCGCACGCGCCTTGATCTCGGCATAGACGCGCTCGCGTGCCGGCATGCCCTTCACGACACGGCGCAGATTCTCGCGCGTGGTGTCGAGCAAGGCGAGGTTGGTCTGCGTGCTGGGGAAGTCAGGCGCGGTCACCTGCGTCAGCGCGAACGACAGGATGCGTTCGGCCGAGCGGATCAGCTGCTCGCGCGGCATCGACCCGCGGTTGGCCTCGAGCCAGCCGCGCCAGAAGCGGGTGAGCTGGTCGCCCAGGTGGCCGGCTTCGACGCGGCTTCGATCGCCCAGCATGATGTAGGTCTTGAGCGCGTTGTAGGCATCGGAGACATTGCTCGTTGATGCGGCCGAGTACACGCCCATGGGCTCGGGGTTGGCGGTGCTGCCGGTCTTCGCCGGCGTGGGGCTGCCGTCGGCCGCGCGGGCCAACGGTTGCAACTGCGCGGCATTGGCGTTGACGTCGCTCAGGTAGCTCGCGATGGCGGCGGCCGCAGGTTTCAGCATCACCTCTTGCAGGCCTGCGAGGTAGGTGGCACGCAGCTTCTGCTCGATGGCGTCGCCCTGGTACAGGCCGAGCGTCAGCGACCAGGGCCGCTCGTCGCGATAGCGCTGCAGCTGATCGACACGGTCTTGCACGATCTCAAGGGCTTCGAGGCGAGACTGCAGATCGATGCGGCCTTCCTGCAGCTTGATTGCATTGTTGAGGTCGGCCTGCACGTTGGCCACAAGCTGCCGGTTGCCCACGTATGACCAGGTCCAGCCCGCCAGCATGGCGCCCAGCAGCAGGGCGCCGCCGAAGAACGCCGCATAGCGCCAGCGCAGCTTGCTGCGGCTGGTGTACTGCTGCACCAGGTTGCGGTCGGCGAAGATGACCTTGGAGAACAGGTCGCGCAGGAAGAAACCGTTCTGCGCGACCACCGATGCGGTGGGCGCCGAACTGCTGGAGGGTGTCAGTGAAAAGCGCTCGGCCACGCGCTGGCTGGCACGGCCGGTCGACTGGCCTTCTTGCACGGCGCTCGTGAAGTAGAAGCCGCGGAAGATCGGGCGGAACTGGTAGGGGTTGTCTTCGAACAGGGTGGTGATGAAGGTGCGAAGCGGCGCCTTCAACGAGGTGAACTCGAGCGGGAAGGTGAGCACGCCGGGCGGCAACTTCTCGCCGCGGTTCATCGACATCCGTACGATCGACGCTTCTTTCAGCCCGTCGTTCAGCTCGTCGAAATGCCGGTCGAAGTTGGCGACGACGTCGGCCTTGGCCGCGGGGTCGTAGGGCAGGGTGGCACCCCATACGCGCTCGCGTTCATCGCGGTCACGGTCTTCGAAGAACTCGGCAAAGCCTGAGATCAGGTCGGCCTTGGTGAAGACCACGTAGACCGGCGCGAAGACCTCGAGTGTTTCGGTGAGTTCTTGCACGCGCTGGCGCAATTGCTTGGCGAGCGTGATCGCGAACTCGGGGCGGTTGCTCGACAGCTCGGCCAGGCTGGCCGCGATGATCACGCCGTTGAGCGGTGCCTTGGGCCGGTTGCGCTTGAGCAGCGACAGGAAGCCCAGCCATTCGTTGCGGTCTTCTTCATGAACCGAGTAGCGGCCCGCAGTGTCGAGCAAGACGCCCTCGGTGGTGAAGAACCAGTCGCAGTTGCGCGTGCCGCCGATGCCCTGGATCACCGACGAAGTCTTGTCGGAGAACGGGAAGTTCAGCCCCGAGCGCACGACGGCCGTGCTCTTGCCGGCGGCCGGGTTGCCGATCACCGCATACCACGGCAACTCGTACAGTGCGGCCGAACCGGATGTCTGCCCCAGCTTGGAGGTCTTGATGGTCTTGACGGCCTCTTGCATGCGCTCGCGCACGGCCACCATCTCGGCGCGGCTTTCCTTGTTCGGCGCGGCCTTGATGGCACGGTCGGCTTCGGCGTCCATGGCCGCTTCGAGCTTCTGGCCTGCCTTGCGTGCGCGGTTGCGGCGCACGGCCCACACCGTGAACCACACCAGCAGCAGCGTCACCAGGATGACGACGGCCCAGATCGCCCCGAGCTTCAACGTGTCGGCACCCACGAAAAGCAGTGTTGCCAGCGCCAGCAGGCCGATCACGGCGAGCGTGCGCGTGTTCAGAAGAAAGCTCCAGATTCTTTGCATGAAGGAGATGTCCGTTCAATATTTTCAAGCGGCCTGGGCCGGTGCAGCGGCGGCAGGCTCGGGAGGTGCAACAGGCGGTGCCACGACCACGGCAAAACGCTCATGGGTCGGGAAGGCGCCAAGCACCAGCGCGGGTTTTTGTGACTCCTGAACCTGGCCTGCCGTGAGTGCCACGCAGGCCAGCAGCCGGGCTATGCCGATGTCACCGCAGCCGACACCCAGGCGCAAGGTTTGCTCGCCGGGGTCGAGGTGGGGCAGCAGCTCTTGCGTTGTCTCAAAGACTTCGCCGGCGCGGGAAGCGCGGTGATCGGCGTCGGTGGTGAGGTGCTGCACCTGCGCCGGTTGCCAGCCACTGGCTTGCAGCGCGTCGGTGGCGGCTTGCTGCAAGGTCTGCGGGCTGACGCGGCCGTTGGCGTCGGCCGACTTGTCGCGCTTGACCAAGCTTGCACGGTTCAACTTGGCAAGCGGTGGCTGTGCCTCTGCGGGCGAGGGCCATGCGGGAGAAGCCAGCAACAAGGCTGCAGCCCCTTCGCCGGGAACGCGGCCTCGCTGGTTGTTGCCCGAGAAGAGTTCTTGCGCCGATTCCATCGCCGCGGCTTCGATTTCGCTCACCAGGCTGTCGGCCGCGAACACCCACAGCAGGCCGGCTTCCTTGTCGCGCTGCCACTGCAGCAGTTGCTGGTCCATCAGCGCCCAGAAGAATTCGGCATTCGCAACGGGGTGCACATGCAATTGCACTGCCGGGCGCACGCTGTGCGCCATGGCCCGCGACTGGCCCGCGGCCTTGAGGCCGGCTTCGACGTAGGGCCCGAACAACTTGTTGAGCCAGGCGGTGGCCAGCTGCTGCGTCTGTGGGGACCACCGCGCCGGTATTGCCACGCGAATCGCAACGCTCGGTAGCAAAGCCGGCGTTGCGGCGGCAGGCTTGTTGCGAGGCGATGGCGGCGGAGCACTCAGGACCGGCCACTGTGCTTCGATGGCTTCTTGCATCGACATGGCCGCCTTGTCCATCAACACCAGCGCGCGCAGCATGTCGGCCGGTGCTTCGTAGCCAGCCCACGCGTCGGGTTTGGTGGCGGCCAGAGGAGCGACGAGCCCCGCGATGGCGTCCGACAGCGCGTCGGGCGCCAGGTCCGGCATGGGCGCTGTGAACACGGGGACACCATCGTCGCCCTTGATCTGCTTGTCGAGTTCCGGCTTGCACTCGCCGCTGGCGATGATCGACTGCACCGCAGTCCAGCTGCTGCCGGCGCGCACCTGCACCGCTGCGGCCAGAACCCTGACCTGCGCGCTGCGCTCCTTCTCTGCCGTCGAGACATCGGCCGGTTGCGGCGTTGCAGCGGCGGCGGGCGCCGCAACCGGCGCTGCGGCGTAGGTGCGCAGCCGTTTGACGGCCAGGATGGTCAGCACCAAGGCCGCTGTCAGCGCCACTGGCAGCAGCCCCAGGTTGAGCACGAGATCGGTGGTGCTCGGATCGACCTGTGCCGATTGCCAGCGCCACATCGTGGCCAGCCAAACGAGCACGGTGATCACCAGCAGCAGTGCGACGATCTTCCAGACTTTGGCCATAGGTTCGGGCAGCAGATGCTCAGCGCATCTTCAACAAGCGGGCGGCGAGTCGACGAGACATCGCCATGCGAAAGTTCGAGTGGAGAAGAAGTCAGCCGGCGTCGGTGGTGACTGCTTGCGTGGAGATCAGCATGGCACCGCAGGCGGTTTTGTCGCCGTGCCGAGCAGCGGCCTTGCCATCGATGATCATGGTGGGGTCGCCGGTGACGATGACGGTGGTGCCGTGGCCTCTCTTGGGGCAGGTGACTTTGTCACCGACGCGCGCGAAGCCCTTGCCATGCGTGTCGCTCACGCCCGAGGCCTCGATGACCTCGCCTCCATGGTCTGTCTTGTCGCCCAACACGATGAACGGACGCCCCATTTCACTCACTCCCTATGCCAAGTTGCCGGCGCGCGTGCGCACGAATCAGAGCGATCAAGTCTAACGGCTGAGGCGTGATTTCAGCCCCCCACTTTCGGGCGAGAGGGCAGCGTTTTTCGCAGTTCGACGTGGCCCAGATCGGCGTTCTGCCAGCGTCCGCCCCACGTGAGCCCGACACGTTGTGCAACCTCTCCATACAACTCGTAACCCTTGGCGGCCCATGCATCGCGCTCGCTGATGACGAGTTTGCCTGCCCGCATGAAGGCGCTGTCGGCTGCAAGCCCGTGCTGGTGATAGCTTTGCCATGCAGCTGCGTTGGTCACCTGTGCGCCCAGGCTGGCCAGTTGGGTCTGGCGCTCGGGGCTTCGGTAGCCTTCGATCAGCACCATGTCATAGCCATGCTCGTCGCGCATCAGCCGATAGGCGAGCAACAGGCGTTGACGAAAGTCGGTGTCCAGCAGATCCCAGCGTCGATCGGCGCTGCCGAGTTGCGGACGCACGCTTTCGACTTCGGCCGTGGTGAAGACTTCCGGAGGCAGGGGCGGAGGAGGAACGAGCTGTTCTCCTTGCAGCAGCGCAGATACGACGCTGTCGGATCGAGAGATCGACGTGTCGTCGTAGGCATCGAGCGTATGCCAGCCGCGCAGTGAAAACACCACGAGCGGAGGCACCATGAGTAGCGCGGTGGCAATGCTGACACCCAGCCAGTGGCGTTGCAGCCAGCGCTTTCCACCGAGCGCAGCGTCGCTGGCCTGCGTCAAACCTTGCTGTGCGTTGCGGCTGGCCACGCGCTGTGCACTTTGCTGTACGCCCGCCAAGCGCTGCCCGGCGCGGACGACGCGGCTTGCCACCTGCTCGCGAAAGGCGGGAAGCAACAGCAGCGCAGCCAGCGAGCAAGCCAGCACGAAATATCCCACGATGGCGAACCACATCATCTTGTAAGCAAGCTTTACCAAGCCCCCCTTCGGGGCGTTGCGGCCCCGCGGGGCCTCTCTAGAATCGCCGGGTGCTTGCGCATTTCGCGCACCTTGCCGACCCTGGGGCGGCGATCACATTTCAGTGTCCATGAACCAGCCGCAAAACCCAGTTCCACCGCGTGGTGCCCGCCCCCAGTTGTTCAATGCGCCGGCGAGTACGACAGCGAATGCCAAGCGTCACTCAGACTTCGGCCCGAGCATCTTAGCCACGATCGACGGCGGGCAAGCACGTTATGCACGACGGCGTGATCGTTTGCCGGGCAAAGGCCTGCTGATCGTCGGGGCGTTGGCGCTGATGGGTGCGGCTGCTTACCTGGGCGTGAAATTCAGTGTGCCGCGCGCCGTGCCTGAGGCCGCTGTCGCAGCGGCACCGGCACCGGCACCGGCACCGGCACCGGTACTGAAGGCTGTGGAGGCCGCGCCGCCCGCATCACAGGCCGTGGCTGTGCAAGAGGTGGCGGCCATCGAAACGGTGGTGGCTGCGGCCGCGCCGGCACCTGCGTCGGCGGCGAGTCAGCCGGGCACTGTGGCAGCCAGCCTCAACAACATCCAGCTGGCACTCGATCGTTCGGAGCCTGCGCGGTCCAAGAAAGAAGCGGTGACGAGCAAGGAGGCTCAAACGCCACGCCGTGCGCCGCCGGCAGCCAATGCCAAGCCGTCAACCAAGAAGCCGACATTGGATGACGATGCTGATTTGCTGGCGGCAATGCTGCCGCACCTCAAACGCAGTGTTGCTTCGCCGACAAGCCCTGCATATGAGAAACGTTGCGGGCAACTTGCGGGCGAAGCCGCCGCAAACTGCAGAGCAAAGTTCTGTAGCGAGAAGCAGGGAGCTGATGCAGCTTGCCCTGCAGCGGCGAAACCTGCGCAGAAGTGAGCGAATAGGAACTCACTCGTCTGCGCTGCCAGCCGGCGGTTTGTCGATCGCGTTCGGATTCTCCAGGTCAGCCCTCATTCGGGCCGTACGCACCGCTGGCCGAGTTGGATGAGACCGGCTCGCTCAACTCATGGCAGCGTGATGGTCACGTGCGCTGCCTGGGGTGCCAGCTTCACCACCTCCTGATATGCAGCCAGGTCGCGTTCGGTACTGCGTGAAAGCTGCCAGCGCAGGCCTGTGAAAGCCAGCAGGCCCAGCAGCGCAAACACCGACCCGATGACCCACAGCGGCACTTCATTCTTCAGGCGGTTGGTCACCTGGTCGGGTGGTGCCCAGTGCGGAGCAAAGGTCGCGCGGGCGCCTTTCAGGTGAGCGATCTCGTCGCCCAACCGGGCGGTGAGGTAGTTCAGCTTCTCGCTGCCTTCGATGAGGTACTTGCCCTGGAAGCCCATGAGCAAACACATGTGGAAGACTTCGAGCGTCTGGACGCGAGAGGCGCCTTCGCGGCGCAGCGTTTCCAGCTTGGCGAAGAATTGCTCGCCCGCGAGTTGTTCGCCGAAGAATTGCAGTTGCAAGGGCTGGCGCTGCCACGAGTCACGCACCTTGAACTGCGACATCAGGATGAGTTCGTCGACCGTGGCGCAGAACGCGTACTTGCAGAGGTGCACGTCTTCCGCAGGGCTGTTCAATCGGGTGGCACCGCGCTCCAGCCCGGTCAGGAACTCCTTGATGTGCGAGCGGAACGTTTCGGCGTCGCCAGGCCCCTGCTTCGCGCGCAAGAGGAACAGCAGGTAGAAGCCGTCGTACATCAGGTCCAGCAGCGTGCGCGCCTCGCGCGGCGTGCTGCCGCTGGTGGGCGAGAGCGCGCTGGGCGGGCCGCCGTTGAACAGGGAAGGAGGGTTGTTGGCTTGAGCGTTCATGCGTTGATGGCGATCAGTTCAAGTTTCAGGTCGGCAATGCCGCTGGGCACATAGAGCGAGACGGCTTGCGCCTGCATCATTCGTTCATACAGCGCGCCGCGAGGCTCGACGGCAAAGTAATAGCTGCCGGGGCGTACCGGAATGGCCGCAGGCACCTGCGGCGCATGTGTGAGCTGCACACCCGCCATGGCCGAGAGAACGAGCTTCTCCACATCTTCGGGTGCACCGATCTTGAAGCGCAGCGGCACCGCGTCCACCAGCTCCGCTGGCGGCATCGAGGCGCTGACACCGAGGTACAGATTCGTGGTACCCGTGATCTGCTGTGCGTCGAGCCGGCCTTGGTGGAACGACGGGCGCACTTCCGACAAGGCGATGGCGAAGTAGCGCGTCGAGATCACCGTCTCGAGCAGTTCGCGAATGATGTGGTCGAGCTTGAAGAAAGCGGGGCCGGGGTTGGCATGCTCGTAGGCGGGCAGATCGGTCAGCGTGAATCCCTTGGAGAAGGTCATCAATGCGCCTGCCAACTCCAGCAAACGCTGGAAAAGCCGCTCCGGATGCAAGCCCGGGTGTCGCATCAGGTGGGACAGCGATGCATAGGCACTGCTTGCGGTATGCAGCAGCCAGAACGAAGCTACATCGCCCGAACGGAATTCGATGATGTTTTTTGACGGCTCGCGGTGAAAACCGTACAGCGCATCGACCTTGGCCTGCAGCACGTCGAGCAGGCGGCGCAGGTGCAAGAACATCACAGGCGAGGCCTGGATCGTCATCGACGGAGGCACGTAGCGCGGGTCAAGCTCGTAGCCGCCGGTGGCGTTGCGGCGCACGCGCAGCACCGGCATGGTCACCAGATGGCTGCGAGGCTCGTGCTCGGGCAGCAGCTTAACGGACTTGCCGAGCACGCTGAGCTGTGCCGCTGTGGCATCCGTGAACTGGTCTTCGATGTCCTTTTGCACTTGGTAGTAGCGCGTGGCGGTGTCGGCTTCTTCGCGGCTGGGCGCAAAGTTGCTGCCATTGGCGCGCAGCGGTGCGACGGCGACATGCAACACGACCTCATTGCCCTGCGCAAAGCTGGAGTCGAGTGTCAGCGGCGCGGGCAATTCGTCTTCGGCCGGCGCGTTGTAGAACTCGCCGTCCGGCAGCACCATCTGCAGCTCGAGCAAGCGCAGGCGGCCGGCCTGCAGCGCATCGGCGTCGACCTTCAAGCTGCGCACGCCCCAGGCGTATGGGTGAAGCGAGCGCGCGGTCTGTGCCAGGCGCCATTCGTGATACGCGTCTTGCTGCTGGAAGTGTTGTGGCCGCAGGAACAAGCCCTCGCCCCACAGAACCTTTGAAGTCGGAATCAAGTTCTACCTTCCAGCAAGAGTTATTTGACGGCGCAAGCCGTGCTGTTGAGCTTCATCGCTGCGCTTGAAACACCCACAGGCTCGCCCATTGCGATGCTCAAGGTGCATGCATGCGCACCCAATACGAAACCTTCATCGAGCTGAAATGTTTCGAGTTCGAACGCATAGCGCCAACGCTGCGGTGCCGGCGCGCGAAACAGCGCCACGATACCCACATGCGTCGCCTCTCGCGCCCAGCGTTCGTTGATCTGCTGCTGCTGGCCCGGCAGAAGTACGACCTCGCGACTTTCGATCAACTCGTCGGCCAGCGCTTCCTTCTCTTTAGCGCTGTTACCAAAAGTTTCATATGGCGCATTCAAGAAGGCGGTTGTGCTTCGCAGCTTGTAGATGCGCACCACCAGCGACAAGGACCGCCCGCTTGAATCGACGTTGAGCGAGTCGCTGGCCGCGAGCCTGAGCTTCATCCGTCGTGCGGGCTTGGCTGATTCCGGCAACTCGGGTGCTTGCGGCACGTCGGGCTTCTTGAAGCCGATGGTCTCAAGTGCCTTGTCGCCCATGTTGCCCAGCCCTTCTCCCAGCTTGCCGACGGTCTGGCAGCCCGTGAGCATCAGGCTGGCAAGAAGCACTCCTGCGCCCATCCATTTGTTCTGTGGGTTGTCTCGCTTCATCATCTTCGACTTCAATCGCGCCTTGTCTTCTGTCGGCAAGACCCGCTGCAACACGCCGCGAGACGCTGGAGTTTAAGGGCCCGAACACATGGTTGCGTGTACTGCCCCCAAGAGAGGGATGGCCGTGTTGCGACGACGCAGTAACATGGCGTAAGCCTTGCGGACATTGCAGATTTTTGCGATTTAATTCGACACAACTGCATTTGGTTGCATGATTGTCCACGTACTAAGAGCCCGCTCGGCGGGCTGAATTGAGGGAGTCGGTTGGTGAAGTTTCCAGTCCAGAGTTTGCAGCGGTCCTTGGCGGCTTGTGCGGTAGCGAGTGTGGTTCTGTTTCTCGGTGCGTGTTCCAGCGGGCCGGCGCCGGTGAAGGCCTTGACGCAACCAACCTATGCCGATCTGATGTCGTCGGCCGAGGAGGCGCAGCGCAAGGGCGGCATCGTCGAGGCGATGGGGTTCTACGAAAAGGCGACCAAGGCCGACCCTTCCAAGAAACAGCCTTGGGCCCGCATCGCGCAGGCCCAGTTCGACGCACGCAACTACGGTTCGGCCATCACTGCCGCACAGGAAGTGTTGCAACGCGACACGACCGACGTCACCGCAAAAAGCATCATGGCCGTGAGTGGCCTGCGGGTGTCGGCCAGCGCACTGGAGCAGTTGCGGCTCGCCAATGCCTTGGGCGGCAGCACACGTGATGAAGCGCAGGTACTTGCGCGCATCATGCGCGACGCCTTGGGTGAATCGATCCTTCCGGCAACCACGCCGACCCCCGCTGCTGTACCAGGAGCTGCACCGGTGGCTCGGCCGGTAGTGCCGCCGGTGCGTCGTGTTGCACCGCCGACGCCGCAAGCCGCCCCCGCGTCGGCATCGGCTCCTGCTACTGAGCCCAAGCGCAACCCATTCGACGCCCTCAAGGGCTGATATCCACGCTGAACTGCATCTCTCGGAGAGGACATCATGGCCAAGAAAGAAAGTGTTCAAAAGCGCCTCGAGCGTGTTCGCCCGCCGCGGGTCCAGCTTTCGTACGACGTCGAGATCGGCGATGCGATCGAGAGCAAGGAACTCCCGTTCGTGATGGGCGTGATGGGCGACTTCACCGGTCAGCAAGATCCGGACAAACCCTTGCCCAAGCTGAAGGAACGCAAGTTCGTCAATGTCGACCTCGACAACTTCGACGAAGTGCTCGATGGCATGGCGCCCAAGGCTAGCTATCGCGTCAAGAACAAGCTCAGCCCCGATGGTGGCGAGTTTGCGGTCAATCTTCAGTTCAAGTCTCTCGACGACTTCAGCCCCGAGGCTGTGGTCCAGCAGGTTGAGCCGCTGCGCAAGCTGTTGGAGGCACGCACCAAGCTCTCCGATCTGCGCAACAAGCTGGCTGGTAACGACAAGCTCGAAGACGTGCTGAGCGATGTACTCAGCAACACCGAGAAGCTCAAGCAGCTCGGCCAGGAAGCCGGCAAGGACCAGGGTAAGTCATGAGCGCAGCATCGCAACAACCCACCAGTCAGGCCGCGGCCGGTACCACCGAACTCGGCTTGCTCGACGACATCGTTGCGAAGAGCAAGGTCGCCAAGACAACCACCGAGCACAACCGCGCCAAGGACATCATCGGTGAACTCGTCAAGGAAGTGCTCCAAGGCACGGTGGTTGTTTCTGACAACTTGTCGGCAACGCTGGATGCTCGTGTCGCAGAGCTTGACCAGCTGATTTCGGCGCAACTGAGTGAGGTGATGCACGGCGCCGAGTTCCAGAAACTCGAATCGTCGTGGCGCGGCCTGCACTACCTGTGCAAGCACACCAGCACGGGCCAGCAGATCAAGATCAAAGTGTTGAACACCACCAAGAAAGAATTGGTGCGTGATTTCAAGACGGCCATCGATTTCGACCAGAGCGCCCTGTTCAAGAAGGTCTACGAAGAAGAGTTCGGCACTTTCGGTGGTGCACCTTTCGGCGCTCTGATCGGCGATTTCGACATTGGCCGTCAGGCGGAAGACATGTACTTCGTCGAGCAGATGTCGCACGTGGCCGCTGCGGCCCACGCGCCCTTCATCTCTGCGGGTTCGCCCGAGCTGTTCGGTCTTGAGAGCTTCACCGAAATGGGCCGGCCCCGCGATCTGGCCAAGGTGTTCGACACCGTCGAGTACGCAAAATGGAAGTCGTTTCGCGAAGGCGAAGACTCCCGCTATGTCGGTCTCACGCTGCCCCGTTTCCTGGGCCGTCTGCCCTACAACCCCAAAGACGGTACGACGACCGAGGGATTCAATTTTGTCGAGAGTGTCGACGGTGCCGACCACTCGAAGTACCTTTGGGTCAATGCGGCATATGCCTTCGGTGCGCGCCTCACCGATGCGTTTGAGAACTACGGGTGGTGCGCCGCGATTCGCGGTGTAGAGGGCGGGGGCCTCGTCGAAGACCTGCCCACGCACACTTTCAAGACAGATGAAGGCGAGATCGCGCTGAAGTGCCCGACCGAAGTAGCCATCACTGATCGTCGCGAGAAAGAGCTGAGCGACCTGGGGTTCATTCCCTTAGTCCATTGCAAGAACACCGACTATGCGGCGTTCTTCGCGGCCCAATCCACTCAGAAGCCTAAGCGCTACGACTCGGATTCGGCCAATGCCAATGCTGCGCTCTCGGGTCAGCTGCAGTACATCTTTTCGGTGTGCCGCATTGCCCACTACCTGAAGTCGATGATGCGCGACAAGGTGGGCAGCTTCGCTTCTGCCGCCAACGTCGAGGAGTACCTCAACCGCTGGATCAGCCAGTACGTCGTGCACGACGATAACGCCACACAAGTTACCAAGGCGGCGTACCCGCTTCGCGAGGCCAACATTCAGGTGTCCGAGGTGCCGGGGCGCCCTGGCGTCTACCGTGCCGTGTCGTTCATTCGGCCCCACTTCCAACTTGACGAGCTTTCTGTATCCCTTCGGCTTGTCGCTGAGTTGCCGCAATCACAGAAGGGGTAAATATGTATCAAAAGGGGAATAAATAGATGAAAGATATCTACGTCAAGTTCGATGGCTCCACCGAGTTGGAAGGTGACAGCACCGACGCAACGAATGCCAAGTCGATCGAGGTGTCGAGCTTCAAGCACTTCGTGCGCCAACCCAAGTCGTCTTCCGCATCGAGCGCCGGTGGTCACACCGCCGAGCGTACGGAGCATGGCGAGATGCTGTTCACCAAAGACATCGACAAGGCGACCTCCAAGCTGTTTCGTGCCAGCTCGGCAGGCACGGTCTACCCCAAGGCAACGATCAGCTTCTACCGTGCTTTCGGCGGCAAGGGCTCTACGTCTGCCAATAGCAATTCACGGGTTCTGTACTACCAGATCGTTCTCGACAACGTCGTGGTGTCATCTGTGAATACAGAGATCAGTGAAGGTGAGTTGCCCATCGAAACTTTCGGTTTGAAGTACAGCAAGATCGTCTGGGAATACAAGACGTCGCCGATCGACGGGTCGAGTGCCGTTTCTACCGGTAAGGCCGGTTGGGATCTGCAGAAGAACGTCAGCGTCTAAAACTGGAACGCTGGTTGATTCAAACGGGCGGCCGGGTGCCGCCCTTTTTATGGATTCATATTCACCATCATTGCTGGACAAGCTCTTGCCGTTCGATGCCGGCGACGCGCAAGGCCTGCATGTGCGCTACTCCAAAGAGCGCATCAAGAACAGCGTGGCCCGCGACATCGAGATGTTGCTCAATTGCCGTGCTACGCAAACGTTCGATTTGTTGAAAGAGCTGCCCAATGTGGCTCGATCCCACCTGACCATGGGGTTGATGGACATCTCGTCAATGTCATTGGCGAGCGACGCGGATCGCCGTCGTATCACCGACGCCATCAAGGATGCGCTGCTTACCCATGACCGCAGGCTGGCACAAGTCGAGGTATCGGTGGTGGCGCCTGCCGAAGGAAGCCAGCGCCTGGTGTTTGAGATTCGAGCCAATCTGATGCTGCGCCCTGACAGTGAACCGGTGAGCTTCGATGCGGTGTTACAGCCGGGCTCCAATCGGTACGAAGTCTCCAAGGCGGGGCGCCGCGCTGCCTTCTGATGTTGAAGCGACGCTGAAGTGACGAGCAGGGCATTCTGAAGAATTCGGATGGACGCACTTCTTCCACATTTCGAGCAGGAGCTTGCGTTTCTGCGTGCTCATGCCGGCGAGTTTGCACGGCGGTATCCGCGTATCGCGGGGCGGTTGTCGCTCGCGGGCGAGGTCTCGGAAGACCCTCACGTCGAGCGGATGATCCAGTCTTTCGCGTTGCTGGCGGCCCGAATTCACCGCCGGCTGGACGACGACTTTCCGCTGGTCACCGAGTCGTTGCTCGACGTTCTCTACCCACACTACTTGCGTCCTTTTCCATCGTGTTCCATTGCCCAGTTCGATGTGGGTGGGGCCGCGGGGCAGATGACAACCCCGGTCATCATCGAAAGGGGCACACAACTGACGACGCGCCAGGTTCGCGGGGTCACCTGCAAACTGCAAACGAGCTATCCGGTAAGCGTCGCGCCGGTGAAGATCAGAGGTGCTGCTTACCGCCACTCGGTCGCTGCACCCGAAGGCACCCGACTTCCCAAAGAGGCCACCGGTGCCATTTCGATCCAGCTTGAGTTGCTGTCTGCGCAGGCCCAATGGCGCCAGCTGGGCAAAGTGTTGCGGGTGTACCTGGACGGCGAGCCCTCGCAGGTGAGTCCTTTGAGAGAGGTGCTGTGCAATAGGGTCGTGGCCGTGATGGTGCAAGACACGCCTCATGGCAGGTGGTCCGGGCCGCACCGCGAGCGGCCCGAGCTTGTGGGCTTTGCTGAAGAAGAGGCTCTGATTCCCTATGACGAGCGCTCACACCCCGCGTACCGGTTGCTGACCGAATACTTTGCATTTCCAGACAAGTTCAATTTCGTCGACCTGCCGCTTCCGCCGTCGGCCATGCCGAGCCAGAAAGAAACAGACGATGCGCCGGCCAGCCGCACACTCACGTTGCATTTCGTTCTCTCGGGCATGCGCTCCGACTCCGACCAAGCGCGCATTTTGGAAACCGTGTCGGAGAAGAACTTCGTGTTGGGCTGTACGCCGGTCGTCAACCTTTTCTCGCAGAATGCCGATCCGATTCGCGTCACCCATGCGGCCACGCAGTATCCGGTTGTGGTCGATGCGCGCCGCGCGTTCGGGTACGAGGTCTACTCGATCGACAAGGTGTTTCGGGTCAAGCAGACGCCCCATGGTGAATCGATCGATGAGTTCCGGCCTTTCTTCTCGCTCCACCACGATGACCTTCTCGGCGAGAACGGCAGCCTCGGCGAGCGCCCCCCAGCTAGGTACTGGCATGCGCAGCGAGATGATGCGGTGGCCCAAGCCAGTCCGGGCTATGAGCTTGAAATGTCGATCGTGGATGTCGACTTCGAGCCGGCCGCGCCGCAGACCGACACCTTGTCTATCCGGGTAACGGCGACCAACCGCGATCTCCCCAGCCTGCTGAGTGCGGGCACTGCGGGCGGTGATTTGTTCATGGAAGGCGGGAGCGTCGCGCGCGAGGTGCGCTTGCTGCGCAAGCCCACGTCCACGCATTCGTTCGATCGCGGCAAAGGCAGTTTGTGGCGGTTGGTGTCGCACCTCTCGCTCAACCATCTCTCGCTCAGCGGGCGCGGTATCGAAGCCTTGAAGGAAATGCTTCGCCTCTACGACCTGCCGCAAGACGCATCGAACAGACGACAGGTGGAGGGCCTTGTGGCTGTCGAGTTTCTGCCGGCCACGGCATGGCTCGCTGGTGAACCGTTTGCCACCTTCGTGCGTGGCACCGAGGTCCGCCTCGTGGTTGACGAAGAGAACTATGTCGGCACGGGATTGAGCCTTTTCTCTGCAGTGCTGGATCGATTCTTCGGGCTGTACGTGCACATCAACAGCTTTACACAGCTCACAGTGGTGTCGAGCCGCACCCGGGAAAACCTCTTCAAATGCTCACCCCGAAACGGTACGACAGCGCTGGTCTGATTGACCAGCTGTTCGACAACCCCCATCGCTTCCAGTTCTTTCAAGCGGTGCGGTTGCTGGAGCGTTGGCTGGCCGACCGCCCTGTGGCGCCTGGTGGCAAGGTCGACACACGCTTGCGCTTCCAGAATTCGGTGTCGCTGGCCTTCCCGACCAGCGAGATCGAAGCGCTGACACGACGCGTTCGCGACGATGGCGAAGCCGGGGCGCAAGACGCCATCGACCGCGTCGACCTCACGCCTTCATTCATGGGTCTGCTGGGCAGCTCCGGTGCACTGCCCTTGATGTACACCGAACAGATCGCCCAGCACGAGCTCGACCACAAAGACTTCGCAGCCCGTGGGTTTCTCGACATCTTCACCAACCGTGCCGTCGCGCTGTTTTACGCGGCCTGGAAGAAGAGTCGGCTGCATCTGCAGTACGAGACCGACCGCAAGAACCGTTTCGCGCCCATGGTGCTTGCGCTGGCAGGTGTTGGTCAGCATTCGCTGAACGATCGACTCAGGCCCGACGAGGGCGGCGTCAACGATGAGAGCCTGGCTTTTTTTGCCGGAGCCTTGCAGCAGCGCGTGTTGTCGGCCGGGCAACTGCAACAGCTGCTGTCTCGCTACCTGCGCGTGGCTGTGCGCATCGAGCAGTTCTGTGGCCGTTGGTACACCCTGTCACCCAGCGCGCGCTCGTCGCTGGGCGTCGGCAACGGCGTGCTGGGGCGCAATGCACTGTCAGGAGAGCGGGTGTGGCAGCGCGATCTGCGCGTGCGTGTGGTACTGGGCCCATTGACACACCGCCTGTTCCAGCGTTTCCTGCCGGGTGCGCCGGGAGCCACAGCGCTGCGCGAAATGCTGACGATGGTGAGTGGCGTTGACCTCGAATACGAGATCAACCTCACGCTGCGAGCAGATGAGGCGCAGAGCAGTGCCCTCGATTCGAAGCGTTCACCTTTCGCTGGCCGACTGGGTTGGGACACCTATGTGCAAACGCGCGCGCAGCATGCAGACCGCTGCGACGTGCGCTACGACATTCACGCGGCCACCGCGTGAGCCATCCGAACAACAACCATCGCTGTCATCACCATCACGTTCATGTCCAACAACCTCAAGACACTCATCTCCAAGCTCAACGACACCACGCGCCGTGCGGCCGAGCGGGCGGCCAACTTGTGCATGGCGCGTGGCAACTACGAAGTTGATCTGGAGCATCTTTTCCTTGCGTTGCTCGAAAGCCCGCAAAGCGACTTCGCGGTGCTATGCAAGAAGTCAGGCATCTCCACCACGGAGCTGCAGCGCGATCTCGAGAGCGAGATTGGCCGCTTCAAGACCGGCAACACGCGCACGCCGGTGTTCTCACAACATCTGCCGGTCTTGCTTGAGCATGCCTGGCTGATTGCGTCGCTGGAGTCCCACACCACCCGCATTCGCAGTGCGCATCTGCTGCTTGCCTTGCTGACCGAGCCGAGCCTGAGCCAGCTCGCCTATCGCGGCTCCAAGCTCTTTGTGAAGTTCAAGCTCGACGAGTTGAAGCACAAGTTGCCCGATCTCACGCAAGGTTCGCAGGAAGCCGCCGAAACCGTCAGCGCGGCCGATGCGCCCGCGCCGGGCACCGATGAAGAGGCCGCCGAACAAGCCGCCGCGCCCGGCAAGACGCCGGCCCTCGACCAGTTCACCACCAACCTCACGCAGCGCGCTCGTGACGGCAAGGTCGACCCCGTCATCGGCCGTGACCCTGAAATTCGGCAATGCATCGACATCCTGATGCGTCGTCGCCAGAACAACCCCATCCTGACCGGCGAGGCCGGTGTCGGCAAGACGGCGGTGGTCGAAGGGCTGGCGTTGCGCATCGCCCAGGGTGATGTGCCGTCGCCGCTGCAAGGCGTGGAGCTGCACACGCTCGACATGGGCTTGCTGCAGGCGGGCGCCTCGGTAAAAGGAGAATTCGAGAACCGCCTGAAGAACGTGATCGATGAGGTGAAGAAGAGCCCGCACCCGATCATCCTGTTCATCGATGAAGCACACACGATGATCGGCGCGGGCGGGCAGGCTGGCCAGAACGATGCCGCCAACCTGTTGAAGCCGGCCCTGGCGCGCGGCGAGTTGCGCACTGTGGCGGCTACCACCTGGAGTGAGTACAAGAAGTACTTCGAGAAAGACGCGGCGTTGGCTCGCCGCTTCCAGGTGGTGAAGGTTGAGGAGCCGAGCGAGCCGCTGGCGGCTGCCATGCTGCGTGGCATGGCGCCGCTGATGGAGAAGCATTTCAACGTGCGCCTGTTCGATGAGGCCATCACCGAAGCCGTGCGTTTGTCGGCCCGCTACATCAGCGGCCGACAACTGCCCGACAAGGCCATCAGCGTGCTTGACACCGCCTGCGCCAAGGTGGCGTTGGGCCAGAACGCCACGCCGTCGATCATCGAAGACACGCAGCGCCATCTCGACCGCCTGGCGGCCGAGCGAGGGGCGCTCGAACGCGAAGCTGCGGCCGGCGCGGACCACGCGGCGCGCCTGGCCGAGCTGGCCGAGCAGCAGCAGCAACTGACAGACAAGGCCACCGCGCTGAAGACGCGTTGGGAGCAGGAGAAAGCGCTGGTCGGCGAGATCCGCGGGCTGCGTGCCGAGCTGGAAAGCAAGCCTGCAGCACCTGCCGAGCCAGATGCCAAACCCAAGGCAATCAAGAGCGGCAAGGCGAAGGCCGTGCCCGCATCACCCGAGCATGCGGCACTTCAGGCCAAGCTGGCGGAACTTGCCACCTTGCAAGGTGAAAGCCCGATGGTGCCGATGCAGGTCGATGGCACCGTGGTCGCCGAGATCGTTGCCGCGTGGACAGGCATTCCGCTCGGCAAGATGGTCAAGGACGAGATCAAGACCGTGCTCGGCCTCTTGCCCACGCTGCAAGAACGCATCATCGGCCAGGACCATGCGCTCGAAGCCGTGGCCCAGCGTGTGCGCACCGCACGCGCCAACCTGGAGGACCCGAACAAGCCCAAGGGCGTGTTCATGTTCGTCGGCCCCTCGGGCGTCGGCAAGACCGAGACCGCACTGGCGCTGGCCGATGTTCTCTACGGCGGCGAGCGCAACATGATCACCATCAACATGAGCGAGTACCAAGAGGCTCACACGGTCAGTGGCCTCAAGGGTTCGCCGCCCGGGTACGTGGGATACGGTGAAGGCGGCGTGCTGACCGAAGCCGTGCGACGTCGGCCTTACAGCGTCGTGCTGCTCGACGAAGTGGAGAAGGCCCACCCCGATGTGCTGGAGATGTTTTTCCAGGTCTTCGACAAAGGCGTGATGGACGATGCCGAGGGCCGCGAGATCGACTTCCGCAACGCGCTCATCATTCTCACGAGCAACGTCGGCTCGCAGGCCATCATGCAGCTGTGCCTCAACAAGCCGGCCGAAGAGCTGCCTGACGCCGACGCGTTGACCGAGCAGTTGCGGCCGCAGCTCTACAAAGCCTTCAAACCAGCCTTCCTCGGCCGCATGAAGGTCGTGCCTTACTACCCGATCTCCGACAACGTGCTGGAACAGATCATTCGCCTGAAGCTCGCCCGCATTGCGGCGCGCGTGGCCACCAACCACAAGGCGGCTTTCGACTACGACGACGGGCTGGTCGATGCCGTGTTGGCGAGATGCACTGAAGTCGATACCGGTGCGCGTGCGGTCGACCACATCCTCAACGGCACGCTGCTGCCCGAGATAGCCGAGAGCGTGCTGGCGCGCATGGCCGAGGGGCAGGCCATCGCGCGCATCAAGGTCAGCGTAGGCAAGGACGGCAAGTTCAAGTACAGCGTCAAGTGATGGGCATGGTTACCGAAGTTTCATCTGTAACTGTGGTGCCTCGTCCCAACGAGGGATTGATGGTGAGCCCCTCTGACTGGGATGATTCAGTGTTGGCATTTCGCCCTTGCGTGCCTGCACTTTTCTCCTGCCCACCATGATCCTGCCGCCCGCTGTCCTGCCTGCCATCCAATCCCTCGTCCAGGCCGTGCTCGCGGCCCTCGGCCCCAGCCAGAACCAGCGCCTGCTGCGCCTGCACACCCCACTCGGCCCCAACGTTTTGCTGGCCGAACGCATGAGCGGACTGGAGAGCATCGGCCCGCTCGCACCCGGCAACTCCGCCGCCGCCGGCTTCAAGTTCGAGGTGCTGGCCCTCAGCACCAACGCCCACCTGCAGCTCAAAGACC
>Ga0307508_10000193_pt1 | contig 73657 bp, 97 predicted proteins | sample 9_EM_MG_FD_203089 | JGI IMG/M metagenome (GOLD analysis project Ga0307508, IMG submission 203089) | Populus trichocarpa ectomycorrhiza microbial communities from riparian zone in the Pacific Northwest, United States - 9_EM | ecosystem: Host-associated > Plants > Roots > Unclassified | place... | reverse complement strand
CACCCTAACCCACTCCCCATCCCACTCCCACTCCCACCCCCCATCCCACTCCCACTCCCTCACCCTCACCCTATCCCACTCCCACTCCCTCACCCTAACTCCCTATCCCACTCCCACTCCCTCACCCTCATCCTATCGTTACTAAGGGATATGGCAAAACTCGTCCATTCGTTGGTGGTAGGAAGGCTGTTTAGCATGAAGTACGCAATCATCTTCTCCGTGAGCTTGACATCGCATACGTCCAGCTGCCTGATGATATTCCGAATTTCCGTGTAATACTGCATCGTACGTCCGAAATCCGACAGCTTGATGGAATTGAGGCGATCCATCAGCTGTTTTCCGTCAATCTTCAATACACGATCCCTTTCTTTCTTGATCTCATTCCATAGGCCAGAAGGATCGTAGTCCCACTTATCGTCGCTATATCTGTGTTTGAGCAACGTGTCGAGCAGTCCAATAATAATCCCGGAAGCCGTCTCAAGATCTTTTCGGTATTGGACGTACTCGTGGTGGTACCGGTAGAATTGCTGCATATATTCCGCCGTATTCGAATCGGGTTTGTCAGGATCATCGCCGATATTTGCGGATTCAGACGATTCAGCGGACTTGGATGCGGACGGAACGTGAGGTTTCATTGGCTGGGTAATATGTAACTCCGCTGGTAACTCCCCAGAGGCCCAATCCCCGGAGGTGGGCCTTCGCCTCCAGGGCCCACTCGTTGTAATTTGGTCCCGTTAGCAACGTAATCTTGCTATTGCTTGCCATCATGATTTTTGGTCCGCCGTATACGTGAGGTGAAAAAAAAAAAAATCGGTATGATAGTGGCCGGATGCGTCGCGGTAGGAGTCAACTCTGAAGGTCTTATTTTCGAAGAGATTCAGTTATGGCACCGGGCTCATAACCTGATGAAGCGAAAAATAGGGACGAATAGGATGGAGAGGGAGAGAGAATGAAAATGACTGACTGACTGACTATCGATCTATGGGAGCGGAAATGAGACATTATATACCCTGGACACGGCGATGTGGGCATCAGCTCCGCTGCCTCCACATCGCCCATAATGTCTCGCCGATACCCACAGCGCCGGTCTCGACTCCCTCAGCAAAGCATCCTTTCTCACCCAGAATCCAGAACATCTCAACGAAACCTAATGCAACAGAATCCAGACCACAGGAACGAAACACTAATGGTGCCGAGGCCACGTACGCAACACCCAACACATGCGTCAACAAAATCATGATATCTTACTCGTTTGCTCTGCCCCCGGCCGACCCAGCGCAGTCCAGGCCGACTTCAAAACCGGGACAGATTATTTTTTTTGAGGTGGACCAGGGCGGAGGGTAGGGGGAGCCACAACGGGCCGCCTTCGGTTTGGACAGTGGACGGGAACTAGTTTGTACGTCTCGCCATGATCAAGATACCTAGGTCGCATGCGAATAATGAATAAAATAAAAAAAAGGGCCGACTTCAAAAAATAGCTCGCTGGCCGGCGAGCTGTGGATTAGCTTGGACTGCCTCACGCAGGCCAGGACCGGCCCGGCCGGACTGTCGAGACCCCCGGCCCGACCCCGATGGTGATAACCGGCCGCGCCCCCCGTAACTCCACAATATGCTTTCTTGCCCGGAAGGAGTACATCTGGCCGGAAAACAGGCTCCTCTGAAGCCATCCGTCTGACTGCGGCTTAGGCGTCCGTAAAGTTCGTGGCTCTTTCCGGGGTTGTTTCTCTTCTCGGGGCCGTTTCCGGCGCAATGGCAAAGGCAGCGCACTCCGCATCGTAGGCCTCCTGGTGGTAGCCCATGTACGATATTCACGGACGACCAGGCCGGCATCAGGCGGGTAGTCTCGGAGGAGCATGGCCCTGGCCAAATGTACGCGATCCAGGCAAGAAGACACATTGCGACGCTGCGGAGCGCCAGGACGGACATCACCATCGAGATCCGCTGGCGTTCGGCACACAAGGGTGCAGTGCGAACCACAGTCCAGTCTTGGGCCGTCGGACGGGACTGGACTGCCTGTCTCCACTCCGTTCATAGCTAGGACAGGACTAAATACAACCTGCCCCGTCCGTCCAACCTCTGGCCACTGGGACCGACGGCAGCCGACTGTCTGCACGCGCACGAAGCCGCAAAAATAGTGGTACCTCCGAAACCCAGCGAGATCTGAGATATCTCAACGAGACCGCTATTTCCAGCGGGTGTTTGGCAGGAGCTGTATTAACTGGTTGTGGTCGGGGTGCGAGTTTTCGCCAAAGCTGATAAAGGAATTTTTCAATCCCCTGATACAATCACGTTACATAAATATTACATAACTAACAAGACTAGTGCCGTCCGTCCAATAGCTTGGACGAGCGGGCCCTGTCCTCCACATCACGGACTGAACGGACTCCCAGAGTAACGTACTCTCGTCTCCACATCACGGAATGGACGAACCATCCCAGTACAGTCCGTCAGAGTTCGGACTAATTTGCCAATATCCCGCCCAGACCGGACTATCCATGGAGGACACCGCAAGGGTACCGGACGTCCCAGGAAACGAGAAGGCTGACGAGTAGCCCGCGGCGGAGGAGCCAGAAGCCCGCGGGGTAGAATGGCTAGAATACTCGGATCAGACGGAGGCGCGGGCGACGCCACTCCCCAGACCGCTCGCACACCTCAAGCGAGAGATCTAGAGGTCTCCGAGAAGGAGACTGGACAGAAACCCGCCAATGGGCTGGAGGCCAGACCACTAGGAAGGAGTACGAGATGCCTAGCAGTCAGAAGCCGGACGGGGCGGTTGCGGGTAGCTCCGGGAGGCTCGCCTATATGTTTTACCAGCTGAAGACGGGTCACCGCCTCACCGAGCAGCACCTAAACTGGACTAAGAGCCGACCCACCGCTCAGTGCTGGTGGTGTTTGTGCAGGACACAGGCGCGGGATTGACTCTTCAAGGTGTGCCCCGAGTAGAAGGCTCAGCAGAAGATCCTGTGGGCAGAGGTGCGGGAAGAAAGCGGGAGGGGAAGAGCCGGTTCAAGATCCAGGACCTCCTTGCCGACGAGAGGTGCAGCCAGGTGGTACTTGATATCCTCTCCACCACAGATGTGGGAAGGCTGGTCCTGGCTGAGGAAGACGCAGGGAGCGAGGTGTCTGAGTGGGAGCGCAGGGAGCGCAGGGAGCGCAGGGAGCGCAGGGAGCGCAGGGAGCGCAGGGAGCGCAGGGAGCGCAGGGAGCGCAGGGAGCTGGAAGAGGAGAGGAGAGGAGGGCGGAGGCGGAGGAGCTGGGTACCGCGGGGGGGCACTGCCGTTGTTCCTGCCCACACCCTTCCTCATGGCGTCCGCAGACAAAGGGGGGAGGGCTCGCTTTCCTTTGTACTCTCTTTTGGTATTTCCTTAGTGCGTGATATACATATCTTATTGGGACAGGCCTGGGCGGAGGGCAAAGGGGAGCTTGCAACCTGCCGCCCTTTCTATCTCGCCACGATCTTTCAAGGCCGTAGTTATACTAGTAGTCAATAAACCAAAAAAAAATCCGTGAGCCACCGCGGACGAAATACGAACACCCCGTGGCCAACCAAAGGACCGGCTACGCCCGACCCGTACGTACCCACCACCCACCATCGCGTCGAGCCACCAAACATTCCACGTGACATTATATCCCCCACACCGCACCTTCGCGAGGATCAGACGCCGAACCAACTAGCCGATTATGGAAGTGTAGCACTTACCAGCCCGGTCCGAAGATGTGATCACAGACTGAATTTCCTCAAGCGAGTCGTGGAACTCCTGTTCGTCGTCCGTGTCCTCGCCGGTGTCCACATACCCACCTGGGTCTGGCACAAGTCTGTAGCGCGGGTGCACTCGCAGGCAGAGGATGCACTTCCCATCTAGGCCACTCATCGGCGAACCGTCCTCGTATTCGAGCAGTCCAAGCCACTCCACCCGACGGAGCAATCCTCGCGACTCCGTCGGTAGAAGAAACCCCGTTTCGGTCTCGTCCAAAGCGGTCCCCGTGGCGCCCGCAGACTGCTTCTGGACAGCACGGCCTTATTTTCTGCACCGAGACGCCTTTGGAAAGGTTGCGCCACCGTGGGCACTCAGTTTTCTGGTAGTCGCATTCATAGGCGTCCTTGCAGCACCACGGGCATAGCAGGTAGTCTGCCAACGAACTAGATCCTGCGTCCACTGAGCAGAAGTAACAGTCGTCCAGGATTATATCGAAGCGACTATCATAATTTTCGTCAAGGTCGGCAGGGCCGAGATTGCACATCCGCAGGACACGGTACCATAGGACGATGGCAGCTTGCTTCAGTTGGAAAGCGGACTCCCAGGCGGCTTGAGACGGCGAACGACCGCATCGGTCAAGAGCACGGGGGTCGGCACCGTTATCGATCAGGAAGACAAGGTGGAGGCAAAGGGTGTTATAGTCGCAGGTGAAATAGTTTACGGAAGCAAAGGGTTCCAAAAAGAAATGATGGAGAACCGTGAAACCCGAAGCCGGTACTGTAGCTTTCAAGTTCGCACCTCTGCTAAGCAGCTCGAGCAAGACCTCGTGCATACGCGGCCATTCAGACCACCCTAAACAGAGGGATTCCGTGGCTATGGTGATTGGACTGAGGAGAATACTTGGGGCAGTTGATGCAGTTGGAGGTGAAATGTATCTGTGTATTAGAAGTGGAGTATTGGCATCGCGACCCATCTGTAACAACAAGCGAACAGCCTCAAGATTTGCATATTTTAAGGCATCCACGAAGCACCAATCCTGATCATGAGCAAATTCAACCAATGCCTTCAGTGTGCGTGGACTCTGGTTGTACAACAGACTTAGTGAGAAGAATAAGCCAGGATAGGTCATTAGGAGCGTATCCGCACCGCGTTCGAGGAGTCGCAGAGGGAAGTCTCCCCATTCGGGCGCAATTCTCGTGACCGCATGTTGCAGTTCCCTTTCGCCACTGCTCACATCTGCTCCTTCCTCTAGCAAGCCGAGAGCTGTCGAGAGTTGATTACTGGATATCGCATACTGACGGATCCGTCAGCCCACGTGGTTTCGACAGCGCAGCGGCCCCAAGTAACTCACCGAGAGTGGAGTTTCTCCATCAACGGTTCGGTCATTGGGCGACGCTAATCCTCTCTGGAAGAGATCTATGATACCAGCAAAATCCCCTTTCCATGAAAGCATAAAGATTGGAGCATCGCACGGCAGTATGTTCTGTTTCGAAAGAGTAATCGAGGGGGACAGGGACCAAGCCTGCTGACGAAACTGCATCCAAAGCTGCAATCGAAACTGTCCAAAGATCGTCTTCCAGGTCATGAAATTGATAGCTAACTGATACTGCGTGTCCGTGATCCGGCGAGAATGAGGTGCCACTGTTGCCGTCTTCATGTATCGCACTTGCTGGATCCCCCAGCACTGGTAGCAGTTGCAATCCTGGGAACAGGCTCTCCTTCCGAACCTCAGGGACTGGGCCAGCAGCACGCGGCCTGATTCTCTCGGTGTTCTTAGGCCCGAGGTGCGTGACTGTTGATACGCGGTTTCTCCGCTTTTCGGTGCACCGGTGGACAGGTTACGGGAAATCTCCAACATCTCGAGTATAGGAGTCTCCAGCCTCGCTATTGAAGCCCTACGGGTAACTACGTTTAGCACCTCTTCGTGAATCCTAGGGGGAGAAGGGAGGAACCGACTGCGTCGCGAGCGCCAGAACAAGATTCAGAACACCGACATGTGAGTCCAGCTTCCTGCTAAGCTCCTTGGCCTCCTCGTTCTTCCTGAGCGCCCACTTAGTCTTAGCCCAAAGACTTGGATTGTCCCGCAGATCGTCCACCAGTTCTCGCAGCGCCTTCATGTCCTGTCGTAGAATGGCAAGGTTTACACCGCTGCGTAGCAACTGATCCTCGGACAGCAAGCTCAGCTCTTCGAGGTGCGCGACAATCGACTTGAGGGTGGAGAGGGAATCTCGGATCCTGGTGACAGCCGCGGGCGCATCCTTCCAGGAGTCGATGAGTTTCGAGTACCTGGTGACGAGATCGGCGAGAGCGATGAATCCGGCGACGCTAGCGGCGACCTCCATGGCTGCGAAGTGGTGATCTGGTAGTGAACAGGCTAGCTGGTTTTGCGTGGGGACAGCTCAGTATGTACGATGAAGAAAGCTGTGCAGAGTGCGGGCTGAGCGGCAAGACCTACCCCGCTCTACACCTGCACAGCCCCGTTCTCGAGCCAGCCGCACCACTCGCTGAACGGTTCTCTTTTTTTTTATTTGTTCATTAATCGCATGCGCCCTATCCAGATCATAGCGACGTGTTAAGAACAAATCCCGTCAACTACGGTCATATCGACATGGAAGCGCCGACACAAGCAAAGCCGTATCGTAAAGACCGTTACCAGCCTACAAACGTGACCCGTTCTTCCTCCTCCCACAGCACAGCTCACCCGCACCATTTTCCCTCGTTGTTTTTTTTTTTCGGTTTGCGTGGCTTTTATGGCCTGAAGACGGTCACATAGTGACATAGACGCCCCTGCCGAGCTTTATCGGCTCAGGGCGGGACGCTCACATCTTTCCGTTTCCCGCTCTTCTCCCCTCCTTCCCTTTCCCTTCGTGCTTCCTCTCAACCTTCTCCCTTCCGTCTCCCGTCTCACCGCCACACAATGCGGACCCCGTGCGTTGACGGCTGTGGTTACGCGGGATCGGTCTCCACGGCCGCATGCTCCGAGTGCATGAGAGTTAACGTAGAGAAGGTATCCCTCTGCTGCTTCACTGGAAGGGCAGCTCGTTGCAAGCTCTGCTTTGCCCTCCCGCGCTGGCCTGTCCCGAAAGTGATAGAGCGCACCAAGGAAATTACAAAAGAAATGTGAAATCTGCTCCCAGTCCTCTTACTCCTCTTTCTCGGAAGTTATATAGGAGAGCGGAACCTCTCCTCCTCGGCGCCCAGTTCCTCGGCCTCTTGCCTCCTCTCCTATTCCCATTCTCTCTGCTTCCGGGTTCCCTCCCCGACGCCTCGCTCTGTGCGCCTTCCTCAGCCAGGGCTGGGACCAGCCTCCCCACGTCCGTGGAGGAGAGGAGGTCCAAGATCTGCTGGTTGCAGCGGTCGTCGGCGAAGAGGTCCCGGATCTTGTACCTGTCCTTACCCTCTCCCTGTCTCTCGTCCTTCCACTGCCCACAAGACTTTCCGCTGGGCATTTCCGGTGCGGACAGCACTTGAAGAGGTGCTCCCGCGTCTGGGTCCTGTAGAGGCTGCTTCTTCATCCACGCGAGGTATTGGCCAGTGAGGCAGTGGCCCGCCTTCAACTGATAATAGGAAGCTCGCAGCAAGCCCGCTTGTTGGCGTTTGCTGGGCCAGAGTCCGGCTTCTGGCGTGGTCCTCGGTGCCGGCTGTACCTGTATTTCTTCCCGGAAACCTTGGGCTCTGCCCATGCCTTTGCTTCCTGCCACTTGGCCTCTGTGATCGAGCGCTTCAAGTGTGTCGGTAACTTGGGGGGTTACCGTCTTCGCCCATTTGTTCGTCCGCCTTCTCGTTTCCTGATACCTTCCCCCCACCTTTGCGCGCAGCGCACCTGCGGAGTTCGATCGCAACTCCCGGCCTTCTCCGGCGGATGGTCGCAATGTGCTTGCAGCTTCCTTGCCTCAAGGGCATACCTCTGGCCGGGGCAAGGCCCGCCCAAGCCCACCCTTCGGATCACTGCTTGGGCGTCTGTATAGATGACGTGATGCGCTGGTGGGTGAGAGGCCGGAGGGTACATAGCGATGAGACCTTTTTTATTTAATCAATACTCGCATGTCACCAGTTTTTTGACTATGACTGAAGAGAAGGGATTTACACCTTCGAAGGGGCCCGACAAGCCATAATTCTCAATGAGACGTTAGAGCTACCCTGGACTAACTCGATAACCGCGAGGATTATTCATCTCAGCTCAGACTCCAAAACGGTGAAGGCGGATGAGATAAAACCCTCCCTAGTCCTTATTTGTACCGAGACCTTGGCCAGGGTCCGTGTAGGTTGTTTACGACGAATGCAAAGTCCTGGACAATTAACTGGCAGTCCAAGTCTGTGGAGTGCTCTATTCTATCCCAAGATGACGGATTTAGACACACCCCAGATCTGGGGAGTTTATCTAGAGGCAGATCCTTACGCCTGAGTGTTGTGGACCACAACTAACTAGTCTAAGCTGTTCGTGTCCAAAGAAGATCATACCAAGGCTGCATCATGAGGAGTACATAGGTGTCCCAGATTCAACTACACTGCACTTACTGGAGGGAGCGAACTTCCGTAAGGAGCCTTGCTCAGTCAGGAGCGTTTCCTCATTCCAATCAATCTCCTTCCAATTATCTCTCCACGCGGAGAGAGTTTTATGGCTTCTCGGGCCAATAGCGATGAGACAGTCTGGTAGTGCTGAAGCTAGTCGGTCGGTTTGGTGACACGGGGCGAGTCACAAGCTGTGACGAGGTCATCCAGCCTCATATTAGCTCAAATCTCAAACTAAAAAAACAACAGCTCCCCCCTTAATTATCACAACGATCCCAGAACAATATAGAGTACAAAGATCATGTTAAGAATATCAGTGTCAAGGTCGAAATGCATCCGCCAAGCAATGTAAACGTTCTAAAAACACAAGAAGGATATGATCTCGCTATGTGAGCCCCCCGCAAGAAAACTCCCAAACTTCAATCGCGTACATAAACCCTAGAGAGAACAAGGAATCAGCTAGGAGTTCGATGATCCAGTTTATCGCCTATTGTATTCAGAGAACCTGCGAGGCTCACGCTCGTGTCTCGTCGTGTAGTCTGCTCTGGCGGCGAGCGCCCTGTCGTCGGGGCGGATCCTGTCTAGATGGATCCCGTCTCGGCCAGTTCTGTCGGGAAGGTTTCTGTCTTGACGAGCTCCGCCTGCATGAGTGCCATCGATGGATCCCCTGTCGGGACGCGGTCTAAAATCCCGTAGGTAGTCGGTGCGACCATCCATGTGGCCATGCATGCGGCCGCTACCTTGTCCCGAGCGGCGGTCCCTCGAACGCCTATCATCAGTTGGCCCGCCACGCCTTCCGTCTCCCAGCCAGACCCGACGGTGGTCCTCGGGTCTTCTGTCACCCCCAAAAGCCCGGTCTCCAGGACGGTGATCTCGTCTGTCCCCCGGATTCCTCCGATCTTCCGTCGGTCTCCCTGTACGCCTATGCCAGTCACTCCAATCTGCCTCCTTGCGCCTCCCGGCTCCAGAGCCGGGAGGAAGCCTCCTCGGCTGCGTCCACATTGCTCCTGGGCTGGCAGAACCGCGTGCGGGTGCGGAAATCGGTGTAGGAGAGCGGTGACGCCTGCGAGAAGATGATGGCAACTCGGGCCGATCGAGTGGCTTATAGATATTCAGGGGTGGCCTCTGCGGTGACAATGCCACTCTGATAGTTCTAGCGGTTGCATATGCACTGCCACTGGGCGATTCCGGTCGGGGGCTTTCGCCGGTACTCCCTGGAAACACCGACCGCCGCGCCATGACGATAGTTATGGGGCTGTCGGGGACTGGACCCTTCGCTGCTCTGTCCACAATGTCCTCTCCATAGTCCAGAATCCTATCGGCAGGGTCGTACAGGGCGGCTGGTAGGCGGGCGCGCGACAGAGTGGTGGGTTCATCCTTCGGTCGATGCTGCCTCGGACGCTCCAACTCCGCGAACTTATACACCGCTCGGACTTCCCTCCGCCGATGTTGCCTTGGGCGCTCCAGATCCGCGAACTCATTCATCTCTCGGTCTGTCCATGTGCGATTCTCCCTTGGCTGGCGCTCCAACGCTCGTGCTTCCCCCGCGAGTTTGTCATTTGTCCACTCTTCCATTAGCCATCCCCTCTGGCGGTCGTCCTTTGTATTCCTCTCGCCAAAGGTCCTTTCGATACTGGGCCTATCACGCCCACGATTCGTCACAGCAGTCGCCGGCCCCGATCGAACTCGGTCAGCATTCGCCACACGACCTGGCGATGGGCTTCTGGCCTTGAGATATCCCGTAGTCCGCCCAATAGGGTCGCCTCCCTTTTTCAACTTCCCAAGCATCAAGCTGAAAGAAAAAGGCGGCTCTCTGGGTTCCATCTTTGGCTCCGGAGACGGAGTCGGCTGGTATGTCAGACCTGTCAGGTCGTATGAGGGCGTCTTCATATGGTTACTTCGTTGCTTAGTTGTGGGTTTGATGGGCTTATGGGTCTCCGCGGTCCCTACGGCTGCCAGCGCAGACACTGGAGGAGTCGAGGGAGAGGCAGGTGTCTCCTTTGCGCTCTCCGGTAATTCGGCCTCCGCCCTCCGCATCTTGCCCGCCTCCTTCTGTGCCTCGGGCTCAACCTTCTTGGACTCGTGGCCACTCTTCTGTGCTTTTGGCTTCAGTTCCGGTTGGAAAGCGGCCTTCTGTGGCGCTTTCCTCTTCCTCAAGACAGCTCCAGCAGTCGGCCGTTTGACCGGGATAACATCCTTCCGAGAAGCCTTCCTCGGCATAGCCATCCTCGGAGGTGTGGCCCCGGGCACTGCTTCTTCCATTTCCTCGAATTCCTCCGACCACCTGATATCCCTAATCGTAACCCTCTTGGCCCTCTTAGCCGGCGCCGGCCGCTCCTCACCTTCACTCTCATCCGTGGTCGGGCATGGCCTCTTCTTCTTCAATCTTCCCGGAGGGGCCTTCCCCCCCGCCGCCCGAGTGCAGCCAAGCTTCTTCCCCAGCGCGGCAGCCTTCCTCCTCGTCTCGGGCGGGCGATTTTCCTTCTCCGCCGCCCCGAGAATGTCCTCGGCACGGGCCGACCTCCTGTTGCCCCGCACGCCCGAAGCCAGATCCAAGATGTGTTGTCGCGGCAGCTCCGAGGTCGCAAAGTACCCTTTCAGCGCGGAAGTGAGTCTCGTCCGCGCCGGCGGCGGGGGCAGCGTGCTGAAGTCGAAGTTCAGTGCGTCGGTCGCCTCGAGGACCAGCGGCTGCCTGCAGGGGTTGTATGGCACTAGGTCTCTGGGCGTTTCGGTGCGGCCGTTCTGCAATGGAGACGAGATGTCAGTCAAGCCGTCAGAGATGGGGATGTGGAACGAGGGACGGGGTACGGACGCTAGTGAGGGCTTTCAGGGCCAGGAACTCTCTGAGCGTGCGTGGCCCGGGTGACGGCGACAGTGGACACGAGGGAGCGAGCGGAGGGCTGTCCATATCCATAGCTACAGTGGGGGGAGGGTTGCTATCCACGGGGACAGTGAGGGGAGGGCTGTCCACATTTATGGGGACGATAAGGGGGGTATTGACAGTATCCACGGGGACAGTGAGAGGAGGCTTTCCCACATCCATCGGAACAGTGAGGGGGGAGTTGTCGATTTCCACAGGGACAGCGAGGGAAGGGACGTCCACATCCATGGGGATAGTGAGAGGAAAGTTGCCAATATCCACGGGGACAGTGAGAGGAGGGTTTTCCATAGCAATGAAGGGAGTGATGTCCACATCTATGGGGACGGTAAGAGGGGAATGAAAATTGTCGATATCCACGGGGCCAGCGAGAAGAGACATTTCCACATCCATGGGAACAGTGAGGGGAGAGTTGTCGATATCCACAGAGACAGCCAGGGGAGTATCGTCCGCACCTATGGGAACAGTAGGAGGACCGTCGATATCCACAGGGGCAGTGAGGGGAGGCGTTTCCGCATCCATGGGAACAATGAGGGGAGAGTTGTCGATATCCACAGAGACAGCCAGGGGAGTATCGTCCGCAAAAATGGGAACAGTAGGAGGACCGTCGATATCCACACGGACAGTGAGGGGAAGCAATTCTGCATCCACGGGAAAAGTGAGGGGGGAGTTGTCGACATCCACAGAGACAGCAAGGGGAGTATCGTCCGCACCTATGGGAACAGTAGGAGGACCGTCGATATCCTCAGGGGCAGTGAGGGGAGGCGTTTCCGCATCCATGGGAGCAGTGAGGGGAGAGTTGTCGATATCCACAAAGACAGCCAGGGGAGTATCGTCCGCACCAAAGGGAACAGTAGGAGGACCGTCGATATCCACAGGGGCAGTGAGGGGAGGCGTTTCCGCATCCATGGGAGCAGTGAGGGGAGAGTTGTCGATATCCACAGAGACAGCCAGGGGAGTATCGTCCGCAAAAATGGGAACAGTAGGAGGACCGTCGATATCCACACAGACAGTGAGGGGAGGCAATTCTGCATCCACGGGAACAGTGAGGGGGGAGTTGTCGACATCCACAGAGACAGCCAGGGGAGTATCGTCCGCAAAAATGGGAACAGTAGGAGGACCGTCGATATCCACAGGGGCAGTGAGGGGAGGCAATTCTGCATCCACGGGAACAGTGAGGGGGGAGTTGTCGACATCCACAGAGACAGCAAGGGGAGTATCGTCCGCACCGGTAGGGACAGTAGGAGGACCGTCGACATCCACAGGGGCAGCGAGGCGAGGGCTGTCCACAGCCATGGGAGCAGTAGGGTGTGAGCTGTCGATATCCACGGGGACAACGAGGGAAGTATCGTCATCATCCAACGGGACAGTGAGGAGAGGGTTGCCGAGATCCATGGGTACAGTGAGCGGGGAGTTTCCGACAGCCATGGGGACCGGCGACCCCAAGCGTTGAGGGTCAGCTTCCATGACGGCGGTAGTTGCTGGTGATATCTGGGGGGGGGAGCTTGGTGTTAAAGAGCAGTGGGTTGAGGGGTTAGCAGTGGGCGGGGTGGTGGGGTGAGGGCATGTGTAGAATACAGCGGGGTGGCCGACGGCGAGGTGGCCAGAGAGCAGCACCCTGCTCCGAGCACACACAGCTGCCGGGGTGACTACGTGTATGCGTAACCCACATGTCCGGGAAAACAGTGCGGCCACCTTTGTGTTACAGCAGTCGTCAGTGGCCGCAACCAGGAGGACGCTTCACCGGTGTCTGCTCTCGAGACGTGTTCCCCTCGATGTTGTAGCATGTCTTCTGTATGCTTAGTCAGTCACCGTGACTACCGCTGTTATAGATATGGGCAGCGGCGTCATATCTTCACAAGACAACCATCACACCGACCATCCAGCGAGTGATGCGGTGTGGACCGTACTGTCGAACGGCATCATTCGTGGCATACACGCACAGAACGAGGCTGGCGCGCAGAAGACGGACAAGAGGCGCGGGGAGGAAGGACAAGAGCGGATTTATCGGAGTATCGGCGGCAGTGGTCACGAGTTCTCACACGCGCGGGCCAGCCGCCAAGCCGGCGCCCCACCAAGATCAAGGCGACTTCCGAGCTCCAATCCTCCGACACAGGCGAACACGAACAACAACCTCCCGCGATGCCGCCACGACTACCGCTCTCACTGCACCGGACGCTCGCGAGCGCACTGCGACAGAGCCTCCACCGGCCCGCGCCGCTGCTATTCCCTGCGGTCCGCACGTACAGCGCCGGCCGCGGATGGGGCGGCGGCGGCAAGTCCAGGACGACGGCGATGGCGGCGAAGCCGGTGTGGGTGGCGGACGAGGCGATCGGCGTGCTCACGATCGACTACGTCGACGGCGACGGGCAGTTCCACGAGGGCGTGCGGCTGCGCGACGTGCTCGCGTCGATCGACCGCACGACGCACGCGGTGGTGTGCATCAACTCGCATGCGGACGCGGACGTGCCGCGGCTGTGCAAGCTGCTGACGCGGACATCGCTGGAGGAGCACGTGAAGCGCTCGTTCCGGGCCGAGCGCGAGTCCCGCCGCAAAAGGCGCGAGACGAGCCCGCAGAGCGTGCTCAAGGAGGTCGAGTTCTCGTGGGCCATCAGCGAGCACGACCTCGAACACCGCATGCGCAAGGTCAGCGAGTTCATGCTCAAGGGCTTCCGCGTGGCCGTCTCGCTCGGGACCAAGCGCGGCATGGCGAAGCAGCCCCTCGGCACCATGGTCGAGCTGCTCGGACGCATCCGCGAGACGTGCGCCCAGTGGGGGAAGGAGTGCCGGACCGAGGGCACCGTCGGGATGCGCTACACCATTCTGTTCGAGGGCAGACGGCCGCCGACTGGCGACGGGGATGGCGGAGACGAGGGGGGAGAGGACCCGGCCATGGATGAGGCTGGCGAAGACGGGGGGGAGGAGGACCAGGCCGTGGACGAGGCTGTCGAAGACGGGGGGGAGGAGGACCAGGCCGTGGACGAGGCTGGCGAAGGCAGGAGGGAGGAAGAAGGGCCGCGGGACAACGAGGGGAAGGAGGAGGAAGAAAAGCCGCGGGACAGCGAGGAGGAGCGCGCGAACGACGGATGGACGGAAAAGCTCAATCCGAGCAGCTGAACTGCAGAATCGTATTCCAGCCTTGTAGCATAGAAGATCCGCACCGGCCGAGTATATAGGTATGTAACAAAAACATCACGGAGAAAGAAAGAAAAAAGCGCCTTTCGTCACGCAGCCACATTCGCCGCGCCACGCCGCGCCACACGCACTAGGTACATACATAGATACCTGTCATACATATGCGAAAGCGGGCTTTCTAAGTAGATAAGTACATAGGGTAGTTACATACTACATACATACACGTCGCTTCGGCAGCACAACAATCAACCCCACGCCACCATCACCACCACCACTACCACAACCACCACCACAACCACCACAACCCACTGCCAAACACAATGCACCCGCGCATCAACGCGGCGTATCTGGAGCAGTTCGTGAACCAGACGGTGCGGATCGTCGGACGCGTCAGCGACGTGCGCGAGGACTCGGCGATCGTCGACGCCAAGGGGCCGATAAAGCTGCTGCTCGGCCGGGTGGGTTCTCCGACCCGGGGGGGGGCGGGGCGTCCGTCCGTCGCTCCGAAGAAGAAGAAGGAGAAGAAGGAGCTGACGGGGTCAGCAGGATGACGGTCTGACGGTCGGCAACGGCGTCGAGCTCGTCGGCCGCGTGCAGCCGGGACTGGAGGTGAAGGTGCTGACGAGCTGGGACCTCGGCGACGCCGTCGGTACGTCCCTCCCCCCCCGTGACCCAGGAGTTGTCCCGTTGCTGATGAAGGTAGCAGACTACGCCCTCCAGGACGCGGTCGTCGACGTCACCCACCGCTACAAGTCGCTGTTCTACGACTAGACAGCCGAAAGCGGTTCTACCCGTAGTTGTTTCCCCCCAGGGACGAGAGGGGGGGGCGGGAGGGCGGGGCGGGAGGTTGTGCAGTGTGGATCCGATGGAAAAAAAAAAAAAAAATTGTAAAAAGATTCTAGAAGAGTGTGCAATCGTCCAATTCCAATCCCAGTCGGTCCCTCACTTCCGCCCGCCCAATGGGGGCCCGCCCGCTGTCGGAAAAAAAAAAAAGAGAGGGTGGTATGCATGCACTGTGAGAAGATGATCCAGCTGCACGGCGAGAAAAGGAAGAGCCAACCGCACGGCGAGAAGCGGAAGAGCCTGCTGGAAAAGCCTGCCGTTTCTCGTCTTTGCGCGTGGATGTCTAGGTGACAGGCCGTGATTCGGCCGAACAGCGCCGACCAGATAACAGTGCCAACGACGTATCTATCTAAACACCGGGCCAGTAGAGTAGATATTGTATCAACATAGCTCTGTTTGCGCAGAATTGATACACATACCTCAAAACACGGCGAATCGCCCCCACATTCCCCCTGTCTGGGCGACTCCGCGCCTGCCCGCAAACCACTCTATCTATGTACGCATGTATCTGATCGGCCGTCGTGCAGAAGCGCAGAAGAAATGTACACAGGTGGCAGGTGGGTATATCAGCCGGCTAGGTATATTGTCTCTCCCACCAAATCGCGCACACAGCCTCCCCCAGATATGTACCCGGCGCTATGAACAAAAGTTAAGAACACCCACTCTGAGCACTCTTGGAAAAAAAAAATGAAAAGAAAAGAAATCCAGCAGAAGTGCCATGTGTCGTCGCCCAAGCCCATCGTCCTCATCGTCCGTTGTCCGCGCGCCCGCAAAATGAGTTCCCATGCACCGATAAACAGCATCCCCGAAACACCCCAGCCTCAGATGTGTTCATACACAAGAATAAAGAAACAAAGAAAGAAAGAAAAAGAAAAAAAAGGAGCAGGGCTCCCAAATCAAAGAAGAAAAAAACCAATGCCACGCTCACCCATCCCACCTGATTCTAAGTATGTGCTCCAGACCAGAACGCCACAAAACACGAAACAAAAGAAATAGATCCGTATGTAGTGAGTGACTGTCGTCTCCGTGAATTCGTCACACCGCCGTGACCATCCCCGCCCCGCCAAAGACCTCCTCGTATCTCGGTAGCTTCGCGGCATCCTCGATGGTGATTTCGCCCGCTCCCTTCGCCGTCGGCGGCCGATCTGCGCCGTCATCGGCGGGTCGCTCCGCTTCCGGCTCGGTGGGGACCATCTCCTTCGTCTCCCACATGATCCGGTACCGCTTTCCCTTGACCACCACGAACTCGCTCTGCCTGGGTGCATCCGCGCATAGCACCGCCACACACCGCCGGGCCAATCGCAGATCCGCCTCGCGGGTGATTCCACTCCGCGGCGCCCATTTCCCTGCTGCATCGAACGCGTGTTCCTCCGGCGGTGCCGCTGAGCGTAGCGTTGACGACGGCTCGGCCGCTGGCATTGCCCTCGAAACTGTCCCTGGGGTCGCCCCGTTCGTGAGTTGGAGATCGTGGGCGATGACGTCGGGCTGCTCCTGCACCACCTGGAGACTTGCCGCAGTCTCGGGTGCTGTGGCAGGAGCGCCGGAGGTAGCGTCCGTGACCGCAGCGCGTCTTCTCCGTCGGCGGGGGAGCGTCTGATAGCGGGGCAAGGAGCGCTCCTCCAAAGAGGGCGACACATCGATTGCGGCCGAAAGTGCTTCTAGCCAGCCAAGGTACGGCTCCAATGTACGGCACGAGATCAGGAATTGTACCGTTTGGACACGCAACCTGATGGCGAAGTGCCTCCTGCATTCCAAGCGTCAGCACCACCCCTCGAGGAACCAGGACGGATGCACCCACTTCTTATAGTCAGTGGCCGTACCGACCTCGGCGAGCTGGAGCGTGTAGCTCTCCAGCAACGAACCCGCCCGCCAGCCAGCTGGTTTCGAGGCGTCGACCTCCTTGGAACTCCGAGAATGCCACGGGGTCCGTCTCGCCTTGTGGACTTCGAGCTTTGTGCCGTGAAGGACCAGGTAGCATTTTCTCCAGCGGCGGTTATGAGCTTGTTCGAAAGCTATAAAAAAAACCCCCGCATCAGCACATCTCTCCCGCTCCCCCCGTCCCACCCCCTCCTCACAAAGTGCTACTCACGACTCTGGAGCTCCATCTTGCGCTCAAACATGGCTTCGCGGTGAAGCGAGCACGTATACGGCGGCAATTCCTCCCGCCCCTCCTCCTCCCTCGGCAGGATCTTGAACCTCGAAGGGGGCAGCCCGCTGTTCTCGCCGTCGATAAACGAAGCCACCGAGGGAATTGCGGGCGTGGAGGCGTTCGGGAAAGAGTTACGGTAGCTCGGAGAGACGGGGCGAGGAACCGCAGTGATCGATCGGCGCAATGGATTCGAGAAGCTGGAGCACAGGCGTGACTCCGCCTCCTCCACCGTCTGGCTCAACCGACGCATCGAGATACAGGGTTCCGAAGATCTGCCCGCACGCAACACGGCGATGACGCTGACCGTCGAATCGAGCTGGCCGAGCTGTCTCTCTCTCCGCTCTTTCCCGCCTTGCTCTCCTCCGATATCCTGACCGACGCGTGGGGCCTGTTGTGTGCGTTCGTCGTCAGTGGTGATAAGGTGGACGATGGTCGGGTGAGAGCTTTGTGCTCTCGGGTGCTTTTTAATCCGGGTCCCGGCAGTGGCGGCCAGATGAGTTAGAAGCAAGAGGAGTGTAACGCAGTGCGGCTCTCCCAGTCTTTCTCCAAATAAACAGAATCGGAGTCCGTCGATCCCCTGATCCTCCCGGCTATGTATGGAGACGTCGGTTGGGAGAGGGGGAGAGTAGGGTGTATGTACAAGTATGCAGTACGCCGTGTGTCGGAAATCTGGGGAGGGTTGAGGATGCAGGAATGCCAACGACGACACAGCCCGGGACGAGTTTGGGGGGGAGGAAGAGTGATGTGGAGAGAGCGAGGGAGGTTATTGGTAGAGCAGGTAGAGAGGTTGGTGGGTCAGGGTGGATATCAAGGACCAAACCGACGACAGGCCGAACCGGAAGATCCGGCTAGGGCTGTGCATAAATCGGAGGGGAGGGTTGATTTAGAACTAGAAAAATATCCCGTTTTATAAAGGCGTCGCTCCGGGGCGAGGTAGATTGGAGGAAAATATCTTGGGAGTCGGAGGAGGCGGCGGAGGAGAAGGAGGAAGAGGAGGCGGAGGAGAAGGAGAAGAAGGGGCGTGAGAAGAGCACTCACTCGCTTTTGCAAGGGCCGGGATTGGGGGGGGGGGGGGGGGGGGGTGGGCCCACAAAAATTTTTTTACATGTTTGGGGGAGGGCAGCTTCAAATGTTTGACCGTGTTTTGGGCTGGCGGTGAGATATGTACCAGTCTACTCTCGGCATATGTCTGTATGGATCTGGCACTGTCGTTGCGTGTATACATATGAATTGCAGCTTCTGGGAATCCGGGGTGGGATGCAGAGTAGATACGGATGCGGGGATTGTGGGAGCCAAGGCCCATGATTTTATTCTGATTTTATTAATCTATTCGCGCTTCCTCTCTCTCCTCTCCCTCCTTTCCTTTTCGCGCGGACGGACGTCTTTACGGAGGACGTTCCTTTATGTTTCGCACATTCACGCGAGAGTAGCACACACGGGTCAAGAAAAGGTAGGTGGGAGTAAGCGAAGTAAAACCCTGCGGCTGTCCGTTCAAATCTGCGGCTCGGCTTCGAGCGTGCGGTGTGCATATATATTTTAAGGCCGAAAAACGATCCTCAAGCTCAGTGGAATCCAGCAACTGTGCTCAGCAGGCGAGAAAAGTGTGCGCGTGCCCACATAGAGTATATATGTATCTAGATAGACCATTGCCCAAGGACAATAACCTCTCGGCCATCTCCATCACCGTCCCCACCCACCGCGCCCAGACCATACGGCGGCCTACTCGAGTCAATCAGAGCAACGATGGAGGTTGTCACGTCTGGGGCTCCCAGCGCATGTATCCTAGGGTAGGAACGCTAGTGCGCCAGCGTCATCTTACACAAAAAAAAGAATATGTATGTTCGACTACATATCATATGTAGCCAGCAGTTTCGACTTAACCGATGCCCTCCCTACCCGTTGCCATGCACGCACGGCGGAAAAGAAAATAAAAATTACCGGCGCGGGAGGATGTGGGACGCAGATATGTACTAGGTAGTTAGTACATACCGGGGGTACATAAGATTGTTGCAGAACGAACAATAATGGTTGTCGGATAGCGCTGTTTTGTTTTGTTTTGTTTTTTCCCGGTTTTCTTCACCCAAAGCACGCGGCCCGCTATCAGACTTCATCCACAGCATGCGACCTATGTATATGGATGGATCATGTCTTCCCTCGATGCAGTGCCGCTGCAGCCGTGCGTACGTTGGTTGACAGGGCATATCCGAAACGCAGCCGCAAACGGACAAACGAGCCGACGGCGACGGTGGCTGTTCAACAACGCTGAGCAGTGTGGCGGACCAGGGGAGGGCGTGATTGTCGGCCATTATTCGCTCCACGTTGCTGCGATGGTGCTCGTCGTTGTCATCGCCGCCGCCGCCGCCGCCATTGCCGCCATCGCTGCCATCGCCGCCATCGCCACTTGTCTGGGCACCATCTAGCAGTCGCAGCCGGCAATGTATGTATGTATATACTCTAGAGTGGGATATGTAGTCCGTCGGCTAGACTTGTTGCCTGTCTGCCAAGGCGGCGCTGTTCTCCACGCGGAACACCTGACATCGATATATATGCTCCGCCGATCCAGCAGGATGGAAATACATTCATACCGCCCGGGCAGGAAAAGCGTGTATCTATGTAGATCAGTATGTGCTCTAGAGTAGCTCGAAGGAAAGACAGTACATATGGCTGTCGGCCGGTCCGTGTGGAGTGAGTCTCTCCCTTTCCGCCGCGGAGGAGGAGATCGCAATCCTTCGATTGGACCGTCCACTGTCCACTGTCCACTGTCCACTGTCCACTGTCCGCCGTCCACCGTCCACCGTCCCTGTCCACCGCTCAGCTGAGCCCCTGCACGCCGTCGGAGAACCCACATCTCTTTTTCACTTCCACTTCCACTTCCACTTCCCCCCCGACGGGGCCAGACAATCCAGCTCGGTCTCGTCCGGCCAGTCCAGCCGGTCCAGCCGGGGGGTGGGCCAGTCAGCGCCATACATATCTAGAGTAGATAGATATGTGAGTTGGCGAAAAGGAGCGAGGACCGAGGCGTGGGCTCGTTGCATGCACGCCATGCGATTTGCATGGAATCGGCAGTTTGAACGATCCGAGAAGTATGTATGTAGTCATCTAGAGCATACAGCACAGAGAGCGAGAGAGCGAGAGGATGACGAGGGCTGCAGCTTCTTCTTGTTGTTGTTGGATGGACATCGCGCCATCGCGACATCTCGACTTCCGCTCGCACATTGCCCTTTCTTCTTCTTCTTCTTCCGGGCACGGCTGCACCGAGGCTGGGATCGTCAGCATCTCCGGCTTCAGCTCCAGCTCCAGCAAAAGGGCCTATATCTATACCTAGATAGACTGGTCCGACATGCACCGGCTGGATGTTCCTCCTTCCGGCTGTTCCACGCCACCCCAGCGGGGGAATAAAAAGGAAAAAAAAAGAGAAAAAAAAGAAAAAGAAAAATGGACGCGTGAGCGAAAGTTGATCGTCGATTCGCGCGCAAAACGGTCGCCGTCTTCTCCTCCCCCCCTCCCACCACGTGCGCATAAGTGGTGTTATGGTATGGTATGGTATGGCATGGTATGGTATGGTATGGCATGGTATGGTATGGTATGGCATGCATATGATACATAAAGAGGGAAGAAAAAAAATGAGTGTCTCGTGAGCGGCCAACTCGAGATTGCATCGTCCGCGCCAAGACACACCCCGTGGGCGAAGCAGATGGCAAAATGCTATGTAATGTTTGATGCTGCTGCTGAATGACGACGAAGGAGGCCGTCGTCGTCGTCGTCGTCCCTCCACGCAGTATCTATCTACCTACATATCTACGCGCGCTGTCTCGCCGGCGCGATCAGCAACAACTGCGGCGTCCGATTTGTTTGTCCGCAGAGTGCTCCGTAGCGTTTTTCTGTTTTTGTTTTTTTCTGCTTTTTCATTACTCGCATACATAAAAGTAGATACATAATGTAACTAGAGTATAACTAACTATATGCAGGACTGAAGACACGGAACGACAAACTCGCGTCATCGGGGGTCACTTCCTCTCTCTAGCTCCCCAGGCTCTCCGTCCCAACCTCTAAAACTCAGAGCAGGCGCCATTTCCTCAGCTTGGTTTTAATTTCATCACATCCTCCCCCCCCAGCTCCGCACGCCGAGGCATCATCCCTCAAAACCCTCTCCGCACGAGCTGTGCATGTCATCCCAGGACAGGTGAGTTTCCATCTGACATCCCAGGTCACTTTGAAATATAACGACGCTCGATTCTGTCGGAAGAGCACTTCTCCGGGGAGAGGGGATGTGTGTAGGTTCCACCACCAAATCCCAGAAATCAGAGGTAACTACAGCATCACGCATCTCCCCTCACCGAGAGGCGCTCAAGTGGTCTGTCCTTGTCTTATCGCACATTTCCGCGAGAGTCGCGGCTTCACGCGTCCACCCATGGACGAGGAATCAGGTTTGTAGATATCCAGAGTGCACCAAGCAAAGAGGCTCTCTCTCGTCGATCGATGGGTCCCAGCATCCCGGAAGTTTACATCAGGCGAGTTTAAGGACGAGAGCGCTCTGTAGCTGCACAGTTACGTCGCGTCGTCTGCCATCCCATGTGTGTATCTATGTAGGCAAGTATGCATCCATGCAGAGTGAGTGAGCAGTGAAGACAACCCGAATCTCGGATCGGGACGGGCGGGAGAGGAATGTAGCGACAGGGCTGGCCGTAGGTGAGACCTGCACACATCTGGTACGTAGAGTACATACATCATATCTACGAAGAAAAAGAAAAAGAAAAAAAAAAGAAAAAAAAAGAAAGAAAGAGTCGACAAGAAACAACGCGCACAACCCATCCGCGACGGAATGGATTCGGAATTTCGTTCGACCGAGTGCCATGTAGGCACCTATGTATAACCTAGATTATACATACCTATGGACCAGATAAATAAGTCGGTCGCCTCCACCGACGCTGCAGACTATGTAGATATCTACACTATGTAGATATCTACCGTGCCGAACCCGCCATCCCGATGGACTTGGACATCCCTCGACGCCCGTGGCGGGGCGAAGCGTCATCTTCCCCGGAGTGGGATTCTGGCAATACGCAGACCGATACGGGAAAAGACAGGAAATGCCCCCCCTTTTCCCAGGCCGCTTTGCACATCTCGAGCGGCGGGGGATCTCAGAGCGAAGCCCAGCGCTGGGTGGACTGGACAAAGAACCGGCCGACAGCGGAAGCAGCTCCTCAAGTGCTGCCCAACAGCTGGAAGCACCAGCGGAAGATTCTGTGCGCTGAGGTGAGGAAGCGGACCGGGGGGGGGGGAAGCAAACATCGGCTCAAAGATCCGGGGACCTCTCTGCGGATGATGAGCGCTGGCAGTCAGGTCCGGCAATCTTGGACTTTCTCCCGGCTGCGGATGTGGGACGGAGGGTGCGGGATGGAGAGCGCTGAGGAGCATGCCGTGAGTGAGGCGTCGGAGCTGGAGCCTGGGGAGCGGGAGGGAGAAGACTGAGGAGCAGGAGTGCGCAGGGGGTGTTTGAACGCATAGGTAAGATATCTTGTTCTTTGGGTCAGGCCGGGGCCGACAGGCAGGGGCGAGCCAGGACAGTGGACGGAAACGGGACTGTGGTGTGTCACCGTGATCTGGATGAAAGTCTCCGACACAAGCTCTCACTCTTTGTGGCGACGAGCAACAAACAATGAGACACTGACTCGGCCCACGCCACTAAACTGGGCACACTGACTGCCCCGACGTGGGCCGTCCATGAAAAGCTCAAGACTCTGGATTAGATAGTCTTATTGAACCCCCACCGGCCACGGCAAAGGCTAGGTCACGTAAAAGGGCTGAGTGGGGTTTTGATGGGTGGCTGTGTGTTCGGGATTACTGCACGTACCTTTGGTCAAGAGAGAGGGAGAGGGAGAGAGAAAAGAAACCTCCCAGTGCATATCCAAGTAACTTGGAATATGCTCTTCTTTCCTTTCACACGGATACGCCCGGCCCCGTTTCAGATTCTATGACTCTTTCCCTCTGCAATCCTGGGATGCAAGTCCCAGGCTCTCCGCATGATCACTACTGGTCTCCAGATGAGGGTATTGAAAAAAAAAAAAAAAAAAAATCTTGGTGAGGCGGAGATACCTACCTAACCGCACTTCGGTAGTCAACGCAAATCATATGTCCTCCATATGACGGCCGTGGAATCCCGTGAATGAGCTGATGATGATGATTCATTAATCGTGTGCGACCCTATTGGATCATGACGATATTATATACAGTCCTTTCCTGTTCGCCGTCCGCTATCCCGTGAGTGAGCGCCGACGTATTGACAGTCTGTTCGCCAATCGCTCGAGTGAGCTGCCGTGCACGCCACCCATACTCGCACTGTGCATACCAACTGGTCATTACCGCAAGCAATCTGCCCTGCGGAGTCCGGCCCCGAGAGAGCCGGATCCGAGAGAGTGCAAGTGACGCACTGTCGAGAGTTCCCGTCCCCTTCTCGGTCGAGATCATCGGCAAACAACCGTCCCCGTGCCCCGTTCGATCGATCATAGCCATATCATTCGCCACTCTCCCTTCACTGCTCCACTCTGTACGCCACATCTAAAGGTAACTACCCTCTATCCTCTCGCTCGTCCCCTGCGCGACGACGATCATTACAGATGCCCCCGTTTTCCGTTCCCATCACACAGACAACAACTAAGCACAGCACGTTGTACAAAACACCCCGAATAGCAGACGCGGAATGAGAGAAAGGGATCCGGCACCGAACCTAAATATTGGTACATGTACGATCAAACAGAAAGAAAAAAAAACATCCCACAGTAAGACAGAAAAGGAAAAGAAAAAGAAAAAGGGAAAAAAAAAGAAACAGCGAAGTGAAGCGAAAACACCTGGAACCAGAGTAGAACCGTAAAAGTACAGCCAGCGAATACAACAGAGCCGCGCACCGGGGGACCAACACTCCCCCCCCCCAACATCAACATCCACCGCCCTCACATGTTCCCATCGATCATGTTGAGCCGTTCTTGTGTGGTCTTCTTCTTGTTGGTCTTACCCTTGACGCGCTTCTTGCTGCCACCAAGGACAGGTCCGGGAGTCTCGGCCTCGCTGGGCTTTCCGGAGTCGTCGAAGCGGCCTTCGCCCTCGTGGTACCTGTGGAATCGTGTCAGCCACGCGGTGGTGAGCGTGAGTAAGAGGGGGCAAACTCACATGTCCTCGATATCGATGGTAGCGCTTGCTGGAGCGGACGTGGCCACAGCGGCCTTCTTCTTCTTCGCCTTGCCCTTGGCCGGAGCCTTCGCCTTCTGCTCCTCGAGCTCCTTCTCCTTAGCAGCGAGCGCCGTCTCGAGCGCCTCCGCCTCGTCCTTGTCGAACAACCAGGTTGCCACCTCGCGAGTACCCTTGAAATCGACGCTCTTCTTGGCGCCAGGGTCGCCTCCTTGGATGACCACGCGCTGCACCTCCTCCTTCTGCTGGGCCCGCTGGCGGATGCGCTCCTCGATGGTGCCCCTCGTGATGAGACGGAACACCCGGACCTGTTTGGTCTGTCCAAGACGATGGGCACGGTCCATGGCCTGGCTGTCGATCGTAGGGTTCCAGTCGCTGTCATAAAAGATGACCGTGTCGGCGGCGGTAAGGTTGATCCCAAGGCCGCCTGCGCGCGTACTGAGGATGAAGACGAAGATATCCGGGTTTGTCTGCCAGGCGTCGACCATGTCGCGACGGTCCTCCAGCTTCGAGGAACCGTCCAGACGCAGGTACCTGTGGTGGCGGTACGTGAGGTATTCCTCGCAAAGATCCATCATCCGCGTCATCTGGAAGTACAGGAGTACGCGGTGTCCGCCCGCCTTCAACTCCGTAAGCAGACGGTCCAGTTCGGCGAGCTTGCCGGAATCGCTGACGAAGCGTCCCATCGACGGGACCTGCACATGGCTGGCAGCCAATTTCTCCAGAGAAGGTCTCGGAAGCATTGGCGGCGGCAGGAATTCCGAAGGGTCGACCTTGTTCTCCAACAACAACTCGTCCTCGAGGGAGTTTGGGCCGAGAAGGAATCTCCTGGTCCTCTCGTTGAAAAGAAGTTGTTCCTGCTCAATGACAGCGCCCTGGTTGTGGCAGATCAGATCAATCGGTGGCGCCGAAACAGCCCTGAACGCCAGGGGGTCCATGCAGTTGAATCTCTCGTTCACCACCTTATCCTCCGATATCCTTAGGAGCGAAGCCATAACGCCCCCCTCGGTCGCCGTGGCGATCGGTTCCCTTGCCGCAAGATCGGTTACAAGCAGTCGCGCATACCAAGGCTGCCACGACCCGTCGTCGTCGTCGTATACAACAGAGAAACGCGGGGTCCGCTTCTGGCGAAGGGCCTCGAACTTGTCGATGAGCGAGTGGTGGAATGCCTTCGATGCCTCCCCAGGACTAGTGTCACTGAATAGAACCCACGAAAACGCGCTGTTTCGCTCCTTGTCGACTGAGGCCTTGATGCAGTCCGGTTTCCAGATATTGAATCGGTTGGTCAGGATGTGTTTCCTCAAGCCATGGTCAGAGTCAGAACCAGGCAGATCCAATCGGCCACCGTCCCTGTACACGAGCTTGGGAACTCGGTAACTGATCAAACTTCTGGCAGTGTACGGCACTTGTAGGATGGGACCCCCGCGCAAGAAAGAACCAGTCTCCGCGAACGATGTGAACGCGAGTGGCGAGCGAACATCGGCCCTCTCAAAGAGATCCGGATGGTTGCACACTTTGCGGAACTGCATGACGAGATTCATGAGCGTCTGGTTGTTGTCGTCGCCGGCTGCGGCCTTCTCGATCAGGTCCATAAAGCTGATCTTGTCGCGAAGGCCTCTGTAGAGCGAACGCTGTCTGTAGGTAAGCTCACAGAATACGTCCTTCTCGATCTTGTCTCCGAGCTCTTTTTGCACGTGCTTCTTCACACGGCGCAACATGAAAGGCTTGAGGATCATGTGCAGTCTCTCAAGTTGCTTCTCGTTCAACTGGGTGTTGCTCTGCGCGTGGCTTTCGATGTCTTTCGAGAACCATTCGCTAAACTCATCGTGGGAATCGAACAGGCTCGGCATGATGAAGTGCAGCAGGGCCCACAATTCCTGCATGGAATTCTGAATCGGAGTGCCCGTCAACAGGAGCCGGTTGCGACAATGGAACCCGAGCAAGGCCTTCCATCTGGTGCTGGACGAACTCTTGATGGCCTGGGCCTCGTCGAGGATCATGTACTGCCATTTCATCTGCGAGAAATTTGCGGCATCCTGAACGACCAGTTGGTAGGAGGTGATCAGAACGTGGAACGGGGAATCCCTAGTGTAGACGGGCGTCTTCCTGTCCCAGAATTTGCGCAGGATCTTCCTGTCCTTGGCACCGCCCCAATAAGGAATGACCTTGAAGTCGGGGACGAAACGGCTGATCTCCTGCTGCCAGTTGTGCAGCGTCGAAGAAGGCGCGATAACCAGGAACGGACCCCAGATGTTGTGGCGCTCGGCAAGATAAGCCATCACCGAGATCGACTGCACGGTCTTTCCCAAACCCATCTCGTCGGCCAAGATTCCGTTGATGCCCTGCTCGTACAGGTTGGAGAGCCAATTCAGTCCCTTCAGCTGATATTCCTTCAGCGTACAGTTGAGCATTTTCGGCTGTTCGATATCGACGTCGTCCATTCCCGCGGGGTTCTGGAAGTCCATCTCCTCGTCAAGATCCATAGCACCACCTTCGGATCCGCTAGGCTGGTTGAACGCCCGCGCCGCGTTCTTCGTCGCTTGGAGGTGATGTTTGGCGTTGGCAGCCGCCGCCTTCTGCAGCGCTTCTTCGTCGTCGAAGTCCAGATCCTCGAAATTGACGGCGCCTCCCGATTGCTGTCCCGCCATCGATAGCAGCTGCTGGGAGATGTCTCGCTTCGCGTCGGTGGCGGGCGCGGTGACCGCGTCGGCACCGGTCGACTTCTCGATGGCATCCGTTCTGATCTTTTTACCCACGAAGTGCGAATAGAGCTCGGTCTGCGTAAGAAGGAAATTAAGTTTCCTGGCCTGCCTCGCCGACTCTCTCACTTCCTCCTCCTTCTTGGCTCTCTCCATCGCCTCCTTCTCAGCACGACGGCGCATGTCCCTCTCCTCGCGCTCGTTCCGCTTCCAGAAACCCAGCATCTCACGCATGCTCCGTTTGGCACGCGCCTGGGTGTCCTTGATGTTCTTGGTGGTCCGAAGCTTCCATCTCTGGGCCTCCTTCGCGGCGAGCTGGGCCGTCTTGCGGTGGTTGGCCTGTTTGGTCGCGAGAGAAGTCTGCTGGGTGCGCTGCAGCTTTGGTATTTCCTTCCGGGCAATGTCCTTCCATATCTGATCGTACAACTGGCTGTAGGTCCTGGACGTATGCGGCACATACTCCTCCCTCGGAGCAGGTTCGGGCACCTTGGTATTGACCTCGGGCTCCTCAACTGGCACGGACGGCGGAGCCGGGGGCAGCTTCTTCTTCGGACCAGGCTTCTTACGGATCCTCCTATTACCGGCCTCTTCCTCGAGTGGAACACCACTAACGTCCGAGTCCGGGCCATCCATGCCGAGGTCCATGATGTTCTCTTCGAACACTGGAGGTTTCTCGAGCCTGCGGATCTTGGGAGGCGGCGGTTCATCCCGGTCGCGGCGCGCTGGCGGTTGGGCAGCCACCTCCTTGGCAGCCTTGACAGCCATCTCGGCCTTAATCCTCCTTTCCATCTCGGCCTTTTCTCTGCGACGTTTGCGCTGCTGCTCTTTCTTGCGCTCCTTCTCATCCTCTTCTTCCTTCGCCATGACCTCGGCCATCGCGCCGTCATGGAACTTGCTGCGCCCCCGTTCGCGGCCGTTGTTAGCGACCACCTCGAGTTGTCCACAGAGTTGATCCTGATACTTGTTGGATCGACGCTGTTGGTTCGTCTTGTCAGCAGTTGTGCGGCGGGGGAGAAGGAGTGACAGGGGCGCCACGAGCCAATCTACCTTTCGTTTGGCGTCCTCGGCGCAGTTCAACGCGAGCTGTCGCTTACGGTTCTTGATCATGTAGATGCGGTGCTGATTCGTAAACTCGTCGCTATCTTCAGCGGTGTCGGTGGCCTCAACGTTCGCGTCTATATCCATAGGGTCGAGATATTTGGAGTCGCGCGAAGCCTGGGATAATTTGATGGCGGCCTGATAAGCTGGTTCGTTGTCGCTGTCGGTCGCGTCAGCGTCATAAGGATGGGTATACTGCGCCACGGCGGCTCTTGAACCAGCAGCGGAGTGCTGTTTTAATGGTTGTCGTGTGGGCTCCTGAGTTCGATGCTGCTGATGCTGGTGTTTTTCGATTGGGTGGGAGCGATGGCTTGGGCTTGGGCTTGTAGCTGTAGCAGCGTGTGGGATGCGATGGGTGGAAGGGATAGAAGAAGAAGAGGGATTAGTGGCGTGGTGGTTGTTGTTGTTGTTGCGTTGGGGATGGGTCACGAGAGGTAATTGTGGTTGTGGCGGGCGTGGTGGGTGTGCGGTAGGTGTAGGATGCGGCAGGTCTTCGGCGGTGCTCAGCAGAGCGGATATCGACATGGCGCCGCCGCCTCGTCTTGCTGTCTAAAGTGGCCGTTAGCGAAGCTACTCTAGACTTGAATGGCAGCTGGCAGCACTCCAATGCTCTGGCGAACTACAAGGAAGCAATCGATGGGGAGAAAGCCGCAGTCCATTTCCCTCTCACTCCCGGCACTCACCGAAAGAGCAGCAGCAGCGATCGGCGAGGGTGGCTCAGCCTTGACCGCGCTGTAGCTCGGCTGCTGTTGCACGTTCATGTCGAGCGGCGATCTTTGGTCGTTCGGCAGGTACGATGACATTTCGGAGCCTCGTCGCCGGTCTACAATCGCGGTCGCTGAAGGCATTGGGTACACGGCTCCTTTCGAGTTACGGTGTTCTGGCGGCGGTTGGTATAGACCGCCGCCGGCTCCAACGACAACGCCTCCCGTGCTGCCCACAATCCCCGAGATTCCGCCGACGACACCTCCGCCAACGATGCCACCACCACCACCGCTACCAACGACCGTTGCTGCTGGCAGTGGGGGCGGTTCGTAAACGTACCGACTGTGATTATCTCTTACGCCCTGCACTCAACACGTCAGGAATCGGGAAGAAGAGAGAGGAGAGAGAGAGAGAGAGAGAGGGAAAAGAAGACAAGAAAACAGCGACCAAGAAAGGTGACACCTCCCTCGCGCGTCAGGGATTCGCGTCTAACACGGGGGAGGAGGAAGATGGGTGACTACGTACTACGGATAACTGCTGTCGAGAAACCGACTCCGTCTGCAGTGGCGGAGGCGACGGCGAACGCGCCGAGTGCCCCCAGCTCGATCTCAGTTTCCCGGAGCGATCAACTGGGTCGTAGTACTGCGACCGTGACGGGGCACCATACACGGTCGCCGCGGGCAAGGGATGGGCGGAATGGCCGTTCGCCGTTGCGGGATGGTACGGAGGATGGTTCGGAGGCGGTGGAGGATGCGAGGAGTTGTGGAACGGTTGGTCGTGGCGATCCGTCGGGGAAAAGGATGAGCGGTGGTGAAAGCCAGGGGATTGCTGGTGCTGGGGATGCTGCTGCTGCTGCTGCTGCTGTTGTGGCTGCTGGTGGTGGTGCGGATGGCCATGGTGCTGCTGCTGATGGTGCTGACCGCCTGACATGGTTGCTGGGTGGTCGTTGATTCTGCCCTTCCAGAAATCTTCGTTTCGAATGAGACAGAGACGGACAAAACAACGAAGAGCAACAATGACAGCAAGAGCAGGAGCGCACGGTCGCAGCAGCGTCAGCGGCAAGCCCGTGGCGGCGGCGGCGGCGGCGGCAATGCGGCAATGCGGCAGTCGTCGGGGGGAGGGTTATCGGGCGGAGAGGGCGGAGGCGACGGCGCAGAGAGCAGCCGCGTGTGCCAAACTACAGCGACGAGCGCGCAATATCACACAGCAGCAGCAGCAGCAGCAGCAGCAACGGAGCGAGCAAATGAGAATCAACGGACAGCAATTCCTACTCCGAAGACCACCGAGAAAGCGAGATAGCCGACCAGCCTGCTAGTATCGCAGCGGGTGGAATGTGGATCTGTTCCGACCAGTCCGGATAGCTAGAAGCGGACGACGGGGGCTGATTGGAGACGGAGAGACCGCTGAGGGAGGGGACGGATGATGTAAGGCTTTTTCCTTTCTGGGTGCGGGCAGAACGGAGGGATTTTTTTTAGATTTCGACGTGGGGGATTCTTGACTCTGGAGGGAGTGGTGGTGGAAAGGGCAACTCGGCGGACGGCGCTGCGGGCGTGTCGGCCGGGCGTGTTCGTTGCGGAGTGGGAGAGGTTTGCCCGGCGGACGTTTCGAGATGGAAGGGTGAAGAGAGGAGAGAGAGGATTGGGGGAGGGAGAGGATGACGATCCGGGGACGGGGGTGGTGGGAACGAGGGGAGATACGGAGTTTTTTTTTTCTCTGGGGTCGGGAGAGCGAGAAAATGGGGAAAGCGCGAGAAAGAGGAAGATGCGACGAAGAGACAGGATCTGCGGCGATGACGGAGACGGCGACGGCGACGGAGACGGCGACGGAGGGAGGTGGAAGCAAAAGCGAGAGCGTCCGAGGCGGGTGGTTCCTACGGAACGTGAGAGTAGCTATTCTAGCGGAAAAGGATGCTCGATGGCATGTTTCGTGGAGGGCTAGGGGGCCGCGCAGGCGTTCCTGCTGTTCGTGATGGTGTTCTCGCTCGTGGGCCGGCTCTCTTTTTTTTTTGGACAGGCTGGGCGGTCGTGCAGCGTATCCCGTTCTGCTGCTGCTGTCTCGCCTTCTGCCTCTGTGGACGGGTGGTGTTTGGTCGCGACGAGCGAGCCAGCGGGCTATGTAGATTTCATAGCAGGAGGCAGCGGGCGCTGCTTGCATGGCGCGAGCATCGGCACAAGGAGGGTGCCACCTGCAGGCCGTTCGGGAGATCCCAGCGAGCATGGCTGGTTGGATCGCGCGGGGCCGGCGCGCACCGCCACAACCGCCACAACCGCCACAGCCGCACCTCCATCGCCACCGCCAGCGATCACCACCTCCATCAGCACCGCGCCCGGCGGCGAACGTCGTCTTGGATCCGCTCGCTCAACCGTCACGTGCTGCGGCGCCATCCGCGAGCTCGGCGGAGTTTCGTCGGGATCAAGGCCGGATTCCGAGAGACGATCCTCGTGCGGACGGCACCGTCGGTCCCGCAGGTGGGCAGCTCACCGTGCGGGTGGCGCCCGAGCAACGCTGCTCCAGACGCCGGAGAGCAACGCTGCTCCAGACTCCAGAGAGCAACGCTGCTCCAGACTCCAGATGTGCGTGGTTCGTCGAGCACGCGTGGGGAGAGAGCATCCGCAATCCGCAGGAAATGCCGTGGGCCTTCATTTCCATCGCGCGGGCGAGTCTTCCCTCCGAACCTGCCGGCGTCTCCCACGCTTCCCTGCCCTCCCGGTTTCCCTTCACCTCCGTGCAACAGAGATCGCCGAGCCAGCCTCCCCCCCCGGCTGTCCTCTCTGCGAGCGTGCAGCCACATCTGACACCAACATCCACATGGCCCCTGGCAGGGGAGAGGAGAATTATCTATATAGATAGAACCTCACCGTCTCTCGCCAGGCCCGCCACCACGCACACGAAGATATCTACGATATGTGCTCTCTCCCACAGTGCGGCTGCAGAGCCTCGGGGCGCCTTCCCGCACGACGAACACGGCCATAGAGGCTGCATTCCTGGGCGTCATGTGTCTGTTCGGGGCTCTTCCTTTCATCTCCGCACACAGCCAGGCACAAGCGAAGAAAGAACAAATAAAAAAAAGAAGGGCGAAAGCGAAAACCGGAAGACGGAAAAAAGGAGTGCAAGAAGGAAAGAAGGAAACCCCGCAGTGTTCATCCGGCTTACCGCGAGCACAACATGTAGATATGACAGCACACACGCGCCCACACGCAGCCAGGAGACATCTGCCTGCATCGCGAAATCCGGACTCTCCTGCAGCCGGCCGTGGACATGGGAAGCCGCTGAGCCTGGGGGGGGGGGGCCCAGGATGGCTGGCTCCGGAGTTCGCAAACACAATCTCGCGACCAGCTTCGGTACCTCTGCCAGTAGACTATCTGAGCAAGATGTAGGTGTGCAAGGCACGACGTACTCTACATACTCTCCACAATCGTGTATCTAATCGATCGGGAGAACTGGATCGACATTTCCAGCAGTCCCTATCTACATATGATTGGTTCGTCCGCATTTACCATCACTGTGACCATTTTGGATCGATTTCCCGTAGGATCCAAAAGCCCAGCGCTTCTTTCCTCAAACTTCAGCCGCATAACACCTTGCCTCTCAACGTGTGCTTGATCCGGGGAAGGTGCGACAGATACCTCTACTCTAGAGTACATATGTATGTATACACATATCATACTTACCTATATCTATGTAGAGCCAGCTCAAACACCAACCCCGCCAAGCCCGAAAAAATGCAGGGCGGCGTGTCGGTCGCCGTAGCAACGGTGTTTCGCGCAACCGAACAGTTCAAAGCACCACCTCGACAACCACGTCTCACTGCCATCCTTCCTTCCTTCTCTCCTTCTTTCCTCAACCACCACCACGCACCCACGTCCACACACACATCACCCGCAACATGTCCGCCCCCAACACCAGCTCCAGTCTCAGCACGCTCGAGAAGCAGCGCCAGCTGCTGGCGGCGAAGCTCGCGTCGCAGCAGCCGGTCGAGTTCACCAGTCCGACGGACCAGATGATGACGCCCGTGAGCAAGAAGCTCGCCGACCACAAGAAGAAGGCCTACACCAAGCACATCCACCCATCCCCCCCTCCTCCTCCTGCGCACGTGCTGACGGCGGTGGTCCTGCAGAGCGAAACCGAATTCGTTGGCTAGTCGTCTGCGTTCCCTCGGTGGAGGTGGTGCGCCGCCCCTGCAGAAGAAGGAGCCGCCGCCGCCGCCGCCGCCTACCCAGGAGGATCCGTTTGCGGCTCCCGCTCAGCCCGCTGCTTCGGCCTCATCTTCCTCGTCGTCAGCTGCGGCTGGAACCCAGTGATTGCTGTTGCTGCTCCTACGACACCATTACCGTCGCCGCCCCCCCCACCACTACCACCGATATCACCACTACTACTGCATAGGGAGGAACCGAAACAAAAGCAGTCCTATGACAATTCGCATACACCAATGTTTTGCTTGTTGTTGGCTGGTTCTTCTTCTTCTTCTTTTCTTCCTTTTTTTTTGCACTCGTGCTCTCGAGTTTTTTCTTTCTCTTTGAGTGTATACTACCTAGGGACGGACGGGATGGGGGGGGAGGGATCGGTAATGGTGTTTCGTTATTTCGGTTTGGGTTTCGGGTTTTTTAACTGTCTATCTGTCTCTGTCTGGTAAGGGTTTGTCCCCTGCTGTTTAATGATCGCGATTGTTGCTTCTTGCTTGTGCACGGACATCACCGGGGGGGGGGGGGAGGGGTAGAAACGGCGAATGATACCTGATAGCGTGTGTCTATTGCAATATTCTCCCTCCGCTTGGTGTTGAACAAACGTCTAGGCAAGGCCACTACGAGTCTCTCTTCTTACATACAAAAACGACGCCATAGGGGGGTTTTTTTTTCTCTTTGAAACCTTAGTTCAACACAACACAAATATATCAAGACAAAGAACCGCTCGCCCTCCTTCAACCCCCCCTCCCTCTACCAACTACCAACCCCGACCAGCCATCTTCTCGGACGCCGGCATCTTCTCAACGTTCAGTCCGACCATGGCCTCGCCCAGGTTCGTGCTGATCTCAGCCAGGGCCTTCGCGTCCTGGTAGTGGGTCACAGCCTGGACGATTGCCCTGGCGCGCCTCGCGGGGTCGCCAGACTTGAAGATGCCGGAGCCGACAAAGACACCGTCGCAGCCGAGCTGCATCATCAGCGCGGCATCGGCGGGGGTAGCCACGCCGCCGGCGGCGAAGTTGACGACCGGCAGTCTGCCCAGCCTCGCGGTCTCCTTGAGCAGGTCGTAGGGGGCGCCGATCTCCTTCGCCATGACGTACAGCTCCTCGTCGGCCATGCTTCCGGCGCGCCTGATCTCGGCGGTGACGGTGCGCATGTGCTTGACGGCCTCGACGACGTCGCCGGTGCCGGCCTCGCCCTTGGTCCGGATCATGGCGGCGCCCTCACTGATGCGGCGCAGCGCCTCGCCGAGGTTCCTGCAGCCGCACACGAACGGCGCCTTGAAGTTGTGCTTGACCACGTGGTGCGTGTTGTCCGCCGGCGTCAGCACCTCGCTCTCGTCGATGAAGTCGACGCCCAGCGCCTCCAGGATCTGGCACTCGACAAAGTGGCCGATCCGCGCCTTCGCCATCACCGGAATCGTCACTGCCGCCATGATTTCCCTGATCAGCTGCGGATCCGACATCCGCGAGACGCCGCCCTCCGCCCGGATGTCCGCCGGGACCCGCTCCAGCGCCATCACCGCCGACGCGCCGGCTTCCTCGGCGATGCGAGCCTGGGTCGGGACGTTAGCAACCACGACGGGAGGGAGGGGCGGGGAGGGGGGGAGGGAGGGAGGGAGGGAGGGAGGGACGGGGGAGGAACACACCTGCTCGGCATTGACGACGTCCATGATAACACCTCCCTTGAGCATGCGAGCCAATCCCGCCTTCGTGGCGAACAGGTTGGAGCGCTGTTCGTGGTTACCGTTCACGGGGAGTTCGGATGACATCTTGACTTTTTTTTTTTTTTTAATTATTATTATATATAAAAAAAAATTGTCCGGTTTTTGGCTGCGAGGAGGAGAAGAGGGGTGGAAAAATGAGAGAGCTTGGAAAAGCGGGATGTTTCTATGTAGATAGACTATGATGATAATAGAGGGTGGGGACAGAAAAAGAAGAAGAAAAAAAAGGCAACTTTAAGTCTATCTATCTATCTGTTGTATGATGCGACGGACCGATGACTCCCTCCCTCCCCGCGCCACCAGAGAAATTTCGCTCGCCCCTCCCCCCCCACAGTCCGCCGGTGGAAACCGAGATGACCACTTTTTTTTTTGTTTCCCACTGGGAAACTCCGAGGACGGGGGGGGGGGGGGGCAACAGGTGCGTGGGGTATGTGTATTTGTAAGTAGTGGATCACGGGCGAAAGGATTGAGAATTTCGCCGTAAAAAAAGAAAAAAGAAAAAAGAAAAAGAAAATCCGCACGCATAATGTGTGTCGCCCTGGCTTTGCGCCATCCACATCTTCCCCTTCCCCACTCCGCGTATACATACAAGTAGATACTAGGGTTTCATGGGTAAGTGATGCTCACCCTTTTACGTTAAGCGCGAATATGTACGTACATAAGGCGGGATGGTGGGGGTGAAGGCGGTATGGACGATCATCATCATTCCCGATCAATCGTCTGTCGTTTGTGTAGTCTACTGTACTCTCACCACTGTGGAACTCACCGTTCACCCACTAACCCATCTCCACCGCAAAGCCTACATACAAGCCTACTGTGTTGCCGTGAAGTCCGCCACCAAAATCCAGCGTTCGAAAAGCCTCATATGGGGGCGGGGGGGGGGGGGGAGGTCCGTGACCCGGTACCAGAAGGAGCCAACCAGCGAGGAACGACTTCTCGAGACAACATTCACGGCGACAGAGAGAGCACAACAGAGACCGGCGGAGACAGGGAAGCAGAGTCCAACATTGGCAGAAGCACGGGTCGGGAGAATTTTGCCGGCGTTACCACCAGTAACTCCGGCCCACCACCCTTCGGACACGGCGGAGAATGTCCGTCTCCTGGAATAACGGGAGGGGAGGTTTCACGTCAGACCCCGACAACGCGCTGAGGCGTAGATAGATAGAGAACCGCTGCTCCGGATGAAGGAGGGGTGGAAGAGAACGGGCGAATCATCCTTCGAGACAGAGCCAGTCTCTGCTCACCGATGTTGCGTATTTCTTGACAGGATATTATTGCCAGCGGTGGTCGATGCTGGAGGCACCGACACCGTATTGATGTGTACATAAGGGGAAGAGCGAGCACGACTTTTTTTTCGCTCATACTTGTTGTTCACTGACGATCACTCGTTCACTGTATTTAGCCTATTGGGTCCAAATGAATATGTGGGCACGACTCACTGGGAGGATCGCTACGGTAAGCATGCGAGCCAGGGCGCAGATGAGAAACTCCTTGCATCAGAGGAAGAAAAAAGAAAAGGGAAAAGGCAAGAAATGAAGCCCTTGACGCCGTGCACCATGCACCAACCCCCCCCATGGACAAAAGTGTATGTATATGGACGGAATAGAGTAGATAGCGAATGCGATAATCACCACTCCTTCAGCCTCCCCGCACCACCCCCGCGTTCCGTCGCCAGCCCCATTCCCGCCGCCGCCCGCTTTGGTAGGCTCACAACCTTCCACGCCACCTCGAAAGGGATGAGCAGCATCCCAAACAGCCAATCGGCCAGCAGTGCGCTGAGCATCGTTCCCGCCGCTTGCCGCTGTTCCCTCTGCTGTCTCGCGCTCGCCGCTGCCGCAAGCGTGATCACGTCGTCCAGTCGGCTGTTGATGTCCTTGATCCGTGACTCTGTCTGCGCGCTGTGGAGGGCTTCTTTTTTTTCGTATCTCCGTACGGCGCCTGCATCCCGTCAGCATGCACATACTCCTACCCGGGGCGGAAAGGGCCACAGACGGTTCAGCGCATCCATCTCCGGATCCCGCTCCACCGCCCTCTTCGTCGCTTCCCTCAACTCCTTGACCATCCCCGCCAGCTCCTCGACGCGCCTCTCGACCTCTCCCACGCGCCCGGGCGGCGGCGGCATCGCGCCCACGGTCCGGTGCAGGTGCAGCACCCGTCCGCGCATCAGCTTGACGACCTGTGCGACCGGCCGCAGTTCCGCCGCGAGCACGAAGATGGCCAAGTTGAAATTACTGACCAGTCCTTCGCTAGGCCGCGACAGCTGCGCGCGGATGGCGTGCAGGAGAGCGCCGCCGAGGAGCGGGCCGAGAAAGCAACACGCGAGCGCGGCGAGTTCGTAGGTGCGCATCTCCCGCTCCGCCGCCGCCCGCGCCGGATCCACCGAATGCGGAGGATCGCCGGGGAGCCGTCGAGGCAGTTGCGAGGAGTAGTACCACTCCCACGGGAACTTGATGAGCCAGTGCAGGAAGATCGACATCAACAGGAGCAGCATCACGTCGGCTACGAAAGCACTGCCGCCGTCCCATAGAAGCCCGCCGAAGCACGGCAGCACTGCGAAGGCGAGCGGGACAGAGTTCCATGTGCTACTGGTCGGGACGGGGAGGATGGAGTCAGAGGAGTCGGAGGAGGGAGCGAGGGATGCAGTGCTGGCACCGGATTTCGGCGACGCACTGGTGTAGCTGGATCGTCGGCGGTGGGGAGACACAGTAGTGCCGGCAGTGGTTGTGGTTGACGAGGCCATTTTTTTTCCCTCTCTCACTTGGGCACCAAGCGATGGCTCGGAAACATAGAAGGGGAGGTGAAGAAGTATGAAGAAGAGCAGGCGGAGCTGAATCTGGAGCCTGCGTTTCAGAGCCGTAGGGAAGCAGCGAGTGTAACCAACCAGTGGATCTCGCGTAAACTGTGGGGGAGCTGCGGTGGCAGACTGGGGGCGAGATCGCTAGTGCTGAAATCCGGGGTAGTTAATTCGACTGATGGCGGCGAATAGATACGGCTGGAGAAGAAACGGATGCGAGAGAGAGAGAGAAAGAGAGGGAGAGAGAGAGACGGAGGGAGAGAGAGAGACGGAGGGAGAGAGACGGAGGGAGACGGAGGGAGGGAGAGGGAGCGGTGAATTCGAGGGAGAGGACGGGGGAGCTGGACCGATTCGGATGTCGTCAGCCACTGCCCTCCAAATTGAGTGACGACTGGGTGATGACAGCACACCCAACATGCTCTGGGCGTCGAATGCTGTGCGCTGCAGACTATCTAGATAGCAGATGCTGTCAACTCCACATCTACATACACAATGTATTTGATTCCGCAACAGCCGCCGAGTGGGCCGCATCTCGGAACACAAACGCCCCCTCTCTCCCCGGAAAACCCGTGGGTCGGAACAAACAAAAACTGCCGTGCATGCACTGACAATCCCTCCTCGTGGGCTTGCCGCAAACTATCTAGCACCGAAAAGTGGCCGTCGTATGACATCACAACCCGTCTGTCCGAAACGCCGGAAACGTGATCTAACATAGCACGGAGGATATCCAAAAATCTCCACAAGCGGGCGCAAACCAACACGATGAGCACCCCACGCCTGCTGCTCCGTCTGTTACTACGTCCACGCCGGCTGTGTCCCGTACCGCGGCCGTCGTTCCGACTCTCGTCGACGGACAACGCCCCCCCCATCGTCGCCGCCGCCGCCAAGCCCGCCCAACCGCAAGCGCCAGCGCCGGATGTCGAGCAGTTCGAGAAGAAGCGCGCGTCGCGCTCGACGACGACGAAATCCTCCCTGCGTCGGGCGGCAGTGGTCTCGGAGCGGCGGCGCGCGACGCCGCTGTCCTCGCTCGGCCAGAAGCCGCGGGTGTGCACTGCCTACTGCACCGCCGAGAAGTACCACGTCCAGCGGGCCGCCGCGCTGCTGCGGGAAGCGGGCTACACCGTTGATCCGTGCAACACGGGACTGGCCGATCAGGTCATCCACCTGCGGCCGGACGAGGGGGATATCTTCGTCTTTCCGAGCGGAAACATCGTGGCGTGGAGCGTGCACTCCGCCACCGTCGAGAAGCTCGCGCGGCTCATCGCGGACGCGGCGGAACAGCCGGTGACGAAGGATGTCGAGACGGAGGATCTGGAGTACGCCGACGACCCCCGAGCGCGGAAATCACGGGTTGCGGGAGACGTGATAGTTCTCGGCACGGCTCCCTCGTCCAACCACCTGATAGCCGACGACGCCGCCGCTACCGCCACCGCCGCCGCAGCAGAGGGCTCGATCGCCGGCACCGAAGACGACGAACTCAACCTGACCCTTGCGAAGATCGCCTTCTCCTCCGGGCTCGCGCGGTCAACGAAGCTGGCGGTTCTCGAGAGCCTGCTCGACAGGTATCTCCAGACCACGTCGACGATCCCGACTCAGCTGTCGAGCAGCGACCGCTGGCAGTGGAAGCGGGGCTTCACCCGCTCATTCGTGCTGCGGAAGACGGGGGAGCTGCTGCAGTTCCGTGCTCAGCTGAACCTTTACTCGGAGCTCACGGACTCGCTGCCGGATCTGTTCTGGGATTCGAGACACGAGCTGGGGCTGGAGGGATACTACGAGGCCGTAGGGAGAGCCCTGGATGTGGATGTCAGGATAAGGCAGTTGAACGAGAAGCTGGACTATGCGTCTGGCATCGTCGAGGTGCTTAGAGAGCAGTTGAGCGAGAAGCATTCCCTGGGATTGGAGTGGATGATTATCGCCCTGATTGCAGTCGAGGTCGGATTCGAGCTCTGGAGGATCTACAAGGAAAGAAGAAAGGAAGGTAGTGAAGCCGTGGCTTACAAGAGATGGAAGGAAGAGCAGGAGAGAGAGCAGGATAAGGAGTGGAAGGAGTGGCAGGAGTGGAAGAAGAGGAAGAGGAATAAGGAGGAACGACGAGACTAGATGATATCCTTCTGCACAAAACGTCCTCGGTTCGCGTAATCCTGTGTATGTAGGAATACTGTTTATTGTACTTTTAGTCTGGGTTGTCAATGAGGTCATGGCCGCTCACTCCGCTCTCATCTCACCCATGGAAAACAAAATTTCATTCATCGTTAACAAATGGACGACGACTACGTTTCAGTAACCACGGCGAAACCGGAGGAGAGCGCCAGCTACACTAGCTTCCAAATCGCCATCCGCATCTCTCGACATGGCTGCGTCTAATCCTCGTTCTTGTACTGGATAGCCCTCCGCTGCTCATCCCACACGACGATGTACCCATCCACCATGCTGCAGACAACCGTCAGATGAGCCCAAAACCCAACGGAACCGCACGGGGGGGGACAAAACTCACTTCAAGAATTCCTGTCTGTAGCGATCCGGTTCCGTCGTAACCGTCTGTTCCGGTAGGAGCTTTCCAGCGGTCTTCATGACTTTGGGCCGGAGCTGCTCCACGTTCCAAAGGAAGTCCAACAAACACATCTTGTACACCCACTTCCCATCCGCGCTCTTCACACCCTGGGTGAAATTCCTGCTCCCCTCGTCGGGCAGCACCATCGGATCTCTCACGCCGTCGTCTCTCGGGGGATGGAACATTTCGATCGGATACCTCCCAAGCAGGAGTGAGTAGTCGATCGTCTGCATATCCCTGAGGAACCTGGTATCCCTCTCCAGGAGCTGCATGAGCACGAGCTTATCCATCCTCGTGAGCACAATCTTCTCGTCCAGCTCATCTGCGAGCCCACTCTTCGCGGCCTCCGTCTTGACCGAATCCGGCACGAGGTCTCTCGTCGGCTCGAAGAAGCTCTGCGGCTTGAGATCCCACTTGCGACACTCATTGCCTTTGTCCAGCCCCTCGAGAACATTAGTCATCACCATGTAGTGCGCAGGCGAGGCCCCGAGCCATCCGCCCAGCCGGTGGCCAAACGTGTACAACACGTCCGTCATGTGGGACAGCAGTGTATCCGCCGGGTTCTGGGAGACGTAGAAGGCGTAGCCCTCGAGCATCTTGTCGTACAGAAACGAGTATTCGAACTTGCGGCCGATGCTCTTGATGATGAGGGATCTGTCGTGTGTGTAGAAGAATAGGGAGCCCGAGAACCCCAGGCCGTCGACGGGCCTCAAAGGTTCCTCAAACTGCTGCTGGTAGTGCTCCTCGTCGAGGACGAAGACGTCCTTCCGGAGCTTCCTGAACAGCAGGGGCGCCGCGCGCTGGAAGTTGGCGTGGTACAGCGAGAAGAAGGTCTTCAGCTCGAAGGTGCGCTTCATCACAGGGGATTTCCAGAGTTCAGGGTGCGACTGGACCAGCTGGGCGTCCTCGTCGCCCTCCTCCTCGGCCGGGACGACCCGGGTGTTGAGCGCGCGCAGGAGACAGTGCATCGTCATGTCGGCCTTATATCTGGTCGAGATGAACGGCAGGACCAGGCGCGCGGCGAGACCGTGTTTCGTCGGGACGTGGGCCCAGTCGTATTTCTGTGGGCTGTTCGCGCCAACATCAGCCACCGCCACTTAGTACATACACACTGAGAGGAATAGAAATCCATACCCTTCGACGTCGCTGGGAACGTCGGAGTGATCGCGATTGACCATGGCTGTGGAGATGTGCTGTTGTGTTCTGTTTTTTTGGAGTATTTTTTCGTTGAAGCAAATGGGAACTGCAGGTTTGATGGGAGGTAGAGGGAGGACTTAATGTCCATGCTGTGGCCTGAAGCCCTTGGGTCAAGCTGGTGTTTGACCGCGAGCGATGATGTCATACCTCATTGCTCGGTGGTATCACATGATGTTTCACCATTGCGCGTCCGACCACACTCATGATAATTAGACGAGACAGTTTCATTTCTATCAATACTCTGTAGCCGAACATGAAAAAGCAGAGTAGCTATCAATCAAGACAGAAAATGACCGCACCCAGAATGCAATACCGTTAAAATACAAAAACCAGGTGAAAACAAGACAAAAGTACAGATGTTTCGCATATATATCCCCCTTATGCGATCTCAATCTTCCTCACACCTCCAAACATCTTCTTGGGCACCACGATCTGGAGCAGTCCTGCTTCCAGCTTCGCACTGACCTTCTCCAGATCCACCGGGGACGGAAAGCTAAACGTCCTCTGGAAATTTCCGAAGGTGCGCTCGCTGACCCAGAGCTTCCTCTCGGGTGCAGCGGGTTTCGCAGACTGTTCTTCCGACTTAACCACATGCTGCTGCTGCTCGGACTTTTTGCTGGAGGCGGACACGATCGAGAAATCGTCTTCGTCGTCGGTGTCTTCGACGGTGGGTTGCAGGCTCCGTTTCCTCTCCATGACGACGGCATCGTCCTTCTTCTCGTCGTGCTTCTCGGCAGGCTGCTGCTGTCTGATCCTGTCGACCCGTCCACTGACGTTCATGGTCCTCTCGTCCGAGAACTCGATACCAATCGTCGCTTTGTCGCTCACGCCGGGGAGGTCGCCATCGAGGTGGTATGCATCGGCGGTCTCATAGATATCGAACCGAGGGGAGAAAGCTGGGTTCGAGCGGTTGTGTTGGCGCGGCGTCGGCGTGGGACGCAGCGTGGATTTGAAGGTGGCGCCCGTGGGCTTGCGCTGCGACGATTGTGAATCTTCATGGTCGCCGAGCTGGGCGAGAATCGCTTCCAAGGGGTCAGCGCGCCGTTGCCGCTGCTGCTGCTGCTGCTGCTGCTGCTGGGTGGGGACAGAGCAGGAGAAGAAAGGCATCATAGTTGTTGTTGGTATTCGATAGATTTTCTCGAAATAGTAGAGCAGATCGTTGGGGGTACTTGGGTCTGATAGCAGTAGTAGAATATCGGGAGTGTTGTCGAGATTTGTTGTGTGTGTGAGTACAGGTGAGGTTGAAATGAAGATAATCTGAGAATGATGAATTTTCTTGAACCTCAGATTGGAGCCAGTTCTTATACCAGGTGCGTACCATGTGTCCCTTCCATCCTGTCATACCACAATCATACCACAATCACGACCTTTCGCCACTGGGGGCAACAAGAACTGAGGAGAAGCCTCTCGAACGCTCGCGTCGTGGGCATTTGGATGGATGACGTATCAAAGGGTGCCCGAATATGGTAGAAGTTTCTGTCTCACGCGGTACCGATCGACGCTAAACCGGATCCGATATGTAAGGTGCGGTGTTCAGCCGATCAGCGGCTAAGCAAGTTATGTATCTATGTATGTACTTTATGTAGAGTACATACATGCCAACCTCGATACGCGTGATACCAAGGAGTTCACAAAGTGGCACCACATCTTCACTCAACAATACACCGAGAACAAAGAACTTGCGAGATGCCGCACGCCACTTTCGTGATTGTGATTACGGATCAGACTGTCGATTACACGCTTCGCCTCTGGTCTTCCAGAAATTGCTTTTTGTTTCCCAAGTGAACAAACCACACCGGGAGCCATCGCTGTCTCCTGTCTACGTCCGTACCTAGAATGTAAACAGTCTGCGACGAACCTATCAGAAGTCCTCCGGATCCGACTGACATGCAGATTGAGGGACGCCGCATCGAAGAATTCCGCCGCCTTGGCTTCCCCATCCGTCCATCGCCGCCAATAGCTAGCCGAGTGTCGGCCACCACCGACAGCTCGCCCGGTCCCAAGCCACACCTTTTCGACATCTTCACAGCAAAACCCTATCTTCCCAGCCACGCTACGACATCGGGAGGAAGCCTCCACAATTTTCGCCTCGACTCGACTACGCCACGAGCACAGCATTCACAGAGGTCTCTTCGTGCTGCTTTTGGCAACAACCAGGCCGGAACTGTACTCTACTCTAGGTGCGAATCTGGTGATTGACTATACCCTCTTTGCGGACAGCTGTAATCCAACGTGTCGAGGCACATCGGTTGGCGGCCAGTGAAGCAAGCAATAAGACGAAACAGGAGCGAGTCCATGAGCGATCAGCACTTGCAACGTATATCCTGTGTCGCTGGCTGCCGCGGGAACATGCTCTCAGCTCGAAGGCGTAGCTCCCAGCATTGGAAGGAGCATCCAGTGAAATCGGCGAGTAACAACGACGATCGATATCCGGTTGATCATCGGATCTCACTCTGTGACCGATTGCCACCCCGACGGACCGGCGCCGCTGGCCCTCTGAGACCACTAGGATAGCTATGACAGGTGGCTATCCATCTCCATCCCGACCAAGTCGGGATTATGTCAACTAAACAAGCATGTCCTCTCACCACTTCCCAAGGCCTGGTGACTAGTGTCGTATTCTCCTCCCTCACTCGGGCGCCAGCCACATCCTCGGGTTCTGTCTGTAACATCAAATGCGATTCCCCAGTAAAAAGCCTCTAGTTGCGTAGTAGTAACCCCTATCAACCCAATCACACTCCACCCTCCTCTTCCCTACCCTTCCCCTCCAGCTTCCCCCCAGATCAAAGACGAACAAAGCCAAACCCAACAATGCAAGAGATACAATGGGGAGGAAAAGGAAAAAGCCATTAACCACCCCAATATCCCCTCGAAAAAAACATAGCAAACCAGGCCCTATGCAACCCACCATACACCCCTTCGAAAACGCTAAAAACAGCAAGCAAACAAACCAGAAAGTGAACAAACTAGCTGGAAACGAACTTAGAACAAGAGGGAAAGGAGGTTTCCGAGTAGAAGGGAAGAAACAGAAGAAGTCACCCGAGGGAATGGTCTGACGTAGCAAATTGGTAAATTCCCTTCAATTTTGAGGGCGGACGATGCTGAAAGTGAATTTTCGACATCGTCAAGCTGATATTGACTGCGGTTCGTGTTGATCGGGTTGAGGCAAATCTACTTTTGCGCCTTTTTCTCATCGTCGCCCTCGTCGGGATCGGACTCGTCGTCCTCGTCATCATCGTCTTCTGGGTAGATGTATAATCAGCTCATAACATCCAATCGACGCAGGTACCTCGCAAAAGGTTCAAATCCCGAAACTCACCGAAAATCATGTCTTCGTCGCTATCAGCCCCCCCAAAGTCACTCTCGCTGTCGCACCAAAAGTCGTCGTCTGCCTCTTCCTTGGGGGGAGGCGTATTGTGGTGACTGGGCATTTCGAAACCCTCAGGGATATCGCGCTTGCTGTTCTCAACGTTTTCCTTGACGATGCGCTTGTAGTTATCTGGATCGCGACGGAGCATAACGGAGGCGTCAACGTTGGCGGCAGACGAGACCTCGGCGTCGTCGAGCAACGACAGGATCGAAATCAAAACGGTGAAGATTCGCTGAGCGGGGGACCAGCGTTCCTACACAAAGCCGTCAGGACCCTCGAATGCAAACCTCGTGGATGACGCGGAAGGGAGGCATCGTTGTTTACCGAAGCGAGCTCGCCCGACATTTCATCGTCGCCAGGGGTGTGAAGAATGGAAATGCACAGCTTTCCGTCCTTGTAGATGTTCGGATGGAAGAGCGGACGGATAAAGCGGAACTCCGGGGGGGCCATGGGATAGTTTTTTGGCATCTTGAGCTCAGCCTGGATAGAAAGCAACCAGTCAGCGTCACCCAAACAAACCTCTATTCCCTCCGTGGAGAAGAAAACTTACCTTCAAATACGCCCCATAGTACAAACTGGTCGGGTTCACGACCACCAGCGCCACGTTCCACACGAACAAGTTTCCGTCCCTTGGCTATCGCAAAGCATCAGCCTCATGATGAGCAGGATACAGTAGATACGCCCAAGCGAGCTTGAGGTCGAACACCCTGCCCCTCAAACACCCCCTTCAGCATAGCATACGTACCTCGGCGTGAACCCAGTTCTCCTTTTGCAACTCCTTGAGTTCTGACATGAGCATCCGCTCAGCGATCTTCCGCTCGTCGGTCGACATCTTTACTCTTGTCGCAGTTGGTGGTGGCTGGGTGGAGGTGGCAGTGAGGTAGCGTTGTTGCTGAAAAGTAGAAAAGATTGTTGAAGATGGTGGCGGAGGCGTGGTATTTATTCGGGTAAGCAGAGGGCGTCAAAGAGGGTAAAGAGAAATAAAGTAGGGGTTGGTTCGCGAAGGTCCTTTCAAAGAGAAGGAACCAGTGGTTGTAGTTGTCGAGTGTTGGTGGGAGGTGTCGTGTGGTGAAGCAGGAGAAGTGACAGAGTCGGGCTAGGCGGGGCTGGGTTTTGGGTGTGTTGGCAAGGGAACATCTGCATACTTTTATCTATCTATCCGAAGTTTCTGTGGCTCAGTGTCTTAGCCGCTGCGTGAATTTATCACGCGCCGTGATCCACCGAAACCCAACCTCTCGATTCAGCAACCAGTGATCGAACAAGCATATCGAGCGCCACGACGAGCTAGCATCCGCGAATACCTACGAGAGTACGGTAGATACGGTCCTTCGACGAGTATCGCAATGGGCGATAACGCCGCACCGAAAAAGCGAGGAATGAAGTGGAATACGACTTTTTCCAACAAGATCACTCAAAGGGATATCGGTTGACAGAATTCTCGGAAACACAAATGAAGGAGAAAGCCCGAATGCCACTTTGACGACCTAGAGGCAAAGAGATCTCTGGGACAGACGATGAAGCATTGTCTGTTGGTGATGGAAGACATGGGACGGCAATGGTGGGGCAAGGTGTATGACTCCGTTACGATGGGGGAGGTAATGACAAATGGTACATCGTTTCGGACGACAAACATCATGATTGTGTTGTTTGATTCGATGATTGAAGGGGAATTCAATTTTGGTGGATTGCATCAATTGTGCATTGAGCAACGTATGTATTGTAGAGGTATGATTGATGGCGAGTTACCTTGGAGAGTTCTGTTTGCGGTAACTGATTTGCTATTCAGGGAATATTGCTATGTTGTGCACGGGGTCCCCTTGAGCGAAGCGAAGGAAAGAGGGGGTTTCTTTTGTCCTTTTCCTTAGATAGTGCGTTCCAGATATATCTATCCTTGGGGAAGGCCCAGGGCGGGAAGGGCGAGCCACAACAGGACAGTGGAAAAGGTGTTTACGTAGTGCCGTGATCTCGATAGATCCACCGAAAACCCATTCCTCGCCTCGGCGGGGATAAAACATCCAGTGCAACAGCGAAGCCGTGGTGACCGTAGGGCCAAGCTGTTGACTGTGGCTGGTTTAGGGCTTTCAGGGGTCTTGGTTTGCGAGGCGCTGGAACCCAGGTGGGCCAATCGTAGCATCTGGGCTCTGTCTCCATCGGTTTCCGGTAGACGTGCCGTCCGTGCGGATAGTTGTTTGCGCTCTCGAACGGATCAACCTCTGTGTTTGTTTCCATATGTAGGAGTGGGTGGCCGGCTACCAATCGGAAAACCCACGATGTTTCTAACGTTTCTTTGTCGTGCCCAAGCTGGAAACACGGATCGATGCTTGGTGATTCGCATACTGGTGATGGATTCCACGGTTGCGGATTTCTCATTGGCCGCGGGACTCGTTTCGACAAACAGGGGGCACATACCTGTGGATGTTTATCTGAAGATTAGGTTTTTGATTGATGGTCCTGGCGTGGAGTACGCTCTGGTAGTTTCGCCGGACGTTTGTTTGTGCTTTCATGCTGTTACGAAGAATGGACTGCTTCCGAGTACTGTAGAGAGGATTGGAGTCGCAGTCGCGCCGCTGCCCTACGCTTATCTTGAACCACTAAACTGCGGAGGGTCGGTGGTTACCCCTCAAGGTGCCATAAAGTTAGGAGACTGACTGAGACGTTGGCTCGGGAATCACCACGGCTTCGTCCTTTCTGAGGCCAAGGGAAGCCGCACATTACCAGTACATTATTCTCGCGGCGCTGTCATCTTTCACAGGTGGCGGAATTGAACAGACTTCCGCAATGTGTGTGTGTGTGTGTTCAACCTCTCAAACGAGTGATATCGTGTGCAATCGTTGTGTTCCAGCTGTTCCCCGCAACTAAAGTCCAGCCTGGTGACTAAACCTATCCGAAGTAGTGAACTACATACGCCGGCGAAGATGCCGAGATGATAATTCGTCTCGAGAACACCAAGCTTGCCGATATTGTGCGCGCGGTCCATACACATTTTCCGCGCAAAGTAGCCATCCACACGCGCATTACATAATAAATAGTGTATATTATATGCTGGTGTGGAGCGCACTCCACTCACTGTACCTTCGACCAAGAGATGTGTCTCGCATCGCATGTGCATGCAGGAGGTGCTTGCGCGGTCATCACGGCCACTATCTCTCATCTGCGCTCGATGGCCTCCTCATCCGCGCTTGTACACAGTACCTAAAGTTTCATTATACCCTCAATCATGTATTCTTTTTTAAAAAATACCATTCCTCCTGGACCCCTCGCATATTATAAGCACAATAAAACTAACTCTACGAAAGGAACAAGCTGGTATCGTATTCGTTGGCCCGAAGCAGATCAAAACCAAAAGTCAACAAAAGCGCCTGATTCCGGATACAAACGCAAACAGAGATTCATCGTAACCAAAAAAATGAAATAAGGAAAAGGAAAGAAAACGCCCTCGCTGAATGCAAACCATGCAAAGCAAAGAAATGCAGATCCAGTTTTCCCTACCACAATCAAGCAGCGGTGCTATCGACTATGATTGCAGGCCCAGGCCCTCCTCCTGTTTTATCATCCTGGAAATAATTCGTGTCCCCGTCGTGATACACCGTGACCACCTCTCCCGGGTCTCCGTTCTCACCGCCAGACAAAGGACTGGGAAGGCGCTGCCACCGACGGCCACGGCTTTCGACACGGAGCTTAGGGCCGAAATTGATCCAGCCCCGCCGCTCGGCGCGGTGCTTGGGAGATCCAGGGGAGAGCGTAGTTTTCGGATCGATAACCGGACTGCCTTCTCTCGACAACGGTGGGGATAACGGTGATCCAACGCTGTGTGCCGACTCGGAACTATTGCTGCGGTGGTGCGTGAGATTGGGTGTTACCCCGCCGCCCATCTGCGGAGATGTAGGAGGAGACTCGAAAATCCGCAATGAGCTGTTGGTGCGCAGGTGGCGGGTCAAGGGCATGGCTAGCCGGTCATTGCGCGCGAAGAGCACCACTCCAATCGTTACCACCAGCAGGGCAGTATTCAATTGGTACATGCGTTTTTGGAAGATGACTTCGTCGGCAAGGAGGGTGAGCCGTGTGCTTATCGCGAGCATCTCTCGCTCCGAGTGAGATCGCTGTGATTCAAGCGCCAAGACCGTCGATTGCCACAATTGGTCGTATTTATCTCGCTACTCCATGTTAGCTGTCAAGTCAAAAGCAACGCGGGAAAGGAAGCCTGACATAGGTTTTCATCTCAGTGAAGGCGGATGTATTAATCGCCTCCAACAGCTGCTCCGTCTTGGTCATGTGAGACTTCTCCATCTTTGCGAAGGTATCTCGCATCAGCCGGGATTGCTCTTCGATGTACTGCAAAGAAAGAGTCGAGTTGGCCTCCAGGTGTGTAAGTCTCTTGTGTACCGATTTGAAGAAACTCTCCTGAGTGGTCGGGCTTGATGCCGGTGGTTGCGGGGCGGATGGTTTCGGCACTTCGTGGACTCTCGATTCAGATTTGGCCGGGGGGTGGCTTCCGGCTGCTGCCGGGTCGGGAACGGTCGATACGACCGCCGATGGCCGCGAGGCCATCGCTGAACCGGATACGGTTCGAACAGCCGGTTCACCGGCGGGTATCTCTACCGCCCCGGCCGGTCTCGGGACATAGGGTGGCGTGGATGCGTGTGATACAGATGATGTCTTCGTGGGGCCAGGCTGTTGCTTAGGACAACTGGGGTGTCCGACTGGAAACCTATACCGCCGGTTCAGCGACTGTTGGGGTGGATATGACGTGGTGACTGGTGAACTCGATGCCTCTACTACGACACTGACTGTGGGTCGTTCATCTGCCGGCGGAATCTCTATCGTCTTTTTGTGGCCACTCTGTGCTGCGCTCTTCTTCTCGGCTTTCCCATCCTCAGCAAGCTGGACAGGCTCAGCAATGGCCTCCGGCACAACATCCTCACGGACGTCCTCTTCAAAGCCCCCCCTAGCAATCGTCGCCTCATGCCTAAACTCCTCCATCATCGTGGTTCCATGGACCCGCAACAAGCTCACTGGACAGTAATATTCTCCGCCATAGTGGCTGATGATCTCAACTTTCATGTAGCGCGCCCATATCAACGGATTCTCCACAAGGAAAGCCTGGACGTCCCTGGTGTTCCTGGCAGTATACATCCCCAGTTCTTTCCATCCATTGGCCTTGACCGGATAGCGGTCGCTCACACTGACCCTGATCTCCCTGAATACCGAAGAGAAGAACTCGAAATTCGCCAATACCACAGTGTCCACCAAGATGTCATCGCACAGCTCTACGATAAAGAATTTGTCCTTTACGCCGCACTTGTTGAGCATGTACGACTCCTTATTTTCCGACAGGATGCTGTTGGCGCCCTTGACTCCCTTGTTGAAATTGTGGACGGTGGCAGCACAGTCGAGTGATGCGTAGTTGAACCGCTCCTTGCAGGTCTTTCCTGCGTCTTTCGATCTCGGTATACCCGCTGCGGTGGCCGGCACAATTGTCGCTGCAGGCCCAGAAACCTCGATGGTTCCCGCCGGAGGGCCAGGGTGTCCAAACTCAAATGAGATCTCAAGTTCATCCCCAAGAGCATCTAGCGCGCCGTGTCCAGCGCCCGCTGCATTCTTTGGTTCCCGTAATCCACGCCCTTGAAACGAATCCGAAGACTGTCCGACCTTGGCGAGGTTCTGTTCTTTCCATTCTTCGAAGGAGAGGAACTTGGTAGGCGGTTCTTCGGGGGTCTTGGGTGGCACTGGGACGTCTGTTGGGGCGACGGCCGATAGCCAAGTAGACGTTTCCGAAGGTGAAATGGAGCCCGGCAAGTTCACCGATGCCGTTCCTAGGGGCGTGGTCAGAGTCGGTGGCGGATCCCCAGCCTCTCCATTCTTCGTCACAGCTCTGATAGCTGTCGCGATGGGTGTGGTAAGTTGTTCAGAGCTTGTATTTGTTTGGCTAGTAGAACTCGTCCTTAAGCACTGCTCCGGCAATCCTGGGGAAACGTAGTTCACGGATACTGACTGACAGGTCGCGGTACTATTCACGACAGTCGTAGTAGAAGACGCGGGTGGCGGCGGAGATGACAGAGCGGTCGCGGTGGTCGTCCTGGAGGTAGCAGCTACTGTGGCACTGCGGCTCGCAGTGGTGGAGGAGGTTGTGGAAGTCGTTGCGGACGATGCGTCGACGTGGATTGCGAGCAGTAGCAGGAGCTGGACAATGACCGTATGCCATTTCGAACAGGCGAGCATCTTCGGGGTTCACACAGCGAACGATGTTGCGAAGTTACTTTTCACCCGACCTTTTGGTAGAGGTCGGGCCCTGTTTCCTGGGGGTGGGTAGAAGAATGTAGCTAGCGAGAAGCAGGAAAGGCGAGCCGGCTACGAAGCTTTCAGGATGAGTATGTATGTAGCGGGCTGCCGGTTAGTGATCGCCAGCACTAGGCTCAAAAGTTCCCAGAGAAGAAGAGGAAGCGGAAGAAGAAGAGGAGGAAAGGACAACCGTGCCGTGTGCCGGTTGTGTTACGGAAGTGGAGGCAGGCGGGCGGTTGTGGGGGAGGGAGATCTCGTATCGGCATTTTATGGAAAGTCGATGGCGGGCGCCCCAGAGATTCTGTTGAAATACTGAACACGGTGGAGATGATGAGCGCGGAACATCAGATGGCAAAAGCAACGTCCTGCCAAGCACAAAATGAGATGAGCTCGGGCCGCTGCAATTGGCCGCGGCAGACGAATCGCGACCTTGAAGTCCGTGGAATTATGCATACAAACTAGCTTTTCTATCAGGAATATGTATGGAGGATTTCTTGGAGACGATTAGCCCAGAGACAGTGAACGCCGCCCAAGACGTTGAAAGCCAAAGTGTCATTTTGCATTTCATATTTCCATCATGTGACTCGGCATTCCCCGGTGCACGGTCGGCGGCTGAAGTCGGTTACACAGGCAGTAATACTCTAAATATAGTTACGAGGCATCATACAACTCCCAAAGGCTTCGGCATCCAATCCCCCTCCCACCTCCTCCATTTCCCGGTGTTTCGTGCTTCTGCCACCGTGTTCACAGCCTCCACAACCTTCGGCCTCGACCGTTGGTGTTGCACCCTGCGAAACCGCTCTTCGAATGCATCGATCTCGGCTTCGAGGTCCTCTCGTGGCCTCTTTTCTTTGGGTTTTGGCACTGTGGGTGGTCGCACATTGAGCGCCGCCAGCTCGGCGAGAGCGCGGTACTTTGGCTCCAGATGAGGGTACTCTGTTAGGATGTGGGTGAGGAGTAGCATAGTCCTGTCGTTGAGATTAGCTGGAGCCCTGAAGAGTGAAGAGAATAAGGAATGATCACGCTTTGTTTGGGTGCAGGAGGATCCCGCGCACCAACATGTCAACATCAATCCCCGCGCCCACCGCTCCAGCAACCGTCTGCTTCTTCTCCGTCAAATGCCTCACCCAAGCACCGATCGCCAGGACAAACTCCTCATCGTGAGTTTGCTGCTCGACATCCTGCGTCACCCCCGTCTCCCTCAGCAATGTGGAACTGAGTTCGTCACTCGCCTTCAGAATCTCAACCATAGCTTCAACCAGCTGCGCTACGAACCCCGGGGCCAGTTTTTCCACCTCTGCCAGCAACGGCGTCCATAGCATCTTTGCCCCCTTCATCATCTTCTCCTTCCCCTTGCCACCCGGAACCAGCGCCTTCTCGGCTAGCAGCGCCTCGATCAGCGCCTCGGTCCCCTCTTCATCCTTACATATCCCGACACACTCTTTAACCACGCCCGCAACAATCTTGCCGTCCTCTGATTGATCGCCGGCCGTAATTTTCCTCAGCGGATTCTCCCTCCTAGCCCTCCTCCACGCCAGTACCGTGCTCTTTGCTTGTTCCAACCCCTTCACCAGTGAACCCCCCATCTCTTCAACCTCTCCCACCCCAGCCCAATAATTATCCTCCAGCCACTGCAGACCCCTATTGGCAAAAACCCTCAGAACCTCCATACTCGGCAGACCTTCATGCGTCGCGGCATGCCTGAACTCAACGAACGCGGTGGGAAGGTTCAGATTCTTTGCCAGTAGTTGCATAGGCAGGGCGAACTGCGACTGCTGCGCGGGGTCGATAAGGCCGTTGACGAAGCGGCAGATCGCCATGGAGTAGGACAGGCGGGTCTGCAGAGCGTTGGCGCCAGGAAGAGAATCGAGCAGGGCGGCAGAAATGAGCTGTGCCGTGGCTTCGATTGCGTGTGGGATTCGCGTGCGGGTTTGCCATGCTGCTACCTAGGAAAAGTGAGAATTTTGGTAGTAGCGCGGGGGGGATAGTGGGAAGGTACCTACCTTACGGACGGCAGCGGCCCAGGACTCGGGTGTAGAGTCGTCGCTGTAGAATTGGGTTTTTACAGCGACCAGTTCGTCGGTGGTTCGCCATGGCGTTGCGCGCGGCTGGTGTAGTGGCATGTGGGCGTGCAATGGCGGTTGCGCGGGGGAGGAATTCTGGTGGTGTGGCGCAAGTGGCATACGTAAGTAGGTAGGGATGAGAGTTGAATGCGTTAACTACCGAGACACCTTCGTATCTACAAGGGTTAGAAAAATCGTGAATCTTCAGCAGTCATTCTCACGGGCAAAGATGCGGTCCAGCCAAGTTGACTCGTCGTTTCCGTTGAAATTGTTCTATATTCCCCCGTAAAAAATTAAAACATACATAGACGTCACAGATCGCAATTTGACAAAGCCCCCTCATCAATCAGGGGAAAACACAAGACCCTTGTTTAATGCGGAAAAGCAAGGAGAAAAGAAATTCAAACGCCAGCATTGAAATGTTCAACTGAGCAAGCACCGGACTCCAGTAGAAAACCTCAAATTCCCCCAATTCTCCCACCGGACCTCCTCCCGCTCCTCCTCGGTGTGGGCACCGAATCCACTGCGTTCCTGGACTTCTGCACTCTAGACGCCTTGACAGCCTTAGGCGTTTCGATCGGCGCTGATTTATCCAGCTTTGCCCTGACAATTTTCTTCTCCATGAGAGTCTCCTCATAGTTATATCCCAGTGCCTGGCTCTGGACGGGTTGTTCCTCGGGCATAGTATACAGCCGGGATGGTTCAATAGGGGCTGATGGCGTAATCGTGGGGAGGACAGACTGGTCACCAGATGTCGAGACAGCGGACGGTGTACGTGAAAACACGCGCTGCTTTCCAGTGACTGCTTTGCCCTGAAGACGACCGCGTGTCTTTCTGTGTGCATTGGACGACGCCATGAGCTCATCTTTGCCAAGCTTTCCAAGGATCTCAGATATACCAGAGATGTTGCTGCCCTTACGCTCCGGGGGGTCCATCGAGTTTCCGAACGACGAACTTGAGATCTCATTGACTCTGGTTTCGGTGCGTTCAGCGAGGAGAGCAACCATTGCAGGAGACATAGGGTCGTCTCCACCGGAGCTTCTGCCAGGGGCAGGTGGCATAGGATGAGGAGGTTCCGGTTCCGAGCAGAAGTCCGTCTTGGTGCCGTCTGGTTGCTGTGCATCTGTTACCTCCATATCTTGAGGAAGGTTAACTGCCTGTCCGACGGCGAGGACATTCTCCGGGCCTCTGGTAGTTATTTCCAACGCGACGGCTATTCCATTCATCGGATGGAAACCACCCTCATCAACCCGCATCATTGCTTCCTGGCATTTATACAGCCAATCACCAGTCACAACCAGGCAATCAGCGATCAAATGTGCCAAGCGGTAGTCCTTTGACGATTCCAAAGAATTACCAAGAGGAGGAAAATGTACAAGATGAGTTAGTTGTGTATTCTCGTCGAAGGAGGCGAGAACTTGTGCACCGAGTTCTCTAGCGATATCCTCTAGCTCTTCTTTACGCTTCTGTGACAAAGACTCTGTTAGCAACAAGAATAGAAATCACCCAAAGAATAGGGAGATAGTCTAAAAAGTAATCACAGGCACATGCCTTAAGCTGTTTGCTGACGCATACAGTGCACCCATTCAAGATCTTCTTTCTCCCCATTCTTTTAGACTCGCCCTCATTTGAGGTTTTTTGACTGGGGTTCGGTTGTTGAGGTTTTTTACCTTCACCACTCCTGTTGTCAATCGGTCGCCGCTCGACAACGTCGGATTCAAGCGCAGTCCGTTTACTCGTGCTTGCCAGCTCTGCTTCAGGCTTCCTCTTGAACTTGTCGCCTAGAAGAGATTTTTTCCCTGGAGGCCTGATGAGATATTCTTCGTAGGAAAGCTTTCTATGCTGCTTGAGGCATTCAACCAGCCATTCCCCAGTCACCACCGGAATATTTTGGGCATGAGCGAAGCGGATTTTTTCGCTTGCATTCGCTCGTGAGTCGTTGGTTATGAGCAGGGTTATGTTCTTCCGGAGCACTTCATGGAATTTTGCACCTGCGATGGGGACTTAGCACAAATACTTCCGCATGTTGGGAGAAGAATACCTAGTAAGCGGACCAACCGCGGATAAAACAAGAGGTCTATCCCAGCGAAATTGGTGATGCAGATATCCATTTTTTTCATCTCTGTTACAAGTCAGCATTGACAATACATTATATCCTCTGGGATAGGTAGGACCTTTTATTCCGAACTTTTCGATGGGAATGGTCGTGAAGTCTCCCATCGGTGTGACAAATTTCTGGTAATGAAGGCATGATTCCAACCACCATTCCGTGACGGTGACCATGTCTTGATCCTCTGGTATTTTGGGGTACTCATTCACACGCTTGTCACGGGGGACCATTACAAGCTTCCAAACGAACTCGGAAGCTGCACTCAACTCGTGGAGTGAATTGACAATGGTGGCGTCATAGGGCAACAACGCCTTTTCGAGGGCGACCATTTGTTCGTCTCCAAACCCCCAAATCCAGAAACATGCTTTGGAGAACATGCCTCCTTTCGCGGGCCCCACCCGGTCTACAGCAAGGGATCCGAAGCCCGATTCGCGACGATTGCTCTTACCGCTGGCTGCATCATCCGCCTGATTAAGGCCATCCTCCCATTCATCTCGCTTTGCTGGTTTGACGTTCGCAGCTTGGCCAACAATATCGTCCCAAAGTGTTTGACTCTGTCCTCCGAGCTTATCCTGGGTGGCTTTTCGGATCTTCCGTTTGCCACGGAACTCCGCCACTTCCGTCTGCACCGATGACTTAGAGGGCTTTGCACCGACGCCGATTTTCTCTGGCGGCAGCAGTGGATCGTAGAATGCCGCCTCCAGGGCCATACCACGCTCGAGACTATCCGCCAACCATTCCGGTGTCACTACGTTCATTCGATGGGTTCGTGCAAATTCGTATTTATCGCCCGTGGGTGCAGCCGCAACGAGGTGCGTGATCCCGTACGTGAGGTCCGGGTGGTAGGTTGCTGATTCTTCCTGACATATCTCTTCGATTCGTTTGCGCTCCGCAACTGTTCTGTCTGTTAATGTTCTCCCGCTTTTTTCCTCTATGAAAAGACATCATACCGTCGGCAATACCCGTCACCGAGATTTTGAGTTTGTAAAACACAGGCATGCGATGCTCCGCCTCGAATGTTTGGGGATCGACGTCCTCCCCGTTAATCCACTGCGTGTACATTGCCTCCACCCACTTAGTCGTCATCACCTTCACGTCCGGGCGCATCTTCGCGACATAGCAGTATTTAGCAGAAAAGAGGTCGCCACAGATGAGGTGGGTAGCTTCCGATGTCAGATCGAGGATGTGGCGCGCTCCCATGTCTTCGCACTGCCGTTGAATCTCATTCTATCAAGAGGGGTTCATGTTAGCTCGAGTTTGGTGCGCATGTGGTCATTGAACCTACTCGTTCTGTCATCTCCACAGAGGTACAGCAGAGCACCATTCGGTGGAGAGGATGGTGCGACCGCGATATCTCAGCCTCGTCCGCCATAGTTTGGGATGCTGTCGTGAGTGTCTGCTGTTGTATCAAAGTTAGCGAATGGAGGACGACGTGAAGCTTTGTTGCCAAGACATATTTAAACGAGGGATTACTTTCAACTCGCACTTCCCCATCCGGCACACTTACGTAAATTCCAATTTCGTACAGATACATATATTCTAACCATAACTTGAGACTGGCCAAGTACTACTCTATGTACACTCTACTACTTTACTCTAGCACTTAGGACTGGAGTTAACTACGGGCCAGCCCATAGTTACGATACCTACAGCGGATTTTCTAACTAAGGCTCCTCAGCCTTGCACAGGGGACCAGGCCAGGGGAGATTGTGGGGCATCGATATCAGGTATACATCGGAAAATGGTTAGAGTGCGCCTTAGGTACCTAGGTAACTAGGACCGAGAGCACAATCCTACTGGACACTCGATGTGGACATCCTGCAGGAGGAAGAGGCTACGGCCAAGGCTGAGGCGGAACGCCCCCAACCTGGGCTCACCATGTTCACGATGGGTCACGACTTGACAATGGAGCCGCCGGATATTCGGTTGCCTGGCAGAACGGTCAACGCTGGGTGGGCATCAAACCCACATGGGCTACAACCAGGAAGCCTAGGACGCAAAGTGGGCTGTCTTCGCCAGGGCGCCGGAAACCACCGCAAGGCGACAGACAACACCAGGTTACAAGCATCGCCGATACCCAGGCCGTCATCAAGCGCATGGCCTCAGAGAAACCTGGCCCCGGTCAGATGTATACGGTCCAGGCCAGAAGCACATCGCAACACTTCAAGAGCCAGACCGGACATCACAACCGAATCCGACGGCGCCCAGCCCACAAGGGCGCCCCAGGAAACGAACAGGCTGATGAGTGGGCCAAACCGGCAGCGAACGAAGCCGATTCGCATGGAGTGGAATGGATGCAATTCGGGGATCGGTACGGGAGACGGCTAATGCCCCTCCCTAGATCCCTTGCACATCTCAAGTAGGGAATCTCGGCAGGAAGCCAACGTGTGGGCAGATTCTCGGGTCTCTCGGAAGAAAATACTTTCACTGCTGGCAGGGAAGGCGTATCAGAAACCGGACCCAACTTCGGCGAAGACCAACAAATGGCTGGCGGCGAGATTCTACCAGTTGAAGACGGGCCATTGCCTCACTGGCCAGTGCTTCAAGGAGACGAAGAACAGGCTCACAGCCAAGTGTTGGTGGTGCCCGTACCGGGCTCAGACCCGGGAGTACCTTTTCAGGAACTGCCCCCACTGGAAAGCCCAGAAAATCCTGTGGGCGGTACTGTGGTAGGAGACGGGAAGCGGGAATAATCGGTTCAGGATCCGAGACCTCTTCGCAGATGCGCGGTGCGGCCAGGCGATTTTGGACTCCCTATCTACTACGGATGCGGGACGAAGGGTGGGTCCGGATAGGGCTGTGGAAGAGGCCGAGAATGAGGCGTCAGAGTCGGAGCTCTGGGAGCAGACGAGAGAAGAGGAGAAGAGGCGGATGAGCGGGGAGGTGCAAGGTGATTGTGCGTTATAATTAGTATCTGTGAGAGGAGGGCAATGGGAGCTACAACGAGCCATCTGCGGACTGATCGAGGTCGGGGCCGGGATTCGGGTAAAAAGTATGCCGCCATAGTCTATGTACATAGGCTGAATGCGAGTATGATCGAACAAAAATACATGGCTACGATACATAGCCTTGCTTTAGTTACTCCCGAATCCCTCCGCTGAAGATTGATCTGACTTATCTCCATAGGCTTTCGGCGATCCAGACTTATAGCCGATTTTAGGAGCTAGGTTGATGGCGAGCTTCGACTTCGAGTTGGGGGAGGCTCGGGGGCAGCGTTTATATGTTGACGCACGATGGCGGCATTAACTATTGTCGATCCCGATCACTCGTCGGCGATAACTTTTTGCTGGGTCTAAAGGTTTTAACGGAAATACGGGTGATCGCTAGGTAGCACATTGTATGTGACTTCGGCGTTGTGATGGCTTGGTACGGTTGTCCATGGCTTCACGCAGAATATGGACAGAGATGGTAGAACCGCGTCATCACACTCAGTGGGAGCATTGGATGACGCTGGAGAGGACAGCCTTTAAACTGGAGACCATCGAGTGCGTCATGAAACTTACTTAAACCGCAGGAATTTCCGCCTTGAACCGATGTCAAACGGCTTCCACCGTATCCAGATTTTTTTTTCATTGCATGCGACCAAGTTTTACTCAAAAGAGCTTTTTTGGAGATCAACATTGTCCCCTGGACGTGTGAAGTCTCCAAACTCACTCTAGACCTAAAACAACCCGACTCTTATTCTTTCCTCAAGTAATCAAGGTAATCCCAAATCAGGCCCGATGACACATCTCCCTCTCAAAAAACCCGGGGTTTGTTGCCGCCCCTGGGGCAAGGAATTTTCGCCTCCCGGCGGCCCAATTTTCATATTGAGGGCAAGGTACTTTGATGAGTTTTCGCGACTTCTCAGGTCCTTGGATGAGTTTTATTCAACATCATTGGCTGAGACTGAGTTAAGGGACTTCTGGAGTCCTTTACTCAAAGGAGGGTGTTCACGTACATGTGGTGGAAATCCGAGTGAGATTCGATGCCACACCTCTGGAGTCCCTGTAGTACACGTGACCTCGTACTAAGTTAAATCTAAATTGTCCCACACAAGTGCCCCAAATTTCTTCCCACGGACGCAGCATCCACACCTAAAACCATGTCGCTCCTCCGTCCCACGGTCCTGCGCCAGAGCACCCGCAGATTCACAACACAGTCGGCACTATGCTACGCACGAATTACTCGGGACCGCAATCCCAATCGCGGAGTGTCACCAATGCACCGACGGCCGCAGAAGGAACCGCTTGGCGCTCAGAAATACGGTATCCCGAAGCCCGTCGATGCAGCCAAACTCGACAAGGTCGAGACCGATGCGAACCACGGCCTGTGGGGTTTCTTTAGGGAGGACAGATATGCGCTGCCAACACCCGAGGTGGATAATAGCCATGGTGAGGAAGGATTGACTGGCGGGGTAAGGTAAGGTGACTGATTGAGGAACAGGTCGACATTGGACCGTCGAGGAGCTCAGACACAAGTCGTGGGAAGACCTTCATAAATTGTGGTGGTCGTGTGTCAAGGAGCGCAACATTATCGAAACACAAGCGGCGGAACGGGAACGACTTAAGCCCGGCTACGGTGACTTCGAGGCGAAGGAGAGGAAGCGGGCTGTCAGATGGACCCAGCGCGGAATCAAACATGTGCTCACTGAGCGGTACTACTCATGGCAGGAGGCAAAACAGCTGGCAAAAGACGATCCTGAGATTGAGTTCAGTGAGAAGGGCGCTATCTACACACCTGGATCGGCACTCGAAGAAGTGAATCTTGAGGTTTGTTTGTTTGCTTCTTGTCTGGATGACGATGCTGATTTTAGGTATCAGGAGCCATTAGGGACAGAAGCGTCACCGGAGCCCAAAGTAGAGGAGAAGAAGCCATAACTGTGTAGACGCTGGTGGGGCTGCAGAGATATACAGAGGTTGGAATGCGTCAACAGTCTGTCTGCGATCTATGTATTATACCGTTACCTGAAATGTGTGATCGAGATGGCGCCTCTGAGCGAGTTCCTTTCGTACCTAGATACGGTAACAAATGGTTTCTCGATCACCTCATCACTCGTTGGCAAGTTGGCAATGTTGCTTACCTTCTATGTACCTTAAGTACTTAGATACATCTTAGGCCTGTTCGGTTGCACAACCTATGTACGGTTCAAAAATCGCGTCTTTGTATGGGAGTTCTTTTTCTGGAAGCACGGTTTCCCTCTTTTGTATGGTAACTCCTGCAACCCTAGGCCTTAGTTAGCGTAGAATGGAGCAAACCCCGCTAGCCCTAGTCGAACGGCTGCAGCGAAATCTTGGCAGCAAGAAAGTTAAGAGAAACCCAACCTCACACGTCTTCCGCCCAACTCTCTGTGCCCCACGCTACAACTCTCAACGCTCATGATGCCTGATATCGAGGTATGAATTTCTGTACCCGCTTTTCCGATTAAGCCGCACCTCAGTGCTAATGCTACTCTCGCCGCAGGAACGACTGAAAAGCCATTCAGCGGCATTTGAAGGTTTACTCTCGCTGATCCCCGGCAACAAGTACTTTGAAGGCGATAACACTGTTCGTTCTCTCTGCGCCCATTATAAACGTCTCACTGATATGCAATACGGAATATAGGCGCAGTGGTCGAAGCGCAAGCAGAGCAAGGAGGAGCACAAGCGAGCTAAGAAAGCAAAGCTGGATCCGGACTCTGTTACAACTGCGGCGGAATTCCGTGCGAAACGGCGGCACGCCGAAGATGACGGCGACATGACCGGCAACGAAGTGGGAGAAGCAACAGCCGAGGCAGAAAAAACTCCGAAATCAAAAAAGGCCAAGAAGCAGCAGATCCCTAAGCAGGCTACTGCAAAGGAGAAGGCGAAAGAGAGCGAAGAAAAAAGACCTGCACAGAAAAAAACGGAAAAGAGTAAGGCCTCATTCCGCATCAGCGTCGCCCTACCGTCTGAGGAAATATCCACCGCTACGGCGAAGTCGACCGATGAAGGCGAAGACGAGGAAATGATCGACGTTTCGGAGTCGATCCAAATCAACGGCTTCGCGAGCCTGGCCGAATCCTCCAGTACGACAACGATTGAGGATCAACCCACCCCCGCACCCAATGCCTCACCTGTGCCTCCGAAACCAGAACCCGACGCTGCCATGCGCGCCGAACAGCGAGCCCGTCTCGCTGCACGGATAGAAGCCCTACGTGCAAAGCGAAAAGCCGATAATGCCGATGGCACATCTGCGCGCACACGACAAGACCTCCTCGAAGCTCGCCATAAGGAGCTACGGAAGGAACGAAAGAAGGCTGCTCGTCTAGCCAGTAAGGTGGCCGGAGGCGAGGAAGTTCCAGAAACTACGTCGACAACTCCTGCTGCGGCGCCAAATGGCATCAAGAAGGACTTTTCCTTTGGACACGTAACGTTCGATGACGGACAGCAATTGAACGCGAAGTTGCAAGGCTTCCAGAGGGAAAAGAGGAGGAAGGGACCGACTGATCTCCTTGGCCAGCTCAAGCTCACCGAGGCGAAGAAGCGGCGTATAGAGCAGATGAGCGACGAGAAGAAGGAGGAAGTGCTTGAGAAAGAGAAGTGGAGCAAGGCGTTGAAGCAGGCGACTGGTGCGAAGATCAAAGACGACGAAAAGCTGCTTAAGAAGGCTTTGAAGCGACAGGAGTCCCATAAGCGGAAATCAGCGCACGAATGGTAATGCTTATTATTCATTTATGTGTAGGAGATACACTAACGTCATTATTAGGGGTGAGAGGCTTGCTGGACAATCAAAATCGCAGGCTCAGCGTGTGAAAAAGCGGGAAGAGAACATTCAAGCAAGAATAGACTCAAAGAAGGCGGGCAAGTCTGGAAAGAAGATTACCAAGAAGAGCCAAAAGCCGTTCGTTAAGAAAGGCGGCAAGAAGCCGTCGAGGCCAGGGTTTGAGGGTGGAATGAAGTCCAGCAGTGAGAAGGGCAAGGCGAAGGGGAAGAAGTAGTAATGAGATATACTGTGACGGGCTTTTGTGGTAGCAACATTGATTGGAAGATCACGTTTGGCACATGTGAGACGATTGAACCTGAGATTTCGTAACATTCATAACCTGACGGTGCTTAACTCTACTTAGTACTCACTCTCAACCCCACCTACACAATAGAAACTAAAAACTGCCCCCAATCACCTAATCCAGTCCGCAGTTTCCAACCGTCTGGGGATGTTGCAATCAGATGTGGATTGTGACACCACCCTCCCAAATGTTCTGCGTCTCAAGAGTATGCCACTTGGATACTGCGCCTGCCTCAATGCAAACTACACAATCGTCTCATTAGCAACAATCTCTCACCCGGGTATGGCAGTACTCACGCATATTCTTGTACCCGTCCGTGGGACCAAAGTCCGCCATTCCGCTCGCGCCTTCCCAGGGATTCCACACAACCACATCTGCCAGATTCGAGCGCTTAACCTTGAACAAGGCCTTTCCGCCTGCGTTGACAGAAACAGTTTCAGGGAAATTCTCGTACACCCTGTCCACCTCCGCAGCAATGGTCACGCTCGCGGACTCCTCGGTCGCCGTAGCTCCCTTCAGGACCTTGTCTTTGTAGGTGACACCCTTGAGTCCCGATACGGAGACGGTAGTGACGTCCTACCCGCTATTATGGATCCTCGCCCCAGTCATTCATGTAGGGAGAAGAACTTACGGGAACCCGGAGGTAGGTATGGAACAGCAAATTGAAATCGAACGACTCGCCGCCCTCATTCCGCACCAGCATCTTTGTCTCGAGTGATGTCTTGCCGAGGACTACCGAGTAAATCAGACCGAAGTCGTACGGCCATTGCTTCCGTGCGTCGACGGAGAGGTTCTCGGGGCCGAGGCCGAAGTCTACTTGAACGCTAGTTTCGGATTCAGAAATTTTCCCGAGGAGCTCCCACTGCATGATTATGAGTATAGGTTACGGATGAAACGGTGGGCGAGGATACTTTGGAGATCCGAGCGAAGCCGTGCTGCGGAAGGGCGGCGGTAGGACCTTCGGACGATTTGGCGAATACCTGGTAAAGTTTAGCTATGATCGATGTAATAGGAATTCGAGGGCCTGCTGGACAAGACTCACTGGGAAAACCAAGGGGATTCCGCCACGGACTGGGATATGATCAGCTCGGACAGGCAGCTCTCGCTCTCACGCAGTGAACATACCTGCTTTGGTTCCGTCTAGATACGACATTAGCTTTTGACGGCCACAACTAATAGAAGATAAATACGTACCAAGCACCGCCTTGTCACTCAAAAAGAGTTTCTCCTCGCCGCCGGCCTTCCACGAGATCACGGTGGCACCGTGCAGAAGAATTTCAGCCGATTCTCCGGAAGATAGGGAGAGCTTGGAACGATTTAGTCTAGATAGCTACTGGAACGGAAGCTAGTTTGCGTGCCTTGACTCTGTCGCTCTTGATAGAGACGCCCGAAGCATGGCCGATATCGGTAGTGTGCGAGACGGCGAGAGCACCGGGCTTGTGTCCACGGTCGACCATTGTGTGCAAAAGTTGGATGTGGATGAGTATGGGCTAATTATTTGCGATGGCTGATGAAATGATGATATGCGGGGTATGAGGATGGAGTGGATATGAAGCTTTTCGTATGAGCGGGGGATCATACTCTGTCTGCGTTGGACAGATGGTTGTAACCCCGCCAGCCCTGAAATGCGGAGTCTGCAAGGCGCACGTCGCTAGTGCTGCCAATGACAGCCGCGATGCAGCGGCACGTAGTATGAGGCCCAATCGGGGAAGGAGGTGCCCTTAACAACGCCTTGTGCACTAATCCCGCTTCATTATTAGGGAGGTTCTGTAGATTCCGTGCACCAGAACTAGAGAGTCGAACCGCCCAGACGCTAACAAGCTAGCGTCAATTAAAATGGCTTAGCGCGAGTGATTTAATATGATTACGTTCCGGCCGTTCCTCTACCAAGCCCCATCTTTGATGCCCATATTTCATACATTGCACTCAATTCTTGATTTCTAGGTATTGAGGTATTGAGTTCTCATGATTCAAGTAATAAGGCTTCTGAAAATCAAGTCAATTTCTTCTCGCGTGTCCTCCCCCAATACAAGGTCATTCTCCAACTCACTACCACTCACCCCCTTTCAGCGTCTGTTCTAAACAACAGAGAGCGTACCCAAGTCGAGCACGCAGGTAAGTCGAGCACTAACACGCTAAGTGCGCGCTAGTGCACTAGCGTGCTCTTGGCGCGAGTGATATTTAGGTAAACTACATATACTTATTTACATATGATGTCGATGAGACCGGGATCGTAATGGGAAATACGCAATCGCGACGGGTTTTGGAGATCATTCGACATCCTCGAAGTGTCAACGGGCGCCTTTTTCCGGCGAATATGAAGGATTTACAACTCCCCCCCGCCTGGCACCTGTGTTCAAGATGGGTCCCGCGAGTTTGCTACTGTCATCTGTTGCATCTGTACGGATGGATCCTATCTCGACTCCACGATCACCATGAAGGCAAAAAACGGGATGTAGGACTCATAGTTCCAGAATATGGATGATGTACCTAGCAACATCCTTTTCGGAGTATCACCCAGCGGCTAGACAGACAACAGCAAGGCAGTGGCGTGGCTAAAACACCACTTCAGGCCTAGCAGTGTCTCTGAAATCAAGGCTGCTGGCGAATGGCGGATGCTTATCTTCGATACTGCAAAAAAAGGAGAAGTGCCAGACCATGCAACAAGAGGGCAAAAAGCTACCAGCAACCTGCCAGAAGGACACCAAAGACTTCTTCAACCGAATCGCTCAATTTCCTACAACATGTCTACCCCCTCTTCAATTCCCCTATCTACGGCCATCTCATACCATCAAATGGTGGAACCAGAGCACAGTTCGGTGAACCGTCATTTGAGCCTGGCCGTATTATTAGTCACCGTCAGCATTGTCACCAACTGGCTCCTACTACCATACCATCATCTCAACCTACCTCACACGCCCCAGTCGACCCCCAACTTACCTACAACCACTCCGGTACGTACACTCCCGCATTCCCCGCCACCGCCAATAGTACTACCAATAATATCAGAGTTGACTCTCTTGGGGACTTTAAAGCGGCCAGTATTCAGAATACCTTACCCACCATCCAGAAAGCCAGACGGTCATCAAACATCATGGCAGTTGGCTCTGGAAGGCCTTCTGCATCAGGATTGCAACTGAATCGTAGCTATCAATGCCGGATGTCTGAGGAGCAAGCAGAAAATCTGGCTCGACCATTGAAAACCAAGACAATCCCCCACTGCCATTGGTACGTAAGTATAACCTCAAGCTTATCATCTCACATGAGGATATACCATTTGAGCCTGAAGTTGTACCCGATACAGAAGAATGGAGTCCTTCAGAGAGAGATTTACGACAGGAAATCAACGGAATCCACCTGATGACATGTCTCAGTTATATCATCCAGCAGACAGGGTTATGGGATAGCCTTATTGTGATGAGGCCGGATTGTATTATACGTTTACAAGTTCTCAGAATTATGTCACTAACTATTTGAGGTCATGCGATTTGTGGAAATCACACCAGTGAATTTATACCACCAAGCAAGTAAGCAGCTCGAACGTTTTTCCAAACAATACCTTCAATAGTAGAATCTCACCTTGGATCAACTCCTCGATACCCACTTTCCGATGCCAGTACAATCAGGTGGGAAAAAAACTGGCCGACCGTCTACAAGCCTGCCGGATATCGTTTTACACATGATCTGGACCGATATTGAAGAGGATCACATAGACTACACCAGCTGGCACCCAGATGATTACTCCTTTGGACCATTAGAAAATCTGTCTAACAGCATGCCCACTGCTCCAGCTGTCACTCCCGATGACCCTGTACCCATTAACTCTGATGGTCCAGCAGCTGTGGAGCAACTGGCCAACTCGGAATCACTCCCAGAGAATGACTCAAGGACAGACTCGGAGCCGAACCCAGACCTAGGACTAGAGCTACCTAGTTTCAACCAAGTTACTAGTAGAAAGGTTAGTAGAACTTTTATCCTTCCGTTTATCTACAGTACCTAGAAAAAAGTCTTCGTGATTGGTCAAATCGTGTCTCAGTTCTGCCGCATTGACCGGGGGTAGCCCCTCCCTCCAGAGCACCATGAATCAAAAACTTAGATACTGGACATCAAAGAGAAACTGAGATCAGAACAGAAGAAAGACAAAGCAAGGAAGTAGCCAGCGACGTAGTAGATCTCGGTACACACAGGCGTTGACAGAGCCAGTCTTCGGCGGAACCCAGCGGGGCTGCTTGCCCCAGAAGCAACCCAATATCATCAACTTCACCTGACGATGCCTCACGGGGTTGACGGCGTCTACATGCCACCTCTCCTGTCCAGGCGTACTGAAGACCCATCTCTGCTGTCCTGCAGGCTGCTGCTCCACACTGCACTCGTTGCTGTAGATCAACCGCTCGAGGTCCTCCTTAGTCTGGTCCTTGTGGGCGAGAGCCCATTGAGTCGGGCCTTTGCACGTTCCGTCTTTAACCTCGGTCGTTTTTCGCTAGCCATTTCTTTATAGGCTGCTGTCGGAGCAAGCGATCGAGGGTGCGAAGGGAAATATGGGGGTCATAGGTCTGACAGATTTGCTCGCGTGTATACTGCCTGTGTTCCGTACGGCGCGTAGGATCGTTCGCTTGTCTCGTTTGCTAAGGGCCTCGGGCCCACCAGGTCGTGGGAGGTTATACGTCGTGGCACGTATAGTACCGCTGGGCGGAACTCTTCACCGTCGACCAGGTGCGGCCGACGAGGCGGGATATGGCGGGGATGACACCGTACTCTAGATGACGAAGAAAGCGATGATCATGTTCTTTTCGACATCGCTCATCTCTCTTCGCTTCCTTCGCATTTCTTTTGATATTTCGGAACCTTCACCACCTGAGGCTTCAGCGCCCCACGGGGTTTCTTTGGTGTGTGAATCACGATGTTTGAGTCAGTGGTAGAGAGAAATTATGGCGGAAGAGGAGGAGAAGGTGGGTAGGATCCCCGGCCAATGCGGCTAAACTGAGACACGATTTGGCCAATCACGAAGACTTTTGTCTAGGTACTGTATAGGAACTAATATGTTGGGGTAGCGATTAAGAAATGATATGTATGACTACTTAAGTTCTCCGCCTCGTGCTTCCGCCCAGCAAGCTTCGAATCCTAAAGTGCGGAGAGTGGTTCCGCCTGCCACTCCAGTCCGAAGATCTGGGGGAAACGGATCAGGTACACATTAGCTATACACGCTAGTTATATTGAGTTGCATTATTGTTTTCCTTTGATGGGTGTTCTGAGTGGATTTGGTTCTTTTCATGTATCTCCGTTTTAAGTAACTACAATGCGAGTGGATGTGTGAACGGCGAGCAGGTGAGCGGCATGAGCGTCAAGCGGCTGAGCACCATGGGCGAGGGGGGTAGCGCCGTGAGCGAGCAGCGAGTGGGTGAGTGCTGTGGGCAAGTGCCGAGCGGAAGAACGCCGTGAGCGGTGAGCGTGTGAGTACCGTGAGCGCCGAGCGAGCGGTGAGAATCATGCGGCCGGGCTGGGTCACGTGACTGGACGGTCGCAAAAGCCCGCCGGCCGCACCTCTAGTTGTGTGGATATCTCAACAACCTATGCTCCCATCGAGCAAAAGAGGTGATTCTATGAGTTGTAATCTACTGTTGGTGAACAGCATAAAAAAACTTTGTTTCAAATTTTCGCATTTGGAAAGTCGAAAGTCGAAAGTCGAATGTAAATTATCCTTTCATCGAGTTTTGATCCTTGTGTCGCTACAGGCCACCTTAGCCCCCTCCATTCCCCCCACTTCACGTTCTCAAATCCTCTTGCTCAATCTAACCAACTCCCCCTCATCTCCCCCAATCCCATCCCCCTTCCGCTAGCTCGAGCTGCTTCATATACTACTGTACCTCGTATGTAGGCGATTAGAATCTAACTATTTTTTCTGTCAACTAACTCATAGAAATCTTCACCCGAGCAGAACACCATCGCCCAAAATGGATCACTCAGATAAGAGCGATATGTACATCACCCCAGAAAACGACAGCATCGGCAACTCTCGGGGTTCCCGGATCATGGGCAATCGGGGCACCGACTCGGATATCACGACGTCGGAGCATCTCCAATCCCCAACTCATGAGTTTCACTCGGCAGCTATTCGCATCAGCCGCTTTCAGCAAGATATCGACCAATGTACTAAAGAACTGGGCAGGGCGCGCATGGAGGTTGAACGGCTGGAGAATAGGTATGCAGACGCGATCGCGCGCCAGAGGGCTGTCTTCACCGAACTCCAGGTCGGATGCAAACACGAATCCCTTAACGCAGAAGAGGACCGTGAAGCGGACTGCGAAACTGCCGGCATTTGCAGCCCGCCTCGTCGGCGCCCTGTCTTGAATTATGCCGCCAGCCACCACCCGGTGGACGATGTCCTCGGTGACGATGACGCTCAAATCACTAGTGTCTCGGACAGCAGCAGTGACGAAACCGAACTTCCTGCAAAATCAAAGAAGGGTCGCCGCCAGAGCGTCAGGAAAGCAGTGGCGAAAGGGTATACAAACCAAAAATTGCCAAAGCATCCCGAGCTGTCCAAGACTCATACGAGAGTCCCAGCTCAGTCAAAATCCCCAGCTCAGTCGAAATCCCCAACTCAGTCAAAATCCCCAGCTCAGTCGAAATCCCCAACTCAGTCAAAATCCCCAGCTCAGTCAAAATCCCCAGCTCAGTCAAAATCCCCAGATCAGTCAAAATCCCCAGCTCAGTCAAAATCCCCAGCTCAGTCAAAATCCCCAGCTCAGTCAAAATCCTCAGCTCAGTCAAAATCCCCAGCTCAGTCAAAATCCCTAGCTCAGTCAAAATCCCCAGCTCAGTCAAAATCCCCAGCTCAGTCAAAATCCCCAGCTCAGTCAAAATCCCCAGCTCAGTCAAAATCCCTAGCTCAGTCAAAATCCTCAGCTCAGTCAAAATCCCCAGCTCAGTCAAAACCCCCAGCTCAGTCAAAACCCCCAGCTCAGTCAAAATCCCCAGCTCGGCCGGAAACTCCAGCAAGTCATGATGAAGCACGACCTCCAATCATGCCATTCATACTAGACACTCAGGCTATGGCGGAACAAGAACCCTGCGCTACCCGCTACGATGAGCAGGTTAGTGCCAAACGTGAGCGTGAGGCAAGCAATGACGACGATCTCTACACCGTCCCTGAGCGGCCCGCCAATCGTCGAAGAATCGAACGTGCAGGGCCGGAGAGCCCTGGGTGTGAAGCTGTTGCTCCTCCTCGGAGAGCGCCCACTGAATGGAATGACGCTATCGCCAACTTACAGAACCCTGAGAGAAATGCGTATTCCCACGAACTCACCAAAACTTGGCCGTCAATACGGTTCCCAGATGATTGTCCTCCGATGTTGACCCCTTTCACTCGTCGCTTCTTGTCTCGATATATTGGTGGCTGTGAACGGAACGTCCGGTGTCAGGTCTCGGCGCAAAAACAGGCTCAGAACAATCACCGGATCAGAGAATACCATTGCATCGACCCTGCTTGGGACCCGTACATGCCCCTTTACCCTGGCGCGCATGGCATGCGCTACGTCGTCGCACATGGCGCGTACGACGATAGCAGCGAGGACGAAACGACCAACTTCGGCTGCTTCACTGTCTTCTGCAAACTCGGTGTCAACAAGTGGGGTTACTTTGGCGAATACACCACCACGCGCCGCGCCTTCGCTCCTGGCGAGTGGGAACAGGTGCCACCGGCGATCAAGCAGAAATGGGCCGAGGGATTCTCTGGAAAAACCAACAAGAAATGGGGTATCAACTTCATGGTGCGTCGCGGCTTCCTCGAGGAGGGTGAGACTATGGAGCCCGAGGACGTCCTAAGGTTGATCGACGATGGCTTTTTCTCCCTCGAGGCCCTCATTTACGAGTGCAAGGGATTCAACTGGGAGCTGTACAAGTGGCTCAACGAGAAATGGGAGGCCAACAATCTTGACTTCACACAGGAGGAGGATGACAAAGAAATACCCTATGCGTTTTGATCAGTGAATCAACTAGGGTGTGTTGTGCCCGGGTTGGTCTGGGTGCGGTGATTTGCTGTAGTTAGGATATTTGCACTGGATTTTTGAATTTGTAGTTCCTTCTTCCATTCATGTCTTGTATTCCCTTTTTATTTTTCTTCATCCGGGTGCGTGGTGTTTTAGGTTTTGAAGGTGGCTTCCTTTGGAGTGAAGCTGCAGAGAACTTCGGCGGTTGAAGGTGGCGATAGTTCGCTGCCACGGAGGAGGGCTCTCGATTGGTAGGGTGAAGAGGCCACAGAGTTCCGCTACCTTTTGTTTGTCACTCGGTGGAGAGGAGCGGAAGATGAATTCGACCTAATCCGCGGTATCTGGTATCTATCCTAATCCTAAGTACATACATCTTATCCAGCTGATTTCCATACCCTTACACAACCCCATCCCGTACCATAATCCTTCCATTCCGTATCCTGCCTTCCGTTGCCCCCCTTCCCCAACTTGTACAGATCATCACCCCCTAAAACATGTAGAGTGAGAAATGTGAAGAACCTTCTCCCTTCATTAAATCATCAAACGCAGAGAATCCATAATAATCATACCCACCGAGGGAAAAAGCGATAGACCAGACACACGATTCACTCCTGATCTCTGTCGCTCTTGATGGAGACGCCCGAAGCGTGGCCGATATCGGTAACTAGTGTGCGAGACGGCGAGAGCACCGGGCTTGTGTCCGCGGTCGACCATTGTGTGCAGAAGTTGGATGTGGATGAGTATGGGCTAATTATCTACGATGGCTAATGAGATGATGATATGCGGGGTATGGGGATGGTGTGGATATGAAGTTGTTCGCATCAGCGGGGTCACTGACATACTCTATCTAATGGTTGTAACCCAGCCAGCCCTGAAATGCGGAGTCTGCAAGGCGCACGTCGCTAGTGCTGCCAATGACAGCCGTGGTGCAGCGGCACGTAGTACTATGAGGCCCAATTGGGGAACGAGGTGCCTCTAACAACGCCTTGCGCACTAATCCCGCTTCAATCTCTTTACACAGTCAATTGAACCCCTTCCCCAACCAGTGAACATTCCCCAACTAGCTGGCTTCCTCCATTCCCCCCCACTTCACATTCTTAACTCCCTTCTCTTACTCAATCCAACCAACAACCCCCCTCCTCTCCCCCAATCCCACCTCCCTTCCGCCAACTCGAGCTGTTTCATATACTACCTCGTATGTAGACAATTAGAACCCAACTATTTTTTCTAACTAACTCTCATAGAAATCTTCACCCGAACAGAACACCATCGCCCAAAATGAATCACTCAGATGTGAGCGATATGTACGTCTTCACCCCAGAAAACGACAGCAACGGCAACCACTCCAACCCCAAGGCCAAACTCGGAGCGACGCTAGCAACCCCCAAAAGCACCCCGTCATCGAGTTCTCGGGGTCCCCGGATCATGGGTAATCGGGGCACCGACTCGAATATCACGAAGTCGGAGCATCTCCAATCCGCAACCCATGATGAGCTTCGCTCGGCAGCTATTCGCATCAGCCGCTTTCAGCAAGATATCGACCAATGTACCAGAGAACTGGGCAGGGCGCGTGTGGAGGTTGAACGGCTAGAGAGTAGGCTTGCAGACGCGATCGCGCGCCAGATGGCCGTCTTCACCGGGCTCCAGGTCGGATGTAAGCACGAATCCCCCGACGCAGAAGCGGACCGTGAAGCGGACTGCGAAACTGCCAGCATCTGCCGCCCACCTCGTCGGCGCCCTGCCCCGAATTATGACGCTAGCTACCACCCGGTGGACGATGTCCTCGGAGACGATGGCTCTCAAATCACTAGTGTCTCGGACAGCAGCAGCAGTGATGAAACCGAACTTCCTGCAAAATCAAAGAAGGGTCGTCGCCAGAGCGTCAGGAAAGCAGTGGCGAAAAAGTATATAAACCAGAAATTGCCAAAGCATCCCGAGCGACGCCAACTGTCTCATACGAGAGTCCCAGCTCGGTCAAAAGCCCCGGCCCAGTCAAAAACCCCAGCTCGGCCGGAAACTCCAGCAGGTCGTGATAAAGCACGGCCTCCAATCATGCCCTTCATGCTAGACACTCAGCATAAGGCGAAACAAGAATCCTGCGTTATCCGCTATGACAAGCAGGTTAGTGTCAAACGTGAGCGTGAGAGAAGCAGTGACGACGATCTCTACACCATTCCTGAGCGGCCAGCCAACCGTCGAAGAACCGAGCGTGCAGGGCCGGCGAGCCCTAGGCGCGAGGTTGTTGCTCCTCGGAAAGCGCCCACTGAACGGAATGAGGCTATCGCCAACTCCGAGAATCCCGAGAGAAAGGCGTATTCCCACGAACTCACCAAAACTTGGAAGCCGATACGGTTCCCAGATGACTATCCTCCGATGTTGTCGACCGCTTTCACTCGTCGCTTCTTGTCTCGATATATTGGCGGCTGTGGACAGAACGTCCGGTGTCGGGTCTCGGCGCAAAAACAGGCTCAGAACAATCATCGGATCAGAGAATACCATTGCATCGACCCCGCTTGGGACCCGCACATGCCCCCCCACCCTGGCGCGCATGGCGTGCGCTACGTCATCGCACATAGCGCGTACGACGATAGCAGCGAGGACGAAACGACCAACTTCGGCTGCTTCACTGTCTTCTGCAAACTCGGTGTCAACAAGTGGGGTTACTTTGGCGAATACACCACCACGCGCCGCGCCTTCGCTCCTGGCGAGTGGGAACAGGTGCCACCGGCGATCAAGCAGAAATGGGCCGAGGGGTTCTCTGGAAAAACCAACAAGAGGTGGGGTATCAACTTCATGGTGCGTCGCGGCTTCCTCAAGAGGGGCGAGACTATGGAGCCCGAGGACGTCCTGAGGTTGATTGACGGTGGCTTTTTCTCCCTCGAAGCCCTCATTTACGAGTGCAAAGGATTCAACTGGGAGCTGTACAAGTGGCTCAACGAGAAATGGGAGGCCAACGGTCTTGACATTAAACAGGAGAAGGATTACAAAGATATGAGCCCTCTTTGAGGAGCCATAGCAATACCCAATGCGTTTCGATCAGTGAATCAACTAGAGTGTGTTGTGTCCGGGTTGGTCTGGGTGCGGTGATTTACCTTAGTTAGGAAATTTGCACTGGATTTTTGAATTTGTGGTTCCTTCTTGTCCATTCATGTCTTGTATTCCCTTTTTATTTGTCTCCACCTGGTACGTGGTGTTTTAGGTTTTGAAGGTGGCTTCCTTTGGAGTGAAGCTGCAGAGAACTTCGGCGGTTGAAGGTGGCGATAGTTCGCTGCCACGGAGGAAGGCTCTCGATTGGTAGAGTGAAGAGAGGCCACAGAGTTCCGCCGCCTCCCTGTTTATCACTCGGTGGACAGGAGCGGAAGATGGATTCGACCTAATCCGCGGTATCTGGTATCTATCCTAATCCTAAGTACATACATCTTATCCAGCTGATTTCCATACCCTTACACAACCCCATCCCGTACCATAATCCTTCCATTCCGTATCCTGCCTT
>Ga0307508_10000192_pt1 | contig 73704 bp, 82 predicted proteins | sample 9_EM_MG_FD_203089 | JGI IMG/M metagenome (GOLD analysis project Ga0307508, IMG submission 203089) | Populus trichocarpa ectomycorrhiza microbial communities from riparian zone in the Pacific Northwest, United States - 9_EM | ecosystem: Host-associated > Plants > Roots > Unclassified | place... | reverse complement strand
ATCCCGAGTGCTTCCGTTACTCGTTTCCAGAAGTCTGAGGTAAACAAGGATCCTCTGTCTGATACAATACTGCTTGGCAGTCCGTGAGGTCTTATAACTTGCCGGAGGAAGTGGTCTGCTAGGTCTTCGGGGTTCATGGTGTCTTGGCAAGCGACGAAATGTCCCATCTTTGTGAGGCGATCGATTATTACCCATAACACGTTTTTTCCGTTGCTTGTCGGTAGCGTGGTGATGAAGTCCATTGATATTGTGTCCCATGGTCGGTGTGGGAGTTCCAGTGGCTTTAGCAGTCCGAATGGGGCGTGTCCGATTGGTTTGATGCGATGGCAGGTGTCGCAATGGTCGACGTATCTGTGGACGTACTTTCGTTGACCCGGCCAGTAGAAATTTCGGCTAACGAGTTCCAGGGTTCTTGCCCGGCCTGGGTGTCCCGCGGCTTGCGCGTTGTGGTGATCTCGTAATATGCGAAGTCGCAGGGTATTGTTGTCAGGGATCAATATGAGACCGTCGTACATTAGCAACCCGCTGTTTTCTTCGCATACTCCTAGTGCGATCTTCCCGTCGCGGGTGTTCCCGCTCGCCTTTTTCCTCCGGATTTCTTGGATCTCTTTATCTCCGGCGCTTAGTGTCCGGATTTCGTTCAGAAGGTCTTTGTCTATCTGAAGGCTGATGGTTTCCGTTGTATTGGCCTGGAGTACTCCGGGGGCGTAGAGCGTGGTGCCGGGCATTTCGTTATCGTCCTGGGGCACCTCGAAGGCTTCGCCGGGTAGCAGTATTCGGCCTTGGTTCTGCCGATGCTTCATATCCCCTTCCCAGGGAGAGTCTCCTGACTCTCTAGAGAGAATATCAGGTTTACCGGCCAGTTTCCCGGGTCGATATTTGATCGTAAAATCGTAGTTGGCTAATCGCTCACCCCACTGGGCTTGCCGCAGGTTGAGGTCTTTCTTTGTCTTCCAGTATTCGAGGTTTTTGTGATCGGTAAGAATCGTGATTTTCGGCCCCGTTGTCTTGCAATATGTGTCCCATTTTCGTAGTGCGTCTATGATCGCCAGTAGTTCCTTGTCGTGTATATCATAGTTGCACTCCGGATTCTTGAGTTTTCGGGAGTAGTAGGCTACTGGGTGCAGAGTTCCGTTGTCGTCGGGTTGCGAGCAAATGGCTCCGATGGCATAGTCTGAGGCGTCCGTCTCGATTGTGACGGGTCGCTCCGGGTCAAAGTGTTGTAGTATCGGTTCTGTCACCATTGCTGTTTTGAGCGTTTCGAAGGCCGTCTGTTGTTTGTCGCCCCATTCCCAGTCTACTTCTTTCCTTGTCAGACGGGTGAGGGGTGTTGTGATCCGGCTGTAATCCTGTATAAACCTTCGGTAGAAGTTGGCAAATTCTAAGAAGCTCTGGATTCCCTTAATATTCGTCGGTTCTTTCCATTCCTTGATGGTCCGGATTTTCTCTTCGACCATGCACAACCCTTGTGGAAATATCACGTATCCTAAATATTCGATCTCCTTGATGTGGAATTCGCACTTGGAGGCCTTCAGTGTCAGTCCCGTTTCCTTGACTCACTTCAGTATCATTCGGACGTGTTTCCGGTGGTCTTCCAGGTTCTGCGAAAATATGAGGATATCGTCCAAATATGACACACAGAAGATATCGAGGTATTCGCTCAGGATTTCGTTCATCCATCGTTGGAAGGAGGCTGGTGCGTTGGTCAGCCCGAACGGCATGACACAGTACTTGTAAAGGCTGTATTGGGTGCGGAACGTTGTTTTCCACTCGTCCCCAGCCCTAATCCTGAGGTTGTAATAGGCGTCCCGGATGTCAAGCTTGGTGTAGATGGTGGCGCTGGATAGTTGGTCGAGGGACTCTCCGATCAGCGGTAATGGTGTTCGATCCTTGATTGTGATTTCGTTCAGTTGTCGGTAGTCTACACATAGGCGTAGTCCTCCATCCTTTTTCTTTACGAAGTGTATCAGTGCTCCGGCCGGGGAGATGGATGAGCGGATCCATCCCCGCTTCTCATTGACATCAAGGTATTCTTTGAGAGCCTTCATTTTTTCCTCGTTCAGGGGTTGCAGGGGCTCATACAGGGGCGTCTTCCCTTCCTCTAGTGGGATATGGTGGTCTTGAGTGCGGTGGGGCGGAGGTGCCGTAGCCTCTTTTTCGGTGAACACTTCGATGAATTCGTGATATTCCGGTGGAACTGGATTTTTGCTCGTTTTGGAGGTTTCCTTGATTTTGTTGATTACGGTCTGACATACTTCCCATGGGTCCGTTTCGCCGATCTCCCAATTTTCTTCTTCTTCCGGTGTTTTCGTGTAATATTGTTCGGTGGCTTTTTCTTCCCGAACCGTGTTGGCTCTCGGGGAGCTAGGCAAGCACTTCTCGGCGCAGTGGTCCGAGTGGAATTTCACAGTATGATTCTTCCATCCTATCACCGGGTCATGGAGCTTGAGCCATGGGAGTCCTAGGATGATTGGTGGGTTTCCGATCGTGATGCAGTGTAGCCGGATGTCTTCTTCGTGATGATTGATTGTGAGGTGGACCTGTGCGTCGTGGGTTACTGGCCCACTGGTAACCTCGCTCCCGTCTACGGTCAGCACCCGTCTTGGTGTTGCTTTTTGCTGCATGGGAATTCCGCTTGCTTCTGCATAGGCTATGTTGATGAAGTTCTCGGAGGCTCCACTGTCGACTAGGGTGGTGGTGTTGTGTTCTTTCCCGTCGGCTCCTATGATTCGGACTTTGATCATGATTTTTTCTTCTCGGTCGTATCTGGTCGTTCGTATCCTGTAGGGTGGGTCTGGTTCTGCAACTGGTTTCTCCCTCGGGTGGCTGTTGCTTAGGCCTGTTCCCAAGGGCTGTCGTTTCCTGCCGGTTCGGGTTCTTCCCTTGTTTCAGTACCGATGGTGTTTTCTTCGTACGTGGCTTCCGCTGCCCGGTATGGCCTTCTCCATGTGGTCCGTCGTTTTTTCGGCTGGGGGCATTCCCTCGCGAAGTGCCCCTTTTTCGCGCAATTGTAGCACTCGTCCGTTGGTGGTCGTCGTGGGAACCGGTTTGCTCTTGGTGCAAACTTAAATCGTCGGGTGGCGTCTAAATCCATTGGGTTCCCCCGGGGTGCTGACGGGGGTTCTTTCGTGTGGACATGGAAGCGTGCTTCTGGACTCGCTGCCGGTCATTGACTAATGACTCCGAGGTTGCATAGGCGGCTATCTGTTTTGATGGCCGCAGTGGCATAGTCTATCAGGAAGGTGGCTGGTACTTCGCTCATGACCAAGTGTCATTTTACTTCTGGGTGTAATCCATCTCGAAACCGTGCGATGCATACGTTGTCCGCGTACGGGAGGTCTGCTTTGATTCGCTGGAATTCTGCCCAATAGGTTGCTGCCGTCCGACTTCCTTGCTGGATTTTCTCGAACTTTTCGAAGGCTATTTCTTCGGCATCCACCTGGCCGAAGGCGTGCTTCATGCTAGTCTTCAGTTCTTCCCATGTTTGGTTGATTCCTCCTTCCTGATACAGGAAGGTTTCCACCCAGTTCCACGCTACTCCTCGGAGAAGGGAGGATGCGTATCCCGTTTTTTTTTCATTGTCGTCGAATTGGTTTCCCTCGGTTTTAAACTTCAGCTCGCACTGGGCTAGGAACGTTTTGAACTTCGCTTTTTCTCCTTCGAATGGTTCGGGGTCCCGGAGCTTTGGGTAGCTGGTCTGCAGCGGTCTGTCGCGTGCTGCCAGGAGTGTTTGCAACATTTCTGTTGTCAGTAGGTGGGGTCCTTCCGTCATTCTTCTGAGTTGTTCGGGTGACTCAGGTGTCTGTGCTCGGGATCGTGGTTCTGGGGTTACTGGGCTTGGTACCCGCTGGTCATCAGGGACGTCCCTAAATTCGCTAAGGTTGAGGGGGTCCCCGGTGTTTTCGTCCTGGGAATCCACTGTATATTGCTACGTTGGGTGTCGATGGGGGAGACGCAATCTAGTGTCAAGATCCTGCCTTGACTACTCCGTGGGGCTCGACAGGCAACGTAGACTTCCTTGGGAGCGGGCGCTCCTGCTCGCACTTCCGGCGTATTCACACTTCCCTGTGTCTTCACACTTTTGGCGTACTCAGGCGCCACTGGTAGTCACACTTCCGGCGTACTCACGCGCCGCCCGTACTCACATTTCCGGCGTACTCACGCGACGCTCGTCGTTCTCGCGGTATCCGTCACGCCCGGCGTGGTCTCGTCGTGGTCCTCTAACATGCCTTGCGTGGGCTGGTTGTTCTCGCAGTATCCGTCACGCCTGGCATGGTCTCGTCACGGTCCTCTCACATGCCTTGTGTGGGCTCGTTGTTCTCGCGGTATCCGTCATGCCCGGCGTGGTCTTGTCGCGGTCCTCTGACACGCCTTGTGTGGGCTCGTTGTTCTCGCGGTATACGTCACGCCTGGCGTAGTCTCGTCGCGGTCCTCTCACACGCCTTGCGTGAGCTCGTTATTCGTCTGGGGGTTGGTGTTCGTAGCGCCGGTTTCACGGGTAGAGAGAGGTAGGTCTGTGGAGAGAGATATTAGATTGCGTGGAGAAGAATCTCCAGACTAGCTACCGCGCCCTTCCTTTATACTTTTCCTTCCCTCTGTGGAATCACAGCTTGCCCGCAAGACTGACACAGTTCCACCATCATGACTCAATCGTCGCGCCCAAGGAAACACATGATCGCACTCGGCCGCCGCGCGGCCACCACTCTACTCGCGGCAACAGGAGAAAGGACACGCAAGCAAGAACAGTACAGGAAGAGAAGAAGGTCGCGCAAGCATAATCAAAGGGAAACAACATATGTAAGAAGACAGGAGAAGGACGCGCAAGCACTATAAACAGGAAACGGCAAAGATGAGAAGGACGCGTAGGCAACATAGAGGAAACAAAGGAGAGAGGTCTAGACCGGCCAGCGGTCGGGGAATATCGCTACCGGCGCAATATGGCGGAGATCTGTCGAGGCGCCTAAGCACGGAGGATGACCGTGGCTGCGGCAGCGGTGATGAGGGCCAGCCACAGGGCGACAAGGGTGACGGCGGCCACGGCCGCGGCGCTTACGAGCCTGCCGCGCGAGATTCGTGACAGGTAGCTTGTCTGGAGATTCTTCTCCACGCAATATATTATCTATCCACCTGGACCTACCTTTACCCATTTCTGAGCAGCGTGACGAAACCAGCGCCGGGATCAGGGATCACTTGCGCCGATGACCACCGGGTCATCCGGCAGTGCGACGAAGTGATCCGGGATCGCCTACGATGAACGACATCGAGATACGATTATCTATCTACCATGACCTACCTTCACACATCTCTGAGCGGCGTGACGAGAGCAGCACCAGGATCTCGGATCACTTGCGCCGATGATCACTGGGTCATCCGGCAGCATGACGAGTGATCCGGGACCACCTATGACGGACCCGCAACACTGCCGCGCATACTGGGCTGCGCCAGACAGAACGGAACACCGCCGCGTATGCCGCTCTGGGCGGAACGGGAGACTGCCGCACATGCAGCCCCGGGCGGAATGGAAGAACGCCGCGCATGCCACGCCGAGGAGAACGGAAGAACGCCGCACGTGCCGCGCCGGGCAGAATGGAGGACCGCCGCGTACACCGGGCCGTGCCGGACAGAACGGAAGACCGCCACGTATGCCGCACCGAGCGGAACGCGAGACCACTGCACATACTGCCCCGGGCGGAACGGAAGAAGGCCACACATACCGCGCCGAACAGAACGGAAGAAGGCCGCACATGCCGCGCTGGGCAGAACGGAGGACCGCTGTGCACACAGGGCCGCGCCAGACAGAACAGAACACCTATACCACGCCGGGCAGAACGGAACATCGCCGCGCACACCGGGCCGCGCCAAACAGAACGGAACACCGCCGCGCATACCGGGCCGCGTCAGACAGAACGGAACACCGCTACGTATGCCGCACCGGGCGCAATGGGAGACCGCCGTGCATGCCGCCCTGGACGGAACATAATAACGCCGCACATGCTGCGCCGAGCAGAACGGAAGAACGCTGTGCATGCCACGCCGGGCAGAACGGAAGACCGCCGCACACACCGGGCCGCGCCAGACAGAACGGAACACCTATGCCGTGCCTGGCAGAACGGAACACCCCAGCGCATACCGGGCCGTGCCAGACAGAACGGAACACTGCCGCGCATTCCGTACCGGGTGGAATGGGAGACCGCCGCGCATGCCGCGCCACGCAGAACGGAAGAACGCCGAACGTGCCGTGCCACGCAGAACGGAGGACCGCCGCGCACACCGGGCTGCGCCAGAGAGAATGGAAAACCTATACCGCGGGGGGCAGAACGGAACACCGCCACACACACCGGGCCATGCCAGACAGAACGGAACACCGCTGCGTATGCCCCACCAGGCGCAATTGGAGACCGCCGCGCATGCCGCCCTGGACGGAACATAAGAACGCCGCGTATGCTGCGCCGAGCAGAACGGATGAACGCTGTGCATGCCACGCCGGGCAGAACGGAGGACCGCCGTACACACCGGGCCGCGCCAGACAGAACGGAACACCTATGCCACGCCTGGCAGAACTGAACACCCCAGCGCATACCCGGTCGTGCCAGACAGAACGGAACACCGCCGCGCATTCCGCACTGGGTGGAACAGGAGACCGCCGCGCATGGCGTGCCGAGCAGAACGGAAGAACGCCGCGCGTGCCGTGCCACGCAGAACGGAGGACCGCCGCGCACACCGGGCTGCGGCAGAGAGAATGGAAAATCTATACTGCGGGGGGCAGAACGGAACACCGCCACACACACCGGGCCATGCCAGATAGAACAGAACACTGCCGCGCATACCGGGCCGCGCCAGACAGAATGGAAGACCTCCACATATGCCGCACCGGGCGGAACTGAAGACCACCATGCATGCTGCCCCGGGCGGAATGGAAGAACGCCGCGTATGCCGCGCCAAGCAGAACGGAAGACCAGCACGCATGCCGCGCCGTGCAGAATGGAAGAGCGCCGCACATACCGAAGGCCGTACCGGACAGGACGGAAGACCGCCACGTATGAGGGAAGTCTGCTGTGCATACTGCAGGCCACGCCTGGCAGGAAGAAAGACGACAACGACGATGCCACGCTGGGCAGGAAGGAAGACGACAACGATGATGCCACGCCGGGCATGAAGAAAGACGACAACCACGATGCCACGCCGGGCATGAAGGAGGACGAGCACGACGAATGAGTGGGAATCACTTGCGCCAAACGACACCGAGATATAAGTAGCGATCCGAGATCGCTCAAGAACAACGAGAGAATGATATCGTGCTACAGTAAAGACCACCGGGTGGCAGTAGACGAAGACTGCGTAAGACCGAGCACGGCCGCATGGAAGGCTGGGAGCACAACGCCTCGCCAGTGAGAAAGGCACGCCGAGGAGCTACTTTGCCAGTCGAGCCCAAGACAGAGAACGGAAGTCGGGGTCAGGTTTTTGACAGCCGCGGTCATCCTCCACGCTTAGGCGCCTCGACCGATCTCCACCATATCGCTCCGGTAGCGATATCCCCGTCCGCTGGCCGGTCTAGACCTCTCTCCTTAGTTTCTTCTATGTTGCCTACGTGTCCTTCTCCCATGTTCCTTACGAGTATTGTTTTCCCTTGAGTAAGTTGTACGTCAGTCTTCCTTTCCTTTACTGTTGCTGCTTGCATGTCCTTTCTCCTGTTGCCGCGAGTAGAGTGTTGGCCGCACAGTGGCCGAGTCCGATCTTGTGTTTTCTTTGGGCACGGTGATCGAGTCATGATGTTAGACGGAGGAACTGTGTCAGTCTTGCGGGCAAGCTGTGATTCCACAGAGGGAAGGAAAAGTATAAAGGAAGGGCACGGTAGCTAGTCTGGAGATTCTTCTCCATGCAATCTATTATCCTCACAGCACCCCCCAAAACTTCACTGTTTTCGCGACACCAAAAATCTTCTTTTCCAATTAAGTTTTTAACAACCCCGGAAACCCACCTCAGGAGTCGGCCAATAGTTTATTAACTAGAGGCCGCACCCCTCTGGAACCCTCCTGGGAATTTTCCCTTCTGTCGCTGCCTGTTTTCCATGATTTTGGCTCGCATCGCCAAACTATCACCACCTCACTTACAGGCTTCATGTCCTCCAGCAACCCTGGTCAAGGATCCCTTGACTCTTTCTTCCGCCCCAACACTCCAGCCACCGCAGAGATTTCTGCACCGAACCCCACCCAGCAAACCCTCCAGCCCCCCCCCCCAAATCGCGACCTCACGGTCCCCCTCCCCTGCCAAGGGAGTACGCGAGGACGACGAAGCGGCATCCGAATACGGATCCGACTCCAGTGACGAGAACGAAGAAGAAGGAGAAGAGGAGACAAACGACAACGCCATGGACTTCCAGCCCACCCAACATATCACCGAGACCCAGGCAATTGGCGGAGATGCCAACGAATTCGCCAACACAGCCCCCCAGATGGAGGCCCCAATGAGCCCCGAACACGCCGCACTGCGCGTCGATTTCGAAATAATCACCAACAACGTTATGGAACAACTCTACAGGACCATCTCCATGGAGATCAAGCAACTCTTCGCTAAAAATGACGTTACAATCCACAATGCCACCAACGAACTCTCCAAACAAATCTCCTCGCTTGGAACCCGGGTCACCCAGATACAACAACAACTCCTCTCAACCAAACGTAGGCTGGCCCTCCGCGAAACCGACTAGGGCCCGCGCCCCCGCCAACGCCAACCCGAAGCAAGAGAGAAGGAGGAAGGAGAAGAGAGCAAACAACAACAACACTGATAACAATGAACCGAACACGACTACGAACACCCACCCCACCACCCGTACTTACGCTGATGCCGCCAAGACCCCGAGCGCCCAGCCACAATTGCCAACCGAACAAACCACTCACGCCACCAACGTTGAAGGATGGGAGAATCTGCGAAAGAGGAGCCAAGGGAAGAAGCCGGCCCCACCTAAGCTCGTCCCGACCATGTACCCCCAGGCTGAACATGAGGTCACGTGCCACTTCCCAGCTGAAACCCGCACCAAAGCCGCCGCCCATACCAAACGAAGCTACAGTGCCCGTCAAGCCATCTCCGATGCCGCACTTCACCAAGTGAACAAAGCCCTGGTCGACAACCAGGACGTAATCGCACCCCCCTTCCTCCGCGCCCGAGTTACCATGCGCGGATCCATCAGTGTCCTCACCACCGGCAACACCCAAAACAACATCATCTATGAAGACTACGCCACAATCATCGCAGATGCCCTCTCCTACTACGGAAAATGCAAGAAGGTGGAAATAGGGAAACGTTTCAGCCAGTTCCTCCTGCATGGCGTCCCTACCCACCTCTCCCTACCCAATATCTCTAACAGCATCGCCACAAACTACCCACAACTAACCCAAGGACAGACCCCGCGCTGGCTCACCCCGGCAGACCGATGCGAACAAAAATCAACCTCCACGATTGTCATGACCCTCACCAGCAGTGTCAAGATGGCCGACATCGGACGACACTACCTCACAATCTGCAACCGCGAATGCCAACTCAATGACTACATCTCGTACAGGAGAAGCACCCAGTGTCGCAACTAACAGGGCTATGGACACCCAGCAGCCCTGTGCAGGAACCCCTCCGACTGCGCCATCTGCGCGGAAGCCCACGAGACCAAAGACCACCCCTGCACCATCCCGACCTGCAAGAAAGGCCCAGCCTGCACCCACCCACCAATCTGCTGCACCAACTGCCAGACCCCCTACATGGCCAGCGACCCCAACTGCCCGGAGCGAATCAAAATCCAATCCTTCAACAACAACGCGAACACGAATGCTACAACCAACCCGGGAGACACTCCCATGGCGGAAGTAGCCGAATAAAATGCCCTCACATGCTGTCGGGTCCGGGCAGCTGTTGAACTGCGCGAGAGGCCATGTGACTACGATTTCAACACTCCGAGATTTTGCGAGAAAAACAGAAAACCTTATCTGCCTTATTCAAGAACCATGGTGCGATAGACATGGAAACCCACCACTCCTACCGAACTTCAACCTGTTCCTCCCAAGACCTATGAAGCCCAGATGCACGACATACGTACGTTAACTTCCTGGGCTCAGCGCCACCACCACCTTCACAGCCCAGGACTCCTTCCTAGGCGCCACCATCACACTGCAACAAGAACAACTTTCACCTCTAAAACAAACCATCAATCCCCACCCACCATCTAAGGAATGGAAGCAACCCCTCCACCATCGACCTATGTCTCACCCATGGAGACACAACTAGGTCTGCCCTCTCACTAGCAATCGACGATGATACCACCTCAGAACACAGCTCCCTGACTCTCACCCTGTCATTGCCATACACCACCCCACCACCTAAACCCTACCGATGCTGGGCAAAAGCCGACTGGAACAGCTTCGGCAGCCACATACAAGCCACGCGAATGGACCTCTCAGACCTCCAAGGCCCGGAAGCCACCCTTCGCGCAATCAGCAACATCACCCTCCTCATCCACCAGGCCACAGAAGCCACCATCCCGTACAAAAGCCAAAGGAAGGTGGAGGCACCCTGGTGGAACCACAGCCTCACACTGGCAAAAGAAGCCACCAAACAGGCAGATAGAAGAGCCCGTCTTACCCCCACCGACACCAATAGACAAGACAGCCAATACAAACATCGCAAATGGATGACAATGGTATGCAACGCAAAAATAACATACCACGTCCACCAACTGCAAAACGCAACAACCAGAACCATCTGGAAAACAATCCAACACCACAGCACCCACAACAAACCCATCCCCCCACTCGAGGGACAATCTGACTTCAGAGACAAGTGCAAAGCCCTACGGAATGCACTCTTCCCCCCAGTCAACACGGCCCCACGGACACCCCTCCCGCCTGACCTTCTCACCCACACGAGAGACATACGCCACCACACAAGACCAGTCACAATACACGAAACACACCTGGCCATCGCACACCTGAAATACGGCACATCGGTAGGATCAGACGACATCTCGTACACCACCCTCTGGCACTTCAATGAAGCAGCCCCACTCCTCCTCCCCAACCTCTTCACAGCTTGCCTCACCTGGAGTGTCCACCCCCCAGAATGGAAGACGGCCAACTGCATGGTCATCCCCAAGCCCGGCAAGAAATCCTACTCACAACCCAAATCATACCGGCCAATCTCACTTCTATCATGCTTCAGCAAACTGCTAGAAACCATCATCGCGAAACGACTAGCCCACGCCGCACAAATCTGCGGGGCCACACACCCCTCACAGATGGGTGCTCAGGCAGAGAACTCCGCAGTCAACGCCCTCCTCCGAACAATCGACCCAATTGCCAAGGCAATCAGCCAGAAGAAAGCATCAAATAAATTCCCACTACGACCCACGGTACTCACCCATGACATCGAAGGCGCAATCAACCAGGTCCACCCAGCAACATTCTGAGAGGTCATGACGCAACGACGGATGCCACTCTACCTCACGAACTGGGTCACAGCATTCAACACGGACTGGAAACTCGCATTTGGTTTTGATCAACAGACCGAGCAACCCCAACCGTACGAGTGCGGCCTACCACAAGGATCCCCCATCTTACCAATTCTCTTCCTCATCTACAGCAACGCAATGCTGGAAAAACAACATCACCCCCCCGACGCAACCGACACCTCCTACGTAGATGACGTCTGCATGGTCCAAATGTCACCCACTGGGTCCAGAGCCAACACCCTACTCAAAGAAAGGACAGACCAACACCTACAGAGGGGATCCCGCCTGGGACTCACCTTTGCCCCCCCAAAAAAGGAACTCCTGTACTGCCTCCCCCTCACCAGTGAGGATAAAAACAAAAGCATAGCCTTACACCCCCCTCTTCGAATCTGAAACAACATCATCACGGCAACACGCCAGATTAAATACCTGGGAGTGTTCATCGAAGAATCACTCAGCTTCCTCCACCACGCCACAATGGCCGCGGCCAAAGGAAACAAAACACTTGGCAGCCTAGGCTTCCTACACCACCAGTCACGTGGTATCCCCGTACACATCTCTCACCATCTGGCAATGACGGTGGTATTGCCGACCATGTTCTGGGCGTCCCCAGCATGGTGGACAGGCACCCCAATGGTAACAGCTACCCTCAGCACCACTTATAACTCGATCGCCCGATGGATCACATGACTCCCACTCAACACCAGAATCTCCAACCTCCTCACACTCGCCCAATTACCACCCCTGGAAGCATACCTGGACTACCTATCACTACGATACGCCATACGCCTCCACTTACTCCCATCCCATCATGCACTGGGCCCCCCGCGGGCCACACCAAACATCTCCCCCAGCCTCCCGGGGCTCCACCGCCTATACAATCTAAGCAAACACTTGGTAATGGGCAAACTGGAAAACCAGAGAAGTATATCTTCGGCAGAGGGGGTCCCCATCACCCCATCTCCGAACCCGGACAATACAACCCGACCTCAAAAACTCCACGAACAATGGCTCGAATCACAAGAAAACCACACCATAATCATCTACACAGACGGCTCCAAACTCGACAATGGGTCAACTGGATGTGGATGGGCAATCTACTACTGCGGTGAACAACACTTATACCGACTGGACGAGGGCAGCTGTCACCTAGGCAGCCAGGCCGAGGTGTATGACGCCGAAGTACACGCGGTCCAAGAAGCAGTCTCCACTCTCCTCACCACCACAGCCCCACAGGGCACAGTCATCATCTGCATCGACAACCAATCGGCAATGGCCACACTAAACTTGAACAAACGCAACCACGAATATGCCCAACAGGCCCTCGACTCTATCGAAGACCTGCGCACCCTCAGCTGGCAAATCTCCATCACCTGGTGCCCATCTCACTGCAACATTAGAGGCAATGAGAGGGCCGACATACTCGCTAAGCAAGGGGCCAGCAGCTCGGTCCCGTGCCGCTTCGCACTTACAACAAAAACCTGGCTACTCATGCAGGCGCGAGCACAGCTCATGGAACGATGGAAGACCCAGCTTCCCCTCTCCACGCCATCCTTCACCTTCCCCAAACACCTCCAAGAGGTGGAATGGGCCGACACACGAGCTCTCTGGCGGGTCTTCTGCAACCGTACACCAACCGACCCACCCCCCAACATCACCACCGACCCCTGCCCATGCGGCATGGACCTTGTCACCTCACACCACCTCCTCCGGGAATGCCAACTGCTGAGTACACAGCGAACAATCCTCCAATGCGCCACCACAGGGGACATCCACACCCCACAATTCATCACGTCACCAGAAAATGCCCTCCCGCTCCGCAAGTTTCTCCGCACAACTGGCCTAAGCCACTCCACACACCTCCACTTCACGGAGGACTAGCCCACAACACAAGGTACCAAAGACTCAGGTTCAGACTCGCCTGAACCAGACTTCGGCGCCTTCCAAAATTACAAACAATCACACGAATGAAACGATGAAGCTCGAAGAAGGATGGACGGGGACAAATTTACTTTGTACTGTCGGAGTGTTTCCTTGCTCGAATGTTTCTGTAGCGTGGCTCTCATGGCGTTGGAATTCTGTTTCCTTGGTGCGAATACGTTCTCGGCGGAAGGGAAGATGGAAGCCCCACAGGGGTGGTACGGCGAGGAGGAGCGTATATTACCTGTAGTGTAAAGCGCAATAGATCGAAGTCGCATATTATCCACTCCACACCCCCAACCTTCCGCGAACGCAACAACAACTTCTCCCCACGGCTATCAGAGGCTACCTCTGATGGCCGAGGGTATCTACAAAACTTCCTCTGTCGCGCCATCGCGACAGATACAACTCTTTCTTTTCCTGTTGTGCTCGTGCGACAGAAAACGACAACTTCCCTCTGGTCGTGTCTTTTGCGTCGGCACGACCAGGCCCCTCCTCAAAAACTCTGGGGGCATGGCTTTGACCCTGAAAAGTCAGCCAAGCCCAGACCCACCCACACCTCAGCTACAGCAGGACCCCTGTCCTGGCTGCCACCCACCAACCACAACCCCTCCCGGCTGCCGCGCATACCCGCACATGTACCCACCAGCCCACCACCACCTGGCGGCCGTGAGTTTTGACTTCCGTAAACCACCACCACAATGCCCAGCAGTCGTTGGCTCCGGCTCGCGCATCCACCAGGCCCCCCCCGGCGCATGTATGCCCAGCGTATACCGCCAACGACCCGAACCAACCCCTCCCCAGACGGCTTCATACACCCGCGTATGCTCCCGACGGCCCACCACCACCCGGCAGCTGTTGACCACAGCCCACACTGCCCCAAACAGCACCGGCAATCGAGTGCCCCGGTACATCCGAGCGCCAAACACCACCACCCAGTGACTGACGGCCCTGGTCTTGTCACCACCAAACCACACGGTCACGGGCTTCGGCACATGCGACCAACCCACCACACCGTCGCGGGCTTCGGCATGCGCAACCACCCACCTTTTCCTTTTTCCTTCGGTTGTTGTCTTTCCTTGGTGACTCTTCTTTCCTTTTGAGATGACTAGAAGGTGAGCCTGGGCCTGTATACTTTGTGCTTCGCGCCATAGCCAGATGGGTACTGAGAGGGTGGTCCGATCCCAGAGGGACTGTTCGTAGGCTAGCAGGAGGAGGGGAATATTTATCCAGAAAGTTGGGAGCCCCATGGGGGTGGTACGGCGAGGAGGAGTGCATATTACCTGTAGTGTAAGGCGCAATAGATCGAAGTCGCATATTATCTCTCGCCACAGACCTACCTCTCTCTACACGGGAACCGTTGCTGCGACCACCAACCCCGATACGAACAATGAGCCCACACAAGGCATGTCAGAAGACCACAATGAGAGCATGCCAGGCATGACGGATACCGCGAGGACAATGAGCCCACACAAGGCATGTGAGAAAACCGCGACGAGACCACACCAGGCGCGACGGATACCATGAGGACAACGAGCCCACACAAGGCGTGTGAAAAGACCGCGACGAGAGCACACCGGGCATGACAGATACCGCGAGGACGACAAATCCACACAAGGCATCTGAGTATGAATGGCGTGTCAGTACGCCAGAAGTGTGAGCACAAGCGACGCGTCAGGATGCTGGAAGTGTGAGTACGAGAGGCGCATCAGTACGCCGGAAGTGTGAGTACAAGCGGTACGTCAGTACGTCCAAAGTGTAAGTACGAGCGGCATGTCAGTACGCCGGAAGTGTGAGTACGAGCGGCGCATCAGTACTCCTAAAGTGTGAGTACGAGCGGCACGTAAGTACGCCGGAAGTGCAAGACACCTGCTGTTGGAATTGCTTCTTGCCGCTCCGATGTGGCGCACCGACAGAGGCGACACCGCAGTACCCGCGGTGGCAGCGACGCTGTGGGGAGCAATGACATTGCAATGACAATAGCAAGGGGATCCTGGTAACGATGGCTTGGCGTTCTTCCATTGCAGCGTCTTTCGCATTCTTCCTTCTATACTCTTACATACTTCTTCCTGAAGTACTAGGCCAAAAGTTTCCGTACTCTTAGCCTCATTGACGTGTCACCTGCCACCACACCACATTTTTCAAACACCGCTGACCACGACCACAATGCCGAACAACTTCCAAGGACATATGTCCAACTTCGATAAGGGTCAGATAATTGCTTTTCGCAAGCAAAATTTATCTCTATCTCAAATAGACAAAGAGATAAACCGCCCTAAGTCCACGATACAGACTTTTCTCGATCGATACGAAAGTCGCAACTTCTACTAAAACACTCCTTCAGCCGACAGACCTCGACTGATCACCGCTCGCACACGAAGACGTGTTGTCAGAGAGTCAAAGAAGGCTAGACGACTACCTCTTCGCGAATTGACCAACGAGGTTGCTCCCAACACTTCCGTGCGTACCATCAAGCGGGCACTCGCCGAGGAGGACATCAGGAAGTGGACGGCGAAGAAGAGAGCGCTCCTGACTGAAGACCATGTTGCTCAGCATCTTGCCTGGGCTAAGGAGCATAAGAATTGGGATAAGGCAGACTGGGAAGGGGTTATCTTCAGTGATGAGTGCTCTGTCGAGAAGAGTAAGGATCCGCGGGGGATTTGGATCTTTTGCACACTGCCTGAGAAGTACCACAAAGACTGTATCCATGGGGTCACAAAGGGTCCTGGGGTAAAGTTGATGGTCTGGGGGTGTATTTGGGGGCGTAACAAGGGGCCTCTTATCCCTATCTTCGAGAAGTCAGTCAATCGATGGGTGTATATCGGAGTTCTCGAGGACGACCTCGTTGACGTCCACCAGGAGGTGCACGACACGCTCGGAGACCCTGTCTTTCAGCAGGATAACGCAAAAATACATACTGCGAAGGATACCATGGCTTGGTTCGAGGAGCACAACATTCAGGCCGTGACATGGCCCGCCAACTCGCCAGACATGAACCCGATCGAGCACATGTGGAAGAGGCTGAAGGAGAGGATGCATAAGAGGTTTCCAGAAATTCACAAGACACCCGGCGGTCCGGACAGCGTGAGAAGGGCCCTTGCAGAGGCTCTCACTGACACTTGGAGGGAAGAGATTGAGGGGGACTTTCTGGAGACGCTGTGGGAGTCGATACCTAGGAGGGTGGCTGCTTCGCTGGAAGCGAAGGGCTGGTACACAAAGTACTAATTTTTTTTGGCTGTAAAATTGTTAGAAGCTGCACTTGTATCTAAAGACTATGTATGCCAGTTTTTATTACTTTCTATTGTGTTGTTGCTGAGTTAGAGAGGTATATGTGTGTGGTGGGGTGGCGTCGTCGGGGCGGATGTATGGAAACTTTTGGCCCGGTACTTTAGTATAGAAAAACATAAGACACATCACGTTTGAGCGATTCCATCACACGTCAACGATCAAATCATCTCGTTCCATCTCTCTCTTTCTCTCTCTCTCTGCTCATGTGAAGACTCTCAGAGGAACGGTGATTGGGCAATCTTCAACACCCGCTACAAAGAACAAAGCCTACGTTGCCTGTCAAGCTGGACGGAGTAGTCAAGGCAGGATCTTGACACTCGCCAATTCACTTGCCAATTCACTTGCCAGATTCTCTCCCAGATTCTCTTGCGGGATTCTCTTGCAGGAGTCTCTTGCTGATTCTCCCACTGGATTCTCTTGCTGGATTCGCTTGCTGATTTGTTCAGTGGATTCTTGCTGGATTCTCTTGCTGGATTCTCTTGCTGGATTCTCTTGCTGGATTTGCTCTCTCAATTTGCTTGCTGGATTTCCTTGCTGGATTTGCTCGATGATTCTTGCACTGTTTCTCTTGCAGGAGTCGCTCACTGGATTTGCTTGCTGGATTTGCGCGCTGGATTTGCTCAGTGATTCTCTTGCTGATTCTCTTGCTGGATTCTTTCTCTGATTCTCTTGCTGATTCTCTTGCTGGATTCTCTTGCTAATTCTCTTGCTAGATTCTCTTGCTAATTCTCTTGCTAGATTCTCTCGTTGGATTCTCTCGCTGGATACTCTCGCTGATTGTCTCGCTGAATGCCCCCACTAAATTCGCTTGCTGGATTCGCTCGGTGGTTGTCTCGCTGATTCTCTTGCTGGATTCTCTTGCTGATTTTCTTGTTTGATTCTCTTGCTGGATTCTCTTGCTGATTTCCTCGCTGGATTCTCTCGCCGAATCTCTCACTGGCTTTCCTCAGTGTATTCCCTTGCTGATTCTCTTACTGGGTTCACTTGCTGATTCTGTTGCTAGATCCACTCTCGGCTAGCCAGCATCTCTCACCGGATTTACTCGCTGATTCTCTTGGTGGATTCACTTGCTGGATTCTCTCGCCGATTGTCTTGCTGGCATCAGGAGAAAAAAAAATTTACGTCCTTAGCATCTGGACACACTAGACGCTCTGGACGTTTCAGACACAACCTGTTTAACTAGGACGCAGATCACCACGGCACCGTGCATCCGGACGCAGTACGCCATGGCATCTGCTTACCGGACGGAGTGTGGCAGGGTATTTTCCTTCTGGACGCACGGTGTTAGGGCATTTTCCTTCTGGATGCAGCTGTGTCACGGCATCTTCCTTCTGGACACAGCTGTGTCAGGGCATCTTCCTTCTGGATGCAGCCGTGTCAGGGCAAATGGCATCCGGACGATACGTGTCATGGCACCGTGGTTACGCTGGCTGTCAAGGCAGGGAACCTTGCAGCAAATACTTGCGTCACATTCACAAACACGCAGCAAGTTCCAGGTATAGTGACTCAGTCCAGTTCTATTATCTATCTATATCTAATGTACATCTATATATGCTACTACCACACTTCGCGTCTCCAGCACAAGCACCCAGCGTCACATCCATCGCCGCGATTATCACCTGTAGAAATGCTGTTTTGACGCATGTAGCATTGCTCTGAGTGTCGGAAACAAAGGAAAGTTGGCAAATACGACACGATGCGATGCGCCCAACGCGATGAGCACAATGTGATGAGCACAACGACTATGAGCAGGATGGCAATAAGGATGCGGGCGGCATGGACGATAGCAAATAGGATGTGGTGAGCATGAGAGCGAGTAAGTGGCGGCGAGTATGAGAGCAAGTAAGACACGACGAGGACGATAGCGAGTAGGACACGGCGAGTATGATGGCGAGCTTTGTGGTATGGTTAGCACAGCTCTCAGAGTGACAGAGACACCGGGATGTTGTAGAATATACAGTGACGAGTCAATGTCAATGAGGGTGCCGGCGGCGAGGACGATAGCTAGTTGGAGGCGGCGAGCACAATGGCGAGCTTTGTGGCATGGTTAGCACAGCTCTCAGAGTGACAGAAACAGCGGTGGGAACTGATACAATACGATGTGACGAGTACAATGTCATTGAGGAGGATGTCAATGTGTTTGATGGCAGTGGGGATGGCGGTGAGTAATCTAGCAAGAAAGGTGCGACGACTAAGATGTTGATGAGGAAAATGTCGACAAATAAGACATCATGAGTTTGATGGTTGGGACTGGCATCGGGAAAAATTTTTTTCGCGCTGGGAGCGTGTACATGCTTCCAGCGCTTGTAACGCTTTCACCGCAAACCCCCTCTTGTGTACATGGAAATTCGTACCAATACGCGTTACAACGTAAAATATTCCTATCAATGCAGATATCAACCATTTCCGTTACCAATGCTGGTCGCATTGATTAACGGAAACCCCGTATTACGAACGGGATCCTATCGTGTAGACGATACTCTCGGCATGGCGACGCTGATGCCTGCCGTCTCCAATACCAACGCAGGTCACCTTGATTAATGGAAACCCTGTACTATGTACGCACTCGCTGCGTGTAGACGATACTCACTGCGTGTAGACGATACTCTCTGCTTGTAGACGATACTCTCTGCGTGTTGACGATACTCTCTGCATGTAGACGATACGTTCTGCGTGTAGACCATACGCTTTGCTTGTAGACGATACTCTCTACGTGTACTAATCTGGAAATAAAATATTTTGCGTTCGGAGCGTATATTAACTATCTAGCAACAGAATACATCGACAGTGACGCACAAGATACAGTAAAGGTATCAACAAAGGCATTGGAAGAGTATTTCCAGCAAGTAAGTCCCACAAGCACATGAAGCGAGGAAATCCAACAAACAAATCCAGAACTAATCTAGCAAGAGAATCAGCAAGAGAATCAGCGAGTGAATCCAGCAAGAGAATCAGCAAGAGAATCAGCAAGAGAATCGACGAGCGAATTGACGTGAGAATCGATGAGAAAATCGACGAGCAAATCGAGCAAGAGAATCCGCCAGAGAATCAGCGAGAGAATCGACAAGAGAATCGACCAGCGAATCGATGAGAGAATCGACCAGAGAATCGACAAGCGAATCGACAAGAGAATCAGCGAGAGAATCAGCGAGAGAATCTGCGAGAGAATAAGCGAGCGAATCCAGCGAGCGAATCTAGCAAGAGAATCAGCGAGAGAATCAGCGAGAGAATCAGCGAGAGAATCAGCGAGCGAATCCAGCAAGCGAATCTAGCGAGAGAATCAGCGGGCGAATCAGCGGGCGAATCTAGTATGAGAATCAGTGAGAGAATCAGCAAGAGAATCGACAAGAGAATCGACGAGTGAATCGACGAGTGAATTGACGAGAGAATTGACGCGAGAATTGACAAGCGAATTGACGAGAGAATCAGCGAGAGAATCAGCTTGAGAATGGGCGAGAGAATCAGTGAGAGAATCAGCAAGAGAATTAGCGAGCGAATCCAGTGAGCGAATCAGCGAGAGAATCAGCGGGCGAATGTAGTAAGAGAATCAGCGAGAGAATCAGCGAGAGAATCGACGAGAGAATTGACGAGCGAATCGACGAGTGAATCTAGCGAGTGGGTCCTGCGAGAGAAACTAGTAAGAGAATCAGTAAGAGAATCAGCTTGGGAATCAGCAAGAGAATCCAGCGAGCGAATCGAGCAAGAGAATCAGGCAAGAGAATCAGGCAAGAGAATCAGCCAGAAAACCAGAGAGAAAATCCTGAGGACCGAGAGCGAGTGAATCCAACAAGACAGTCGACCGGATGCGGGGTTAGGCAAGTGGCAAAAATTGATGGCGACTATTGGTATTCCTTGGCAATATGGATACGTTGTTGTGTAAAGAAGAAAGAAGAAGAATTTGAAGAAGAGGGGATGCAGGATAAAAAGGCTATCCGTCACTGCTGGCTAGTGACTCATCCAGTAGTCCAGCAAAACGTGATTCTTGTTTCCGGGTTCGTAAGTCAAGCCAACTACGAGCAAACACAGCAGACACGGAAATCACGTCTCTTACTGGATTCGCTCGCCGCATTCCCTCGCTGATTCTCTCGCTGGTACTCTCACTAGATTCCCTCGCTGCTTTTGCTCGCTGGATTCTCTCGCTGGATTCTCTCACTGATTCTCTTGCTCGATTCGCTCGCTGGATTCGCTCACTGATTCTCTTGCTGATTCTCTTGCTGATTCTCTCGCTGATTCTCTCGCTGATTCTCTCACTGGATTCTCTTGCTGATTCTCTTGCTAGATTCGCTCGCGGCTTATTGGATTCTCTCGCGGATTCTCTCGCGGATTCTCTCGCCGGTTCTCTCGCTAGACTCACTCGCTGGATTCACATGCTGGATTCGCTTCATCGATTTGCTTGCTGGATTCTCTTGCTGATTCTCTCCCTGATTCTCTCACTGGATTCTCTCGCTGGATTCTTTCCGTGATTCTGTTGCTGATTCTCTTGCCGGATTCTCTTGTTGAAGTTTTGTACTGGATCGTGCCGCCGAATTCGTTTTTTCGTCTTTGCTCACAATTCATTTCCCGCTTGATGTACATTTCAAATGTATTCTTTGCATGCTGTCACTTGATGTTGTTATGTCGTTTTTTGTTTGAAGTTTATTAGTCCTGAATAGTTTAAAAATATATATTTCACACTGTGTGGTGAACCTCAGACTTCGTGAATAGTAGATGCCACAGCAGACATGTGTTCCGTACGGACGTTACGCAGGTACTTTGCGTGGATAGTAAACACCCCGCCAGAGGTAGCATTTGAAGGGAAGTTGTGAAGGTACTTTGCGTGGATAGTAGACGCCCCGCCAGTGGTAGCTTTTGAACGAAGGTTGCGTTTGTACTCTGCGTGGATAGTAGACGACCTGCCAGAGGTAGTGTTTCAATGGACGTTGCGAGGGTACTTTGCATGAATAGTAGATGGCCCGCTAGAAATAGCGTTCAATGAAGGTTGCGTTTGTACTCTGCGTGGTTAGTCTATACTGCGCCGGAGGTATCGTACGAACGGAAGTTGCGAGGGTGCTCTGCGTGGATAGTAGACGCCCCACCAGAGATAGCGTTCGAACGAAGGTTGCGTTTGTGCTCAGTGTGGATAGTAGACACCCGGTCAGAGGTATCGTACGAACGGAAGTTGCGTGGGTAATCTGCCTGGATAGTGGACGACCCGCCAGAGGTAGTGTTCGAATGAAAGTTGCGAAGGTACTTTGCCTGGATAGTAGATGCCCCACCAGTTGTAGCGTTCAAATGGAAGTTGCGAGGGTACTTTGCGTGAATAGTTGATGCCCCGCCAGAGGTAGCGTTCGAATGAAGGTTGCGTTTGTCCTCTGCGTGGATAGTCGATACTGCACAGGAGGCATCGTACGAACGGAAGTTGCAAGGGTAATCTGCGTGGATAGTAGACGACCCACCAGAGGTAGCGTTCGAATGGAATTTCCGAGGGTACTCTGCGTGGATAGTAGACACCCGGTCAGAGGTAGCGGTCGAATAGAAGTTGCGCGGGTACTATGCGTGGATAGCAGATGCCCCGCCAGAGGTAGCGTTCGAACGGAAGTTGCCAAGGTACTTTGCATGGATAGTAGTCGCCATACCATACATAGCGTTTGAACGATAGTTGCAAACGTACTCTGCCTGGATAGCGGACGACACCCCAGATGTAGCGTTCGAATGAAGGTTGCATTTGTACTCTGCGTGGATAGTCGATACTGCACAGGAGGTATCGTATGAACGGAAGTTGCGAGGGTACTCTGCGTGGATAGTAGACGCCCCGCCAGAGGTAGAGTTCGAACGAAGGTTGCGTTTGTACTCTTCGTGCTTAGTCAATACTGCACAGGAGGTATCATATGAATGGAAGTTGCGAGGGTACTCTGCGTGGATAGTAGATGCCCCGCCAGAGGTAGCGTTCGAACGAAGGTTGCGTTTGTGCTCAGTGTGGATAGTAGACACCCGGTCAGAGATATCGTACGAACGGAAGTTGCGTGGGTAATCTGTGTGGATAGTCGACGACCCACCAGAGGTAGCGTTCGAACGATGGTTGCGTTTGTGCTCCGTGTGGATAGTAGACGCCTGGTCAGAGGTATCGTACGTATGGAAGTTGTTTGGGTAATCTGCGTGGATAGTGGACAACCCGCCAGAGGTAGCGTTCGAACGGAAGTTGCGAAGGTACTTTGCGTGGATAGTAGTCGCCATACCATACGTAGCGTTTGAATGATAGTTGCAAACGTACTCTGCATGGATAGCGGACGACACCCCAGATGTAGTGTTCGAATGAAGATGTTGCGTACAGACTACAAATGATGTGTTGAATGCATTTTAACGGTAAATTGCTTTCTGCAGTACGTTTCAACGCTCCCAACGTTGCTAACGCGACACCGCATTGCAACGCATATTTTTTTTTCCTGATGTATGATGTCAATGCGAAGAACAACGACAATTATCTAGGACAAGGTGAAAGGAGAAGAAAAAAGGGGTCTAGGAGTGATGGGGATGCCAAACCTTGCGGAAGCGCAAGTGTTAGTAATGGCATGGCACTTTGCATTGGCATCATACATGCCATGTCCTACTCACTATCTATTGTTCTCACCGCCAGCAATCTCATTGACATTGTACTTGTCACCTTGTATTGTACCACTACCCACTGCCATTCCTGCCACTCTGAGAGCTGTGCTAACCATGCCAGAAACCTCGCCACCATACTCGCTGTGTCCTACTCACTATTGTCCTCGCTGCCGGTACCCTCATTGACAATTCGTCACTGTGTATTCTACAATTTCGTGGTATCTCTGTCACTCTGAGAGCTGTGCTAGCCATCCCACAAAGCTCGCCATCATACTCGCTGTGTCCTACTCGCTATCATCCACGCTACTGGCGTCCTCATTGCCATCCTCCTCATAGTTGTTGTGCTCATCGCGTCGGGCACATCGTATCATGTCGTATTTGCCAACTTTCCTTTGTTTCCGACACTCAGGGCAAAGCTACGTCAGTCACAGCATTACTACATGTGATGATTGTGACGATGGATATGACGCACATCAGGAAAAAAAAATTTTGCGCCCTGAGCGTCCGGACGCACTAGATGCTCTGGACGCTTTGGACGCAACCTGCTTAACTCGGACGCAGTTCGCCATGGCACCGTGTGTCCGGACGCAGCTCGCCAGGGCATCTGCCTACCAGACGGAGCGTGTCAGAGCATTTTCCTTCTGGACGCAGCCATGTCAGGGCATTTTCCTTCTGGACGCAGCCGGGTGAGGGCAAATGGTGTCCGGACGACACATGTCATGGCACCGCGGTCACGCTGGCTGTCAAGGCACAGAACATCGCAGCAAATACTCTCGTCGCATTCGCAAACACGCAGCGGGTTCCAGGCATAGTGACTCAGTACAGTTCTATTCTTTATATCTAATGTACATCTATATATGCTACTACCAGACTTCGTGCGGAAACAAAGGAAAGTTGGCAAATACGAAATGATGCATTGAGCACGATGCGATGAGCACGATGCGATGAGCACGATGGGATGATCACGATGCGATGAGCACGACGCGATGAGCACGACGCGATGAGCACGATGACTATGAGGAGGATGGCGATGAGGACGCCGGCGGCGAGGACGATAGTAAGTAGGACGCGGCGAGTATGATGGCGAGCTTTGTGACATGGTTAGCGCAGCTCTCAGAGTGACAGACAGCGGGAAGTTATACAATACAACGTGACAAGTACGATGTCAATGAGGGTGCCGGTGGTGAGAACGATAGCGAGTAGGACGCGGCGAGTAAGACGCGGCGAGTATGATGTCTATGAGAGTGCTGGCGGCGAGAACGATAGCGGGTAGGATGCGGTGAGTAAGACGCGGCGAGTATGATGTCCATGAGGGTGCCGGCGGCGAGAACGATAGCGGGTGGGACGCAGCGAGTGTGGGTGCGAGTAGGACGCTGTGGGTATGGGAGCGAGTAAGACGTGGTGAGTATTTGGCGAGCTTTGTGACATGGTTAGCTCAGCTCTCAGAGTGACAGACACTGGGGAGTTGTACAATACCCAGTGAGGAGTACGATGTCAATGAGGGTGCCGGTGGTGAGGACGATAGTGAGTAAGACGCGGCGAGTATGAGAGCGAGTAAGACGCGGTGAGTATGGTGGCGAGAAAGACGCGACGAGTATGATGGCGAGCTTTGTGACATATTTAGCACACCTCTCAGAGTGACAGGAACAGCGGTGGGAAGTGGTACAATACGAGGTGACGAGTACAATGTCGATGAAGAGGATGGTGGCAAGTAACGTAGTGAGAAAGGCGCGACGAGTAAAATGTCGATGAGGAAAATGTCGACGAGTAGGACGAGGTGAAAGAAGAAGAAAAAAGGGGTCTATGAGTGATGAGCGAGCCGAATCTTGCGAAAGTGCAAGCGTTAGTAATGGCTTGGCGCTTTCCATTGCCATCGTACTCGCCGCATCGTACTTGCTCTCATACTCGCCACGTCTTACTAGCTCTCATACTCGCCGCCTGCTACTCGCTATCGTTCCCACCGCCGGCACCCTCATTGACATCGTACTCGTCGCGTTGTATGGTACAACTTCCAGCTGTCTGCCACTCTGAGAGCTGCGCTAACCATGTCACGAAGCTCGCCATCATACTCGTCGCATCTTACTCACCATTATACTCGCCGCCTCTTACTTGCTCGCATACTCGCCACGTCCTACTCACTATCGTCCTCGCCGCCGGTACCCTCATTGACATCGTACTCATCACTTTGTATTGTACAACTTCCCGGTGTCTCTGTCACTCTGAGAGCTGCGCTAACCTTGTCACAAAGCTCGCCATCGTACTCATCGGATCTTACTCGCTCCCATACCCGCCGTCTCTTACTCGCTCCCACACTCACCGCGTCCAACCCGCTATCGTTCTCACCGCCAGCACCCTGATTGACATCATACTCGCCGCCTCTTACACACGCTCATACTCGCCGCGGCCTACTCACTATCGTTCTCGCCACTGGCACCCTCATTGACATTGTACTCGTCACGTTGTATTGTACAACTTCCCACTGTCTGTCACTCTGAGAGTGGTGCTAACCATGTCACAAAGCTCGCCATCATACTCGCTGCGTCTTACTTGCAATCATACTCGCCGCGTCCTATGTGCTATCGTCCTCGCTGCCAGCATCCTCATCGCCATCCTCCTCATAGTCGTCGTGCTCATGGAGTCGTGCTCATCGCGTCGTGCTCATCGTGTCGTGCTCAACGTGTCGTGTCGAATTTGCCAACTTTCCTTTGTTTCCGCACGAAGTGTGGTAGTAGCATATATAGATGTACATTAGATATAAAGAATAGAACTGGACTGAGTCACTATGCCTGGAACCCACTACGTGTTTGCGAATGTGATGAGAGTATTTGCTGCGATGTTCTGTGCCTTGACAGCCAGTGTGACCGCGGTGCCATGACACGCGTCTTCTGGACACCATTTGCCCTGACACGGCAGCGTCCAGAAGGAAATGCCCTCACACGGCTGCGTCCAGAAGGAAAATGCCCTGACACGGCTCCATCCAGAAGGAAAATGCCCTGACATGGCTGCGTCCAGTAGGAAATGCCCTGACACGGCTGCGTCCAGAAGGAAAATGCCCTGACACGCGCCGTCCGGTAAGCAGATGCCATGCCAACTGCATCCGGACGCACGATACCGTGGCGAGCTGCGTCCGGATGCAGGGCGCCCTGGCATACCGTGTCTGAATGCATGGTGCCACGGTGTGCTGCGTCCGAATTCACATTGCCTGTGCGTTTCGCGTTCGGTGTGGTATGTGCCCTGCCAGGGTGCGTCCAGAGCTTCCCGAGCGCCTGGTGCGTCCGGAAGCAGATTTTTTTTCCTGATGCAGGGTGCTTGTGCTGGAAATGCGAAGTGTGGTAGTAGCATATATAGATGTACATTAGATATAGAGAATAGAACTGGACTGAGTCACTACGCCTGGAAACCGCTGTGTATTTGTGAATATGACGTGCATATTTGCTGAGAGGTTCCGTACCTTGACAGCCAGCGCAACCATGGTGCCACGACATACGTTGTCCGGATGCCATTTGCCCTTACACGGCTGCATCCAGAAGGAAAATACCCTGACACGGCTGCGTTTAGATGGAAAATGCCCTGACATGGCAGCGTCCAGAAGGAAAATGCCCTGACACCATGCATCCAGAAGGAAAATGCCCTGCCACGCTTCGTCCAGTAAGCAGATGCCATGGCGAGCTGCGTCCGGACACATGGTGCTGTGGCGAGCTGTGTCCGAATTCACATTACCTCTGCGTTTTGCGTTGGGAGCGGTATGTGCGCTGCCAGGGTGCGTCCAGAGCATCCCAAGCACCTGGTGCGTCAGGATGCAGCCTGTGCGTCCAGATGCACATTTTTTTTCCTGATATGATTATCTTGCTGATTATCTTGCCTGATTATCTTGCCTAATTCGCTCACTGGTTCTCTTGCTGGATTCACACACTGGATTCACTTGGTAGATTCGCTCACTGGATTTACTCCCTGCATTCACTCGCTGAATTCGCTGCAGATTCTGTTGCTGGATTTGCTTCCTGATTTCGGTGCAGATTCACTGATAGGTTTCGCTCGTTAGATTCGTTCCGGATTTTTTCATTGAGATTTCCTTGCTTCATGTTCTTGTGGTGCTTTCCTGCTGGAAATTCGCTTCCAATTCTTTTCCTGCAACCTTTATAGTAGGTATCTTGCGGGTAGCTGTCGATGTATTCCATTGCTAGATAGTTAATATACGCTCCGAACGCAAAATAAATTTCTTCTGATTAGTACATGTAAAGAGTATCGTCTACAAGCAGAGCATAGTGTCTATACGCAGAGCATATTGTATACATGGAGAGAGTATCGTCTACACACATCAGGTGCGTACTCTATAGGGGGTTGTCATTAATGAATGCAATGCTGTGTTGTTAACGGAAACACCTGGAGTTGAGGTCACGACGTAGAGAGCATCGTCTACACGCAGCGAGTGTGTATGCAGTAGGGGGTTATCATTAATGAACGCAGTGTTACATTGGTAATGGAGACTGCTGGCATCTGCATTGGGAAGAAAATTTTGCGTTGTTACGAATATTTTTGTTCCAACGCTGATTTGTCAGAATTCCCGCGTACGTAAGAGGGGGTTTTCGGTGAAAGCGTTACAAGCTCTGGAAGCATGTACACGCTCCCAGTGTAAAATATTTTTTTCCCAATGGACACGCTGTGTCCTGAACCAGAATGCCATGACAATGCTTATCGGGGAGGCAGATGCCGTGACTTGTGACGTACAGATGGCATTTGCCTTGACACTTGGCGTCTGGAAGGAATAATGCCCTGACACTCCTCGTCCCCAAGGTGGATGCCATGGTGGGCATCGTCCGCAATGTAGATGCTGTGGCTTGTATTGCCCGGACGAGATTTACCTTAACACTTGGTGTCCAGAAGGAATAATGCCCTGACACCCCTTGTCTGGAAGGCAGATGCTGTGGCACAAGCTGTCTGGATAACATTTGCCTTGACACTCTGTGTCTGTAAGAGACACGCGGTGTCCTGAAGTGGAATGCGCTGACACTTCTCATCCGGGAGGCAGACGCCGTGGCTTGTGTCGTCCAGACGACATTTCCCTTGACACTCGGCATCCGGAACGAATAATACCCTGACACTCCTCGTCAGTAATGCACAGGCCATGGCACGCGTCATCTGGAAGTCAGGTGCAGTGGCATGCGCCGTCCGCAGGATATTTGCCTTGACACTCTGCATCCAGAAGGTAAAATACCATCATACTCCTAGTCCGGAAGGCAGATGCATTGGCACATGCCGTCTAGATGACATTTACCTTAACACTCAGCAGCCAGAAGAAATAATTCCCTGATTCTCCTCGTCCAGAAGGCAGATGCCATAGCAGGCATTGTCCGTAGGATATTAGCCTTGACACTCTGCGTCCGTAATGAATAATACCCTGACATGCCTCATCTGGAAGGAAGATGCCATGTCACACATTGTCCGGAAGGCAGATACTGTGGCTTGTGTTTGGATGAAATTTGTCTTGACACCCGGCGTCAAAAAGGAATAATGTCCTGACACTCCTCATCTGGAAGTCAGATTCCATGGCGCGTGTTGTCCGGAGGACATTTGCCTTGAGACTCTGCATCCGGAAGGAATAATGCCCCGATACTACTCATCTGGAAGGCAGATGTCATGGCACATACCATCTGGATGACATTTGCCTTGACAGTCTGCATCTGGAAGAAATTTGCCTAAGCCAAAGTTGCGTATAGCTCCACAACTATTATCGTAAGAGCAAACTATACCGAGTTGGTTTAGCACAGACTGCACCCTCCTTGATACAGAACCGCCTTGCATCCAGAAGCCAAGAATCATCTGTTTTTGTTCGGCTTAATAATCATGTTGATAGATTGAGTATCATACCTGGAGTCTATTGACAGAATGATTCCTTGCATACAATATCTGTGCGATGATGGTTGTGGCCAGTTGGAATGTGTTCTTTTTCCACCATCTTCTCCTCTGTAGTGGGACCTGTTTGGGAATGTCAAAGATGAAAGGCTATTGTAGAAGGCCAAATTTGAGTGTTTTGTCATCATCATCACTGGAAGTATGTACCTCTTCCTGTTCCTCCTCATTACCCTTGGCCACCTCCCTCTCTTCATCCATTGCCATTAGTATCTCCTCTTCAGACTGCATCAGGAAAAAAAAAATTGCGTCCTGAGCGTTCGGATACATGTGACGGACCAGATGTTTCGGACACAATCTGCTTAAGTCAGACGACGCTTGCCATGGCACTGTGCATAGCGACGAACTGCACCACAGCATCATGCATCCAGATGCAGCGGCCACAGCATATGCTTCTAGATGAGTAGTGTCAGGGTGTTTCCCTTCTGGATGCAGTGCATGTCTTACTGATGTAGGTAGTCAAGGCAAATGTCATCCGGATGACAGGTGCCACGGCATCTGCCTTCAGGATGAGTGTCAGTGCATTTGCCTTCTGAATGCAGTACGTGTCTTACCAATGCAGAATGTCAAGGCAAATGTCTTCCAGACAATGCATGCCACGGCATCTGCCTTCCAGATGAGGAGTGTCAGGGCATTTACCTTCCAGACGTAGCGCGTGTCTTACAGATACAGAGTGTCAAGGCAGATGTTGTCCGGATGAGGGGTGTCAGAGCATTTGCTTCTGAACGCAGCGCATATCTTACAGACACAGAATGTCAAGGCAAATTTCTTCCGGACGCAAAGTGTGAAGGCAAATGTCGTACGGACAACGTGCGCCCAAGCATCTGCCTTCCTGATGAGGACTGTCAGGGCAATTCCCTTCTGGACACAGAGTGGCAAGGGAAATGTCATCCGGACAACACATGCCACGGCGTCTGCCTTCTGGAAGAGTGTCTTCACCATCCGGATGCAGCACATCTTACAGTCACAGAGTGTCAAGGCAAATGGGATCCAGACAAGGCTTACAATGGTGCACCACACATAGGTAACAGAGTGGTCACAGTGGTAGCATCGAAACGCAACTATCAGGGCATTGTACATTGCAGTGAAGACTTTGAACTCGCATTTGGTTCCAGGCATTGTAACTCAAGCCAGTTCTATTCATTCCATCGAATTTACATCTATATACCACCTCACCGTAGAGAGTATAGCTCAATGTCACCGTAGACAGTATAGCCCTATGTGACTGAAACAAAGGCAGTTTGCTGGATGAGACACGACGTGACAAGGACGATGTCAATGAAGATCGCGGTGAGGCCGCCAGCTGCAAAGATGATAGCAAATATGACATGGCGAGATGGTCGACAAGCTTCGTGAATTGTTAGTGCAGCTTTTACAGGGACAGTGGGAAGTTGTACAATACGACATGACGAGTACAATGTTGATGAAAAGAGGATTCCAGCTGCTTGGATGACATCAAGACGGGACGAGTATGATGTCAATGAGGATGACAGTGAGGCTGCCAGTTGCAAGGACGATAGCAAATATGATGCGGCGAGAAGATCAATGAGCTTCATGAATTGATAGTGCAGCACTCACAGTGACAGTGGGAAGTTATACAATACGACGCAATGCGACGAGTATGATATCGATGAGGATGGCGGTGAGGCTGCTGGTGGTAAGGAAGATAGCAAATATGATGCAGCGAGAAGATCAATGAGCTTCGTGAAACGCTAGCGCTGTACTCACAGGGACAGTGGGGAGTTGTACAATACAGTACCATGCGATGAGTACGATGTCGATGAGGATGGCGGTGAGGCTGCCAGCGGCAAGGATGATACCAAATATGATGCAGCAACAAGATCAATGAGCTTCGTGAATTGTTAGCACAGCTCTCACAGGGACAGAGTGAAGTCATACAATACGACGCGATGAGTACGATGGCGATGAAAAAAGGATACCAGCGGCATGGATGACATCAAGTAAGATGCGATGAGTACGATATTGATGAGTATGACAGTGAGGTTGATACAGGCAGCATGGATGATAGCAAGATGAGAGGAGTGTGCTGGTCATGCGTATGATATGATGAAAGTAGAAGAAAAAAGGGATGAACTTGCGGCCTGTGCCGTCGTATTCAGCAAGCAGAGCTGTGGTAAGCGAGCCAAACCGTACGAAAGCGCAGGTGCTAGCAAACGCTTAGCACCTTGCAAGTTGCATGTGGAATCACTCGCAATGCGCGAAAACTGTGAATTCCTATCCCAAAGTCATCGATACCCTGGAACCCACTGTTTACATAAGTACATTTATTCCCTATTATATCATTTCTGTCGGACCTAAAGTTTGTGCCAACCGGCTCCTGATTTGCAACCTATCGAAGTTGCTGTCCTGATTTAACTTCTTCTGCTACAAGAATCTCTACTATATACAATGCTTCACATCTGTATATCATTCACATTTTCAGTATTACAACCTTGAAAAACAGGAGTAAGTAGTCACAAACTTTAGGTCCGACTGAAATGATATAGTAGAAAATAAATGTGCAAATGTAAACAGTGGGTTCCAGGGTATTGAAGACAATGGGAGAGAAATTCACCATTTTCGCAGATTGCGAGTGATTTCACATGCAACTTGCAAGGTGCCAAGCGTTTGCTAGGGCCTGTGCTTTCGTACTGTTTGGCTCACTTACCACTGCTCGGCTTGCTGAATACAGTAGCATGGGCTGCAAGTCCACCCAATTTTTCTTCTACTTTCATAATATGATATCATACGCGTGACCAGCGCACTCCTTGTATCTTGCTATCATCCATGCTGCCTGCATCAACCTTACTGCCATCCTCATCAATATCATACTCCTCGCGTCTTACCTGATGTCATTCACACCGCGGGCATCCACTTTTCATTGACATGGTAGTCATCGCGTCATATTGTCCAACTTCCCACTGTCCCTGTGAGAGCTTCACTAACAATTCACGAAGCTCGTTGATCCTCTCACTGCATCATATTTGCTATCGTCCTTGCTGCTGGCAACTTGACCGTCTTGCTATCGTCCTTGCTGCTGGCAACCTGACCGTCATCCTCATTGACATCATACTCATCACATCTTGATGTTATCCATGCCAGTGGCATCATCATTTCATCGACATCGTACTCGTCGCGTTGTCTTGTACAACTTCCCACTGTCCCTGTGAGAGCTGCGCTAACAATTCAGAAAGCTTGTTGACCGTCTCACCGCCTCATATTTGCTATCATCTTTACCACCGGCAGTCTCACCACCATCTTCATTGACATCGTCCTCATCACATTGTGTCTCATCCAGCAAACTGCCTATATTTCGGTCGCGCAGAGCTATGCTGTCTACAGTGGCGTAGACCTATACTGTCTATGGTGACGTAGAGCTATGCTGTATACGGTGATGTAGAGCTATGTTGTCTATGGAGACGTGGTATATAGATGTAAATTTGTGACCCTAAACCGGGCCACCCCGGATCATGGTATCCGCTGCAGATTGCTTAAGGGAAATACCGGAGGATATGTCCCACTGTATATTGCTTAAGGGAAATAACAGCAGAACGGATCGGAGCGGGCCGCTCGGGAGCGGCCACAGACAGAGCATCACTGTCCGCAAGGATGACTCAGCGAGGAAGGAGCGGGACTATATAAGTAGCTAGATGTCCGCTCTCTGAATCAACAACTCTCTTCTCTTCTTTCTTTTCCTATCTCCTCTTGTGTCTCCTCTTGTTGCGTTCTTCATAACAATTGGTAGCAACACCAACACCAGTCGGAGCACTTTGTCCTCCTGACGAACCAACCAATTCCTCCTCATCTCCGGTCTGACATCTCGGCCCACCCCCACCACTCAGTCTTCCGCTGCCCCCGCAGCTGAAGAAACCGAAAAACCAATTCCTCCTCGTCCCCAGCCTGACCTCTCGGCCCTCTCCCACCACCTATCTTCCACTGCCCCCGCAGCTGAAGCAACAGGAAACCACCTCCTCCTCATCCCCAGCCTGACCTCTCGGCCCCCTCCCACCACATATCTTCTGCTGCCCCCGTAGCTGAAGAAACCGAAAAAACCACATCCTCCTCATCCCCGGCCTGACCTCTCGGCCCACCCCCACCACCCGTCTTCCGCTGCCCCCCGCAGCTGAAGAAACCGAAGAACACTTTCTCCTCATCCCCGCCCTGACCTCTCGGCCCTCCCCCACCACACGTCTTCCATTGCCTCCGCAGCTGAAGAAACCGAATAACCACTTCCTCCTCGTCTCCGGCCTGAGCTTACGGTGCCTCCCACACCAACGCCGCTCGACACTTCGAGGTCTCCTTATCCTCCTTTTTCTCTTTATCCTCTTTATTCTTTTTATCCTCCTTATTCCTCAGCTGGTGTGGCATTTCCCACTACATGAACGAGCGCCGTCAGGAGCGTCATCAGCATCACTCACACTCGGAGCGTCTACAGAGGTGTGTCTCAACTCAGCTGAATCTGATCGCCAACCAGCTACTGGAAGTCAACCAAGATTTCCTCAACCTAGCGCGAAGCCAACTGGAAGTGTTCAACAAACTGCAATGAAGCCATCGATCCGCCCAGCCTTTGCAGCGTTCCCGCTCCCCAACCCCTTCACAGCCCCGCCCACAATCCCCTCCCCCCTATACGAATTACAGACGGCGGACGCCTCCTGCCTCCGCTGCCCACCGAAGAACTCCTCCTACCCCCTACCGTCCCGTCACCCCACAAGAACCGCCCACCGAGGACTCCAGAACTCTACCAGATGCCCCTGACCGCACCCCATCCGTACTCGGTTGTAATACCTACATCAGCAACCGTCAGACAGCCCGGACTGCCAATCCGTTCCACCACCGTCGAGGTATCCCAGCGAGTGCCAATTTGTTCCACACCCGCTTACCCTCGCCCCACCACCGTCGAGGGAACCTAGTGAACCGTGGTGGCCGGAGCAGACTCGCCGTACAAGGTATCCAGCACGTTGATTCTCGGCAGAACACCAGCTGCGAAGGAAGCGATAGAGGTGGAGTCGGCAGAGGTAGGAGCAGTGGCCGGAGGCAGCGCCCTCGTCCCTTACATGAGCGGATCCGCTTCTAGCCCAGTACGTCCTACATCAGCGAGCTCCGCCAAGCAACGGACTCAGCTGCTCTACATTCCCCTGGCTATCAAGCGTAGTTTCTTACTCCTCGCTCGTTACTACAATTTGCCCACGTCCCCTCCCCCTTCTCCGATTACTTCCTTGGTCTTCAATTTTCTGTGTTCCTTCATACAAGTTAACAGCAACAGCCCCTTGTCGCCGATCACTTCTCATGCCGATATCGAGGAACGCCTACTGGTCGATACCATCCGCTGAGCGCATGCACGAAGTCTCCCGTTTGCGGATCCCAGGCTCGCCCTCATTCCCCAGTCACTACAACCTGTCCATCAGGCCAACCAGCAGTCGCTACCACCTGTACACCAGGCAGTGCTACTGCTTTCACAACCTGTTCATCAGGCGCTTGTCCCGCATTCGCTCCAACCTGTACATCAGGCAGCATCACTGCACTCCCAACCTGTCCATCAGGCCAACCAGCAGTCACTACCACCTGTACACCAGGCAGCGCTACTGCCTTCCCAACCTGTTCATCAGGTGCTTGTCCTGCATTTGCTCCAACCTGTACATCATTCACTGCTACTGTACTTCCAACCTGTCCATTAGGCAGCACCACTGCCATTTCAACCTGTTCATCAGGCAACTGAGCACCAGGGCGCCCGACATCTGCAGATACAGTACGATCTTCACGCCAGTGTTGACGCCGTACCCAGCTCGCCAGGGACAGTGCTGATTCCGCTTCAGGTAGAGAATTCAAGTAAGAAGCGCAAAGTCAGACTTCAACTCGCTCCTGTAGACGCCGTTTCCGAGTGTGGACAATTGCCAGACGCCGGAGAGCTGCCAGACGCCTCTCCAATCACCCTTTCCAAGAACCTACCTGACGATTTTAAACTGCTTTCATTAGCTGACAAAATGGCTGAAAATTCACTCAAGCAACGCCCGCCCAGTCCCACTGCCACTCTTGACGAATTCGACGACACTCCTGAAGAGTTTACGAAGCCCCCACTCGCAATCAGAGGAATACAGTCAGAAGTTGCTCAGGGTAAGCAACCAGCATACACTCCGCATACCCATCTTGCCCGACATGGGTACAGGCAACCCTCAGTCATCCCGGAATCAGAGGAGGATGATTCGATGGGTGACCAGCAGCATCCGACCCAGGAGCCAGACTGACTGCTCCAGCAACTGCCACAGCAGCGGCCTTACACACCACAGCAGCCGCCCCAGCAGTTGCAGCAACAGCCGCCGCAGTAGCTTTAACAGCAACAGCCGCCGCAGCAGCCATTCCAGCCACAACAGCTGTATCAGCTGCAGCAGCAGCAGTTTCAGCAGCTGTACCAGCCACAGCAGCCATATCAGCAGTACGATGCCGCGGCTAGCATCACTAAGTCAACCGCTGCTATGAATTCTGTGGCCGCCCAGATGGCGAATCTTGCGACTGTATTGGTGCAAAATGAAACCGCAGTTCATGCAGGTGGTACCGGTTTGCTTAGAACAGCCGCAAATACTGGCCCTCCTGACAATACCATCGGCCCTACTCTCAAACCTGGGGGCGTAGCCACATTCGAGCCCTGATCGCAGTCAGACGCTGATTCGGCCTCGTGCTTCATCGATTGCATTCGCGACGCTGTGGCCCATTACGGATGTTGGAATTGCTTCGCGCCACTCCAGCGTGGCGCACAGACGGAAGCGACACCAAAGCAACGGCGACGGCAGCAACGCCATAGCAACAGTGATGGCAGCAACATGGGGAGCAACACCATGGCAACGGCAATAGCAGGGGGGACCCTGGTGACGACGGCTTGGCATTCTTCCATAGCAGCATCTTTCGCATTCTTTCTTCTGTACTCTTACATACTTCTACACAGCAATAGAAAAGTACTGAACACACCTAGTTGAGCCGTTCCATCAAACTTCAACGATCAAATCATCTCATTCTGTCCCTCTCTCTTTCTCTCTCTCTCTCTGCGTATTTGTGAAGACTCCCAAAAGGGTGAACGGTGATCGGGCAATCTTCAACAGGTTATGAGCCCGGAGCCGTAAACACTCCGAATACCTACATACAAACCTCACCCGATCACCTTCTCAATCGTCATACTCTCGCGCGATAAATAGCTCCTCAGGAGCCAGTGATAAACGTGGGGGCCGGTGATTCTGTGGCCCTTTTCTCTACGTCTCACTTAGACAATCTCTTCTCGAAATCAAGCGCTAACCATCTCAGTGATAGAAAATGCGTGACTATCGACAAGCATTTCCTTCCTCGCACTTCGATACGATTCTCACCATCAGTGAAGAATCATTCAAACACCCGCTTGGCAACATCCGCCTTCTCAATCGTACCAACTACGCAGTCTGGAAAGAAGACTGTATGAAGGTCCTACAAGGAATAATGGACTGGGACATCGTGATGGAAAGGGAAGAAGATCCGGAAGATCCGGAAAGACCCGACGATTTCACCAGAAACGCGGTCCTGGAGCAGAAGGCATATAAGGACTACAAGCAACGGAAACTGCAGGCCTTGGCCATCATCTATGGTTCCTGTACCAATGCTGTCAAGGTGTACATCAAAGGTATGGACGATCCCGTTGAGGCGTGGAAAGAGCTCGAGGCACGCACAAACACTGCCAACTCCTCCGTCGGAAGAATGTCGCTCTTTCGGAAATTTAGCACTCTTCATCCCACTCCTGGACAGCCGCTCAATCCCTACTTCGCCGAACTGCTTGACATCACCACTGAGCTTGCTGGCTCGGAAGAGGCAGTCTCTGACGTGGTCCTTAAGAATCACATCTACACGACTCTTCCTCTTGCCTATGCAGTCACGATCGAGATCCTTCAATCTCGCACAAGAGTTACGTTTCAAGAAGTGATGGATACACTCAACGAATGCGAGACGAATCGATCGATGACAACCAAACCTGATGCGGTCTCCGAGGCACTCTACACCCAACAAGGAGGAAGATGAGGACGAGGTGGCTACCAGGGAGGATACCAGGGAAATGAGCGCTCTCCGAAGGGGTGGTGTGATTGGTGTAAAACCGGCACCCACACTACCGCCAACTGCTGGAGCAAGAAGAACAAACGAGCTCGAGACCAGAATGACTGCTACTATTGCGGAGAAGAAGGACATATGAAGAATGACTGCCCTGCTAGAAGAAAAGGACAGGCCGTACGAAACAGCAAAGGAAACGGACGCGACAGACGCGAAGGAAACAGACATGACAGACGCGAAGGAAACGCACACACTCATAATACCTCTGGTAACCAGCAATGACTTGCAGGATCTACCTCCCTCAGCCCAGAGGTAACGGTGGCGTCATATCGATCGGCAATAACAACAAGGACCTGGGTAATCGATTCCGAAGCATCTCACAATTACGGCAACAATCTTCGAGATTTCCGGAAGAACTCAGTTAAGGAAACGAATATGATCATCAAGTTGGGAGATGATCATCAAGTACAAGCAAAGAAGAAAGGAACTGTATGTCTGGGAGGAGTGGACATTGAGGTATTCTTCTTTCCTGAATTCCGAATATCTCTCCTGTCAGTAGGACAACTCGACTCACATGGATACACAACAACATTCCAATCAGGGATATGCTCGATTGCCGATGCAAAAGGACAAAAAGTTCTCGGCGCCAACCTTGAAGACGGCCTATACATACTATCAACGGATGTATCAGCACACATCTCTGAAATAAAGATGCTGCGAACAGCTTCACATTCTCACTCAATGAACATGTGGCATCGACGGCTCTCGCACCTTAATCATCAGGACTTGAGACGACTACAGGAATCCTCAGGCGAGCGCCTTACAGACATGGAGGTCGAGTCGGTGACGAACCCTATGGACGCCGAGTGGGTGACGGATCCTATGGATGTCGAGCCGGTGACGGATCGCATGGACACGAGTCCTCGCTGGGAAACACCTGGATTGTGTCGGACATTTGTTCATGCGAAGCAACAACAACATATTGTACGCACTAAGGCATCCCGGTCCTCAACGCTGTTTGCACTTGTGCACTCAGATCTCTGTGGGCCTATGAAGCACAGTATCGGAGGCGCCCAATATTACATCTTCTATATTGATGACTGTACGAGATACACTGAGGTGTACTTTCTGATCACAAAAACCGCGGAAGAAATATCGGCCAAGTTTCAACATTATCAAGCCTGGGTAGAAACACAGGGATTCCACATCAAACGTTTCCGAAGCAAAAATGGATCCGGAGAATACAACAACTCGATATTTCTTTGCTTACTGGGAGAAAAAGGAATTACGTTTGAACCCTCCCCCCCGTACACCCAACATAAAAACGGAATGGCCGAGTGGATGATCCGGACACCCAATGCGAAGGCACGAAGTATGATGTTGGATGCAAACGTGCCGATAATATTTTGGCCGGAAGCCATCAGGACGGCATGCTATCTGCATCAAAGGTCACCTACATCGAGTCTGACAGACAACCGGTCACCATATGAAGCATTGTATGGCACCATTCCGAAAATCGGACACTTAAGACGATTTGGATGCCGAGTATACAAACATATTTCATTTGCTCAGAGAACGGAGAAGAAATTCAGAAACCGCTCCAGTATGTGCATGATGCTGGGATATGTTCATAACACCACGAAAATCTGGAGAATTCGGGATTTCAAATCAGGAAAAACCGGACGAGCAGTGGAATGCTCAAGTGTAGTGTTTGACGAAGAAGAAAATGCACACACAGAAGAGCAGACGGAAGCCATTGAGTTTCCAGACACCACCAAAGAAGTGCAGACCAAAGAAGAGCAGACCAAAGAAGCGCAGACCAAAGAAGCGCAGACAGACGAAGCACCGTCCGACGAGATCCATGAAATGAATAACGCATACGGTCTAGAGAATACCAGTAAGTAACAAGTTTCCGATTTCTTTCGTCATGCAGTGAAATCGCTCTATGAGCGGCTGGGCGATATGTGTTATACCTGCCGAATTCAGTGAATGCTGGGCAGAAGACTGCTGAATTCAGCGAATGCTGGGCAGTGTGCCGAATTCAGCGAATATGCTCAATGAGCTGCTGGGCATTACCTGCTGAATTCAGTGCATGCTGGGCAGAAGTCGAGAATATCTCGCGGAAAAGCGAGAGCTGGTGATGTTGATTCCATATGATTGAGAACAAGACTGATAAAAATGGCAGACAAGAATGAATATGTCTCTGCACGGACACGCAGCAAGGCACCCCTTGAAACCAATAAAGCGATTATGAGCAAGGCTCACAAAGAAGGGGGTGATGTGACGTCTTCGGAACACCTTGCCTCTGCCTTCCTGCTGCTTGGGATCACTGAGACATCGGAAGACGAAGCCGAAATTGAACCAATCATTGAGCCCGATACCATCGAGTCTGCTACCAATAAGTCTCTAGACAATGAGAGCGAACCGCTAACGTACAAAGCTGCATTACGAAGTCCGCAAGCAAGACAATGGAAGGAAGCCATGCACCAGAAATGGAAGGCATTGGTTGAGAATCACACGTTCGATATCGTGGAAAAGGGTAATGCAGTCCAGACACCAATGACTGACAGGACAGTAGAAGAGCCTATCGGATGCAAGTGGATCTACAAGAGGAAGATTAATCTGGACGGATCCACTCGGTACAAAGCACGACTAGTCATCAAGGGCTACGAACAAAAGGAAGGTATCGATTATGACGAAACCTATGCACCCGTATCGAAAATGGCAACGTTCCGATTGATACTGGCACTGGCCACTCAGTATGGCTGGGGCGTCGATTATATGGACGTGGTGACGGCCTTCCTAAATCCAAGGATTGGCCAAGACAACACCTACATGGAAATACCACCTGGAATTGACTGGCTCGCGTCAAACAGAAGCGCATCGAACGGAAGCGTGTCGAACAGAAGCGTATTAATCCTCCGGAAGGCACTCTGCAGACTGAAACAGGCGCCCAGACTTTGGTACAAGGATATCAATGGATACTTGCAATCCATAGAATTCCAACAATCGGCGGAAGATCCAAACCTGTACCTTCAACAAGGAGTCCTTCTAGTACTATACGTAGACGATCTGCTCATTGCACACCACGGTGCAGAAGGACGGGGACATCGGATCAAGCAGTTGCTGCAAAAGAAGTACAAAATGTGCGACTTGGGTGCGGCAAAGCAGTTCCTAGGAATCGAGATCGAGAGGACCAAAGATGGAGGATTCAGTATTTGTCAACGAGGTTACATCAACACAATCATACAACGATTCAGACTGAAGGATGCAAAACCAGCTAAGTCTCCACTTGATCCTCAGACAGATCTGGCTAACTCCCACTGTGAGGACAAACCGGCAAACCGCAAAGAGTATCTGTCAATGGTTGGATCACTCATGTATGCGGCACTTGGAAGTCGACCGGATATCGCCTTCAGCGTTACCGCTCTCAGCCGGTACAATGTTCAACCGCTTGAAATGCACGCAACAGCAGTGAAGAGAGTACTCTGATACCTGAAGACTACTGCCAGATTTCGGATTCATTACCGACGGCTCCCGAATCCTATACCATTGTCGGATACACCGATTCCGACTGGGCAGGAAATCTCACAACTCGGAAATCTGTCGGCGGATGTGTATTTGGACTCGGGAACACCAATGTCAACAACGAGCTTGTCATATCTGGCTTGATTCATTGGCAGTCCAAGTCTCAGAACGTCGTGGCACTTTCAACGCTTGAGGCCGAATATATCGCCTACTTGCATGCCACCCGGGAAAGCCTCTGGTACAGGCACATGAAGAAGGAGGCTGCAGGAGGAATGGCAGTAAAGATTGTTGATGGGCCGGTACCGATCGGATGCGACAACCAAGGCGCCATCAAATTGATCACCTCAGGAGTCGTATGGCAAAAGTCAAAACACATTGATGTAAAATATTATCATGTTCACGACGAACAGGTGAAAGGCGCAGTTAAGTTCCACTACGTTACATCTGAGTCTAATCCTGCCGATCTGCTGACAAAACCTCTTGCGGTTCCCCAACACGAACAACTATTGCAACTGACCGGGCTCACTCCACTCGTCTCCCACGATTCCACGAAGGAGAATCCGAATACGATGAATCAGGATGATCTTGAAAAGGAAAAAGGGGGGTGCGGTTCTTTGGTGAAGAAAAGGGGGTGCGGTTCTTTGGCGAAGAAAAGGGGGTGCGGGCGATGAGGAGTTGGAAAAGGAAAGAAGGTTTCTTTTGTTGAGCATGTTCTTGCATCCTGTCGGCAAGCGTGAGTCGGCACTCTTTTTCCTACTAGCACGTGTTTTTGCCCACGAGGTTTTCACTGCAGAGGTTTTAATGAGGTCGACGAGGATTTAATGGGAATGGTTTTGTTTTCTTTTTGTTTCTGATTTGGTGGATTTCTGTTTGGTACGGTGCACGAGAAGAGGGGGTGTGTTGGAATTGCTTCTCGCCACTCCGGCGTGGCGCGCCAACGGAAGCGACACCACAGCAACGGCGACGGCAGCAACGCCATAGCAACGGCGACGGCAGCAACGCCATAGCAACGGCGACGGCAGCAATGCGGGGAGCAACACCATGGCAACGGCAATAGCAGGGGGGACCCTAGTGACGACGGCTTGGCATTCTTCCATAGTAGTCTCTTTTGCATTCTTTCTTCTGCACTCTTACATACTTCTACACAGCAATAGAAAAGTACTGAACACATCTAGTTGAGCCGTTCCATCAAACTTCAACGATCAAATCATCTCATTCTGTCCCTCTCTCTTTCTCTCTCTCTCTCTACGTATTTGTGAAGACTCCCAAAAGGGTGAACAGTGATCGCGCAATCTTCAACAACGGAGAGCCACGTATACGCACTGTACTCCGTCGTTGCTGCAAGGGCTCCGTTGTGGAGGATTGGATCACTGGGGTATCAGACCACGACAGAGCACTGCTTCGTATGAACTGCAGCAACATGACTGCGATCCTCAAGCGTAACTTCATGCCGTACCTCACATACAGACTCTCAGCAGCTTGTGCAGAGGCCTTCCATTGAAACCAAGGACGGACTCCTGCTGAGTACGTCGCAAAGAAGCTTCGATTACTGCGAATGGCAAACGTAGTGAGAGATGAAGAGGTAGTTCAGGAGCTACATCAAGGATTTGCAGCCGCACCCAATCTCCATTTGCATCTCGACGAATACGTCACAGAAGTCAGGAACTCGATTTCCGAATACCATCGTGCGGTCGTCCGCCTCCAAGATTCCGCTAGATGCGAGGGTTACACTGTGCCACAGCCACGTGTTGGTACGCGCCGTTCCCCTTTCCGCGAGCCCTCTGGAAATTTGTCCTCTAATACCAGCCAGGGCCACGTGCCGGCTACTCACAATGCTATAGACGCTGCCGCTACAGGCACTGCCACCACAAGCGCTGCGGCAATGTCAAAAGCTTTGGCTAGGGTAGCATCTCATACGAATAGGCAGCCCCGCGAGCATCTTCACAAGTGCAGGAACTATCCGGGTTGTGGAGACGGTGAACATTGGGATTGGCAGTGTGTTATCAAGAGAACTACGGGTACCGAAATAAAACGCGTATATTATGCAGACCCACTTCATTATGAGCATAACACAGATGACGACGATAATGTGAATGAACTCTTATACGATAGCCTTGATCCGCAGCCAGATCTAGAGGAAGAATACGAGCGTGCACAAAATGCTTACTTTGCAACACGTTATCGCGAAGAGACGGGACTTGGTTTTCTCGGAACGATGTCATCACAGCATAAGAAATCAGTTGAATGTAACAACTGTGGCTCCGCGTTTCCCTTGAACAACAAACTGCACGACTATCTCCGGGTTTTCTGCCGACAGGTGAGCGAGCACACCACGGGGAAAGCCACCATAGTCAAATCTGCCGCTCCAGCCTCTTCAAATCTCGTGGAAGGTCTTGCCGATTTCCACTATGCTAAGACCTTTTGGTACACCACATTGGGTGGTACCCCGCATATGGCTTGCATCGACTCAGGATTTGGGAATTCAGCAGTCGATGACGAGCTCTAGCGTCGGCTGTACCCTGGTGCAGAACAGCTGATCCTACCGTGTCCCCGGGTAATAGAGGGCCTCGGAGGTGCAGTGTGTACTGCCACCCATGTGGCAATCCTGAGGATCTTCATGAAAGGAACAGATGTAAGGTTCGCAGAACTAGTCAGACTGTTTCACGTTTTTAAGGATCTTTCCGTTCCACAGCTCATTGGAAATGACATCATGAAGCCCGAAAAGTTTGATCTCCTCTACTCTTCCAACCGTTTACGGATCGGAGCCTTTGATGGCATTCCCGTGCAAATAACGGTGCATGCTGGCCACCGCTTCACCAGGATCCCTGTTCGCTGTGCAGCAGCGGTCATCATACCTTCAGGTACTTTGACTATTGTGGGTGTCAAATTTGGTCATGCACTGGAACCGAATCAGGATTACCAATTTACACCTATCCAGACATGCTCAGCCATCTTGGGTGCGGGTGCCCCACACTCAGTGCTACGCCATAACCAGAGGGAGCTGCTATACACGAATTTCGCAGATAAACTGCTGACTATTTTCAAAGGGACAGTGCTCGGGCATGTCCGTTCTCTCGATTCGTCATCCAGTCTCATCTGGGAGGATGCGTCAAAGGATATGAAGGCTCTATTCGGAACCGCAAGTAGTCCCATATTGGCCATGACAGCTGCGGAGATCTTCAATCCTCATCAAACTGATACAGTCGATCCGGACGATACCGCTGCGTTCGATCCGGATGATACTGCTGCCGAAGTTTCTTAAAATAAAACACATCCTCGTCCGCTACCAGCACAGTCGAAGTATCCAGTTACCGACAATGAGCAGCCCTGCGCTAGCGAAGTATTCAACAGCCCGCAGTGGCTCCAAGAAGAATACGAACCGAAGTACAACCACGTCCTCCCTCCATACATCAAGATCCCTGATGCAACTACATCTACCTGGGAGCAGGTCATCATCAACACGGAAGATGACATCTCTGCTGCTCAAGTTACAGCATTAAAAAGCTTGATCCACCGCCATCGAGGTATTTTCAACGATATCATAGGATGCATCAGAGAACCCGAAGAAGACTGGCTACGTATAAATGTGCCACCGGAGTTGGAGGTCAAACTCAAACCCTCTGGAATGTACCGTCTTACTCCTCACGGACAAACGGCTCTCGACGAGCAGTTTGACCTCAATCGGGAATATGGCCGTATGTCCAAACTTGACCAGCCAAGCCCATGGGACCTGAAAGTGTTCGTCGTGTACCGAGGAATGAAAGCACATCCAGTGGTTGATATTGTTGGAATAAAAGAATCGATAAAAGGTGAAGATTGTATTACAGCATTATGCGGGCGCAAGATCTCTCTATATATAGGAAGGCTGTCAGGACAAAGGACGGAAGAGTGCCCCCCCGAGCTGGTGCTCGGGGACTCAGTCATGTCCGGACACCTCCTCATCTCCGGACGCCACCTTATTCTGACACTTCCCCTCGTACGGAAGATGCAAAGGAACACAGGAGGAGAAAACGAAACGGCCAGTACAGAAACAAACAGCAGCAGGAGGAAAAATATTGAAAAAAAATCCCAGTATCCTCGGATGCCTCGTTAAAACTCATAACCGTGTAAAAACCTCATGGGCAAAACCACGGACATAGGAGAAAGAGTGCATCCACCAAAGAAAGTAAGGAGAGGGAAAGGAAACCTGTTTAACCAACTGCCACATGCTCCACCAGGAGCTTCCCCTGGATACCAGGCCAATTCTCACGCTGGTCCTTAGGATGGTCTGTCAATCGTCAACAATGGGCACGCACAGCAGCTCCAGCATCACCGGGCGCACACGACGGCCACAACAGGCGTGCACAGCAGCTCCACCCAGCGCGTACGACGGCCACAACAATAAAAAAGTAAAAGGCGCGCACAGCAGCTCCACCGAGCGCGTACGACGGCCACACCAAAAGTAAAAGGCGCGCACAGCAGCTCCACCGAGCGCGTACGACGGCCACAACATAAAAAGGTGCGCACAGCAGCTCGACGGAGCGCGTACAATGGCCACAACAGGCGCGCACAGCAGCTCCACCGAGCGCGTACGACGGCCACAAGAACAGGCGCGCACAGCAGCTCCACCGAGCGCGTACGACGGCCAAGCCAACAACAAAAAAGGCGCGCACAGCAGCTCCACCGAGCGCGTACGACGGCCAAAACAATAGGGGCGCACAGCAGCTCCACCGAGCGCGTACGACGGCCACAACAGGCACGCACTGCAGCTCGACCGAGCACGTACGACGACCTCATTCTGAAGCGTGCATCACAGCTCCAAGTATCGATTCGACCGGATATCGTGTAGGGAGTGTCATATTCCTGGCGAAGGAATTTGCAGTCGCGGGCTGCAGAGTAGATTTCGTTCGCGGGCAGACTTCGTATGACGGCGCGAATCGTAGGTTCGACAGATACTTAGGAAATCGAGGCTGCGCCGTCGGCGCACCGATAGTAGTTATGGCCTCGTAGCGGAAAGGAGTGATCCTAAGTCGGTCTTCACGAGTAGCAGATCCGGACATCATGCAAGTCAGCGACTGCGAACGTGATGGTTTGTTTGGTCATTCCTCCGTGTGAGCGATGTCTTTTCCTCGATAAGGGCTGCAGTAACAGCACCCACAGTTTGCTCCTCCGAAGGTTTGTAGTTGAGAATGCTGATGGTAATTGCGAATGATTCCGGTACGGTTCGGGGGAGGTGGCACACGACAGTGGTATCCGAGATCGCTTCTTCAGTTCCGGCCAATTCTTGGTGAATAGCGAGCAGGCAAGAAGTGTATTCGGCGACCGATTATCGTGAAGGCAGAGTCGTAGTCCTGGCTAAGCATTCCCAGATGCGGGCTGCACAATCGATTTCATTCGCGGGAGGACTTCGGATGAAGGTTTGAATCGTGGGTTCAACCGATAGGTATATCGTCGAGGCAGCGCGTTCGTTGCATTGACTGTAGTTACGGCCCTAGGCAGTACATAGTGTCAGAGTGAGACGAAAAATTTCGTTGTGGGTAACAATCTTGAGGGCTCTCAGCAGTAGGGGGTGGACGGATGTCATTCTCCACAAGCGGGAGTTTCCGGTGTTGTGAAGGTCAACGACTGCAAACGTGACGCATTGTCTGGTTGAGACCATCTTGGCGATGTCGCCAGACGCGACGCGACTCCAAAAGCTGAGGCTTAAAAAACGAGAGTGCAGGGATGAGATGCAGATGCGAGGCGCAAAGCGGCAGGTATGGTGGGTACGATTATCGATAGGCAGCGGATTAGCAGAGCGTTCAATCCGGGCTCATAACCTGTTGGAATATATGGATCGATAAAAGGTGAAGAAAGTATTACAGCATTATGCGGGCGCAAGATCCCTCTATATGCAGGAAGGCCGTCAGGACAAAGGACGGAAGAGTACCCCCCCGAGCCGGTGCTCTGGGACTCAGTCATGTCCGGACGCCTCCTCATCTCCGGACGCCACCACTGGTCTCTCATGTCCGAACGCCTCCTCATCTCCGGACGCCTCCTCATCTCCGGACGCCACCTTATTCTGACAGATATGCGCAAGCTGAATGCCGCTATGATTGGTTGTGCATACCTGCTTCCGCGTCAGGAGGACGTGATCTTTTTTCTTCTCCTTTCACCTCGTCCTAGATACTCGTCGTCGTTCTTCACGTTTCCATCATACTCGCCACAATCCTCACTACCATCAAACTCATCGACATCCTCCTCATCGACATCGTACACGTCACATCGTATTGTACCAGTTCCCACTGCTGTTTCTGTCACTCTGAGAGCTGTGCTAACCATGTCCCAAACCTCGCCATCATACTCACCGCGTCCTACTAGCTATCGTTCTCGCCGCGTCTTACTCACTCTCATAGTCGCTATATCCTACTCGCTATCATCCTCGCCGTGTCTTACTTGCTCTCATAGTCGCCACGTCCTACTCGCTATCGTCCTCGCCGCCGGCGTCCTCATTAACATCGTACTTGTCACTGTGTATTCTACAACTTCCCGGTGTCTCTGTCACTCTGAGAGCTGCACTAACCATGTCACAAAGCTCGCCATCATACATGCTGTGTCCTACTCGCTATCGTCCTCACCACCGGCGTCCTCATCGCCATCCTTCTCATAGTCGTCGTGCTCATCACGTCGTGTCGTACTTGCCAGCTTTCCTTTGTTTCCGACATGCAGAGCAATGCTACGCGCGTCAAAACAGCATTACTGCATGTGATGATCGCGGCGATGGGTGTGACGCTGGGTGCTCATGCTGGAAATGCGAAGTGTGTAGTAGCATATATAGATGTACATACCATAGATATAAAGAATAGAACTGGACTGAGTCACTATGCCTGGAACCCGCTGTGTGTTTGCGAATACGACCCAAGTATTTGCTGTGATGTTCCGTGCCTTGACAGCCAGCGTAAACGTGGTGCCATGACACGCGTCGTCTGGACGCGTCCAATAGGAAAATGCCCTGACATGGCTCCGTCCAGAAGGAAAATGCCCTGACACGGATGCGTCCAGAAGGAAAATGCCCTGCCACGCTCCGTCCGATAAGCAGATGCCGTGGCGATCTGTGTCCGGACGCACGGTGCCGTGGCGATCTGCGTCCAAGTTAAGCAGGTTGCGTCTGAAACGTCCAGTGCGTCTAGTGCGTCCGGACGCTCAGGACGCAATTTTTTTTTTTCCTGATATACCTCGTGATGCCGTTTGGGCTTGCCAATACAACCGCAACGTTCCAGAATATGATTAACGAGGTCTTGTGAGGCTTAATTGATCAAGGGGTAATGACATACATGGATGACATCCTCATCTACTCACCTACAGAGGATGAGCATGTTCACATAGTGATGAGTGTATTACGGCTTTCGCAAGAAAATGGCTTAGCAGTAGCACCGGAAAAGTGTGAATGGCATACCTCAAAGGTTGAGTTCTTGGGATACTACATCATCTCAGCCGATGGAGTCGGTATGGCAGAGGATAAAGTGCAGACCCTGTTGGAGTGGGCTCCACCTACAAATGTAAAGGCAGTGCAATCCTTCCTAGGATTTGCTAACTTCTACCGAAGGTTCATTGAGGGGTTCTCTAAGATCTGTAAGTCACTTACTGACTTGACCAAGAAAGGTATCCGATGGCAATGGACCGAGGAAGCGCAGAATACCTTCGAGATGTTGAAAAGATGGTTCACCACGGCACCTATCTTGAGGCACTTTGATCCTGCACTTCCAACAGTTATGGAGACTGATGCCAGTGACTTCGCTATTGGAGCAGTGCTATCACAGCAAGTCGAAGGAAGACTACACCCTGTTGCTTTCCACTCACAACAAGTGGATAAAGCTGAGATTAACTATGAGATCCATGATAAAGAGATGCTCGTAGTGGTATCAGCCTTTAAAGAATGGAGAAGATATCTCGAGGGTGCTTGATTTCAGATAATTGTGTACACAGACCATAAGAATCTGGAATAATTCGCTACGACAAAGGTGTTAAACCGGCGTCAAGCTCGATGGGCAAGAACTTTCAGGTTATGACTTCAAGATTGTGTATCGACCAGGTACTCAGAATGGAAAGCCTGATGCACTATCTAGACGGCTGGAGTACGATCCCTTGAAAGGGGGGGGTAGCGCTGAAGAAAACGAGAACCAGCCAATTTATTACCTGTTAAGACCCAATCAACTTGTTATGGTTGACGGAGCCCAGGTAGTGCTGTCTTCTCTCAGCATGCAAACAATTCCCAAGGTTGTATTCCACCAAAGCCTGCTGGAGGAAGTCTTCTCCTATGGACAAGAGGACCCATAATGGATGGCAGAATACGAAAAGGCTATGAGCAAAAGCCCAAACGATCACGTGGAATATGTGGACGGGTCTCTTTACTACAACGGACGTCTATATATTCCAGATAGCCTGAGTTGAAGAGAACGATCATGAGCAAGGAGTATGACACACTGGTGGCAGGACATATGGGGTAGGACAAGACTGTGAAACTTGTTCGAATGAACTTTTTTTGGCCCCAGATGGACAGCTGGATATGGGGCTATGTTGGGTCGTGTAAAGACTGCCAAAAAGACAAGGCAATTTGCCATACCCAGTATGGCCTCCTGCAGCCACTAGAGGTGCCGTATGCACCATGGGACTCAATCTCAATGGACTTCATCACAGACCTACCATTGTCCAACGGACATGATAGTATCTGGGTAATTGTTGATAGGTTCACAAAGATGGCTCACTTTGTACCCCTGAAGAGTGATGCAAAAAAGGCACCCGACCTAGCACAGATATTCCTTAGGGAAGCCTGGCAGCTACATGGGTTGCCTAGTAACATCGTCTCAGACAGAGATGCGCGATTCACCTCTAAGTTTTGGGAGACTATCACTGGTATCCTAAAACTAAAAAGAGGCATGTCAACTGAATTGTTACACTTGAGAAATACGTCGGGAGGAAACCAATGGAGAAAGAGACCAAAGGAGAGGGGAGCGGAAGGCGGAAGGACTTTACTTCGGTCCTACCCGCTTGGAAGCAAGCCTCGGATTCAGAGAGTCTAGGCGGGAGATAAGAACCGGAGTAAGAGTTACGGCTGTAAGACGGACTTAGGACCTTAGCTCCGGGAGGTGAGGGGAAAAACTACGGAAAAGCGGGAAACCTTACTCCGGTTACCCCGCCGGAATGCAGGAGAACCCCACCTCCCTTATCGACACCCCGGCCAGGACCAATGAAACCTCCCCGTGGCTCAGAGGGCCTTGGGGGAACCTTGGGCCAAATTACCAGGTCTTACCCCGCTGCCTCAGGATAAAAAGAGGAAGTTCCCCAAGGAAAAAAGAGAGAATCCTCAGGATGAACATCCCCAAAACACTACCCCCGAAAACCCACACGCAAGATCTAAGATTATTCCGCTGTGAATTATCGAAAGTAGCCTGACTACCCTTTTGATACTACCACACTCTGGTTACGAGACAACCCCAGTGTCACACTATAATCTTCGATCTTAAGTCACCCTACTTTCATGTCTTGCATCGACACGACCTACTTTGAAGACCACCTCTATCTACTCGAATTATCTACCTTCCTGGAACCTAAGTCCCAATATTCCTTTGACTACACCTTTCAGTCAATTGATGACGAAATCGCGAAATACGAACAGTGGGAAGAATTCTTCGATGGACCGAAACCAATCCACGAAATAATCGAGTACGCCCCATACCATTGGTATACCCAACAGTGGTGGAACTGTGCGCTACTATCGCACCGGCCAAGTTCGACGAAGACGAACTCTTCGACCTATTCGACTACCACTTCGACTACGACTCCACCATCCACAGCGGAGATTTCCTGGAGCAATACTAGACAATGTCCATCACCTTGGACTTCAAAATGCTCAGGCTCGAAGCCCCTCGTGATATCCCGCAAATCACAGATGGAACGGAGGCCGACAAAGGAACCGTGGAAGTTACAAACCCAGCGGTCTGGCTCCGAGTCCTGGCCAGGCAGCAGAAACAGGCGGAGGAAGATCTGGCGCAACTGTTGGATCTGTGCGGCAATACGGTCGACCGAACCGACCAACGCCTCGTACGGATCGAGAATGCCTACTACAGCCTAGCGGAAGGAACAAGGTATGTCTACGATCGACTAAACGCTAACGAAAAAATCGCAGAAGAATGGATACGCAGCGAACTGTCCGTTGCGGCAAATGCCTACCAATCCTTCACCCGGAATGTATGGCAGGCAATCATCGAATGCACCCAGGAATCGAATGAGCGACAAATTTGCCAAGCCACGCAGCTGGCCCGCATCAATGACGCGTTGTCCTTTCTGGGAGAAGCCAATACGGCCCGGAACTAGCACCTGGCCAACTTCCAAGGGAACGTAGAATTATGGGCAGCGGCCCATCAGGACAGAGTGGCAGCGCTGGAAAGGCAGCTTCAGGAGGCCCGGGCGGAAATTCAGCAAGTCGCAACTCGGATTCCGCTACCCACAACCCCGATCGGGCGACCGAGCCCCCCGCCAGCATGGAGGAGCCCTCCAGCCCAGACCCTGACAAGTGCTCCGTCGAAACCACCGACACCACTGGAACTAGGCAGCCCGCTACGCCTGATCCCCGGGACAACCCGGCGAAACCGACCCCTGGCGGTACCCACAACCCCAGAAATGAGGAGACGGCTTGACCAACTCCGGTGTCCTCCGCCGGCACAAACCACCCAAACAGGACCGGCCGCAGCTGGCGGCGGAAGAACCCCGCCCCCTCCAGCAGGAGGAATCGCAGTGGGACCTCCTCCCCCCTCGTCCCCGGGCTCCTCCTCACACCCGCCCTTGGGACCCCCTTCGGAACCCCCGCAACCGCCCTTCCGACGGTTTAGGGAACCCACGCCACCAAGAAACCCGGCACCAACCATTACCACTCAAGACCTGGTCTGGCTCGTAGCTGAAGGGGTCGAGCAGGCCCGCAGGGAGCCCCGGGAACGAAACCACACGGCCCGGCTAAAAATGACGAACCCGGAAACCTTCGACGGAAAACCGACAACTCCGTTCAACAGCTGGTGGAAGTCCGTCACCAAATATTTGAGCTTCTACCCGGAAACCAGAGATCAGCAAAAAATCACGTGGGTCGGAACCCTGTTGACCGGAACAGCGAAAGCCTGGGACCTACACAGGTACGATACCATGGGGGAAAAGGACTCATAGAGTCAGTACGTGGCGGCTATCCGAGCGGAATACTTGGACACCCGCGAGGCGGCCAACGCCCAGCTGAAGCTCAGCCAGCTCAAATATACTGTCGACATCTGGACGTACCTAACGGAATTCCAAGCCCTAAACAACTACACTCGAGCAACCGGAGAAGGCCTTCAGGAAAAAATCGATCTAGCCATGCCAGAATCGGTACTGGATATGCGGTTCGCCCACTATCTGGGAGAATTCGCCGATGACGAAGGGTTCCTACAGGCCACGTACCAAGCGGCCCTGCAGGTGGAAAAGAAAAAGGCCCTAAGGGTTGTGCGAGAAGCAATGAGGGTACCACTAACGGGAACCAAGGATCCAAAGAAGGAAAAGGAAAAGGAGCGGAGGAACCCCAGCACCGCCAAGCAAGGGACGGAACAAGGAAAAAACCCCGCGGCAACCGGAAGAAAAGCCTGGGTCAGCCTGGAGACGGCCTTGAAAGGAGTTCCGATAAAGGAGCAGGACGAATACAAGACCACGGAGAATTGCAGGAGGTGCGGGAGACCCGGGCATAAGACGTTCGAATGCTACGCTTTCACCACGGCACGAGGAACCAGCCTCCCGGTAGCTCCTTGGAAAGCGTCGTCCGCCACGGGAAAAAGAAAGGCCACGGAAGAACCGGATCAACGAACGGTCAAACAGCGAAAAGTGGCGGCCGTGGAACCCATGGAAATAGAAGGGGTCGAACCACCCCGAATGATAGAAGCAGCCCCATGGGACAACTCGGACTGGGACTTGGATTTTTAAAAAGCCAGGACGCGCCGCACCCTGAGGCTTGCGATACAACATGTGCGGCATCCCGAAAAAGAAAAAAGGAGGGACCAAGCACTGGAACCTCACCTAAAAAACAGAAAAACGCTCGCCCAATCATAACCATGGTACTACACCACAAGGGGGCGAGACACCCCATACGAGCGCTGTTGGACACGGGCTGCTCAATAGCCCTGTTTAATGAACGAACGATAGAAAGGCTGGGCCTCACAAAAAAGGAACATAGCCAACCACGGGCCATTGAGAACTACACGGGAGAAAGAGTGAAGGAGGCAGGACAGTACTACACGGAGGCCCTGAAATTGCAGCACCGAAAGCACTACTCATGGGAAAAATTTGAAATATCAGTAATGGATCCTGAGGTCGACATATTCCTACCGTTCGACTGGATCACGGATCACCCACCTCAGGGCGCATGGACAAACGAGGAAGTACAGTTCAACAGTCCTCGTTGCTTGGAGAAGTGTACAAAGCATAAAACCAACGAGTTCTCTCTAACCTGGGACAAGACGGTGATATCGGGCCCAGAGGCAAGAATAATTGGTTGCGTCTCGGCCGTGAAAGCCAGCACCGACGAACAGATACCCCCGGAGTTCCGGCAGTTCCTGGGGATTATGAGAAAAGAGGCAGCAGATGCGTTACCCAAGCATCGACAGTATGACTGCAAAATCGACCTCAAAGAAGGAAGCACGCCTCCATGGGGACCAATATACCCCTTGTCTGAAACCAAATTACAGGCTCTCAGGGAATGGCTCAAAGAAATGGAGAAAACAGGGAAAATTCGACGATCCACGTCATCAGCAGGATCCCCGATCCTCTTCGTTCCCAAACCAAACGGCAGAGGATTACGGCTGTGCGTGGACTACCGGGGACTTAACAAAATAACGATCCCCAACAGATACCCCTTACCGCTAATACAAGAACTACAGGACCGCGTCCAGGGGGCCCGGTGGTTCACAAAGCTAGACCTCAAAAACGGATTCAACCTAATCCGAATACGACCAGGGGACGAACGGAAAACTACCTTCCGAACAAGATACGGGCTATTTGAATTCAACGTAATGCCCTTCGGTTTAACCAACGCCCCCTCCACATTCCAGGAGATGATGAACCATGTCCTATCCGACATCCTGGATGTAGAGGTATTAGCCTACATGGACGACATCCTGATATACGGCAAAACTGAAGAAGAGCACGACCGGCTAGTCAAGGAAACCTTGGAAAGACTGCAAAAAAACGGACTTGCAGTCTCTCCGGAGAACTGTGTATGGAAAACTCAGGAGGTGGAATTCCTAGGCTACATCATTGGAAGAAACGGGATCAAAATGTCGGAAGAAAAAGTAAAGGCAGTGCTGAGCTGGGAAACGCCGAAGTCACTCACGGAGGTACAATCGTTCTTAGGATTCGCCAATTTCTACTGACGAATCATTCAGGACTACTCCCGGGTGGCGAGGCCCCTCACGGAATTGACGAAAAAGGAAGCCGGGCAGGAATGGAGATGGAACCCCAAGGCAGAAAAAGCCTTCAAGGAATTGAAGAACCGGTTTACCACGGCTCCAATCCTAGCCCATTTCGACGCAACTAGGCCGGTCATAATAGAATCTGACACTTCGGACTTCGCCATAGGAGCCATCCTGTCGCAACGAGACTCAGAAAACTGCCTCCATCCTGTCGCATTCCACTCAACGAAGTTCACGCCAGCGGAAATCAATTACGAAATCCACGACAAAGAACTTCTGCCAATAGTGGACGCCTTCAAGCATTGGCGGCGATACTGTGAAGGGGCTAGGCACCAAGTAGAGGTTTTCTCGGACCACCAGAATCTGGAGTACTTCACCACAACAAAAGTGCTTAACCGACGGCAAGCACAGTGGGCACAAGAATTGGCCGGAATCGACTTCAAGATCTACTACTGACCAGGGACGCAGAATGGAAAACCAGATGCACTGTCAAGGCGTTCGGAGTACCGCTTTGAAAAAGGGGGGGTAGAAAACCAGCCAATAACGACGGTTTTGGGAAAAAATCACTTCGGAGAATGGATGGGACACTCCTTCATATGCTCATCAGCCAGAATGGCATCCCTCCCCGCAAGAAAGTGGTCGGAACAATTCCTGGCAGACGTCAGGGTAGAAGGAAAAAAGGACGGAACCTACGAACAAGCCAGGAAACAGGAAGCGGCGGCAGAAGAACTGTCGCCGAAGGACTGAAAGGTCAGGGAACTAAGTTGTGAAAACGATATTCTATATCGGCGGAACCTACTCTGGGTACCAAGCGGACTGGTACAAAGGATACTAGAGTCCGAACACGATACAAAGTGGCAGGGCACATGGGACAGGACAAAAGTATCGAACTAATCCGACGAAACTTCTGGTGGCCCAAAATGAACGAACGAATCATCGACTTCGTCAGAAGCTGCCCCAAGTGCCAGCTGAAGAAGGCAACCCGACACCAGCCCTATGGCCTGACCTCCCCGCTGGAACTACCATACGCCCCGTAGCAATCCATAGTGATGGACTTCATCACGGACCTCCCACTCTCAGGCAAATGCGACCAGCTATGGGTAGTTGTCGACCGATTCACCAAGATGGCGCACTTCCTTCCCCTAAAAAAGGAAGAAAAGGGGGCAGCCGACCTAGCGGTCATCTTTGCCAGAGAAGTATGGAAGTACCATGGCCTCCCTGTTGATATAGTGTTGGACCGAGACTCCAGATTCACCTCGGAGACCTGGAAGGAGTTCCTACGGCTTTTGGGAATCCGGCCTCGCATGTCCACAGCGTTCCACCCGCAGACCGACGGACAGACAGAACGGCTCAACCAGACAATTGAGGCCTATCTACGGGCATTCGTCAATCAGGAGCAAGACAACTGGAAACGACTGTTACCAATGGCTGAGTTCGCATACAACAACTCGGCCACCACAGGTAACTGTATGTCTCCGTTCTACGCTAACTACGGCTTCCACCCAGTGGCGGTAGGACTCGCGCCCTCAGAACCCCTCAACCCGGCTAGCACAGCATACGCCCACTGGATGCAGGCGGTGCACGAAGAGGCAAGGAAAGTGTTAGAAGAAGCGCAGGAACAGATGCGACGGTATGCGAACCTGGAGCGAAAGGAACCTCCTGCATACCGGGTGGGAGACCTGGTAATGCTCAACGGCTGCAACATCAAAACACGCCGCCCCTCGAAGAAACTGGACCACAAAAATCATGGTCCTTTCCAAATCGAGAATATCGTCTCCCCGCTGGCCGTCCGCCTCACGCTGCCTCGGAAGTGGAAGATTCACAACGTCTTCCATGTCTCGCTACTCGAACCCTATCAAACCAGCGAGCATCGAGCCCCTCCGGACCCCTCGACAGTATTGTGGGAAGCAGACGCCGTCGAACAATCGGAGGAATACGATGTTGAAGAAGTTATGTCTTCGGTCGAACGCGGCCGGGGAAATAACAAACGAATCCTTTACCTCGTCAAATGGCTCGACTATCCGGAATGCAAAGACTGGACGGAAGAACCATTCGACAACTTTTCGGTGGGCAGTCTGGAGAAACTCCGAGAGTTCCATCGACGGAACCCAGACGCGCCCAGGGACTACCGGATCACCGACGCCTAGACGGGATGTCCATAGAAGGGCCCGGCAAAGCACCAGCGGTAGCAGGGATAAGGGGACCGAAGAACTGCACCTCACGCACGCGCAAAAAGACCCGCATCTCAGGCACCTAGCTGGTCCTAGGAGGTCTCGGACTCGATCGGACGAGAGCTGTGGGCGTTCGGTACAGCACACCTCTGTACGTACACCTACGGGGGAGGCAAAGAAGGCTCCCGGGCACGAACCCTGGGCCGTGAAGGTCACTCGTTCCACGTGTCCCAAGTCGAAAAAACGTCATATGCTCTCCTCCGCGAACAACCGACCCCTCCGAACGGCAGCTCGAACAGCTCCGCGCTGGGGTAATTGCCGGGGAAGACAAGGGCCTCTGGACAGGCGGCGGATCCTGTCGACGAACAGACACCTCTGTGTGCACACCATTGGCTCGTCCGGCTTGCTCGAGCTTGGTCACTCCTTCCACGTGCCCCAGCCGGGGATCGCCAGGGTGCGCACTGCGAAACCGGCCCCCTTGTCTCCAAGCACGCGACTGCCCAGCGGGACAATATCGATGTAGGAGTACGCACCGGCTTACTCCGAGGGCCCGGCCATCTCGACGGATTACAGAGGGTCCCGAAAAGGACTATATGACCTGATCCGGTGGCTGGGGGGGCTGCAGGGGAGGAGGACTGCAGTCCGTGACGCTGCAAGGAACTCAGCGTTGAAAGAACTACACCAAAAGAGAAGGGCTACTTAGATAGGCAGATCTTAGATCAGAAAGGAAAACCGCTTCGGGACGAAGCTACGGGGAAGGGAAGGTAGTGTTACACCTGAGAAATACGTTGGGAGCAAACCAATGGAGAAAGAGACCAAAGGAGAGGGGAGCGGAAGGCGGAAGGACTTTACTCCGGTCCTACCCGCTTGGAAGCAAGCCTCGGGTTCAGAGAGTCTAGGCGGGAGATAAGAACCGGAGTAAGAGTTACGGCTGTAAGATGGACTTAGGACCTTAGCTCCGGGAGGTGAGGGGAAAAACTACGGAAATGCGGGAAACCTTACTCCGGTTACCCCGCCGGAACGCAGGAGAACCCCACCTCCCTTATCGACACCCCGGCCAGGACCAATGAAACCTCCCCATGGCTCAGAGGGCCTCGGGGGAACCTTGGACCGAATCACCAGGTCTCACCCCGCTGCCTCAGGATAAAAAGAGGAAGTTCCCCAAGGAAAAAAGAGAGAACCCTCAGGACGAACATCCCCAAAACACTATCCCCGAAAACCCACACGCAAGATCTAAGATTATTCCACTGTGAATTATCGAAAGTAGCCTGACTACCCTTTTGATACTACCACACTCCGGTTACGAGACAACCCCAGTGTCACATGCATTCCATCCCCAAACAGATGGCCAAACTGAGAGGGTCAATCAGTCAATTGAACCCTACCTCCGTACGTTCTGCAACTATGAACAGAACAACTGGAGTGAGATGATACCAATGGGTGAATACGCCTACAACAACTTGGTGACTACGGCCACAGGGATGTCGCCTTTCTACGCCAACTATGGTTTTCATCCATGGACATCATGGCCAGTAGAGATTGAGGCAATGAACCTGGCAGGTAGGAACTATGCGCATTGGATGGTCAGTGTCCATGCGTTTTGCAAAAAGACATTAGAGTGTACTCGGAAACAAATTAGCCATCACTATGACAAGAGGTCCAAGGAGGCTCCCAAAATGAAGGTCGGATATCTCGTGATGCTCAGCAGCAAGAACCTGAGAACCCGTCATCCGTTAAAGAAACTCGATCACAAGATGCAAGGTCCATTCGAGATTGAAAAGGTTGTGTCTCCAAACGTGGTAATACTTAAGCTGCCAAGGTGGTGGAGACTCCACAACGTATTTCATGTCTCATTGCTGGAACCATATCGTGTTTCGAGCAAGGCAAGCTGTGCTCCACCTGACCCTGAGAGGGTTAGGAATGAGGCTGATGAGATAGATGTTGATGTCGAAGAAGGTCAATGGGAGATTGACGAGATTATGGGAAGTTCCTGTGATCAGGATGGCAACGTGAAGTTTCCTCACGAAGTGGGTGGGGTTTCCCGAGGAGGAAAACTGGACAGAGGAACCCTTGGAGCATTTTCTAGGCTCAGGGGAAGGGATGATTAGGGCCTTCCACAGGAAGCACCCCAACGCGGCGAAGGATCCGAGGGTCGGACTACGAGGTTGAGTCAGTACCTTTTCCTGGTGACGCTATAAGGGGATCCAGGTTTTTAATGGCTGACAAGACACTGATGACATGGTGTGATTTAGCGGATAATTGTGTTTTCCTTGGTTAAAGGTTTTTTGGTTTTATCTGTGAGGAGGTTTTCCTTTTTTCCTACATGTTAGGTTTTTTGGTTTTAAACATGGAGGGAATAACAGTCAGGGTTGATGAACTTTGGTCTGAGGACGAACCCTTCTGAGGGAGGGGGTAGTGTTACACCCAGCGCGCTGGTGACACCCCAAGACATGCAATTAGTATGACTAGCCGGACTCAATCTGAGGATTGAGGCCGAGTGATATTTCATGAGTGAAAGTCACGGGCAGGGGCGAGTTCTGAAAGAGAGGAGTATTACCGACCCAACAGCAGCCAGGTGGTAACTCAAGGTTACCAATGGGAAATGGGATGAGTGGCAGCCCCAGGCGAGGGTCTGGTCACATCCCTGGGAGGTGTCAAGGTTATCCTCCACGAGACCCATACTAAAAGCTACTAGTTGCCATATACCGGCAAAAATGTCAACTTTTTCTGGTACAATATAACTCACGAGCAGTCATGCAGGACGCGCGAGGCGGAACGGGTCCGGTGGGTATATGAGGGGATCCAGACCATCTGTCAGTTGTTTGAAGAAGATCGGACCTTAACTTGCCAAGTTACAGAGACGAATTCTTCAGTTAAGTGCGATTGCTGCGGCACTTGTACCGACGTCACCAGACATTCCTGGAAGCATCTAGACTTATAGATTGCGACCCCGAATGCACCTGAGAAGCATTTAGCCAGTAAGGGCTGCAGACAGGAGCACGAGGGTGACGACGCCTACAAGGGAGTGCAAACGAATATTGTTCGCAAGCACCCGGATCGAAGATCTTCTGGATCCATACCTATCAATCAGTGCCACGTCCCAATCAACCCTATCTCCCTCGGACGAGGAGAGATACTGCTGCATAATACCGAGGTATTGCACTTCCCGAGTCAGCCCGAGGGCAGACGGCCAAAGAGTTGGCGTGACATTTAAAGAGCGCCAGTTTCCTATGTAGCGAGGCATCAGCAACAATCAGTCGGAAGTTGAGCCTTAACAATATTACATTGTTTCTGGGATCAACTCTCTAGTGATATTTCGAACGCGATTCTCTTCGTGAATTTTGCCAACCGCTCCTGTGTGAATCCTTTGGAACTACACGGTCGCTCCGCTACCATCATACAAGTGTTGCCCCCTCAAGGGTGATAGACTGTTGGTGACCACCTGGATGATTGTGCCATTGGTGAAACACCCGAGTGTTATACACCCATCTTTGCATCCAGCCTTTAAGATTTCGGGATGTGCTTCCACACTACGCATCCGAAGCGGCGAAGGTGATTCAGAGTTGGTTTGTCCACGGCCGATGTCGGCCTCATACTCACATCTTGTAAGTTGCCGTTGAGGGCTGTACCCACACTCTGTGAGATGCCGATTACCGTACCCACACTCTGCAAGTTGCCGATTACCGTACCCACACTCTGTGAGTTGCCAATTGCCATACCCATACGTTGTGAGTTGCCAATTGCCATATCCACACTCTGTGAGTTGCCAGTTGCTGTACCCACACGTTGTGAGTTGGTATTTGGCGACATACTCACGCGCTGTGAGTTGGGGTGCTAGCCACTTTGGTATAGCCGGTGATGGCATTTGAGCACCTCGTATGGCGTCTTTCCGTCCAAGAATTGGTTCGGGATTCTTCGATGCAGATAGCACGCGGTGTTGATGGCCTCCGCGTGGAAGTGCATTGGGGCTTACGAATCGAGCATCATAGCCCTAGCCTTCTGGGTCAGGACACCAATCATCCTTTCTGAGATGCTGTTCTCGTGTTGCGTATGTGGCGGACATGGCTTGAATGCAATACCTCGGACCGTGAGGATGCTTTGGAGCGTTTTGTTGTTTTATTCTCCACTTCCGTTGTCAGAGCGAAACCTCTGGATATTGTATCCCCAGCCATCCACTTTGGCTTGAAACCATTGAAAGGCTACCATGCAGGTCTCCATACATTTGTCAGGGAGGATGGTGATCTCTGCATGACGAGAGTAGTCATCAATGTAGACAATGAAGTACTACGTACCTCCTGACGAGCATACAGCGAATGGTCCGCACAGATCTGAATGAACCAGCTCGAATGGTATAGTGGTGTGCTGGACTGGAATGCAGATTATCTTCCGTTTGAGCTTTGGCAGGATGCATACCTCACAGATGCAATCATTATCGACGTAACCTTTGACAATAGACTTTATTGCTGCTTCTCGGAGGTGACCGAGACGTCGATGCCACATCCTTGATTCGGCGATAGATAGTTTTGCCTGTCTGTTCAAAGTGATAAGGGTTGTATGTTGTGAGTTGAGGACTGAAGGACCAGCATCTAGCTTGTAGAGCATGCCGTTCTTTTGTCCCAACATTATCATCCGTTGGTTGGCAGGATCGCTGATGATGCACCTGCCCTTCTTGAATATGGTGCTGCATCCATGGGTGTCTAGGTCCCCTACCAAGAGAAGAGAGTATTGGAAGGTTGGAAGGTGTAGGGCCTTGACCCAGTGGTTCTGGACTTGAACAAGACCCTTATGGGTAGCTTGGACAATGGTATCATCTCCCAGCCTTATGTCGATGGTGTGCGATGATCAAGAGTAGGTTTGGAACCGGCTCCGAGGGCCATTGTACCTGTGGTGGGAGGCTCCAGAATCGATTATCCATATACTAGAGGGTGCTCTCTCGGTGGCCAAGGCAAAGTGGCCGGTCTTGAAGGTATTCCATGAGTAGGGTTCACGGCCGTACTCACATGCCCCTGCATACTCACATGTCCTGTACTCACATGCCACAACATACTCACGTGTCCCATGCTTACAGGACCCGTGCTCACACGTCCCGTACTCATATGCCATGCTGTATTCATGCTTTCCGTACACACGCATCCCATACTCATACGTTCCGTACTCACACATTCCGTATTCACACACCGCGCCATGGTCGTTTTCCCATTCACTCAGCGCCAAGGCAGCAACCATTTTTGTGAGCATTTCACCGTCATGGAGGAACTCGTCGTCAGGTATTACCTCATGGCCGGATGTGAGTAGGGTTCGGTCGGGTGGTGTGAGTAGGGTTCGGTCGGGTGGTGTGAGTAGGGTTCGGTCGGGTGTGAGTACAACTCGGCCTGATGTGAGTAGGGCTTGGCCCGTGTTAGTGTCGATTAGTCAATCTAGATCCGACCAGAGAACGAGGGATTGTTCGGTATTATCACCATTTGCCACCCTGGCACTTCCTTTTTTGTGAAAACGCTTCTGATTCTGAACGGCTTTGAGCTCTTCCGATCATTTCTTGAGAGTGCAGTCCATCTCCATGTGGCCAGTGTCACAGCAATGCCAGCACTTGATGTTGTCCCGGGAGCGTTTCTTGCCAGCTGATTGTCCAGTATCCTTCCTAGCATGGGTGGGATTGCTGGGGGACTCCTTCTGAGATTCTTGCACCTTTTTCTTACGACAGTCGGAGATATGGTGACCCTTCTTGCAGTATTGGCAGAGGAGTTTCTTTCCACTGCTATGGGAGTAGAGGAGTGCCCCAGAGGTGTTATTACTGGGGTCGTTTATCTTGTGGGTTAGCTTATTCCTTTCATACTCGCAGAGTTCGTCGATGGTTTCTTGAAGAGTGAGGGTGCCTTTGTTCATCTGTTTCTGAAGCATGTGGGTGGCCTCGCTGAATCAGATTCCCGCTAAGTTGAGTAGGTGATAGATTGTAACATTGTCAGAGATCTCTTCCTTGGTTCCTTTGATAGGATCGCGATACTATTGCAGGCGTTTACAGATGGATCCGATTTTTTCACCTGGGTGAGGTCTAACCGTGTGGAGGTTGCTTGCATGGAGTGCCATCTTACAGACGCAGAGTGTTAAGGCAGATGTCATCCGGAGGAGGGGTGTCAGGGTATTTGCCTTCTGAAAACAGCGCGTGTCTTACAGATGCAAAATGTCAAGGGAAATTTCTTCTGTACGCAGAGTGTCAACGCAAATGTCGTACAGATGACGTACGCCACGGTGTCTGCCTTCCGGATGAGGACTGTCAGGGCATTTCCCTTCTGGACACAAAGTGTCAAGGTAAATGTCGTTCGGACGACATGTGCCATGACATCTGCCTTCTAGACGAGTGTCTTTACCATCCAGACGTAGTGCGTCTTACAGACGCAGAGTGTCAAGGCAAATGGGATCCAGATGAGGCTTACGATGGCGCACCACACATAGGTAACAGAGTGGTCATGGTGATAGCATCGAAACGCAACCGTCAGGGCATGGCACATTGCAGCGAAAACCATTAAACTCGTATTTGGTTCCAGGCATTGTGACTCAAGCCAGTTCTATTCATTACATCGAATTTTGTTACGAAGAACGCAACAAGAGGAGACACGAGAGGAGATAGGAAAAGAAAGAAGAGAAGAGAGCTGTTGATTCAGAGAGCGGACATCTAGCTACTTATATAGTCCCGCTCCTTCCTTGCTGAGTCATCCTTACAGACAGTGGTGCTCCGTCTGCGGCCGCTCGCGAGCGGCCCGCTCCGATCCGTTCCGCTGTTATTTCCCTTAAGCAATATACAGTGGGACGTATCCTCCGGTATTTCCCTTAAGCAATCTGCAGCGGATACCATGATCCGGGGTGACCCGGTTTAGGGTCCCAACCGCCCCCAACTTTGGATGCTGCCCTCGGGTCCATGACAAACAAACAAAGAGGCATGTACAAAAGGTTAAAACAACCAGAAAACAACATTAAAAAGACACTTTTTTGCAGAACAAAACCACCACAAAGAAGAAAAAACTTTTGTTGATAATAGCATCCAAACGGCGCTTGCAAACAAGTAAAACAACAGAAAAAAGGAAAGAAAATAACTTTTGTTGATAGTAATGCCCAAAAGGGCTACGCTTCCCAGCGGACTATCGGATTGTTTGACTCATAACCGGCTATCGATTCTTGAGCGTTCGGCAAATCATCTTCAGCATACCAGGAATCCCATTCTGGGCCATAACCCTTCCAGCGGATGAGGTATTCGGTTTTCTTTTTACGTCCCTGTTTGGATATCCGCTTGTTGACAATAGCTTCAATTTCCCACTCTGGAAGTCCCTCAGGGCTGGCTACAGGAGCCATGTCATTAGTCGGCATAGGTCGGTTGTAAGGGTCCGTTCCTGAAGCCGGGCTGGGTTCCAAGTGTATAACAGAGATAACTGGGTGGATTCCATAATGGGGGGGAAGCTGCAATCTGTAGGCTTTTCCTTTTCCAACTACCTCAAGGATCTTGAAAGGACCAATGCACTGTTGGCCGAGCTTCTGCTTCTGCACAGCAGGGATAGAATAGCCTGCACCCAGACATAAAAAGGCATAGCCAGTGGAGAAATCTGGTAAGATATGCTTCCTGTCATAGTGCTTGGTCATTGCTTTCTGCACGATAGCAATAGCCGTAGCCGCTTCTTCCTGCATTACGGTTCTGAGTTCATGGAGCGGAACTGCAGACAGTGGCATCGGTAGAGGCATAGTGGATACTTCAAGAGCCATCCGTAGCTTCTTGCCATATATCAGCTCATTCGGCGATTTCTTCGTTGATGCTGATTCCATGTTATTGCAGGCTGCTTGTAATGGAAGAAGCTTGGCCAGCCAGTCCGATTGGCTTGTGTTGACCAAATAGTGCAGTATGACTTTGAGAGTCTGATTTGTCCTCTCTGACTGGCCATCAGCGCTTGGATGATATGCCATTGTCGTAAGGCTCTTTACTCCCGCGGAGGATAGTAGAGTTTGCCAGAGTCCTGAGAGAAAACGCTTATCCGGATCCAAGATAATCGTTCGCGGGAAACCCCAGCTGTTGCGCACCACATCTTCATAGAAGCTGGTGGCCCAAGCAATGGGAGACCAATCTTTCCTACCGGGGATGAAGCGTACGGCCTTGCTGAACTTGTCGGTGACCGTCATAATAGTGTCGAAAGGTTTGACCGAACCTTCACAAGTACATGGAGGGAGATCCGTAATCGGATCGATCGTAATTGTATCGAATGGCTCCGACGGTGAGGTTATTGGTGATAATTTACCGTAGGGCTTGTGCCGTGCTGGCTTATTAAGCAAGCAGGCAGGGCAGTGAGCGAGATACGCTGTAATGTTCTTGGCCATCGAAGTCCAGTAGAAACTGGAAAGCCATTTGAAGGTTCGATAAAACCCACAATGGGTCTCGTCATGGGCAATCGCCAGCTGCTGCTTGTGTAACTCCTGACTGCTAAGGACAAGCCGCAAGCGCTTATCTTTTGGGTCGATCAGGTACAGCAGATCATTGTGCAGCACATACTTACAGGTGTTGGGAATTGAAATCGTATCCAATCGGCTGTCATAGGTGCCATCACGTTTGAGTGTATTGTACACTGCTCGCATGCGTGGCGAATTCTGAATGGCTAGACAGAGCTTATCTGTGTACGCTGGAACAAGTTTCACTGTCATACCTTCAACCTCTGTCTGGATATCATTGCCTGAGGCTGACGCTATGCACACAGCGGAAACGACTGGTTCGATAGGAGCTGTTGCTGAAACTGGCTTCCCAGGCAAAATGCCTTTTTCCTTGTCGATACGCAGTTTGCCTAGACGTGTTATGGCAAAACATTCCTGAATGTCGAATTGCTCCATCTCCGGTGGAGATCCTAATCGAGTCACCCAGTCACGTAGGTGCTTGGCTCCCAAAGAGATATCGTAGTGCAGCCTGGACAGAGCATCGGGACATTCCAGATCAGCTCTCTTGCTGTAAACAACACGCATGTGCTCTCAGTACTGGTCCAAGTAAATAGCCCACGTATGGAGTCTCAGGCTAGACCTGTCCGCAGACGTGGTGTCCATACTCTGCATCTTGCACAAAGCGACATTGCTATGATGATCGGTGACGAAGGTGACAAAGGCTCTCTCCATGTATGGGCGCATGCGCTTGGCTGCCCATACGAGTCCGGACATTTCCAAGTGAGTTGGCCAGTATCTGGTTTCCGCATTGGTCAATGGTTTTGACATAAAGTGCAAGGGTACCAGTCGGGATTTTGAGTAGACTTCGGGATCCCTGGTCAGCTGATAAAGTGCTAAACTGGTACCGTACTCCTTGGATGAATCCAAGAAAGCTTAAATTGGAAGGTTGTCCACGACATGGTGCAAACGTGGTCGCAAAGCGAGTGCATCTTTCACGTCATTGTAGGACTTAATGAGTTTTTCATCGGCGGGTACTGCAGTACGGGCGGCGTTGTCCTTCCGGCCCCGTGAGCTTGCTGGTGCGTTCTTCAACAGCAGCATCTTGCACACCTGCAGCGGAGCTATTCGCTGGGCATAGTAGGGAATTAGATGCCGGTTCCAATTGTTAAGGCCTATGAAGTTCTCCAATTGGGCCAAGGTTGCAGGGTATGGAATATTCTGCACAGCGTCGGCCTTTGCTTCTGCAGTGGTAAGACCCAAACGATTCACGAGATAGCCCAGTATTTCTAGCAAGTGAAAACCAAGGAAACACTTTTTCGCTTTCAAGGTGATGCCCTAGTTTCCAAGGATGCTGAAGACTTCATCCACTATTCCAAGGAACTTCGCGAATGATGGGGCATACATGATGATGTCATCAACATAGCATGATACACCTTGCCAGGACAGATGCTGGATCAGCTTCGTGTCCATCAAGCATTGCTGATGCTGCACTGACGTCTTTCCACCCATAATTGAAACATTAAAGACCTCGCGGCCTCTATGGGTCGAGATAGCAGTACGGTAGTGGTGGTCTGGGTGGATTAATTGCTGATAGAAGGCAGAAGTGATATCTGCCGAGCCCAACCATCGCATACCTCGCATTGTCTGTGGGTCTACGTAGGAGCGATGAGCAAGCCGAATCTTACGTACGTACAAGTGTTAGTAATGGCTTGGCATTTTGCATTGACATCATACTCGCCGCGTCCTACTCGCTATCGTCCTCGTCGCATCTTACTCGCTCTCATAGTCGCCACATCCTACTCGCTATCATCCTCACCGCGTCTTACTCGCTCTCAGAGTCGCCACGTCCTACTCGCTATCGTCCTGGCCGCCGGCGTCCTCATTGACATCGTACTCGTCACTGTGTATTCTATACCTTCCCAGTGTCTCTGTCACTCTGAGAGCTGCGCTAGCCATGTCACAAAGCTCGCCATCATTCTCGCCGCGTCCTACTCACTATCGTCCTCACCGCGTCTTACTCACTCTCATCGTCGCCACGTCCTACTCGCTATCGTCCTCACCGCTGACGTCCTCATCGCCATCCTCCTCATAGTAGTCGTGCTCATCGCGTCGTGTCGTATTTGCCAACTTTCCTTTGTTTCTTACACGCAGAGCAATGCTATGCGTGTCAAAACAGCATTACTGCATGTAATGATCGCGGTGATGGGTGTGACGCTGGGTGCTTTTGCTGGAAACGCGAAGTGTGTAGTAGCATACTATATAGATGTACATATCGTAGATATAAAGAATAGAACTGGACTGAGTCACTATGCCTAGAACCCGCTGCGTGTTTGCGAATGCGACCTGTGTATTTGCTGTAACGTTCCGCGCCTTGACAGCCAGCGTGACTGTGCTGCCATGACACGACACGTCTAGTAGGAAAATGCCCTGACACGGCTGCGTCCAGAAGGAAAATGCCCTGACACAGTGCGTCCAGAAGGAAAATGCCCTGCCACGCTCCGTCCGGTAAGCAGATGCCGTGGTGATCTGCGTCCGGACGTACGGTACCATGGCGAGTTGCATCTGAATTCACATTGCCTGTGCGTTTTGCGTTGGGAGCAGTATGTGCGCTGACAGGGTGCGTCCAGAGTGTGCCGAGCACCTGGTGCGTCTGGACGCAGCCTGTACATCTGGACGCAGATTTTTTTTCCTGATGCTACTCATAGAGACCATATCTTGTTCGGAATGCCATTTTCCATTCATCACCCTCTTTGATACCGATCAAGTTATAGCCCCATTTCAAGTCAATCTTGGTGAAGATATTGGCACCTTGTACTCAATCATGTAACTGATTCATCAGGGGTAACGGATAGTGGTTCATTATCGTAACTTTATTAAGTCCGTGATAATCCACACAGAGCCTAAGGCTACGACCATGAGGCTTTGGTACAAACAGTATTGGGGCACCAGCTGGAGACTTGCTAGGCCTGATCTTGCCCGTTCAAAGCATCCCCTCCAGGTATTCTTTAAGGGCTTCCAGTTCTACTTCTGATAACATGTAGATAGGACCCCATGGGGGTTGTGCTCCTTCCTTAAGGCCAATGGCATGATCAAACGACCTATGCGGAGGTAGTTCGGCTGTAGTTCCTTCCGGATCAAACAGATCTATGAACTCCTTGTACCGTTCAGGTCCCATGCCCCTCCAATCCACAAGTTTTACTCTCTGAGCGCTCATGCCCACAACGCCCAGGTAGCCCACTGTTTCTTGATCAACATTTTCCAGTAGACCTGAATCATATTCAATGTCCAGTTGATCGGTCTTCTCCTTGGTGCAATTCATGTTACACCACTCAGAGTCAAATGTGGTGCAATTGTCAAAGAAGCCTGACGGCTGGTGTACTTAAAGGTACCAGTGTAGAAGCACCATATCAAATGAAGGCTCCATAGGAGACACCTTGAATGCTTGGTTACCATAGTGCTGTTGGTGGCGCATGCACAAAGGCCGTATATACTGCCATCCTGCTCCAGATACTGATTCACCTTCAAAGTTATTTAACTTCAGTGGGACCTGCCTTCTCCAGCACGGTATCCTGTACTTCCTGACTATTGCCTCCGAGATCCTGAAGATTGGTGCACCTGAATCAAGCAGTACACGTACCGGTATCTCGGGATGTTGGTCCCATAATAGGTGCATAACCACCATGGGCCGTTTGCCAATTCTTGTCTCTTTAGGGGGACGTCTGCTTGAAGACTCGCTAGAGTCACGCTTCCTCTTATTGGAACTCATCTTGCTTTTGGAGTGGTTGAGTTGCAGCTTTCCCAGCGTGCAAGTCAATTTTCACAGTTGCAATATTTGGAAGTTGGATTTTTGTTTGAGATTCTTAGTCTCTTGAGATTGTAGATCATTAAGTGGTTTCAAATATCAGGGCATAGACGCGCCTGCGCGTTTCGGATCTTCAACCCTCCTCAGTATGTCTGTGATTTTTTGGAAAAACAAACTTCATTTTCAAAAAATACAAACACCTAAAACCAAATAGAATCCCAATGTTTTATTCCTTATTTTCTGATTTTTCCGACCCCCTGGTCATATTCGCAGATAGTTCAAGGAAACTCATTTCTCATAAGAACAGAAAAATCAACAAAGGAAATCCATTTCCCCCTTCGTATTCTGCGCTCGTCAGCGCCTAACCTCTGTCAATCTCGATCCAACTATTTTTTAGAGAGGGGCTTTACCTTAGCCGATGAAATAGACGCATCTATTTAATCACTCTCCTTTTTGGAGTTCTTCTCAAACAACTTCTTCTCCCATGCCGGAATATGTCGCATGTATCGGCACGGCTCAGGAGATTCTTCTCTTCCAACCCCACGTGCCGAGACCTTGGCACACTTGGCATTATGCTGGCGTTTTTCTCCCTCTTTCTCCTTAATCGCAGAGTCGGGAATACGGTGCTTATTGCCAGCCACCGAACACGAGGATGTCGTAACAATTGGCCCCCGGCATTGGAACCAGCGATGGTTCGGTTTGCCACATGTGAGGCAATCTTTATTCTTGAATTGTTTTTCAACCAGCTTGGGGTTGACCCCTTTGGTTGCGTCATCCCTCGTCTTGTAGCGTTGCTTCTTCTTTGCGCTTGATCCCTTGTCGCTCCGATCCCCTTTGTCGCTCTTTTTCCCAGTCTTTTTGTTGACCCGGTGCGAAGAGTTGTGGTCCTTCACTTCTTTGGACCCAGGGGTTTTCTTTGGGTTTTTTGGCTCTGGCGATTTCCAATGAGAACGATTTTCCTCCTTAACCTCGTCCTCCAGATTTTTCCCCACTTCCCGAAGCACCTCTACGAACTCGATATCATCTTCTGGAAGCCGTCCCACATTGGAAAGCTTCTTCATGGGCCTCGTGAGTCCTCCCTTCAGCTTTTCCCTCCAGATAACACCAGAGAGTTCTGCTCGGGCATTCGCGATTTCCATTTTATCGATGTAGAGCTCGATATCACCATCGTAGATGATACGGTCGATTTTGCACAAGGCGTCATGTTGCTCAAATCGACTGGAGAATCGGGTCTCAATTGCCGATGCAAATGACTTCCAATCATCCTCTTTGTTTTGTTGCTTCAGTTGAGCAGCACGTGCCTCATACCACTCTTCTGTATTTCCTGACATCCGGTGCCCTATGAAAGCAATTTTGTCCGTTTCCTTCACATAGGTGGTCTCGTAGTATTTGAAATAATTTTCTACACGAGCCCACCATGCTGCGAACGTAAGCTTCGAGTTGCGATGTGAAAATTTTTCTGGCTTATCTAGCACAGGTTTTTCGATCGTGATACGAACCGGATCCCGGAGCTAGTACGGTGATGGTGAATGTTTGCGATCCCATAACCCCCTCCTGGGAGATGGCAACCTTGGGTTTTGCTGCGGGGTGGCGGACCACCTCGATGGTCTGGATGGTGGGGTTGAGGGTGTCCCCTCATCCATTGACGTGTCACTGGGGCTGCTGGATGTGCTAGCACCACCACCCACACCCATTGTCTACCGTCCACCACCACCACCTCCCGTTTCACCCGTGGCTCAGCCGGCGTCCTCCTCACCATCTTCGTCTGGGTCATACAACTCCAAACGGAAAGGTCTGAGTGGAAGGGCCGCTGGGCTTTCTCCCGAGTCTGGCTCGATAGGTGGGACTGGTCTCTCAGAGTCGCTTTCGATAGCCTTCCCTGTTTTCACTGAGAGTTCTTCTCTTAGCGAGGCTTCTTCTTTCACGGACCTCCCTTCCTTTACGGAGTGTACCAGCCCTTCCAGTTCACCCACGAGCGCAATGGGGTTGGCCGACTCCTTTGCCTTTTAGATTGCCGCATCGAAGAACTCCTGCAGCTTCTTTTCTTGCTTTTTGACATCGGCTGCTTTGGGCTTGCATTTTACCTCCTTACGGAGGGCCACAATATCCGCCTTCATGGCCGTGCTGGAGTTCTGGAGTATCTTGATTTTGGCATCCTTTGTCGCAGCAAACTCATTCATCACAGCCATGACATGGGTAGCATTGGCATAAAGTGCCTCAGTTACCGCTGCCAGGTGTTTGAACTGCGCTTCATCCTTAGTCTGGGCAGCTAAATAGCGGTAGACACCTGGTCAGAGAACGGGGTGCTCACTGCTGATAGCTGCCAGAAAGCCTCTTCCGAAGCGTAGTGCATTTGTTTCTTTTCAGCCTGGGCCAGCTCATATAGACGTCTGTGGTCATGTAGAAGGCCCTTGTAGTGCTGCGTCAATTTTGGGAAGATTTCCTTGATGTCATGCTCGTTCTTTCGGCACAGCTGCACTAGCTGGCCAAACTGAGACAGACTCTTGTCAAGTGTCTTCACCATATTGCAGAATCACCCTGGTGCCTCCACAGTGACCAGATCCCATACCACTAGCTCGCCAGTATCAGCATTGCAGATAACCACATCCATTGAGGTGTCCAACTCATTGGAGCTCTTTCGCATCTCAAATTTCACCAATGCCTGAGATTCTGACATGGTTACTTATGCGTTTCTTGTAGAGAGGTATATTGTAGCATCGGTGTGTCTGCTAACAATATAGTGTAACACTCGGGTGTTTCACCAACAGCATAATCGCCCAGGTGGTCACCAACGGTCTATCACCCTTGAGCGGGCAACACTTGTATGATAGCAGTGGAGCGACCGTGTAGTTCCGAAGGATCGGCACAGGAGCGGTTGGGAAAATTCACTAAGAGATTCGCGTTCAAAATATCACTAGAGAGTTGATCCCAGAAATAATGTAATATTGTTAAGGCTCAACTTCCAACTGATCGTTGCTGATGCCTCTCTACATAAGAAACTGGTGCTCTTTAAATGTCGCGCCGACTCTTTGGCCGTCTACCCTTAGGCTGACTCGGGAAGCGTAATACCTCGGTATTATGCAGCAGTGTCTCTCTTCTTCCGAGAGAGATAGGGTTGATTGGGACGTGGCACTGATTGATAGGTATGGATCCAGAAGATCTTCGATCCGGGGGCTTGCGAACAATATTCGTTTGCACCCCTTTGTAGGCATTGTCACCCTCATGCTCCTGTCTGCAGCCCTTACTGGCTAAATTCTTCTCAGGTGCATTCGGGGTCACAATCTATGAGTCTAGATGCTTCCAGGAATGTCTGGTGACGTCGGTACAAGTGCCGTAGCAATCGCAGTTAACTGAAGAATTCGTCTCAGTAACTTGGCAAGTTAAGGTCTGATCTTCTTCAAACAACTGACGGATGGTCTGGCTCCCCTCATATACCCACCGGACGCGTTCCGCCTCGCGCGTCCTGCACGACCGCTCGTGAGTTATATTGTACCCAGAAAAAGTTGACATTTTTGCTGCTATACGGCAACTAGTAGCTTTTAGTATGGATCTTGTGGAGGATAACCTTGACACCTCCCAGGGATGTGACCAGACCCTCGCCTGAGGCTGCCACTCATCCCCTTTCCCATTGGTAACCTTGAGTTACCACCTGGCTGCTGTTGGGTCGGTAATACTCCTCTCTTTCAGAGCTCGCCCCTGCCCATGACTTTCACTCATGAAATCTCACTCAGTCTCAATCCTCAGGTTGATGTCATGAGATGTGGCTCGGACGGGGTCCGGGCACATCCTCAGAGATGAGACTGATAGCGTCGGCACATTGTCCAGTGGACTAGCCACCGAGACCGATAGCGTCGGCATACCGGCCTCCGGTGGAATAGCCACAGAGACCGATATAATGGGGCGTTCCGCGCCGGGATGTTCGCTCTACACTGAATATACTGTATACCGATACACATATCTTGATAGGTTATGAGCCCGGATTGATCGCTTTATCAATCACAACACCTATACCTGAAACCATTCCCCTTATTTTTCAGCCGCATAGTCAAGCCTTCCCGATCAAACATCACCAACAATGTCCACCAATTCCACCTCCAAGCACGATTACCACGTCACCAGCTTGGGATCCTCCGAACGCTTGAACACCACGAACTACATCGAACGGAGGATCAACGTGAAGACCATGCTCGATACGATGAATACGTGGGAAATCGTCATGGGAGAAGAAAAGATGCCAACCGAAACCTCTCCGCCCCACTTGACGAGAGCAAAAAGCAGCGAAACGGATACCTCCAACCTTCAACGTGCCATCGATTCCTTCAATGAACGAAGAAAGGCAGCTGTCGCCCTCATTCGCTACTCCGTTATCACAACAATCCAGTGGCAACTCCTTCGTCTCCAGGACCCAGCCGAGATGTGGACGATGCTGAGCAACCAGTTCAACAATAAGTACTCCCAGATGCAACGCTCCCTCCATGCGAGCAACCTTCACACGGTTAGGTCTCACCCAGGCGAAAAAATCGGATCCTTCTGTGAATGCCTGCAACAGTATCACGATCCTATCGAAGGAACCAAGGAAGAGATCTCCGACAACGCTACGATCCATCACCTACTCAACTTCGCGGGAATCCGATTCAGCAAGGCCACCCACGTGCTTCGGAAACAGCTGAACAAAGGGACGCCCACTCTTCAAGAAACCATCTACGAACTCTGCGAGTATGAACGGAATAAGCTAACCCACGAGATAAACGACCCCAGCAATAACACCTCTGGGGTACTCCTCTACTCCCATGGCGGTGTTACAGTGGGTAATTGGAGGAGTGGAGTGATGAAGGAAAAATGGAGTGAGAGTGGAGAAAAATTGAAAGTGGAGTGAGTGAAGATGAATGAGGGAAAGGGCTAGGGTAGGAAAAAGATGGGGTTGAGGAGTTTAGGGCAGTGCTAGTGTGTGGGAGGGGATTTTCCCCAAGGATAAATGGTTTCTTCTCGTGTTGTTAGAAGAGCAGCCTCCTACGAATTCATACCTTTTTCTCTAGGTCCCCGCCCCCCGTTTTTATACGAATACCACACGTTTTGGTTGGGTTTGGCCCTTCCATTCTTCCGTTGAAGAATCCC
>Ga0307508_10000191_pt1 | contig 74025 bp, 49 predicted proteins | sample 9_EM_MG_FD_203089 | JGI IMG/M metagenome (GOLD analysis project Ga0307508, IMG submission 203089) | Populus trichocarpa ectomycorrhiza microbial communities from riparian zone in the Pacific Northwest, United States - 9_EM | ecosystem: Host-associated > Plants > Roots > Unclassified | place... | reverse complement strand
AACTTTACCGTCACTCCCGCCTCGACGAGAGCACGCCCCAAGCTTACTGCTGATTTGTTTGTGATAGTTTGCATAACGCCGACAGGTTGGCGGCTTTTCCGCCTCCTGTCGGCACATGTCATCTACAAAGCCAATATGCGTCCCATTCGTAGGGCTGGCCCTCGTGGCCACGCCGTCTGCGGATCCGGATGAATTAACCACTAAGCCACACTAATGCCTCACTAAGTTGAATGCCACTCACTGGCTAGCGGTTCGACGGTAGGGGCCGTTGCCCCCAACGGCCCGGATTGTGCGATCCAGTTTTTTACCACCCCACCTCAATTCCGTCCGCGATCAGCGGACTCCTTCTCACCCCAACCAGAGACGATCAGTCGAAGGGGCAATCGTAAATTTCGCCTCCCCTTTCCGGCGAAATCATTAGCGGTTGGAAATTCCGCGTCACCGCTTCATTTCCAGCAACACCGCCGAGTGCGCAGCCAGCCATCCAGTCGCACCCGGGACCTGCGCGATTTCGCGATGAGACTTGATCCCGCGCAAGTCGACGGGGCTGGCGCGATGATTCACCACCACCAGCCGATGGCCGAAACGCGCAAACTCCACCCCTTTGATCGGCACAACCGGCAGGTGCGGTGATGGCCCGACCAACACCGCGACCGGTGTTTCCTTTAAGAGCACGATCGGGTGCATTTCACGCCGACCGTAATTCGGTGGGACGATCGGCATCGTGCTTCGCGAATAGGAATAACCGTATTGGAAACCAAACGAGTAAACACGTCCGATTCCAAAATCAGTCCGTACGATCGCGCGCGCTCCTGACTCGACATACGTTCCAAGCGCCGCTCCCGTGCGGAACGAAACTGTCGACCAACCGTGGGGAATGACGTCCTCCTGCCACTTAATGCAGTCGAACGCGCAAGCATCTTCCTCGATGCCCAGTGCACGCCGGGCGAGTTCACAGTGCGGACCGTTAAAAACGGTGCCGCCACCGCCGACGAAATTTTTGACCGTCGCTTCCAGTGCGCTGTTATCACCCAGATCATAGAGTGAATTGTGCGGGACAGCCAGATACTGGTAATCCGCCAGCGCGCCGGCAACGATCTGCGTCGGATGCAAAATATCCACGTGATAGCCGAGATCGACAAACTGGGAATACCAACCCAGCAAATCCATGCGATGCCTGCCGCCAGAGTCCAACTCGAGCGGTTCATAAAGACTCATCTCCTCGGGAAAAAGGATCGCGACCTCTTTCGCCCGAGGTTCATTTAGGAGCGGCATTACTTCCGCGGCCCACTGATTGCCCACGCGCAGCGAGTCCTTGAACACCTCGTCCATGCGGAACAACACGCCGCCATCGTCCAGCCCGCTGTAACCGTAGACGTGCAATGCGCCCGCGCCCGCGGCGACGAGTGTGCCGATGGATTCCGCCGGAGGCACCACCCGATAAATATCACCGTTAACGTGACGGCCCAAGTACAGGCCTGCCGTGAATGAACGGCCCGTATTCGCGCTGCGCATGATCGAACCTTCCACGCTAAGGACCATGGCATCAGCCCGGTTCTCGGCATTCAGCGGCGAAGCCATGAACAAAACGCCATCCACGTGCGGCGCGAGCCGGTAGACATCGAGTGCGCGCTTCGCCGTGGGCCACATCGTCTGCCACGGTGGATTAAAAAAATATCCCCATTGATGCAGCACTGGTTCAACGAAAATTGCCGGCTCCAACTCGCGCCAGCGTTGCTTCATCGTGGCGAAATAATTTTCCATCTCTCCCGCGAGATAAGTCTGGTTGTCGATCCAACGGTGGAAGTCAGGCGTACGCCGCGCGAAGTCCTCAGCATTCGGACAGGCGCATTCCACCCAATTCAATTTCTCGGGTCGCAGCCAATACTCGGCGGGCGCAAGATCGGCGAATGATTCCGTCGTGAGCCCGTAACGTTGATTCAATTTCGCCACGTCACCAGCGTACTTTTTTTCCAGCCAGGACAGATAACGCAGCCGTCCTTCCGCATCGAAACTCGGTTTCGGAATCGGATCGAACATCGTCTGCAGAATGATGCGCGGCGGCGATCCGTCCTGTCGCCGCATGCCCTGGCTATAAAGTTTCAACAGACCGCGTACATGGTCGACCATCGTGGCCTGCGCCTTGGGCGACCAATATTTGTACGTCCCCATCAACTTGCCATTCGGCAGCACGGCTTCTTCGCCGCGCACGGGCGGCACGTCACGAATCGTCGGGTAAAGATTGTCGCCGCAGAGATAGAGCGCGAGGTGGGTGTAGTCCAAGCCATGCGCCGCTGCCTGTTCCATCATGAACTCCTGCATCGCCACATACGGACTCGCCGCTTCGCCACGATACCGCGCAAAAAAATCCTCCCACGGTTTTGAATCGAGATTCAGCGTGGTGAATCCCAATGCCGCCACCTCGGCAATGCCGCGCCGTACCCGTTCCCGGTCGCTGTAGAAGGGCTCGAAAAAATTGCCGAACCAGATGCTGATCATTGGCGCGGGCAATTTTGCGCCGGACGGAAAGTCTGTAGACATGATTCGGATCGGGTTAGCGATCACCTGCAATGATTCGAAAGCTCCTCTCAACCGGTGTCGCTGCCTTAACCGGATGAGACGCGCGACCAAACTGCCAGGCGACGACCGTCACGGTGACCGGCAATCGCGCGCGGGGCGGCAACGCGGTGAAATGCAGCACGTTTCCCTCAAGATAAGCCGGTCCTTCACGAACGTAGTAGTCAACCGGCAGTCCGGCATCGGAGGTCGCGTTCAGTTCCAGTGAGGTGATACCCCGGGCCAAGTCTGGAATTTCCGGAAAGGTAATCGTCTGGTTAATCCCCTCGGTGTAACGCGGCAACCGCAGCAGCGCCTGTTGCACGGCGCCCTTAAAAGAGTCATCGCCTGGATGCCCGGCCAGCAACCAGATGTCGTGACTGCGGTTGTCCACGGTCGACGCAGTGCGGTTGAACTGAACGCGAAATGTGTTCGGCGCGATCTGCCGGACCGGACCGGTGATGCGGGACAGACGCACCGGACTCGAGGCGTGCATGCCATCGGACGCAATGTCCGGCGTAACAACGACAGCCGCCGGCGGTTTGTCCTTGGCCGCGACGGGAGCTTTCGGTGGCAGCGGTGAAATGAATTCACCGGCAAGTTGAAAAGTCACTCCGTCCGCCGCCGGCAGATATTTCAACTCTACTCCGGCATGCGTGGTCGAAATCGGCGCGAGCTGTCCGTCTTGCACGTAATCGACTTGCTGTCGCTTTTTCCCGCGGCCAGCCGCCTGGTGCACCTCCACGGCGCGCGCCATTTCCTCATCGAAACACCAGAATACTTCCTCGCGATTGCCGGTGTAGCTGGCGACGGGGGCCGCGGCGGCACGGGGCGCTTCATCTTCGCGCCATCGATCAACCAGCCAACCAGACGCGGCATCCACAGAACGTAAGGGAACCGCCCCATCGGTCGGCCGCACATCTGGAAGCCGTGCCTTCACCGCCTTGCGCACGAACAAAACGAGAAAATCAATCAGTGCATCGGATGAATCGAAGTGGCCGCGTCCCGTATCGGCGAGCACGGTGAGTGGCGTGCCAGGGTGAGCCGCGCGAAAACGCAGCAGAGGCGTCAGCCGCGCCTCCCACCACTCCGCCTCGCTCATCACCATCAGCCCGGGCACACCGTCGATGTTGCGTGAACCCCACTCGGGATTCGGTTGACCACTGCCGGTCAAGTCGGTCTGGGGCGCATCGCCCTTGACGGAGAGAACCGCCAGCGTTCGCGCAGGATTCCACGCGGCGAAATTCCACGGAAAAGAGGCGCAGGCAGAATGTCCGAGGGGAATCACGGGCGCCAGCGCCAGCTCGGTGTAGCCCGATTCGGTTGCGAGCGCGGCCATCGCCGCATCGAACCGCTCCCCTGCTCCCCGTGAAAAATCAAACGGACGGTCAAACGGCGGCGCCACCCAGACTTCAGCAATGCCGAGTCGCGAGAGTTCGCGGCGCATGGTTTCGTGCTCGAGAATTCCCTCCTCGATCATGTTGTGCTGCGCCAGCATTACGGCCCGCACCCGCATACAATCCCCGGGAATCCACAAAAAAGCCCGGCCCTCGCCCATCGGCACGGACCACTGCCACACCGGTTCGCTTGCGCAGGCATACTGTGCCACGAAAACAATTCCCAGCAGCCAGCAAAGGCCCACCAGCCGCCATCGAGTGACGGATTTCATTTGCCTGCGCCGCCCCTCGCAATCCCGTTGGCGGGGAGACCCCATGCACCCGGACTGGCGCGCAGATTGGCATCCTTCAGCGTCAGTCCTTTGGTCTCGATTTTCGAGTCCGTTACCGTGTCGCTGACGACGACGGTTGCAGCAGAGATTTCGTTAATCAGAACGATTCGCTTCGTGGGCGCCGGATTCGCCGGACTGGACATCTCTGCGTGCTCGGGCATGCCAAAGCCAAACAAAATCGGGAGGGTCGGGATTGCGCGCTCACCCAATTGGGCCACGAGATGCACCTGATGATTTTCCCCGGCAATCGTGGCAACATCATGAACGAGCGACTGCGGCCCATCGCCTACCAACTCCAGTTCCACCTCGGAATCGCGCCCACCGCGCAAATAAAGCAGTGGACCATACGTCATGTCTCCCCGGCTGCGACGAACGATCGTTTGAGAGCCGATTAGAAAACCCCGCTCGCACCCGAGCGCCACGCAATTCTCGACCACGGTTTTGACGGCCGCATCGTCTTTCGCCCCGATTTCAAATCCGGCCCGGGTGTTGACCGCAGTGCAATTAGTCAACGTCACACTGCCCGCGTCACCATAAGTGCGGAATCCATCCTCACAGAGACTCTTGGTATATCCCGGCGTGATAACGTAACGACCGTCTCGATTTTGGTACACCGATCGAAAGCTGAGGTCGAACGCGGGACCAGACGTTTCGCGGAGCATATCCGTCGTCGACCGCATCACGCCTTCGGCGTAGCAATCCTCGATCAGAATGTTGTTGCCCGCCTGGATGTAGAAGCAGTGCCCCAAAGCACGACTAAAGACCTTGCACCGGCGCAAGGTGGTGCCGGTTCCAAGGACCTGAATGCCACTCTGCTTTTGCAGCGGCAGCAGATTCGGGCCGCCCTTGCCGAATAAATCGCCGTAGCCGTAAGGATACGACCCGTGTACGCGCAACGTGAAGTTTTCGAGTGTGTTGCCGTCTCCTGCCACCGAGAGGATATTTCCACCGCTGCCTTGGTTGGCCGCGCCGGTATTGCAGATCGTGAGTCCGTCAAACCGGTTACCATGACCGGCAACGATCAAACACCGCGTGTATCCGCCCTGCGGCAACAGGCGATAGAGCGACGTATCGATTTCCAGCACCACGTCGCGCAAGTCGAAGCGATTGCCGCTGCCTCGAAATACGAACATGGGCACCGGCGGACGCGACTGCTTCCGGTCAACCCCCGCGCGAATCTCCTTGAGCACGTCCCCGGTGAGATAATCGGCCATGCGGTAGGTGCCAGGTCGCAACTTCACCTCCTGGTTGTCCAGCGCAGCCACGCGCGCCAACTCAGCCAGACTGGCAACCTCGAGCTCAGCGGCGTTTAACCGCAGGAACGCCGCAGCAGAAACAAGGGCAAACAGTAATTTGGAAAGTTTCATCGAGCAAGCAGTACGCAGTTACTGGAGGCCAGCGCGAGCCGCGGGCTCTTAACTGCGTTCAGAATGACAGACGGCGTGTTCATCAGGAGTGGAACGAAAATCCGGGCGTTGGCGGCTTAAAAGTTAACCGTCGTTGAGAACTTGTAACTGCGCGGCAGGGTATTCAACGACGCGGTTAAAGACGGTCTCGCGTAGAGCAGCCCGCGTCGCCATAGGCCAGGGAGAATGCTTTGGGGGAAAGCAACCAAGCAGCTTGAATCATAATGGTAAGCATTCCGCCGCAGCGTCTGGATAAACAGCGCTGGATAGGAAAGCATCAACAGCTGATCAGTTCCCGTTGCACCGGACCAGCGTTTCTCAATTTACACTGGTAAGCCGGACGGGGACGCTCGGTGTGTTCCCGTTCGGCGCGCTCGCGCGTCAGCGTACCGCCGGCGTAAGCCAGATCGCCTGGCCGCCCCCGGACGCGAGCGGGACCGAGAGGATTGTGGTGGAATCGACCTCGTGCGTCACGAGAGCCACGTGCGTGCGTGTCGCGACTGTGTCGTCGTCCGCGTAGACATGGGCGACGAAGCGCTGTCCGGCCGGCAAAAAGCTCAGGGACACCGGCAGTGTGCGCGGCACCCGGTTATTGATCGTGCCGACAAACCATTCCGCTCCGCGCCGCCGTGCAATCGTGGCGAACTCGCCGATTTTCCCATTCACCACTTGGGTGTCGTCCCAGACGGTCGGCACCTGGCGGAAGAACTCGACCTCCGGTTCGCCGTGGTAGTCAGAAGGCTTGTCATACCAAAAAATCCACTGCAGCGGACTGAACGACACGACGGCCATCGCGAGCTGGTGGGCGTGCGTCGTTTTCAACCGCTTGTCGTAGTAGCACACGGTGTAATCGCCCATTCCGCCGACGTAGCGCGTGAACGGCAGCGTGCAGTTGTGCTCGGGTGTCGGGAAGTGCTCGTTACCACGAATGCCCTCGACCGTTAGCAGATTCGGCCACGTGCGATAAATGCCCGTCGAGCGGTAGCCGTCGTGAATATTGAGCATGAGGTGATGCTGCGCAGCTTTTTGAACCGTCTCAGTGATCCAAGCGGTCTCGGCCTGTGGACCAACGTCGACGAAGCCGATTTTCACCCCCATGACACCCCATTGCTCCAGCATTTCGAAAATGTGGTCGCGGTCGCGGCGAATCTGACGGCGGTCCACGTAAAGGATGAGCCCGACGCCCTTCTCGCGGCCGTAACGCACGATTTCCGGCACGTCGAGATTCGGCGCGCGCACGAGTACTTCGCCCGCGGCTTCGAACTCCACCGGGCCATACCATTTCCAATCGAGGAGAACGTAGTTAAGGCCAGCCGTCGCGGCGAGGTCGATGATCGCCTTGGAGTTTACCGTCGTGAGCGTCGTATCGCGCATCACCTTGCCCGGCTTGATCCACGAGGTGTCGGCGAGCGCGGACGGCGGATTCAAGTTCAGCAGCAGATAATTTCGCTCAAGCAAATCACCGGGCTTGTCACCGACGACGACGAAACGCCACGGCGTCACGTCACCGGCGGCGAGCGTGAAGTGTGGGTCGTGACGCTGGCCGAAGTCCTTCGTAGGGAGATTCGAACTTGTGCCACCGAGCGCGGTGACGAGCGCGTCAGGCACGCCGGCCACAACGGAAAGCAACATGCGCGGCGCGTGCTGATTCGCGGCTTCGCCGAGCGAAGCGAAACGACCGTCGGCAAATTCAAGCGTGAGCGGTCGCTCACCCCACGGCTCCATGTCGGCGATTTTTGCGCGGCGGTATTCGCCCTCGGTGCCGTGCTCCTCGTAGCCAAACGTGTCCGCGGGAAAGCAAAATTCCGTGCGCTCACCGGTGAAGGCGAATTCCTTCGTTGGCTGGGTCGGAAACGAGTAACGCAACGCCGCACCCTCGTCATAGGCGCGCATTGTGACCCGCATGAGCCGTCCGTCGGCGTTCTGCAAATCCACGTTCAGCTCGCGATAGTTTTCGGGAATCGTGCTTCGCTCGCCAAACGCATCGGTCCACTGTCCGTGGTGCTCCCTGGTACCCGTCGCGACAACTTTAAAACCATCCAGAAAATCCGGCTCGAAGCCGAGTCGCGACTCGAGCACGAGCGGCTTGCCCTGGTAGTCGATCTTGTAGGCCGGCGCGCCGGCGTGTTGGAGCACGAATTCGGCCGCGACCTTGCCGTCGGGCGAAATGATGCGCTCGGCACGAAGGCCAGCTGTGGCGAGGAGCGCCAACCCAACGATGAAGCGACCGGTGGAGTTCATTCGCGGTGGATCCGATACCCCGGAGCTTGCTCCGGCTTGGATGTAGCAGCGGTGGTAACACCGCTGGCCAGCCGTCTGACGACGGCTGCTACGATAAAGGCAATGTGCTGGTCCTGTGGCATGGGCGGTTTGTTCAAATGCCCCGGTGCTTGCCCCGGGAATCGTTACTTAGATGAAAAGAAAGTGCGGGCTACTGTGTTTGCAGGGAGAAGGAAGTCGACCGAATCACGGAGCGACGTTCACGGAGCTTCGTCGAGGAGGGCGTTACTGTTCAGGGTGAGCCGGTCACAGCTGACAGTGCCGTGCAGCGTGGCGTTAAGAGTCACGGTGCCGCTGGGCGCGATGACCGTGCCGTGCAACGCGGCATTGCTGTTCAGCGTCACGCCACCGGCATAAATCTGCAACGTGAACCATTCAGGGTGCGCCGCGTTGCCAGCGGTGCCATTGAACGTCACCCCGTTGGCGAGTGTGAGGATCACCGGACCGGCGATCTGAAGCGTGGCGCTGCTATTGATCGTGAGGTTCTGCAGACAATAGACGGAGGGCTCGGTCGCTCCCGCTACGCCGAGGACGAAGCTGCTGCCGCTGTTCGCGGTGAAGTTGCCGTAGGCTCCAGGTGGCAGGACAACCTGCCCGACGTTACTGTTGAGGGTCAGATTGCGCAGCGTGGCAAAATTGCCGGCGCTCTGACCGGAGCTATTAATGGTCACGCTGCGTGTGCCTGCGGGCGCAGTCGGTGCGGCGACAGTGGGCAACGCGATCGCATTAACCCGGCGCACGAGGTAGCGGAGGACGGAGCCACTGTTGAGCGTGACCATATAATTCGTGGGTGTGGTGGCGCCGGGGCCGTTCTTCGTGCCAACCAGCATCGGACTGCCATTGAGCTGAAGCGCGGGAGTGCCCGGCACGAGCAGATCGCCGGAGAGCGAAGCGTTGCTGTTAAGCGCCATGCTCTCGGGCAGAAGAACCTGGACGGAGCCATCGACAATCCCATTGAATACCGGCGCGTGACGCACGAGCGCAGCGATCGTGACACCGAGCGTGTCAGTCTTCGTGCCGGCGTAGTTTACATCGTCGATCGTGGCGACGACGACATGCTGACCAAGATAGATCGGAGCAGTGATGACACCGTCATAGGTGAGATTCACCGTGAGGCCGGCGGGCGTCGTCGTGGCGGTGACCGACTTCGCTGTGCCGTCGTAGCGCTGCGTAAGCGGCGCGAGCGTGATCGGCGCTGTGGCTTTCGCGACGACGAGCGTGCCGGTAGCGGAGCCGGCGTAATTCGTTTCGGTCACGGTCGCGACGACGGCGTAAGAGCCGGCATTTGTCGGCGCCGTGAAGCTGCCGTTGTAGGTCAGCACCACCGCAAGTCCGGCGGGCGCGGTCGTGGCAATCGCAGATTTCGGCGAGCCGCTGTAGGTTTGGGCGAGGCCGCCGAGAACGATGATAGCGGGAGCTTTGGCGATCGTGAGCGTGCTGCTGGCGCTGCCAGTGTAATTCGCGTCAGTAATGTTCGCAGCGACAGCGTAGCTGCCGGCATTCGTGGGTGCGACGGCACTACCATCGTAGGTGACGTTCACCGTGAGGCCGGTGGGCGTCGTCGTGACCGCCGCCAATTTCGGCGTGCCGCTGTAGATTTGCATGAGGTTACTCAGCGCGACCGCCGCGGTCGCTTTGTTCACGGTGATCGCCGTGCTCGCGGAGGCAGGAGTGAAGTTCGCGGCATCGGTCGGCGTGAAGGCGACGCTGAGCGGCTGGTTCGCGCCGGCGTTGAGAACCGTGCCGGCAGCGGGCGTGTAAGTGAAAACGCCCGCGGTGTTAGCGGTGGCGTTCAACTGCGTCGCGTCAAGCGCCGTGCCGTAGGTGATCGCAGCCGGGGCGCTCCATGTGACGGTCGGCGTGGCTTGCGCGATGACAAGAGTATCGGCGGCCGAGCCGGCGTAATTGGCATCGATAATCGCGGCCGTTACGGCGTAGTTGCCGGCGGCGATTGGCCCGGGCGTGTAGCCGGTCGTCGCGACGCCGACGATCTGGAAGCTCCCGCCCGAGGCAGAAGCAGACTGGGTCGTGACACCGTGTTGTGTGCTGCCGGTGTAGGCGTCCTTATCGGCCAGGATCAAGATTTGCAGAATCGCAGTCTGGCCGGGCGTGAGCATGCCGGCGTGGACCGCGGCAGTTGCTACGTCGGAGTTGATCGCATAGGCGGAGTCATTCGAACCGAAGACGCTGCCGGTCGTGGTGCCGCTCGTACTGATGTAGAGTGTCTGACCGACCGAGGCGGCATAGCCGTTGAGTGTTCCCGCGGGCAGAGTGATCAAGGCAGGTACGTCGTCGTAACTGAAGAGCACCGTGAGGCCGACGGGCGTCGTGGCCGCGGTCGCAAGTTTCGGCGTGCCATCGTAAGTCGCGCTCAGATTACCAAGCACGATCGGCGCGGTGGCTTTCGCGATCTCAAGCGTCCCGGAGGCGGTGCCCGTGTAGCTCGCGTCACTGATGATTGCGACCACCGCAAACGTGCCGGCATTGGTGGGCGGGATCGCGCTGCCGCTATAAGTGATAGACACGGTCAAGCCGGCCGGTGTCGTCGTCGCCGTTGCCGACTTCGGGGCGCCGTCGTAGACCTGCGTGAGATTGTCGAGCGTGACCGTAGCCGTGGCTTTTCCAATGACGAGCGTGCCGCTGGCGCTGCCCGTGTAGTTCGGATCAGAAATCGCTACGGCAACCGTGTAGGAGCCGACGGCTGTTGGCGCGGTGGCATTGCCGTCGTAGGTGAGGTTCACCGCAAGGCCAGCGGGTGTCGTGATCGCGGTCGCGGCCTTCGGTGCGCCGTCGTAGGTTTGCGCGAGACCGCTGAGGGCGACGGTGGCCTGGGCTTTCGCGATAACGAGCGTGCCGCTCGCGTTGCCGAAGTAGTTCGCGTCAATGATGGTCGCAACGACGGCGTAGCTCCCGGCGTTGATCGGCGGCGTGGCGCTACCATCATAGGTAAACGTCACGGCCAGACCTGCGGAATCGGTCGTAGCACTCACCGTTTTCGTGGTGCCGTTGTACGATGTGGCGAGATTGCCGAGTGTGATTGTGGCGGGAGCTTTCGCCAGGGTGAGCGCGAGCATGGCGGTGCCGGGGCCACCGGCGTTGGTCGCGGTTAGCGTCACCGTAAAATCCCCGGTGGTAGTCGGCGTACCGGAAATTACACCCGTAGCTGAGTCGATCGTGAGACCGGCCGGCAAACCTGTGGCGGCGAAACCCGTCGGCATGTTCGTCGCAGTGAGCGCGTAGTTGAACGCACTGCCAAAGGTGCCGCTTGCGCTGGTCGCGCTGGTGATCTGCGGCGGCGGCGCTTGCACGAAAAATTCCTGGTAAACGGGGAGCGCAGATTGGAACGAGCCGGGCTGGCCCCATTGCCATGCGCCGACGACGACGCGCACCGGGAGCGTCGCTTTCGCGGGCAGCTCGTCAGGAACCAGGATGTTGTTGTTCGTAATATCGGCGTGATACGGACCGGACACGACCCAGTATTGCGGAGCGAGTCCGGAGCTGGCGGTGGCGGCGAGCGTGATGTTACCCCGGTTCGTCGAGAGCTGATTCGGGATAGTGGGAAATGTGACGGTTTGCGCGGTGCCACTAACGTTGAAAACAGGCGCGGAAGTCGTGACGTAGATCGGGCGATCGGCTTCGCGGTAATTGGCGTCGCCAAACTGGCGCGCGATGGCGAACGGCTCCCATGGCTGGCCGAGGCGGTACGGATTGCCGCCGCGATCGATCCAGATGCGGAACGTATCCACACCGGTCTGACGGAGCGCGCCGCTGCCATTGGCTTTGAAAACGATCGAACCGGTGGAGATACCGAGCGGCGCGGCGTTGTAGAGACGCGTGACGGGCGACTGGTTCACCGACATGGCTTGCATCTTGAAGGTAACGTTGTCGGCAAGGAGCGTGGTGGAAAGATTCACGACGCCGGCGGACTGCGTCGCGATGGGCGCGATTGTGCCGGCGCTCTGGAATGCGTTGATCAATTGACCGCGTTTGCTGAAGCCGGCATTCTGCACATCGCACACGGCCTGCGCGGTCGCGAGGTCGGGATACCAAAACGCGCGGAGCGGATCTTTGCCGGCCGCAATCCACGTGGCGTAGGCGACGGGCTGGCAGTTGCCCGAGCCGACTTTGGTGACGTCGATAAGGTAACCGCTGGTAGGGCTGAGGGCGTTGAGCGTGGGCACGCCAGTCGCGGGCCAATTCGCCGGGATGCGGACTTGCGCGGTGGTCTTGATGAAGGCGGCGAGCGGAGCGGATTGGGTCTCCTCGTAGTTGTAGTGGCCGGTGCCGGGCTGGACCAATTCGCCGAGGAGGCGATCGGTGCCCGCGCTGCGCAGACCGCGCATCGCGGATTGATCGCCGAGTTCCCACGTGTTGCCCCAACTGGAGATTTCCTGCCACTCGGAAGCGACGTGGAGAATCGGAATGTTCGCCGTCACCGAGCCGGGGAAGAAACCTTTGTAGGCGAGGATCGCGAAGACGCGGCCGTTGAGCGCGGCGGTGGTGGCGAGACCACGGGTCCAGACAAACGGGCTGGCGGCGGAGTGGCCGGTGAGGAGAATCGGCGCGTATTGGATTTCTGAATAACCGGATTCCGTCGCGAGGTTGGCGAGCACCTGAGCGAGTTCGGCCGCGGCCTGCTCGGTGGCGTTCGTGAAACGCACGCCAGTCGCGGAATTGATGTCTGCCGTGTAAGCCGTGCTGGTGGCGGGATTGATGTCCTGGCTCGCATAGCCGGAGGGATCGAGGCTCAGTGCCATGTTTTGCGCGCCGACCGTGTAATTGCCGACGCCGTTTGGCGTGAGCGGATAACGCGCGTCGCCGCCGACGATGAAGACGATGCCAAGATTCGCGTCGATGCACGCCTGACGAATGACGGGGTCATCAACCATCGGTTTCTCGGACATGTTGTGGAGGCCGACGATCACGCCCTGGATTTTCGTCGAGGTGGGCGGGACCCAGAGATAGGCACGGCGACTCGGGTCAGCGGGATATTTCACGTTGGCGCTGGAGGCGTAGACTGGCACCACCGGTACTGAATATTGATAAAGGCTCGGCTGAACCGGCGTGAACGCGGGTGCAATCGGCGTGGCCGCAACAGCGGACGAAGGCGCGCCTTCGCCGAGATTGTTCACGGCGGAAATCGTGTAGGAATACGCGGTGCCGTTGGTCACAGTGCTGTCGGCGTAGCTGAGGAGCGGTGCGGGCACTGTCGCGAGAAGCGCCCCACCCTTGTAGATTTTATAGGAGGTCGCGGTGTTCGCGGCGGACCAGTTGAGCGCGACCTGCGTGTTGCCAGGCGACGCGGTCAATCCGTTCGGCGCCGCGGGTGGCGTCGATGGTGCGGCGATGCTGTCGTTGCTGAGAATCTGGAAGCCCGCGATTTTCAGGCGCTGCGTCGCGGAACCGACGTTGGTCGCGATGAAACTCGTGGTGAGATCGCCGGTGAGTCCGGAGAAGCGGACGTAGTTGCCTTGCTGCACCGACGTGCCGGAAGTATTAACCGCGTCGGTGGACTGCACGTAGCCGACGCCGTTTGTATCCGGATTACCGACACCGCCGCGCACGGCGAGCGTGTTGCCATTGGCGGTAATCGTGCCGCCTTGCGTCGCACCGCCGTCGTAAACGTAAAAGATCGCGTCGTAGTTCACGTAGGGAATGCCGGTGACGGTGAGGGTGCTCGGCGTGGTGTCGTATTGATCGAACGCGCTGGAGTAGAGATTGAGGTCGTTCAAAGCGGGGCCGACGGTGACGGCGTCTGTGCCGAATTTGAGCGTGCCGCTATTCGTGTAGGAGCCGCCGGTGTTGCCAGCCGTCCACGTGGCGGTGATGCCGGACACGGCGTTGCCGAGATTGTCCGTGAGCGATGAAGTCGAAACCTTTTCACCCGTGATGGTGGGGCCGACCAGGTTGTTCCAGTAAGCTGCTCGAAGCACGCCGGCGATATCGGTGACCGGCAGGCCGTAGGTGTTATAGGCGCGGAGATTCACACCGATGATCGAGGCGATTTTGATCGTGAGCGTGGCGGTGCTCGTGCCGGCGACGTTGGTCGCGGTGATCGTTACGGTGAAACTGCCGCCAGCGAGCGGCGTGCCGGAGATCACGCCCGTGGAGGTGTTGAGCGTGAGACCGGAAGGAAGGCCCGTGGCGCTGAAGCTCGTGGGTGTATTGCTTGCGGCGATGGCGAAGCTGAAAGACGAGCCGAAGACACCACTCGCACTCGTGCTCGAGATCACGGGCGGAGCGGCGGAGCCGAGGACCGTGAGGACGATGTCGTTGCCCGTGCCGCCAATGTAGCTGAGGAGGCAGGAGTTGGTGCCGACAGTGACCGTGCTGCCTTCAGGCAGACCGTTGAACGTGCCGGAGACGGCGGACGCACTCGTGTTGTCCACGAGGGTAAACGTCGTGCCGCCGGACATCGGACCGGCCACGCCGACGATCGATGGAGAGAAAATCGCGTTGTTGAGCGTAATACCGTTCGTCACAACTTTGTCGGCGGTAACAGTCGATGGACTGAACTCGATTGCGAGTGTCGAGTCGCTGCGAAGCGCGATTACACCCGTCGTAGTGAAGGCTCCGATACCGTCGTTGCCCGGGGCGAAGACCGCCCCAGTGCCAGCGCCGGTGCCGATGGTGACGGCAGCCGTGCTCGAGCCGGAGCCGCCGAACGTGCCAGCGTTGGCGGACACGGCGCTGACAATCGAGCCGTTTACGAGCAGCGTGCCGGAGGTGACGGTGGTGGCACCAAGGTAGGTATCGATGCCGGAGAGGATGAGTTTGCCGGCATTGACCGTGAGGTTCGTGTTTAGGGCGCTCGCGATACCGTTGCCGATGACGCCACTGATGAGCTGCGTGCCGGTGCCCGTCTTCACGAGATCAATCCGGCCGGTGTCCACGGTGTTGCCCGAAAACGGCACGACGGAAATCGAGCCGGCGTAGGAACCATTTTGGTTGTCCGCACCGATCGTGAGTGCACCGCCCACGGTCGTCGCGACGATGTACGCACTCGCGGTGCCGTCGAGGGCACCGATCTTTTGCGTGCTGAAACGTGCGTTGAAAAGTAAGACGGCACTCGCGGCGCCGGAGCCGAGGGTGAGACGTTGCGCTGGCAGGAGATTGTTCGCACCCGTGTTGCTGGTGGTGGCGTTGCGCACCTCGATCGTACCTTGGATCAGCGTGAGACCGCCGGTGAAGTCGCTCCAGTCCACACCCGGCATCAGACGCAGGGCCGCATAGCTGCTCGTAGATGTGTAAGTCGCCGTGGTGATCTGCAGGCCTTGCGTGCCACTGATCGCCAGCGGCGTCGTGATGTTATTTGCGAAATTTCCGAAAAACGCTTTTCGGTTTCCGCTCGTGCCGAGCGTGAGCGTCGGGACGCCAGAAAGAGTGGTGAAGAGAAACTTGCCGCTGTTCCTGCCGGAAACGAGCACGAGATCGCTGGTACTGCCGGTCGCGTAGCTCAGTGTGCCGAGGCGAATCGTGCCATCGAGTTCAACGCCGGAGGGAATGATCGTGTTGAATGTCGCGATCGCGCCGAAACCGTTGGCGACAACTCCACCCGACCAATTGGTCGAGGTGGGCCAGGCGAGATAACGCTGAGCAGCGCCATTCGTGATCGTAGACGTGGCGCTGATCGCAGCGCCGCCAGCGGTCGTCGCGAGCTGGAAAGTCCCCGCGCCGCCACTGACAACAAAGTAAGTCGTGTTCGTGCTGAAGCCACCGGGCACGGGTGTGGTCAGTCGCACAATGTCGCCGACGGCAAAGGTCTGGCCGCTCCAGGTGAGGGTTGCGCTGCCGCTGGTAGAGGAGATCGCAGCGCTCGTTACGGCAGTGGCGGTCCACGTGCCGTTCGTCGCCACTGCGTTGCTTACGATTGTCAACGTGAGCGAGGCCGAGCCAGTGCCACCGATGTTGGTTGCACCCAACGTCACGCTGGATGTGCCCGCAGTCAGCGGTGTGCCGCGGATCACGCCGGTGATCGAATCAATCGAGAGCCCGGCCGGCAACCCGGTCGCGCTGTAACTTGTCGGTGAGTTCGACGCGGTGATCGTGTAATTGAAAACGTCGCCCTGGGTCGCGCTCGCAGTCACGGCGCTCGTAATCACCGGCGTGGGCGGCGGACTGATCGTAAGCGTGAGCGTCGCGGTGCCGGTGCCCGCAACATTACTGGCGCTCAGGCCGATCGCATAGGTGCCGCTGGTGGTTGGCGTGCCGCTGATGACGCCCGTGCTTGGGTTGATCGACAAACCAGTGGGCAGACCGGTCGCGCTGAAACTCGCGGGTGAGTTGTCCGCCGTGATCGTGTAGCTAAAGGCATTGCCAAGCGGAGCCGCGGCCGCGGAAGCGCTGGTGATTGCCGGCACCGGAATCGAGACAGAGAGCTCGCTTGAATTCACGCTCTCCCCGGCGATGTTCGTCGCAGTGACGACGTAGTAATTCGCCGCGCTGCCAGTCTGATCCGTGACGAGAAATTGTGGAACCGTCAGTCCCGCTGCGATCGCGGAGTACGGTCCGCCCACCGTCGGCGAGCGTTTCAAGGTGTACGTCGCGGCACCGTCCGCCTTCGTCCAGGCGAGATCGATCTGCGTGCCGGAGAACAATGCGCCAAGATTCAGTGGCGCGGCTGGCGACGGTACTGAAAATCCGGGTACACTCACGTTGTCGAACGTCGCCGTCGTCGTGACGGTGGTCAGGCACGAACACGCGGGCAGGCCCACGTAGAGCGTGCCGGCCATCGTGAACGTCGATGTCCCGACCTGCGTCCACGTTGCGCCATCGGGCGAAATCCATCCGGTGAACGTGTCGCCAGCGCGCGTAAGTTTTACCCAATACGGAAAATCGAGATGGTTGCCGGTCTCATAGGGCGGGGGAATTACGGCGGTCGCGCCCACGATCGTGGTGCTGCCAGCTGACGTGCGCGCGGTCCAAACCGCCGTGGATGAGATCGGCATCAACACCGAGGCATGCGCGGAGTCGGTCGTGAGCGTCTCGCGCATCATCAAGCCGACCTTCGCTCTTTGCGACGAGAGCGGGAGCATCACTCGCGCGACGAGGGTGCCGTCGCCGGTCATCGGCACGTAGACGAATTGAAACTGGTCGCTCACGTCTCCGATGTCAGTGCCCGCGCCTTCGAGTTTGAAACGCTGGCCATCGAAATCAGCGCGACCGGCGAGGGAAACACTGCCGATATCGACGTTGCTCCACGGGGCCGGCAGACCGGCGCCAATGGAAACTTCGAGTGCGTCGGCGCTTTCACCGACGGCATTCGTCGCGGAGACGGTATAGAAATAAACCTGGCCCGGCGCGACCGCGGCATCGGTGTAGTTGGATGAGACAAGGCCGGAGGCGAGCGCCGTGTAAGGGCCGCCGCGCGTCGTGGCGCGTTTCAACGTATAGCTGGTCGTATCGAGTGATGGCGCCCACGACACGATGTTACCACTGGCCGCTCCGTACGCGAAGAGACCAGCCGGCGTGAGCGGGGCGGTGGTTGGCGCGGGCCGCACGACGGGACCCGTGAACGAAAAGAGAAACGTGCCGAAACCGGGATGATCCGCGGTCTGCGCGGCGCCCTCGGGGCGATTCGCATCGGCGAATTGCTTTGAGTAGGCCGTCGCCGAAGCCGAGAGACCCGCACGATAAAGATAATGGTTCCAGACCATCTCGAAGACCGGTCGGTACCCGCCGCGGCTAATGGCGGAGATCGTGGTGAAATCATTGGTCGAACCGCCGGCGCCGTATTTGCCCGAGCGGTCGAGGTAAAGCGTATAGGGCACGTCGTTGCCGAGATTGTAGCTCGCCGTGTACTCGAACCCTTTCAGGAGGCGGTTGCCCGCGACCGAGAAGAGATCGAGGCCTTGATTCCAGCCGATCTGCGCGGCTTCGGCGAGGAGGCCGATACCGAGCATCGTGTGCTGCTGATCGCGACTGCTCTCCTGCGCCTGGCCGTCTTCGTTGACCACGTAGTTGGTGAGTTTCCCGTTGCCGGCGCCATCGAGATAAAAACGGACGGCGCGTTCAAAGATCGGCCGGTCGTTACAGAATACGCCGAACGCCATGATCGTCTTGATCGCGGAGTTGTCCCAATTGCCGTTCGCATAATAAGCGAAGTTCTCGAAACTTGGATACCACACTTCCCGGAACCAGCGTTCGCAGCGCGCGATATCCGCCGCAGCCCAGCCCGAGTTCGTGTAGCGAAGAATCTCGGCGGCGTTGACCAGCTTGTAGCCATCCATCGCGCAGAGCGGCGCCTCGTCGCCCACGGAAGTCATGGTCGATGACCAGCCGTTGACGATCTGAATGGCCTTGTTGGCGTAGGCGATATTGCCCGTGGCCACCCACATGATCGCCTGTTGATAGGCGGCATTGGCGTCGTTGTGCATCTCGGTCGTGTGCTGACCGCTGGCGCGTCCGAAAATCGTGAACGGCCCCTGCATCGTGTAGGTCAATTTTGACCCGTTGTCGGCGGCGAGCGCCTGGTAGCCTTGATACAGCGGACTGGTCTGCGCGACGACCGCGGCCGTCATACGATCCAAATCCTGCTGCGTGTGTAACAGTCCGGGATGAACAAAACCGGCGGCGACGGCCAATGACGCGCTACCGAGCAGGAGCGCCAGGTATGCGACGCTGCGCTGGACAAAAACGCGGAACGAGACGGGGCGGAGACAAGTAAGGGGCATAATTACTCCAATGAAAAAAACGAGGCGGGGAAGAAACGGAACGAAAACACTGCAATCGAAAGCGAAGGGTCGCAGAGTCCCAAATTATCCTGACATCACTGGATCAGCGTAGCGGTTTCAGGCTGATCGTCGGCTTATCATGAAGAAGTCAAACCCGGGTCGGTTCAAACTTCACGTGGTGCAAAAGAACAATCCAGGTTGAAGGCCTCACCTGGGAGTTTCGCGATTTTCGCCGGTTCGATCGTTGGATTGAACCGGCGACAATCACGCGGACAAGCCGCTCAGAAATTGACCGTCGTCGAAAACATGTAGCTGCGGGGCGCGCGGTATTCGCCGACGCGATTCAACACCGTCTCGCGCGCGGGCGAAGAGTAGTCGCCGCCCTTCGGACGCAGCGTGACGCCGTCCGCCATGATCGGTGCGTGCTGGCCCAGCAGATTGTCGATGCGCAGGCCGAAAACAAATTCCGGACCATTTTTCATTTTCCAAGTGTACCGCAGGTTGCCGGTCCACCGGTCGTTGCTCGGAATGTAGACTGGCGTGTAGGCATCGACGGTTGGATCATCAATCGCCGTCGTCGGGTTGGCCGGATTGACGATGGTGTCCGAGCCACGATAACCGGCGAGCTGCTTGCCGCGATACTGGTAACCGAGTCCGACGGTGAATTTTTTCAGGAAACCGGACTGGAAGGTGTAATCGGTGTAGCCGTTAACGATAATCGTCCGCCCAAAGTTCACCGGGTTGGTCTGGAAATTGGAGCGGTTCAAGTAGAGGTTGTTGTAGCTGTCGACCGCACCTTGTTGTTCGATCGAAACCCGCTCGGCGCCAAATCCGGCAGCTTGGGCCAGAGCCAGCGAGGAGTAATAGAATGGATTGAACACCGCCCGGTTTGGCCCGCCCTCATAGATTGGCGTCGTACCGAAAGTCGCTCCCGTATCCAGCACGATCTGCTTAAACAAGTCGGCATGATCGTTGATATATTTGATGCTCATCGGATAGGAATTCATCGCTTCGACGCGGTTGTAAGAGACGCTCCCTTGAACCCGCCAGCCCTTCGTGACGTTGCCGGTGACTTCCACTTCGTTGCCCTGGCTGCGACGATCACGGATGTCGTTGGCCGCGCCAAGCACGTCCACCCCATTGCGGGTATTGCGGCCGGTGCTGCTCAGGTCGCCGATGGCGTTGGCCGCATAAATGCCGTTGATGTTTCCGTTCGTCGTCACCTGGCCCAGACCCGCGCCGGCCGAGATGTAGGCTCCGGTCTCGTCGTTCTGGAAGTAAGTGTAGATGATGTTCAGCCGGCCCTTGAACAGCGTGAAGCGGCTCGTGAGATCAAAACCCTTGGCGCGCACCGGAGGCAGAATGGTACCGTCAATCGCCGGTGTCGTACTGCCCGGAAGCGAATAGCTGCCGGCACTGTTATATCCGACCGCCGCCCAATCCGTGATGTGATAGATCCCGCCAAAAGCGTGGTTCGATTCGACACTCTTCAGCGCGGGAGAATTGTAGTCATCCTGGAAACGATCCGATTCATAACGCAGGTCCCTCACGGCCACGCCGGAAGGATTGGCCACGAACCAAGGTGTCGCCGTGTTGGTGGTGGGCGTGGCGGTGGTGCTGAGGTTTGAAACCGTCGGACGGCCAACGGCGGCAACTGATCCGCCACGAACGCCGACGCTATTGTAAGGCTGATAACTCAACGAGGCCCAGTCGGCCGGCGCATCGGGACGCCAGATAACCGAATGGCCGTCCCAATCCATCGGGTAATCGCCGATCCGCACGCTCTGACGAACTCGCTGGAGGAATTTGTCGCGCCGCACGGCACCGGAGAGAACAAGCTTGTCGTTAAAAAATTTCGCCACGCCGCCGATCAATCCGTAATTGTATTTGGAAAATGAATCCTGCGCCGACGTGATCTGGTTGACCCAGTCGGGAGTGACCGAGGTGTTGACGACGGTAGTCGCCGAGCCGTTTTGGGTATAGTTGTTATCCTTGAAGGTGAACGTGCCCGTTGGGGAATCGCCCGACAGATTGTCGCCAAAATACTTGCGCACGCGGATGACATCGAGCCCCTGCCACTGGCGGTGATCGGGATTCAACTTCAGGGAATAAATCACATTGGGTCCGCCCAGCAGCCGCTGTTGGGTGGAACCCAGCATCATGTTGAAACCGTAGTTGCCCCACTTTCCGAAATCCTTGAGGTAGGCGACGGAAGCGCGAAACGCCTTGTTGTCGCGCTGCGTGTAAGAATGCCGGTATTGGCTTTCGCTGTAGAAGCGGCCGAAATTGGGATTGCTGCTGCCGTCGGGCAACGTGCGGTTGATGTCGACCCACGCATTGGGAAAACCGCTCATCAAATTATTGATGTTGCTGTTGACCTTGCTGAGAGTGCCGGCGACCTCGACCTGCAGGTTGCTCGTGAACGCGTGACTGGCCGTCAATTGGACGTTCTTGTAATCCTGGATGCTGCTCGGTCCCTTCGCGCCATTGACGAATGTTTCACTCGGCTTGACGAAGCTGGTGTACGGACTGGCCAGGATCGAATTAAAGCGGAAGTCGGGCAGATCCATCAGAGAGCCAAACAGAATTCCGCCGCCCGAGGTATTAAAGCTGGCGCCACCGGCGTTCGCTGCGGTGTACGGACCGTAAGGCGTGGTGTTGGTCGCGCCCGCGCCCTGCGTGACGGGATTGTTCTGATATTCCAAAATGGTATTTCCCAAACCGGCGCTCGGTGAGAAGAAGTAGGAATTTCCGCCTTGGAATTGAACGCCTTGCGAGTTGCCCGCTTGCGTCGTGACCGGACCGGTCGTGGGCAAAGGTGCCGTTGTTCCAAGGCTATTGGAGCCGTTATAGGTTGTCTGACCGTTCCAGCCGGCAAATTGATCTTGCACCGGAATGTAGGGAATCTGGCGCTCTTGCCGTCCACGCTCACCTTCGAGGCGAATTTCGGTTTTCGCCGTCGGCCGGAAAGTAACCGTAGCCGAAGCCGCCTTGTTGTCGTCCTGAGCCAGGTCACGCCAACCGCCAGCGTTTTGATAAAGGAGATTTAAACGGGCCCCAAATTTGTCGTTGATCGGCTGGTTGAAATCAGCCGCGACCCGGTAGTAGTCATAGGATCCAATCTTGGTATCCAGTCGCTGGAACGACCGGCCAAATACGGCTCGCTTGGTGAGAGCGACCTGCGTGCCACCCAGCGTGCCATTGCCGAACATGACGGCGTTAGGGCCGCGACCGAAATCGAGACGATCCACGTTATAGGAATCGAGCGGCGCGTAATACGGGAAAAAATTCACCATCCGGTTGCCCGAACTTCCCGTGCTGCGCTGAACACCCAGCACCGTGATATTGAACGTGTCGCCACCACCCGCCGGATCGAGAATCTTGTACGAGTTCGTGGTCCATTCCGTTGCCGAGGTCAGATCGGTGATCCCCATCGTGTCGATGAACTCGCGGGTCAGAGCGGAGTAAGCCATCGCCGAATCCTTCAAATCCTGCGCCATGCGGCCGCCGGTAAGTGCGCTGCTCGGCCGGAAGCCGACGTCGCTCGACGCGTTCACCTCGAACGGCGAGAGTGTAACCATATCCTTGTCTGCAGGTGAGGTCTCCCCCGTCGTCTCATGTTTCTGAGCCGGCGCGGCGCGACCGGCCTCGGGCTGAGTTGCGGTGGTTTGAGCCAGCAGAGAAAATGGAACGCTCACTAACGCGAGCGCCAGCATCCGGAGCAAGCCGATGGTAGGCCCGGCTGATTTCACGATGCGTAAATTTGCAGGACGGACGAAATGCCAAGGGCGATTCGTGGCGGAGGCATCAACGATGGAATGCGGGGGGATCATTAGGGGTGAACGCAAGGATTTGCGAAGCGGGGTTGGGCATCGGCAGATTGGCCGCGTGCGTAATTGGCTATCTCGTCCGCTCTCCCGCTTTTCAATGGTTTGATTGCTTTCACTGGTAAACTGGATCGCCAGTTTCGCAGAGAAATCATCGGTAACTGCGCAGTTAGGTGTTTCAGAAAAACCTTCGTCCGCATCGAACCGTTCAGACCCACCGTAGACGTGACGTCGCCTTACTGCATGGATCAGGTAGGGCGGATTATCCCTAATCCGCCGCGCTGTAACCGCGACTCGACCACGGCGGATTAAGGATAATCCGCCCTACCACGGCAGCGCAAAAAAGGCATTCACGGTCTGCCGATTTCTGCTCTATTATTCAAGCCACAGGTTTATTTAAACCGCTCTCATCAATCCCAAAAATCCTACCGCGCCAGCTGTCCAACGTGAAACCAGTCGAAGTCCGCGTGCGACCCGGAATTGCCGCCCGCCTGCGCACTCGCGACAAGTCCGACTTTGGCGCCCATCCATTTGTCCACAGAGGCCTTGAAAGTGCGCCCAATGGGCGAGAAGGACCGGTTGTCGAAACTGTAGGCGAAGTCGCAAATTGCCGCGCCCTCGATTTTCCTGACGTTCACGCGCAAATAGATTTTCCCGACGTTCACCGGAACTCCAGCGACCTCGTGCTCCTCGGCGCCGGGTTTGTCCGCACCGGGATTGATCGTCAGAACCAGCCGATTTCCTTCTGCAGTCTTTCGCAAACCGAGGATCGCATAATCATAGCCAAAAATCACCAGTCCCGCGGTATCGCCGACAGTCGTCGAAGCGAACTCCAGCGATGTTGTAGCTGTGAATTCCGGTGCAGGAAATTTCTGCAGGAGAAAATTCGGCGCATCATACGCCGAATTCGGTGCGGGCGTGCCGTCGTTCCGGGTCAACGGCAATGGCATGTTCGCCAGCCGCAAAAATCCCGGACGTGTCTGTAAAGAAAACCATTCAGGCCGCGGATTCGCGTTCCACTGCCACTGGAGTCCGAGCGCAGGGTCGTCGAAATCGTCGGACGTTTGCGGCTGCGCCGACGGGTAGGCGCGACCGACATTGGGCTTCCGATACGTGAGCACGGGTTCGCCTTTGCCGTCACCGTCCGGATCGGCTCCGATCACCGGCCAGTCGTCGTGCCACGTCATCGGCTGGAGATGGATGACGCGACCATAGGCGTCCGCATCTTGAAAATGCAAAAACCAGTCTTCGCCGCCCGGCGTATCGACCCATGCGCCCTGGTGCGGACCATTGATCGCGGTCGTTCCCTGATCGAGTACCACGCGGTGTTCGTACGGACCGCGAATATTTTTCGCGCGAAACACCGCCTGAAAGCCGTTGGTCACGCCACCGGACGGCGCGAATAGATAATAGTAGCCATTTCGTTTGTAGAATTTCGGCCCCTCCAGTGTCGCCCAATTCGGAATTTTATTCCCATCGATGATAATCTCGCCTTCATCGAGGAACTTCATGCCATCGGGACTGAGCTGGTGAAGCGTGAGTAAATTGAAAATGCCCGAGCGGCTCTTGGCCCACCCGTGCACCAGATACAACCGGCCGTCATCGTCCCAAAATGGACAGGGATCGATCAGGCCCTTCCCCGCCCTGATCAACACAGGGTCAGTCCATTTGCCAGCGGGATCGACCGCCGTGACGAGATAAATTCCAAAATCGGGGTCGGGATAAAAAATCCAGTATTTGCCACCGTGATAGCGGATGGCCGGCGCCCACACGCCCTGACCGTGGCGTGGCTTCGAGAAATGATCCAGCGGCGGCTGGGCGGCAAACACATGGTTGATGATCGTCCAATTCACCAAATCCTTGGAGTGCAGGATGGGCAGGCCGGGCGCGTCGAGAAAACTCGAGGCAACCAGATAGAAATCCTCCCCGACCCGGATTGCGTCGGGATCCGAATAGTCCGCGAAGATCACCGGGTTTTGATACGTGCCGTCGCCCCGATCAGGAATCCACGGAGCCCGCACCAGCGGCCCGGCACCGGCAAACGATAGCGAAACGAGCGCGAAAAACGCTACGCCCGCAGAAGAGATACGGCTGAATAGGGACATAAGAAACGATTAGCCCGAACAAATCACACTCTGAGGTGTGAATGGTTCACCCTGTCGGGCCGACGCTGTCGGGGTTAACCGCGACGAAGTCGCTTTCCTCCGAAGCAGCGTCGGAGAAAACGGAGGTTTTTCTGATGGACGGGAGTTCATGGTGAGAAACGCCCGGGTTAGGGAGACACGGCGATCACCGCCCGGCGATAACTGAACAGAGACGGCGTCCCGTCGTCCTGCACCTGCAGAATCACGTGGACCGTGCCGGGATTTTGAACCAGGGGAAGCGTCACTTCGGTTTGCTTACCGGTGGTCGCGGAAAGCGAAGCGTCGGTTACTGTCCCCGCTTCGGAATAAATCCACCAGCTCACCGCCACCTTATTTCCGTCGGGATCGCGCGTGCCTTCGGCTGACAGCCTGACGACGGAACCCGCCCTCGCATCAAGGTGAAGGACCGCGGTCGTCTTGTCACCGTTCAGCACCGGAACCGGGTTGTGATTGGCGGCGGCGAAATTCGCAGCGACGCACCAATTCATCCGGGCCGCGAAGTCGTTTTGAAAATGCTCACGCCAGCGCCAGAGGGTGGCCTGGTCGGATGTGTAGGTCCGGCCATCCTGCGCAACGACGGTGTCGCGGCTGTCACGATTGTTTGTCCAGATTGGCCTCGTCTCCCCGTAGCTTTGATAGAGGGCATAACGTCCGCCCCACCCGCCGAATGCGGGGCTTTCCTCCCAGCCGAGCCCGCGGTTGATCAGCCCCAGGAATGACGGGGTGTCCCCTTCCATCAGGTAAGTCAGTCGCGGATACAACGCTCCGAGCGGACCGTGATTTCTGATCACGTGCTCCTCGAGCCAGGGATTGTCCACCATTTCGAAATGGTGAAACGGACTATTCTTCGAGTGACGATCGCCGGAAATTCCCGTCCAGGTCGCGAGGTGATAATTCATGCTGTCGGGATTTGTCGGCGAAACGATGTAGAACAAACCGGGAAACTCGCGCCTGATCCAGGCGCCGGCGTCATCCTGATCAGAAATCGAATACACGCGCAATTTTGCCACCAATCGCGCCAGTGCTTCCGGCGTGCGATCCCGTCGCGCATCCTGCAACACCTGCGCGAGGGTGTTGGCTCCGCCCCAAACGGAAACCCAGAGTGGACGTGAATCAGCGCGGTCAGCCGCCGCCAGTAACCGGCGCGAACCATCGGTGCTTTTCCCTTCGCCCACCGCCGCCATGCCGTAGACGGGCTGTCCCGTACAGACTACCGCGAGCAACGCTTCGGAGGTGGGAAAGCCCGCCGCCTGCTTTGCCAAATTTTCCCGCACCTCGCCATAGGCATTCACCGTCCGCCGGATCAGGTCCTCGCGCGTTTTTGTTTTCAACCAGGTCGACGTCGTCGCGACCAGGCCTTCGATATCAAATTCATTGGCATAAACCATCAGCCTCACCAGCGACTCCTCGTCGTCGGGTTCATTGGAAACATCCGTCAATACAAACAGCCGCGGACGTTCTCCTGCTGCCTGCGCGCCCATGGCCGCCACCATCGTCAGGAGCGCCAGCCATTGAAAACAAAGCTTCAGCCCTCGGGAGTATCGCGGGGAAAGATTCATCTCACGATTAATTCGCAGACGCGGACAAAAAACAAGGCTGGGGAGAAATCAGCCTGAATTCCGCAGATGAATCGGCCACAGAAAGCACAAGAAGCGTAAAACAGAAACTTGAATCCCGATACGAGGTGGTACGGTGTTCACTTCGCATATGAGCAGTATACCGAATCCAGTTCTTCATTTCCTCCTCTGCGTGCTCTGCGTCCTCCGCGTTTCAACTGTGGTTTTTAGGATCAACCGAACGCGCGTCACGACAAATCATCGTCAACATCGATGGGCTCGTGCCAAGGAACCTCGCGCCACTCAAAGCGCCGGTTTTTCCTCCGGCCGGTCGCGGTAAATCCTCACCAACACCAAGCCCACCAGCAGCATCAGCCCCCCACAGGCGAGAAAACAGATCCGGCCGCGCGGAGGATTGGGCACAAGGGCAAAGAGCGCGACGACCGCGCCGTAGATCAAGCAGAAGTTGCCGATCGAACGTGGAAAAACCCGGCTCTCCTTCACGGGGCCTCCTGCCTCCATCAAGGGGGTCGCGAGTCGCTGGAAAAATTCCTCGACCGACGCCTTGTACGCCGGCGTAGAGCGTTCGTAGAAAAGCGACGTGAAGAAAAACCATCCAATCGAAACACCGATGCTTAAAACCACGGTGCTGATATTAAAAAATACCGTTTTCTCCTCGGGCTTCAACGCGCCCGCGAGCCATGGAATCATGTCGGGAGTCAGCCAGAATGTCGCGATACAGGAAGTCGCAAGCCCGAGCACCACCGTGGTCCAGACCGACCACCACGGCGTGCGGCGATAGAACATTCCCACGCACGCCGGAACCGCGAGCGGCAGCAGCAGTGCGATCCCGAGTTGATTCAGCAAATCAAACAACCCCAGCGAACGATATTTTCCAACAACTACCGCCAGTACAATCACCGCGACGCCAAAGCCGGCAGTCGCAAGCTTGCTGAGCACGAGCAGCTTCTTCTCCGGACAATTCGGATTAACCACCGGCAGGTAAAAGTTCCGGATCAACATGCCCGCGCCTTGATTGAGAATCGCGTCTGCGTGCGTCAGCGTCGCGGCAAAAATCCCGCACACCAGCAGCCCCAGCATGCCGCGCGGAAGGACTTCGTGGGCCGTCAGCAAAAAGGAGGCTTCCTGCGGATACTTAAGCTGCGGGAAAAATGTGGCGATATCGGGATGCAATACGGCCGCGACCATGGGCGGAATGATCCACAGGATCGGGGTGACGATAAAACCCACGATGGGAATGAGCACCATCAACCGGGCATCCCGGTCGCTCCCCGCCATCATGTACTTCGTCGCCCGCTCGTCCGACAGGCTGTTTTGGACAAAGATGTGGTTAAACGTCATCGCCAGAAACCAAAACACGATAAATCCGGGCCGCGCGATCTGGCCCCACTCGAAATGCATCGGAGGCGCCTTGGCGATCAATCCACTCACACCGCCGATACCGGGTTGGGCCAACGCCATCACGCTGACCACGAGCGTCACCGTAACGACCAGCAGCATCTGCACGAAATCGCTCGCCGCCACCGCGTATGATCCGCCGAGCAACGAAACAAAAGTCACCAGCGCGCCGAGCACCACGAGCGTCATGGTAAGATCGACGCCAAAAACCGCCGACATGAAAATCCCCACGGCGTTTAACATCATGCACGTAAAAATCACTGCGATGGGCAAACGGATCCACGTATAGAATTGCTGCATACCCGGGCCAAAGCGCAGCCGCACGGCCTCGAAAGGAGTGACCACCCGCAGACGGCGGAAACGATAACAGGTAAACCGGTAGAGCAGGAAAAGCGCAGCGATCTGCGCGTAATAAAGCAATAGCACGTAAGGTCCGGTCTGATAAATTTTTCCGGCTGCCCCCGTAAACGTCCACGCGCTGAAACCTGACATCCACGCTCCTGCTCCCGTTACCCACCACGGCAACACGCCACCGCCGCGGAAATAGTCAGAGGTATTTTTGCTGCGCCGTGAAAAATAAATTCCCACCGCAACGACAAACAGAAAGTAGAACCCGATATTGAGGTAGTCGTAGAAGGTGATCACGTACGGAGGGGTAATCGATCAGGCGATGCGGGCGGCGCGCTCGGCCGTCATTTCCCACAAGAGCGGAAGTCCTGCCTGGTATCGCTCAAATTCCTCGACCATGGCAACTCCCATCCGCTCGCATTCTGCACCGACAGAACCGGCGATGTGAGGAGTCAGCACCACGTTCGGCAGCTGGTAGAGTGGCGACTCCGGGCCGGGGGGTTCGGGAAAGGTCACATCGAGCACCGCCTGTAAATCGGTCCGCATTCGCAGCACGTCAATCATCGCCGGCTCGTCCACCACTTCTCCTCGCGCCGTGTTGAGAAACAGCGCGCCAGGCTTCATCAACGTCAGCTGCTTTTTGCCGATCAGCCCGCTGGTTTCCGGCAGCGCGGGGGTGTGGACCGACACTACGTCTGCGCTGGCAAAAAGTTCGTTGAGCCCCACTTTGGCGACTTGTTCGGCCACCGCTTCCTCCGGGCTGAGGAACGGATCATAAACGAGCACCTCCACCTCGAGCGCTTTCAGTTTCTGACGCACGAGTCGCGCGATAGTCCCGTAAGACACAAGACCCACCATGGAACCAAAGCCACCCGGCATGGGCCGCTCGACGGGAAAATCCCGGCTCTCGCGGGTCACCCGCGCATAATGCCAGACCCGCTTCAACCCCAGCAACACCGCAGCGAACACGTATTCCGACACGGGAATGGCATTGATCGCCTGCGCCGTGGTGAGGCGCACGCCCCGGTGCCAAAGGGCGGGTGTCGTGAAATAGCGCACCGATCCACCCGCGTAGAAAACAATTTTCAACTGTGGGACCGCCTGGAGAAATTCCTCGTCCATCAAGGGCGCGCCCCACCCGCTGAAGATTACTTCCACGGATTGCAGTTGTTTCGCGTAATCGCGCCATGAACTGCCCGGCGTGATCAGCGTGAGATTTCCCACTTGGGGACGGAGACGGTCCAGCACGGTCGTACCATAGGCAGCGGCCATCGCGTCAGAAGAAAGCAACAAAGCAGCATCAAGCATAGAGGTGGGGGCAATCCCCCCGGAGGATGCGGATAAAACCAGCACAGGGGTGGAAAGCCACAACATCCAATCAGCTCCGCAAGAGCGTGCCTAGCGTTTATCCATTTACACTGGTAAGCGCAAAAGCGACACTCGCGCACATGCCCCCTTCCCCGAAACCTCCCGTATTCCGCGTCTCGTTGCGCGATATCGCCAAGGAAGTCGGTGTTTCCCATGTCGCCGTATCGATGGCGCTCCGGGGCGATCAACGCATCTCCACCGCTCGCCGGGCCGAAATCTCAGCGGTCGCCGAACGGCTCGGCTATCGTCCCGATCCGATGCTTTCGTCTCTCTCTGCTTATCGGCAAACCAAGAAACCCGTTGAGATCCGGTCGACCGTAGCCTGGATCAACCAGTGGCCGGTCGCGCGCGACCTCCGCAAGTTTCACGAATTCGATGCATATTGGAAAGGGGCGCATGCCTGTGCAGTTCAACTCGGATATCGCCTCGACGAATTTGTGGTCGCGAAGGACATGACGCCGCACCGGCTTCAGCAAATTCTCCTCGCACGCAACGTCCGCGGCATCCTTCTCCCTCCGCACTCCTCCGGCTTTTCATTGCCGGATTTTGACTGGAGCCAGTTTTCCCTCGTGCGCCTCGGTACTTCGGTGGAGCAGCCGCGCGCCCACATTGTGACCAGCGACCAGTTAAAGTGCGCATCGATGGCCTTCGACCACATCTGGGAAAAAAACTACCGACGGATCGCCTATGTGACCGCACACCATTTCGACAGCAAAACCGGGGGAAATTTTCGCGCGGGTTATCTCGCAGCCCAGGATTTGCACGTACCCCGCCGCCGTCACCTCGCGCCGCTCGCCCTGAGCGAGGAAAACACCCCGTCCGATGTACGCACGCTGCGCAATTGGCTGCGTACTTCCAAACCTGATGCGATCATTACACCGCTTGGCCATCTGTCGGATCTTCTCGGCAAGGCGGGTTATCGTGTACCGGACGATTTGAGTGTGGCAGCGCTGAGTCTGTTGGACGGGCGATTCGATTCCGGGGTCGACCAAAATTCACTTGAAGTGGGCCGCGTCGCAATGGCGACGCTCGCGAGCTTGATCCACCAGAACGAACGCGGCGTCCCGCAATATTGCCGTCGCATTTTGGTGGAAGGCCGCTGGGTCGACGGCTCCAGTCTTCCGCCGCGAAAGTAGAACGCCCGCTGCGGTCCAGAGATTTTAACCGCTAATAGTTTCGCCAAAATAAAGACGTCGAAACTTTGGAAGTGCCCTTCGACTGATCGTCTCCGGTTGGGGTACTGAGGAGTCTGCTGATCGCAGACTTGGGACTGCGATTTGATTGTACCTTAAATCTCCATCAATTGATCCTCGACATTTTGTCGGCCAATTTGGCCACAAAAAGTCACGAGAATTCACAAAAATATTTCGGCCGCGACCGCAGTTGGCGTCTGTAAAACTGCATTCGTCTCCAACTCTATTCTTTGTGCCTTTGTAGTTAACCTGCCTGCGATCAGCAGGCCCTAAGAGCCAATTCATGCAGACGATCAGTCGGCGTACACCTTGTAAGGATGCGCGCTGCGCGCATCCATTAGCGGTTAAGAAAATCGATATTCTTAGATCACTGGCGATTTGATCTGCCCGATCCACAACCGGTTGCCATCGGGATCATCGATTCGAAACTCGGTCATATTGTAGAAAGTGATGTCCAGGTCAGGAATAATCACTCCATTCGCCCTCAGCTGCCGGTGATATTCTGCGACATTCTCAGGATACAAATACACCACCGACGTTCGTGGCACGTCCGGATGCCGGTTGATCGATTGATCCACCATCAGGCGACACTCGTCGAAGCGGAGCATGGCCCACCCCCAATCGTCCTGTCGATTCTCCACGCTAAATCCGAGCTTTTGATAAAACTCCACGCTGGCCGACATGCTTTTCACCGGCAGCATCGGAATGAGACGATTCATTTTCATTGGGGTAATCTCCTCTTTACATGTGCTCGCGAATTCATTTTCCAGGGACGTCACGCGCGCGCCTCAGCGTCACGAAACCCTGAAGGTCTTGCATTGCCGGCACCAGCGGCCTTTTCCAACAGTCGCCCAAACGATCAGAAATACTCCGGTGAGCGCGGCAACAATGCCCGGCGCCCGCAGCGTGCCCAACGCCATCGTGAGGGCAAACAACGCAATCATGCCAACACCGACGATGATCAACCGCGATCGACTTTTCTGAATCATCACGGTCCCGCACACGGGGCATTTAGACTGGTCGCTCATCGGGGTTGATAACCCCGCCAGTTTTTCTTCGTCGAACGTCCTTTGTCAACCTCATGCACCGGCGGCTCGGAAGTCGTCGCCGAAATCGCATCCACGCTCACGTCGCCGCGATTTGGACGAGCTTCATGCGGCCCGACGCGCCCGATTTGATCGCCACCTGGCTTTTGCGGCACCCTAACGTTTCGGCAACCAACTTAATCAGTTCGTCGTTGGCCTTGCCGTCAACCGGGGGTGACTTGAGCTGCGCCAGCCACACACTACCTTCCGTCGGTGCCGTCAACAGGCTCACGCGTGCATTGGGCTTCACTTTCACTTGAATAGTCCGGGAGCTCGGCATTGGAAATTGGCTAAATGAAACATCCTTCAAGTTCTCTGGAACCCTTACGTCCGGGACGTTTTTGATTTGTAGGGCCGCCGTTTGCCGGCGTGCCGCGGCGCGCGACGGGCGCCAGTCCTACCACCATTTTTCGGCTTCTTCCTTTGCGCAGATGCAGGCCGGGTGCGAACCTGGTCCACAACCATGCGCGTCACCTTGAGTCTTTTGGTTCGTCCCGTCTTTTTCGCGCGCGGCACCACGCCAATTCTCGGGTCTTGCTTGCGCACCAGTTGAACGAGGCGCTCGACGGTCGATTCAAATCGGGCGGACGATTCCGGAACGTATAACCACTTGGGCAGAATTGGGTGGGGCCTGAGCGAAGGTATCTCCACCAGCAAAGAGGCGTGATACGCTCGCTCTGTGGCCACGAGAACGCCACGCCACGGTTCTTCCCTCGTGGAAAAACACAGTACGATTTTTCCGTGAAGGTAAACTGCCTTCGTGCCAAACATCGGTCGAAGCAGAAAAGTGGGATCAGCTTCCAATGGCTCCCAGAATCCCGCATGCGCATGGACAATTTTCATTTCGTTGGTGTCTCGTGCGCGCATGGAGGGTTGAATGTTTCTTCTTATTCAGACCAATCCCCCAGCCGAGGCAAGCAACTGCATTTTGCCAGCGAAGAAACATCGCAGCACATGCAAACCACAGAATTTTTAACCACTGATTCCCACTCATATTCACTTATGTCCGGAGTATTTCAGATTAGTGATTCATTAGTGTGGATTAGTGGTAAACCCATCTGGATCAGGTTCTGTTCTGCGTGCTCGAACTGTAGGAGCGGCTCGAGCAGCTCACCGTCCATGACGAACTTCCGGGTATTGAACCCATTGGAAAAAATTACGCCACCCGCCGCCGCCGGCGGTGTCCGTTTGTTCAGACACCCCTCATCACACGTTTCGAATCCGCACCATTTAGATCAATCATGTGGCTTCCCTATTCTCATCATGTTCCTGCCGCTTTCCTCCCGCGAAGCGGCGGAGCCATAACGGGAATATTGCTGATCGCGCTCGTGCATCTTTCCGGTTGCGACCGTCCGACCCCAACGTCGGCCCGCGTGGTGCGCGTCTGGTGCCACCAAGGTCAGGAAGCGGAGAATCACGCGATGCGTGACATCGCCGCCGCTTTCAATTCCGCATACGCAGCCGAAGGCGTGCGCGCCGAAATTGTTTTCTTCCCGGATTTCCAATACACCGAAAAAATCGCGATTGCAGCGGCGGCGCGCGATCTCCCGGACACGTTCGATCTCGATGGTCCGCTGGTCGCCCGCCTCGTCGACGCGGGCGTGCTACAGGCGATCGACCGATGGTTCACCGCCGCCGAACAAGCCGACTTTTTGCCGAGCATTCTGGAACAGGGCACCATCAATGGGCATCTATTTGCCCTCGGTTCATTCGACTCCGCGATGGTGCTGTATTACGACCGGGCGATGCTCGCCCAAGCGGGTGTAACGCCTCCCCCGAACGACAGTGGCTGGACTTGGGGTGAGTTCATCGACGCGTGCCGCCGGTTGAAAGCCGCCGGCCTCGAACCGGTGGCGATGCACTTGGACGAGAGCGCGGACGAATGGTACACGTACGCGTTCAGTCCCATAATCTGGTCCGGCGGCGGCGATTTGATCGCCCCAGACCAACGTCGCGTGCAAGGCGTCCTCGCCAGTCAGCAAAACGTGCGCAGCCTGGATGCCTGGCAGGCAGTCTTCCGGGAAAAATATGCGTCAACCGATCCGGTTGATCCAAATCCTTTCGATCACGACAAGGTGGCCATGGATTGGAGCGGTCACTGGATGGCGCGCCCTCACCTTGCGCACAAAGGAGAAAAACTCGGTGCAATGCCGTTGCCTGGATTCGGGACAAATCCATCGGCGCCTTGCGGTAGCTGGTGCTGGGGAATGGCTCGCACTGCCCGTGATCCCGAGGCGGCCGCGCTCTGGCTCAAATGGGTGACGGATTCGCGAAATGGCGTGGAGCCGATCGTTCGTGCCAACGGAGCGGTACCCGCCCGGCGATCGGCGTTCGCGGCATTTCCAGAGTACGAACGCCCGCCCTACAATTTGTTTAAACGCCAGTTGGAAACAAATGCCCATCCCCGTCCACAGACTCCGGGCTATGCCGCCCTGACCCGCGGATTTGCCGCCGCGCTGCGCGACATCGCCCATGGCGCCGAAGTCCCCACGCGCCTGCAGATGACGGAAAAAGAAATCCAAGCGGTGATCGATCGTCGCCCGGCATCCACCACGATCGCGGAGGCACCGCGATGACCGCGTGGAAAAAATCCTACGCTCGCGCGGCTCCGTGGTTCCTCTTGCCCGCTCTCATTTTACTCAGCCTGTTCGTGGTCTGGCCCCTCGTGCGTGCGTCGCTTTGGAGCTTCACCAATGCGGACCTCTTGAATCCGGCACAAAAACAATGGGTGGGTGCGGGCAACTATGGTGGACTGCTCGCCGACGCGCAGTTTCGCCAGGCGTTTGGCAACACCGCGCTTTTCGCGCTGCTCGTGGTTCCCATACAGGTAACTCTCGCTTTCGTCCTCGCTCTTTGGGTCAACCGTCCCGAACCCGCGTGGCGCTGGTTGCGCGTCGTCTTTTTTGTGCCGACGGTAGTCTCGATGCCGGTACTCGCCGTGTTATGGACGATTTTGTACCAGCCCGCGCAGAGAACTGAAATGGGCTTAATCAATGTCGCGTTGACCACCGTCGGCCTGCCCACCCGCGCGTGGTTGCATGATCCTCATTGGGCACTCCCTGCTCTCGCCTTCATGTCGCTGTGGCAGGGCGTAGGACTCCAAATGATGATTTTCCTCGCGGGCTTGCAGGGCGTGCCCGCGGAATTGCACGAAGCCTCCCGCATCGATGGCGCCAATGCTTTCCAACGCGTGGTACACGTCATCATTCCCGCTCTGCGCAACACGATTGTGTTCGTCGTCACGGTAACGACGATTCTCGCGTTCCGGCTTTTCGTACAACCGTATCTCATGACTCACGGCGGCCCGGCAAACCGCACCCGCTCACTGATCCAGTCGATTTACGAAACGACTTTTCTGGGGCAGGAACTCGGGAGGGCCTGCGCCGCCGCTATTCTATTTCTCGCGTGGGTTGGATTGTTGACGCTACTGCAGCGATATTTCTCAAGGGAGGATCGCGCATGAAACGTCTGCTGCCATGGGTTCTGAGCATTGCAGCGGCGCTGCTTTTCCTCGCGCCACTACTCTGGATGTTGCGCGCTTCCTTCAGCCCTGAAACGCAAATTTTCCAACCCGGGTTTGCCGGCGGAATCTTTCACGGTAGCTGGACCCTGCAAAACTACGCCGACGCGTGGCGACGCGCAGCACTCGGGTCCGCGATGCTCAATTCCCTTTTGCAGGTGGCGGGAATCGTCAGCGTCGGCCTGTTAATCAATACGCTGGCCGCCTACGCGTTCGCCCGGCTCGAATTTCCCGGCCGCGAACTGCTTTTTGGCGTCGTCGTCGTTCTGATCATTCTGCCGGTGGAAGTCATAGCGGTGCCGCTGTTTTTCACGGCGCGCGACTTGGGACTGACCGCCGGCTACGGCCCCGCGATGGCGGGACTGATCGCGCCGTTTCTTGCCAAGGCGTTCAACATCTATTTTCTCCGCCAGCATTTTCTCACGTTGCCCATCGAACTGGAAGAAGCCGCGGTAATCGACGGCGCGGGCGCGTGGCAGCAATTCTGGAACGTAGCATTGCCGTCGATCCGGCCCGCCCTCGCCACCGTGGTGGTGCTGGACTTACTCACGCACTGGGGCGATTTCCTCTGGCCCCTCATGATCAGCACGCGCGAAGAAACGCGCACCGTGCAGATCAGCCTCGCGAATTTATTCACGCAACCCCCGATTCAGTGGGGCGCGATTCTCGCCTGCGCGGTGATGGCAACCTTGCCGGTCCTCGCGCTCTTCCGCTGGCTTCAGCGTTATATCGTGATCACTGACTCCCGCACCGGCATTAAATAACCACCCCACCATGGCCCAAGTCGTCATTGAAAACCTGACAAAGTCGTACTCTGGGAAAACCGGAGCAAACGTCGTCGCGGTCAATCGGATCAACCTTACCGTCAACGATCGCGAATTCATGGTCCTCGTAGGACCATCGGGCTGCGGCAAATCCACAACGCTGCGCATGATCGCCGGCCTCGAGGAAATTACCGCTGGGACCGTTTCCATCGACGGCCGGGTCGTCAACGACGTGCTGCCGAAAGACCGCGACATTGCGATGGTCTTTCAAAATTATGCGCTGTATCCGCACATGTCCGTGTATGAAAACATGGCGTTCGGCCTGAAGCTGAGAAAACTGCCAAAAGCGGAAATCGATCAGCGCGTGCGCGAGGCGGCAGCGATGCTGGGACTCGAAGAGCTCCTCGATCGCAAACCAAAAGCCCTGTCCGGCGGACAGCGTCAGCGTGTGGCAGTCGGACGGGCCATCGTACGCAAACCCAAGGTGTTTCTCTTCGACGAACCTCTCTCCAACCTCGATGCGAAATCGCGCGTGTCGACCCGCACCGAAATATCAAAGCTCCACGAACGACTCGGTGCCACGATGATCTATGTGACGCACGATCAGGTCGAAGCGATGACGATGGGCGACCGGATCTGCGTCATGAAGGACGGTCAAATTATGCAAGTGGACGAGCCGCTCGCGCTGTACAACCGACCGGCGAATCTTTTCGTCGCCGGCTTTATCGGATCGCCCGCGATGAATTTCTTCCACGGCTCCCTGCGTGCGCAAAATGGAGAGTTCCGGTTCGACTCCGACAAATCCACGGGCGCGAAAATCGACCTCGTACTTCCCCGCTCCACCCTCTCGTCGAATCTACAGTCCGATAGCGGCAAACCCATGGTGATGGGAATCCGCCCGGAAAATCTACATCTCGAAAAAGCTGCTGTCGCCGGAAAAACCATCGAGGCGAAACTCGAACTGGCGGAGCCCATGGGAGCGGAAACCTATTTGCACCTGCAGACGGGATCGACGCCATTCACCGCCCGCGTCGCCCCCACCGGCCGCCACGAACCCGGCCAAACTGTCTACGTAAGCGTTGATTCCGACCGCTTGCATTTTTTCGACCCCACAACCGGCGAGGCTTTGCGTCAATCCCCTATTCATCGGACCAACAGATAATTTAACCACGGATTCCGCTGATCTGCACGGATGGTGATTTTCTCTTTTCCGTGGGTGGGGCGGGACCGCTGGGCGCGCCGTAACGACAATCGCGGCGGGCCCAGCGGTCCCGCCCTACCACAACGATGTGGTCGTAGTGAAAGATCCAAGAGCGATTAATATCGCTCGTCCAAGCCGCACTTCACCCGCCAACCTCAGGAAGTCTTGGCCGCGACGCCTACCATCCAGCCAATGCCAAAACGATCGGTGAGCATTCCGAATTTGGGCGACCAAAAGGTTTTTGACAGCGGCATGCCAACTTTGCCGCCCGCCGAAAGCGCCGTAAACGCGCGCTCGGTTTCTGTTTCGCTCGGGAACGTGATTGAGAGCGAGAACCCCTTGAATTTCGCGCCTTCCTCATCGCCGTCGGAAGCCCCCAATGTCGAATCACCGATTCGAAACGTCGCGTGCATCACCTTGTTTTCAAATCCCGCCGGGACCGACCCAGGCGGCAAAGGTTGCGGACTTTCCTTGAAACGCATCACCATGTCCACCTGCGCTCCCACGGCGGCCCGGTAGAATTCAAGAGCCTCCTCACAACGGCCGCCAAAAAACAGATAGGGCTGAACGAGTGTCTTGATCATGTTTAGAGGGAGCTAAGGGTTTTTCGTTTTAGGTGATTCCAACGCCAGTTTCAGAGACTCACTTTTGAACCGTCAACAGATTCGCGTCGCGAGCCAAAAGCCATTTTCCGTTTTGTTTGCGGAGAACCGTCAACGTATGTCCGGCGCGCGTGACCGGTGTGGCGCCGTCGGGCGGCGTCATCACCACCTTCAGTTTCGTCCACATGAAAGCCCATTCTCCCAATACTTTTATCTCCTGAATTTCACTCGTGCTATCAATTTGCGGTGGCCGCTGATTCGGGCCCGGGCGGGCGGCAGCGGCGTAGCTGGCTTTGCCCATCATCGGTGGCTGGCCGGCAATCAGGAACACGACGTCATCAGCCATCAAGCTCAGGACGGTTTCAATAGCCCCCGCTTTCGTCGCTGCCATCCAAGTGGCAGTGAGCTCGCGGATCGCTTGTTCATCAGTTTGCATTTCTCGGAAGAGAGCTAGCCAGAAACATTTCTACCGTAGCATCAGAGTACCGGCAATCATATCGGAAGGTTTCCCGTGAACCCCTCCGGGAAAAACCGCAGACCTCCTTTTTTTAACCGACCGTGGTTTGAACAGGGGAGAGCACGGAGACCCCTATTTTCGCGTCCTTTCGTGTGTTTCGCGGGCAAAAATTCCGGGATTTTAAAGATCTTCCTAAACCTTGAGCCGCCGGAGTCGCGCTTGCATCGCTTTGCCCGGCTCGCGACGAGCTTGCCGAAGCATGCTGTCGATCTCCGTTTGAAATCGTTCATCGCTCCGAAACGTGGTCATCGCGGAAATCGCCCACGCGCGGATAATTTGGTGGCGGTCGACGAACGCTTCGCGAAGAAAAGGAAATAGTTCGTCACGTACTGGCGCGGGAATTCCCGTGATCGCGAGCAGCTGGCACAGATTCAACCGCGCCGTCCAATGCTCCGCGATATCCGCCCTCGCGGCGAGGGTCACCAGCTCCTGCTCCGAAAAGGCACGCGCCTTCGACAGACGGCGTAACAGCCAGATACCGCGCCATACCTGCTCAGGCTCGAGTACTTCCAAGACGGATATCACCCACGAAAATAACCGTGGATCGGAGCCAAACCGTGAATAGATCGGCTCCAGCTCCGCAATCTGGACCCGCTCTCGCATGACATGATCCTTAAGTGGGTTCATGCGTGCACGAGACGCTGCAAGTCATGCGACTTAACGCGGAGTGCAATCACCACGAATAGCGCCAGATCAAGGCGCTGGCCCGGCGGAATCAACGATCCCGTTATGCAGGGAAAAGTCGCATCGACAGGAATGTTTTCAATGACGGGCGAAGCATGAGGAAGTTCCACTTTGAAATCAAAGTACCAAATCATACTGACAACTCTATGTCAGGAGGAACTGCGTTCGCTGAAAATTTAGCCAGATCGGATATCGCGGGGATCAATTCCCAAGGTATGCGTAAAATCCCATCACCAACGATGCGAAACCCCCGCGAGAACGTTGTAATCGGCGAATGCCGCGCTCACTGCGCTCATGCGGCCGGCTCTCTTTTCATCCACGCTCAGCCAGCGCACCCGGTAGACTGTCATCGGAACCGAGAGAAAAACGTTCCACTTGCCGAATCCATAGGCAACACCCGGTTCCACTGCCAGCGTGTAGCCCGGCCGCCGGAAGCCAGAGTTAGTGCCCACAATATCGTGAACTGGCTGTCCTTCGGCCCGGAGCCCGAGTTGCAGACTCCCGCGTTTCCAGCCCACAGGTTCAGCAATGGCGATGCCCGCGCGAGCCAGGAAATAGTCGGGAACACTGGTAGCGGAGTTCGGCACATAAGGCCCTGCGCCGCTCCATTGATTATTAACGTCGGTGTACCCACGAGGATTCACCAGGTAAGTGACTTCTCCGTAGGCGAGGGTCCGGGCCGTGAGTTCATAAAATCCTTCCAAACTCAGGATAACACCGAGTCCGCCGTCGCCTGGTTGAATTGCAATATCCGCAGGGCCCCGTTTCCACACGAGATTCTGAGGCATTCCCGGCGCCGCAGTGTTCACAAGCCGATCCGTTTGCACATCGTTTTTGCCAGTGGGAAACTTGAGACCCACGCCGAGGCGAAGATTATACTTGGTGTGCGTTTCCGTATCCAACAGCCACCGGCGGAACGTCAGCGCGATATCCCCGAGGCCAGAGGCCTTGTCGGCACTGCCGGTGTAAGGTGGAATCGGGCTGCGATCAAAGGTACCGGTTTGGAACGGGATACTCAGCGTCGCGGAAAAGCCCGAAGCGAACATCCGGGTGACTGAAGCGTCATAGATGGTTCGTTTCACCCGCGGCGCATTCGCCGGGACGTTTTCTTCGTTCTGATCATGAAAATGACGATGGGCCTCGTAGGTCCGGAACGCGAAGGACACCTCGGTCTCGCCTGCTTGCATATAACGTCCGGTGCCACTCGCACCGATCATGGGTGGACTGACCCGGGTCGCCATACAGCCTTGCCCAAACGCGTCGGAGGGAAGGATCGACGCGCCAAAAAGAGAAATCAAACCGATGAGAAGACAGGAGGATTTGAGTGAAGCTTGGGTAGGATGCATGGATGTGGGGTGAGGGGGATACAATGGTTCGTATTGAGATCTGAAGCACCGCGGCGGCGCCCCGTCGCGCAGAGTATAAAGGACCACTCGAATCCGAAAAGCCACGAGGGACGGGTCGCCGAAAAACAGAGGCGAGCCGCTACTATCCCGTGGTGGACGATTGCAGAAATGCAGCGTCGGCAGCGCGCGCGATCACCGCGGTCTCCCGACTACAAAAACTCTCGCCGCACCACTCAATTCAGCCGCGCCGAAAGCGCGCGGGCGGAACGCCGCTCCAGCGTCGAAAGGCCGCCGAGAAGGAATACACCGAGGCGTAGCCCACTTGTCGGGCAATCTCCTCCATCTTCTCCGGCGATGAGCGGAGTGTCGTGCCCGCACGCCTCAATCGCAGATGCGTGAGATGATCCGCCGGACTGCGCTGGTAATGTTTGTGACAAAGTCGTCGGAGATGCTCCTCGCTCATGCTCGCCCGCCGCGCCAGCTCGGCGACTGTCCAATCGTGCGCCAGATCGGATTCCACCTCCCCCCATAAGCGCCACAAACGAAGATCCACCGCCTCGCCTCCCGCCAGTCTTCGCGCGTGGATGTTGAGCAGCGTGACCAAGGCCTGCATCATGGCCGGCTGCGCCGCGCCCACCGCCTCGCGGGTGAGCATGCGCAGGATCGAGACAAAATCCTTCGTATCGGCCTCGATCAGTTCGGCCTGTCGCAGCTGAAGCGCGGGCGCGGCTACGAGATCGTCAAAGAAAATCCAAGCGATCGTCCAAGGCCCCACTCCATCCGGCTCGAACGCATGATGCACTCCGACCGGAGCCAGCAACACCTGACCGGGTTTCCATTTCACCACTTCCCCTCCGATCAGCGTGCGACCACGTCCGGCTACGCACGCCACAACGTGGCTGTGCACCGATCGCAAGCGCACCATGCGATAAGGAGCATAAAGCACACTGTATCCCACCCAGATGAAAGGTGCGTTTTGCAAAACCGGGAAGTGTTCACTGTCGAGCATGTGCTCGCGGCAGCGGCGCCCGATCAGGTGGGTTTCACGTAAATATTCGGGGGGTGTGCGCATTGGCATCAGTTCGGTTGTCTGCTTAAATGGAGCCTCTCCACCGGTGGCAACCGCCATCGCACCCCAACTTAATTCCTCCATGCATCCGGCTTTGCGAACCCACTCCTTCCGCGTCGCTTTATTCTTCCTGCTCTCCGCTTCGACTCTGCGGTCCCAAGCTATTCAGAGTCGCAGCGCCCGTCAGGATCCCGGCGAGCAAGTCCTGAACCTGGCTCCCCAGCTTCCCGAGCCGATCCTGTCGCCCGCCGCGCCCGGCGAGGTTTCGCTGCTTCCAGGCTTGTTTCGCGAGCGCCGTGAATTGACGAAAGCTTATCTCCTCCGCCTGAAGACCGAAAACATCCTGCAAAACCATTTGCTCGAAGCAGGGATTCGCATCGACCGGCCTTCCGAGCAATTGCATCAGGGCTGGGAAGCGCCTCACTACCAGTTACGCGGTCACTTCGCCGGTCACTGGCTTTCTGCAGCCGCGCATTTCGCCGCGATCGATCACAACGCCTCTCTCACCGCGCGGGTTAGTGAAGCAGTGCAGGACTTGAAACGATGCCAGGTGTTGAACGGCGGACAATGGGTGGCATCGATCCCCGAAAAATATTTCGAGATCCTCGCGGACGGAAGAGTACCGGTCTGGTCACCACAATATACCATCCACAAGACAATGATGGGGCTGGCCGACGCTTATCGCTACACCCACGACAAAGACGCGCTGACGATTCTCGAACACTCGGCCGACTGGTTTTACGCGTGGACTGAAAAAATGATCCGCGATGGACACGGCGAGGTAATCTACAGTGGCGAATGCGCCGGCATGCTTGAGCTGTGGGCCGACCTCTATGCGACCACCAAGGACCCGCGCTTTCTCCGTCTGGCTTCGAGATACGCGATGCCGGACATTTTTCGCGCTTTGCTCGCCGGGGAAGACCCGCTGACCAATGACCACACTAATGCGAGTATCCCATGGATTCACGGCGCAGCCCGGCTTTACGAGGTGACCGGTGACGCGCGCTATCGCGAAATCGTCGAATCGTTTTGGAAACAGGCAGTGACGACTCGCGGGATGTTTGCGACGACCGGCAACAACGCCGGCGAGTTCTGGATACCGCCCCAACAATTCGGCCGGTTTCTCGGTAACCGTACGCAGGAACATTGCACAGTGTACAACATGGTGCGGGTGGCCCAATACCTTTTCCGTTGGACCGGAGAGGCTCGCTACGCCGACTACATCGAACGCGCGCTCTACAACGGCATCCTCGCCCAGCAGAACCCAGAGACGGGATTGGTCTGCTATTTTCTCCCGCTGCAACCCGGTGCGAAAAAACAGTGGGGCTCCGAAACGCGCGATTTCTGGTGTTGCCATGGCACGCTCGTTCAGGCGCAGGCCCTGTATGAGGACCTGATCTGCTATCGCGCGCACGATGGCGCGACCATCGGCCAATTCATTCCGTCGCAAGTCACCTTCGGCAGCCCAGGTCATCAAATTCAGATCACACAAAAAACCGATACCAGCGGCGGCCGGTCCAATTCCTCCACACCGGACGACATCACGCGCTTCGTCGTCGACCTGACCATCGTCTCTGACGAGCCCGGCCCGTGGATTCTGCGCGTTCGTCAACCCGCCTGGGCGATCGGCGTCGGCGCCGTGACAGTGGATGGACAGGGGATTCCCGCGACCGTTTCTAAAAATGGATTTCTGGAAATTACCCGCAAATGGGCGGCCTCGCAGGTGGTAGTCACCTTCTCCAAACGCGTCACCGCGGAGCCCCTGCCCGGTGACAACCGGCGTTTCGCCCTGCTGGACGGCCCAGTGGTGCTGGCCGCACTTTCCGATCAGGAGCAGGAACTTTCGACCAAGGGAAAAGACGCGATCACTCCGCAATATGAACACCAGTACGTCGAAGGCCGCGACTGGCAGTCCGGACATTTCCTCGTCCGTACGCGGCAGGGCACTGTCGCAGTCGAACCGCTCTACGAAATTGCCGACAGGAACTACTCTGTTTACTTCGCCGCGCCGCAGTGAAGAACCGTCCTGGCCATCTCAACTGAACGGATCTGTGCGGAACTCGCGCTCGCGGTATTCGAAATAATCGAAATCAGCCAGGAGCGCGGCGCCGCTCATGTCCTGACACGCCATCCCAACAAACGCACCCGTGAAATTCGGCCGACCCGGAGCCGACGCCTCGTCCGATAGAATGCTGGCATCGAATAATTGCGGCAGCCACGTCCAGGCCCCTCCTTCGAGCCGATAGCCGAAATGGAGTCGCTCGCGATCCACCTCCACGCGCAGCTCTACGCGCTGGCCGGGAGGAATCGCGATCGGCGCAGTGAATGCGTCAGCTTGTGCGTGGTTAGGCAGATTCGACATCACGCGCAGATGTTTTCCCAGCGTCTCGTCGTGCGAGAGATAAAGATAATGAAATTTCGCCCCGCCGTAATAACAGACAAGTCCTGCCTGCTGCTGGAAATGCTCCGGTTCAAACTCAATCATCGTCGAAGCACTGTAGCAGTGCGCCTGTTGACGGCGTGCCACCAGCGACTGGCGAAACAGGCTGCCGATGGTCTCGCGCCCATAGAGGCGCAAATGACCGGGCCGCGCAGTGAGACTGAAAAGTTCCTCCGGCCACGGCGAACGCAACCATTGAAAATCAATCGGCAACTGTGGTGCGTCGAAGTCTTCGCGCACAGGGCCGGTCGGGAAAACGTGGAGCGGCAGCGACGGCGCAGCCGCTTCGATTTGCGCGAGCCCCTGCCCGTCGGTCGTTCGCAGCCAGTCATCCGCACCCCACACCATCGGTTGAATCGCGGTCTCGCGACCGAGCGTGCAGCAGCCGCGATTGGTCAGCGGGCGTCCGCAGAGATAAACAATGTAAGTTTCACCCGCGGCCGTTTCGACCAAGTCAGCGTGTCCCGCGCGTTGCAGTTCCACATCCGGGCGATGGCGCGAACTCAGGATGTACGTATCGGGATGCAGTTCATAAGGCCCGGTGAGCGAACGCGAGCGCGCCATGGTGACCGCGTGATTCCATCCGGTTCCGCCTTCGGCAGTGAGGAGATAATAATAGCCGCGGCGTTTGTAGAGATGCGGTGCTTCGGTGAGTCCCAGTGGCGTGCCTTTGAAGATGTTTTGCCGCTGGCCAACTAATTTTCTTTCGGTGACCGAATATTCCTGGAGGACAATCCCCGCGAACCGATTTTGCCCCGGACGATGATCCCAAAGTTGATTGACCAGGTATTTCCGTCCGTCGTCCTCGTGAAATAATGACGGATCGAAACCGCTGCTATTGAGATAAACCGGATCGGACCATTCCCCATCGATGCGCGGACTCGTCACGAGATAATTATGAAAATCGCGCAGCGATGCGCCCGATGCACCGGCAACGGTGGTGAGGCCATAGCGTTTCACATCGGTGTAGATCAGATAAAACAATCCATCGGCATACGAGAGACACGGAGCCCAGACCCCGCACGAATCCGGATCGCCCAGCATATTGAGCTGGCTCGGCCGCGTGAGCGGACGTGTCAGCAGCCGCCAATGAACCAGATCGCGCGAGTGATGAATTTGCACTCCCGGGAACCATTCAAAGGTCGAGGTCGCGATAAAATAGTCGTCGCCCACCCTAACGATGGAGGGATCAGGATTAAAGCCCGGCAGAATGGGATTTTTTATTTTCGAGTTCTGGTCGGCCATGGAGGAAGCGGTGACTGTTTAATGTCAGGGTATACTAATAAAATTTAGCCACAAAAAGGGCAGAAGACGCAAAAACTTGCCACAGCCTGCGATTGATCAAATTCCCGGGGTTCATTAATCTGTTTTTGCGTTTTTTGTGGCCATCCTAAACTGAAGGATTGCTCCGGCGCTAGGCGGGCAGCGGGTCCGTTTTCCTTTCCCGCACCAAGGTCCAAAGCAGCACGGCACCGACAAGGTCCAGCACACCCAGGCTGACGAAAAACGGTGAGTAACCCACCTTCGCCACCAAACCGCCGATCAGCAGGGAAAAGATCAGCAGTCCCAGATTGCCACACGTCCCGCACATGCCGGCGACCGTGGCGACTTCATTGCGTTTAAATAAATCGGACGACATCGTAATCACGGTCACCGATAGCGTTTGATGCGCGAAGCCGCCGAGACTCAGCAGGGCGATCGCGGCATATGGACTTTCCACCATGCCGACAAATGCGATGCCCGTCATCAAACACGCCCCCAGCGTGAATGCGCCGCGTCGCGCGTTGATCAAACTGACGCCGCGTTTCTGCAGCGCAAGCACGACGGCCGGCCCGAACAAACAGCCCAGATCGGCGGCGAGAAATGGCAGCCAGGCGAACATCGCGATTTGCTTCAGATCGAAGTGACGCACCGACGTCAGATAAAGTGGGACCCAAAAGGAAAGCGTGCCCCACGTGGGATCGGCGAGAAACCGAGGCAGGGCAATACCCCAAAAATTCCGCCGGCCGATCAGGGCAAGCACCGAGGGTCGCTTCCCGTCACCTTGCAGATGCGTTTCCTGTCCTGCTGCGATGTACTCCCTCTCTTCCGATGAAAGACCCGGGTGCTTATTCGGAGAATGGAAAAACATCAGCCAGAGAACGACCCACACCAAGCCCAGTGCGCCGGTGATGACAAAGGCTGACTGCCAGTTGTAGTGCAAAATTGCCCACACCACGAGCGGCGGTGCGAGCATCGAGCCGAAGGACGCGCCAATATTGTACACGCCGCCCGCCATGCCGCGCTCTTTCGCCGGAAACCATTCGGAGACCGCTTTCATGCCGGCCGGATTCGCCGAACCTTCCGCCAATCCCAGCAGGCCGCGCAGCCACGCAAACGCCTGCCAGCTGTGCGCGAGGCCATGCGCCATGCTGATGAGCGACCATGCGGCCGCAAAAATGGCGAAACCGAATTTGAGGCCGACCACGTCGAGCACGTAACCACAGAGTGGCTGCAGCATGATCGTACCTTGGAACGCACCTGTGATCCACGAATATTCCTGTGTGGAGATGTTCAGATCCTTGAGGAGCGTTGGGGCAGCGACGGCAAGCGTGCTGCGCGTCAGGTAATTGATCACCGCTCCCAGCATGATGAGGCCAATCATCCACCAGCGGAGATGCTTGATTTGGGGCATGACGGATATTTCCGGGAAACCGACCCGATAGCGAGCGGTGGTCTGTTCTAACTTGAGTGCAAAAGCGGAGCCGTGGCCGAAACAACCATCGGTCCAGAAGGTTTAACCGCTAATAGTTTCGCCAGGTTCCAGCCCCGGATTATTGCCCACGAAACACACGAAATGGCACGAAAGAAAAGCACGGCCGGGAAGTCGAAGGTCGAAAGTCGAGAATCGAAGGCTGGACGAGCGGAAACCCAAGGGCGGAGCCACTGATCACGGACTGGTTGTTTGTTGTCTTCGATTGGGGGGGAGGACGCGTTGCCCCCAACGCGCCGTCTGGGATTGTGGTTTCAGTTTTGAAAGCAGGTGCTTTCGACCGTCGACCTTCGTCCTTCGACGTTTTCTCCACTCCGCTTCTTGTCACTTGACCCTTGTCACTTTCTGCGCCTGCCCTTCCCTCATATAACGATATGAGCAGAGACAAACTTGTCCGGCGCAGGGCGCGTCTCTCACCTTGGAGAAGTTTCACGAAAGCCGCTCAACCCCCAATCCGCCATGGCGCATTACCCTGTTACCCGCCGTCAGTTTCTCGGACATCTTTCCACCGCGGCCGCCGCGCTCGCATTTGCCCCGCGCCTGGCGTGGGCGGGCGATCCGGCTAAAAAACTGGGCGTCGCGCTCCTCGGCCTCGGTAATTATGCCACCAAGGAATTAGGACCCGCACTGCGACTCACTCAACACTGCCGACTGGCCGGCGTCGTGACAGGCAACGCGGCCAAGGGCGCACTGTGGGCCAGGGATTATGGTTTTTCCGAAAAGAACATCTACAGTTACGATACGATGGCGAAACTGGCCGACAATCCGGAGATCGACATCGTCTACGTGGTCACTCCAAACGGACTGCATGCGGAGCATGCCATCGCAGTGGCAAAGACAGGAAAGCATGTCATTATCGAAAAGCCGATGGCCAACACCGTGGCCGAGTGCGACGCCATTCTCGCAGCCTGCGCGGCGGCGAAGGTGCGACACTCCGTCGGTTACCGGCTGTTCTTCGATCCCTATCACGGCGAATTGCGCCGCCTGGCGCGCGAGGAAGATTTTGGTCCGTTCATGACGATGAAAGGCAAGCGTGCCTTTACGATGGCCACCTGGCGCTGGCGCGCAGACAAAAAACTGGCGGGTGGCGGCCCGCTGATGGACCTCGGGGTTTATCTCATCCAGGGTGCATGCATGGCAAAAAACGGAACGCCACCGACCGCGGTCACCGCGCAGATTTTGCCAAAGACTCACCCCGAAATTTCCAAGGACACCGAGGAGACGATCCAATGGAAAATGGAATGGGCGGACGGGGCACAGGCGGATTTTTTCACCAGCTATCAGGACAGCGGTGACATGTTCCGCGCAGAGGCCCCTCGAGGCTGGATCGACTTCAAGCAAAAGGCGTTCACCTACCGCGGTGTGGTGTGCGAGACGAGCAAGGGCATGCTCAACTACGGACCCTTCGTGAACCAGCAGGCGCTGCAAATGGACGACTTTGCTCAATGCGTCACGACCGGCCGCGCTACGCCGGTCCCCGGTGAAATGGGCCGTCGTGACCTTACTATTGTCGAGGCGATCTACCGCGCCGCCGCCAGCGGCAAGCGGGAACTGGTGAAAGCGTGAACAGAAGATTTTTAACCGCTAATGGATTCCTTAACGGGAATCCTTACGAGGTGTATGTCGACTCACCCGCCTTCGCGCAAGGCTCCGGAGGGCAAGTCGTCGTCATGAATTGATTCCGGGAAGCCTGCTAATCGCAGGCAGCACTACAGAAAATATTTTTCACAGGAGGTAGCGGAGAGAACGGAGAGCTTACACCAAGATCGCCAAGGCAGCGAAGGAATGCACCTGAGGTTTACAGCGCCTCGCTTTGTGAATTATGGTGACTTTTTGTGGCCAAAACTGCCGGCCAGTAAAACGTCGAGAGTCGAATGACGAAAGTCGAAGGCACTAGCAAAATGTTGCCCCAGTCGGCGGCTATATTTCATTCGTGTCCTTTCGTGTGTTTCGTGGGCAAAAATCCGGCCTTGAAAATGCTAAGACAGATTATGTGGATGGATTATTGGAATCAAAAGCCCTAGTCCGCGATGAGCACCGTTGTTGCGCGCTCGCATCCCGGTACTTGTCCCCGCACCTTCGTGCGAGGCAACAGGACTCCTCAACACCAAAACCGGAGACGATTAGTCGAAGGGCACTCCCAAAGTTTCGCTGCTTTTATTTGGGCGAAACGATTAGCGGTTAAAAATTCAGAGTTCCGTGGCTTGGAAAAATCCGAGCAACGCCCGCGAGGCCAGGTTCAACGGTTGGCCGGATCGGTGGATCACGCCGATTTCCCGCTTCAGGCCAGCCACTTTTCGGAACTCCAACCCTCGCCTGTCACCCGCGCCCAATGCCATGGCGGGAACGATTGAGACACCCCAACCCGCCGCTACGAAGGACAACATCGTTTCGATCTGGGCACTCTGAAAACTTACCTTTGGCGAAAAACCGCCCAGATGACAAAACTGCATCGTTTGCCCCGACAGACAGTGCCCTTCCTTCATCACGATAAACTCCTCGTTTTTCAAATCGGTCAGTTGCAGGTTTTTTTTGCCCGCCAACGCGTGCTTGCGCGGGAATGCCACCAGCAAGTCTTCCTCGAAAAGCGTCTCACTCTCCAATCCTCGTCGAACGACTGGCAGGCTCAGCAGCGCCAGATCGATCTCCTTTGCCAGCACCATGTCGGTCAGCTGAGCCGTCGTGTCTTCATGCACCACGATATCCACGTCGGGATGTTGCTTTGCAAATTTTTGCAGCCGGATCGGTAGAAAATAGGGCGCGATAGTCGGCAGCACTCCCAGACGAATCCGGCCACGAATCTGACCGCGAACCTCCCGCACCTTTTCCCGGCCTTGCTCGATCTCCTCCAGCACCCGGCTCGCGTGCCCACTGAAAAGTTCCCCGGCTGGAGTCACGACGACCTCGCGTTTTGTACGCGCGAACAGTCTCTCTCCCAGTTCGTCCTCGAGCTTCTTGATCTGCTGGCTCAGCGAGGGCTGGGCTACATGACATTGTTCGGCCGCACGGCTGAAATTGCGCGTCCGGACCACTGCGAGAAAATAGCGGAGCTGATGAATTTCCATGGCAAATCCTATTACAGATATAAGCAGGTAATATTTCCCGCCTATGACGCGAGCTGTTATTATCGGGCCCATTCCGCCTCGCCAGCCCGTTCAACCCGCAACCGCTTCCACTTTTCATGTCATCCCAACCGTCGCTTACCACTACTTCCGGCGCGCCCGTCGTCGACAACCAAAATTCGCTGACCGCCGGCCCGCGTGGCCCGGTTCTGATGCAGGATTTCCATCTCCTGGAAAAACTTTCGAACTTCAACCGCGAGCGCATTCCTGAGCGCGTGGTTCACGCCAAGGGTTCCGGCGCATATGGCACGCTGACGATTACGCACGACATCTCCCGTTATTCGCGCGCGGCGATTTTTTCGAAAGTCGGCAACAAGGCGGAAACCTTCCTCCGCTTTTCCACGGTCGCAGGTGAACGCGGAGCCGCCGACGCGGAGCGTGACGTGCGCGGCTTCGCCCTGAAAATCTACACCGAGGAAGGCAACTGGGACATCGTGGGCAACAACACGCCGGTTTTCTTCGTGCGGGATCCACTCAAATTTCCCGACTTCATCCACACTCAAAAACGCGATCCGCAAACGAATCTACGCAGCAACACCGCGGCGTGGGATTTCTGGTCGCTGTCGCCAGAATCACTTCATCAAGTCACCATTCTTTTCAGCGATCGCGGCCTCCCGAAAAATTACCGGGAAATGCATGGATTCGGCTCCCACACGTATAGCTTCATCAACGCCATCGGCGAACGCTACTGGGTTAAATTCCATTTCAAGTCACTGCAAGGCGTCACGCACTACACCGACGAGGAAGCCGCCGCGCAAGTATCAGGAAACCGCGAGACCGCGCAGGCCGACCTATTCCACCAAATTGGTCAGGGCAACTTTCCACGCTGGCGTTTTTGCGTGCAGGTCATGCCGGAAAAAGCGGCCGAAAACTATCACGTCAACCCGTTCGACCTCACCAAGGTGTGGCCGCATAAGGACTACCCGTTGATCGAAGTCGGCATCCTCGAGCTCAACCGCAATCCGCAAAACTATTTTGCAGAAGTGGAACAGGCGGCCTTCTCACCCTCGAATGTGATTCCCGGCGTGAGCCACTCGCCGGACAAGATGCTTCAGGCTCGCATCTTTTCCTATCCCGACGCCCACCGCTATCGCATCGGCGTTAATTTCCAGTCCCTGCCCGTCAACGCGCCCCGGTGTCCGGTCATGCACTACCAGCGCGATGGCGCGATGCGCTTCGACGGCAACGGTGGCGGCAGCGTCAATTACGAGCCCAACAGTCGCGGAGGCCCGCAGCAGTGCCCGGCCTTCGCCGAACCGCCGTTGCGCATCTCTGGCGATGCCGACCGCTACAATCATCGCGATGGCAACGACGACTACACCCAGCCGGGAAATCTTTTCCGCCTGCTGAACGCCGAGCAAAAACAGCGCCTCGTTGGGAATATCGCGCGCCATATGACTGGTGTGCCGCAGGAAATCCAGTTGCGCCAGATCTGTCATTTCTTCCGTGCCGACCCCGCTTACGGGATGGGCGTCGCCCAAGCGCTCAATCTCGACATCCGGGAATTCATGGCGAAAGCCGCCGCCCGAAAATAGTCTGCGGTTAGAAAACCCATTCACCGAAATCAGTCCAAATCAGCTCAGCCCATGTCCAACCTTACCTTTCCCGAAAATCTGAAAACGGCATCCCTTGCCGAAGGTATCAATCTAGCCAAACGCCTAGCGGCTGAACTACAGCCTCCCGCACCGATTGAAATGGCCGCTCACCTCAGAACGGGATCAGTTTCCAGCGAGGGACTGCTCGCTGCACAGTGCTTCGTTGCCGTTGCCGCAGCCAACAAGCATTGGGCGAGTTGATTGGAGGAAGGGAATGGAAGTGACAAGGGACAAGTAACAAGTGGCAAGAAGCTGACACACAAAATACAGATTCAACGCGGAGTTCACGGAGGACGCAGGGAGGTATTTCATTCGCCTCCTTTCGTGTTTCGCGGGCAATAGTCGTTAACCCTCAGTCCGCGATCAGCGGACTCCTCCGGACCTAAACCGGAGACGATTAGTCGCAGGGGACCTCGTAAGTTTCGCCGCCTTGTTTTGGCGAAACTATTCGTGGTTAAAACCCCGGGTCGGGGTCCGTTCCTTGGAAAGCTTTGCGCACTATTCGCTGCGTAGTGCGACCAGTGGATCTATTTTCGCGGCGCGGCGGGCGGGAAGATAGCTCGCGAGGATTGCGGTGATCAACAGAATCAACGTGACGCCCACATAGACGATGGGATCGGTGGATTTCGCTTCGAACAACAGGGATGTCATGAAACGACTGAGCAGAAGCGCACCGACAATCCCAACCAGCAAACCCACGCCGGTTTTCCACAAACCCTGCTTCAGCACCAGCGAGACGATTTGTTCGCGCGTGGCGCCAATCGCCCCGCGAATGCCGATTTCCCTCGTGCGTTGCGACACGTCATAGGCCAGCACGCCGTAAATCCCGATCGCTGAAAGCAACAGCGCGATGCACGCAAAACTGCCAAGCAGCAGCATGATCGCCCGGCGGTTATTCAATCTCGCGCTAATGACGTTATCCATCGGGCCGACTTGAAATACGGGCAGCGCAGGATCGATCACCGATATCTTTTCCCGCAACATAGAGATAACTTCCGCCGTCGGCCGCGCGGATCTAATTAACACACTCACCTGACCAAAGGGCGTCTGGGTCAGCGGATGATAGAGAAAGGGATTTCCACTCTTTTCCTCCACGCCATTGTGCCGCACGTCACCGACCACGCCGATAATTTCCGGCCAGTCCTCCTCCTTGGCCGGCGGTCCGCCAAACGTGAGATGTTGCCCGACCGCGCTGCTATTCGGGAAAAACTTTTTGGCAAAACTCTCGTCCACCACGAACACCCGGCGGCTCTTGTCGGTGTCGGTATCATTGAACCACCTGCCCTCGCGCAACGGGATATGCAACGCATCAAGATAAGCGGGCGAAGCGCCGAGATGAAACGCACCGGGCTGGGACGCACCCGGTGGCAGTTTGTAATCGCGCAACCCAAACGCATTGATGGGCAGCCCGGTTTCAAACGGTGTAGCCGTCGCAAGACTGACCGTGACGCCGGGAATTTCCTGCAGCGACGTCAGCAATCGCTGCTGAAAATGCAGCGTGCCGTTGTCTTTGAAATACTTTGAAGGAAGCGCAATCCGGGCCGCGATCACCTGGCGGGGATCGAACCCAGGATTGATCGCCATCGCATTGGCGAAGCTGCGGATCAAAAGACCGGCGCCAGTCAGCAAAATCAGCGCGAAGGAAACCTGGGCGACAACCAAAATGCTGCTCATCGTCCTCACTCCCCTTCCTGTCGACGCGCCCCGGCTGCCACTCTGCATGATGCCGAGAAGACTCCCGCCGAGAATATGGATGACCGGCAATATTCCAATCGCCACGGACATGACGACCGTCACCGCCGCCGTGTAACCCAGCACCCGGCCGTCGATCGCGAAGGGCAGCGTGGTGGGCATGAGTTGCGCAATAAAACGATTACTCGCACCGAGTGCGATCCACGCCAGCCCAAGGCCGAGCAGAGCACCCAGCCAGGTGAGAAGCGTGCTCTCGATTAACAGTTGTCGCGCGATCACCCCGCGTCCGGCACCAAGTGCGGCGCGAATGGCAAGCTCACCCTGCCGCGCATTGGAGCGCGCGAGCAAAAGATTGGCGACGTTCACGCAGCCAATCAGCAGCACAAAAAGCACCCCGCCCTGCAGCAGAAACAACGACGCTTTCAGCGGTTCGACCCGCTTCGATTGAACGGTTTCGACGCCAATGAGGTGACCGCTGCGTTCCAGAAATTCACGGGTGCCTGCCGGGGCTTGATCATAGAACTGTTTCTCCAGTCCCTCGACCTGCGCGAGCGCGGTAGCGACGGTGGCGTCCGGCTTCAAGCGACCGAACAGCGCCGGTGTCACGCCATAGCGGGCAAACTGACTCACCTTATCCGGCGGCCAGGCCATCGGCCGCACAAACCGGGCCCGGGCATCAAATGCTTCAAAGTCGTGTGCCACGACGCCGATAATTTCGAAGGTCTCGCCATCCAGCCGCAGCGTCTTGCCAACTACCTCAGGGTCTTCCTGAAAATTCGATTTCCAAAAAGATTGCGTGAGCACCAGCACCTTGTCCGCCCCTGGCACATGATTCTCCGCTTTAAAAAAGCGGCCAACGATCGGCTGGACGCCTAGCACGTCGAAAATTTCCGCCGTCGCCAAAACACCATTCACCCGCGACGGTCCGGCTTCGTTGCCCAGCGTAAATTCACCCGCCTGCCAGAGCGCGAGTTGGGCAAAGGCCGGGGCGTGCTCCTTGAAATCAAGATACTGCACCACGTTGCTCGGCATTTTATTCAGTCCGGCTTTCGGGAAGGAATTGTATACTTCCACGATCCGCACCGGTTCCTGATAAGGCAGCGGCTTGATCACGAGTGCATACAGCATCGAGAAAATCGCGGTGTTGGCGCCGATGCACAAAGCGAGCGTCAGCAACGCAGTCGTCGTGAATCCCTTGTTTTTGATCAGCATCCGACCGGCGAACCGTACATCAGCTGTCAATCCGGCCAACGAGCGCGAAAACCACGGCGCCCGGAATTCCGGCGGACGCGCCGCCGGCGTTGCTTGAGTATTCATGGGGAGGAAAACTTTTTGGACCGCGAAACGACCCAAAGCAAATCTCAACCGCCGTCAACCGTGTTAGGTTACAAGAAAAGCGACGAAGCGAATAATCCCACCCCGCAGGCCGGAATAAGGCTACAATTTACAGGAGGTAACGGAGGGCGCGGAGGGGTTGATTTCTTCGTGAATTTTTGTGACTTTTCGTGGCCAAAATTGCCGGCAACAAATGTCGCGGGTCGAAAGTAACAAGGACCAAGTGTCAGGTGACAAGAAGCTGACCAGAGAAATCGTCGAAGGTCGACGGTCGAAAGCACCCGCTTCAAAACTGAAACCACAATCCCAGACAGCGCGTTGGGGGCAACGCGCCCTACTCTCAATCGAAGACAACAAACAACCAGTCCGTGATCAGCGGCTCCGGTCTCTCATCCAGTCGTCGACTCTCGACTTTCGGCCTTCAACTTTCCTGGCCGTACTTTTCTTTCGCGTCCTTTCGTGTGTTTCGTGGGCAAAAAATCTGGGACTGGGGTCAACGAAACTATCAGTGGGTTAAAAAATCACGGGAATTTTGATCAGGGCCACCCTGACCGACGCGTTCGCGGCAGCATTTTATTTGCCCGGGTTAATCATCAGCGCCATCTCAGGTGCCGCATGAAAATTCGTGTTTTAACCCTCCGGTGCGTGATTGGGCTAATTCTCCTTTGCGGCATGGCCGCAGGAGCTGAGCGCGACTGGGTCCAGATGAAAGCGACAATTCGCTACGAACGCACCGGCACCATCGCCACGACCGCCGAAGGTAGCTTCACCTACCGGCTGGATGCGACGATCGAACAGGTCATGGCTCGGGCCAAACGAAAGGGAGACAACAAATATTCCAAGTTTTCGCTCCCCAGTGGATACACCCGCTCGTTCCGGTCGAACGGAATCACTTCCCTCACAGGCGAGGTCACGCAAAAAGAAGCGGTGTCCGGCAAGACCTACACCGCGACGATGGATCTCCACGGAGAAATCGGAACCAAGGACGATCTTCAGCTCGAAGAAGTACAATCGGGTGCGCCGCTTGGTGACGGCTACATGGCCAAGCTTACGGTGTCCGCCCGGTTGAAGGGAATAATCAACAGCACTTATCCGCTCATACCGAATTCGGTGAAAGCGGACACGGTCCTGCTGTGGCCCACGCCCGTCCGCAACGATCCGGAACTCGGGCTTGTCAGCGCTGGTGATATCATGCTCTACCCCGTGCTCGGGCCTCGTCCAAAGGAAGAAAGCGAGGCGATGCTCTATGATGTGGTTGCCAGCATCGACCAGGCGCCCGGCATGGGTGCGCTGCGTCCACCCGCAGTCGGCGCAGTGACGACCGGCCTCGGCGGCGCCTGGACCCTGGCGCTGGAAAAGCGGACGAACCTCAAAGTCATGGAAACCGCCGATGGCCACTACACCGATGCCATCACCGTCGCGATCACACTCGTGCCGCTCACGCTGCCGATTCCCGCTAAAAAGGAAAACTGATCGGAGTTTTTAACCGCTAATGGATTCTCTCCACCGGCCAGCAGAGTGAATCCTTACGAGAGGGATGCGATGTGAGAGGCAGTTTATTGCAGGCGGATTTTTAAGCAGTTTAACCACAGAGCGCGAAGACACAAAGGATCAGAATTCCTCTAATACGATTTTACAGGAGGTAACGGAGAGCGCAGAGGAGATGATTTCTTCGTGAATTTTTGTGACTTTTCGTGGCCAAAATTGCCGACTGCGATCAACACCGTTGCTGCGTGCTCGCATCCCGGCATTTGTCAGTGGCTCCGACCTCGGTTTCCGCTCATCCAGCCTTCGGCTTTCGACTTTCGGCCCTCGACTTCCTGGGCGTGCTTTTCTTTCGCGTCCTTTCGTGTGTTTCGTGGGCAACAATCCGTGCTTGGATCCGGGATTACTCTTGGCGGTTAAAAGATTCTCCCGCCCTTCAGCCCTTGCCGATGGCTTCGCCGAGTTCGGCGGAAGTCATGGCGTGACCGGCAATGCCCCACGTACCTTCCACGGCGTGGACGACATTAACCCAGATCCGATCCTTCGGCTGCCGCCCTCCGGACATTTCGTGGATGATCTGGGTCGCTTCCGCGATGTAGCCAATCTGGACCTCACGATCGGTCAAGGCGATCGGCGGCAGCTTCCATTCCACGAACACCACCGGGACTTCCGTCGAGCCGCTGAAGGTGTGTTCCGGTGCGACCACGTGAATGGAACCGATCACATTAGGCATCATGAAGCGATTGCCGGTGAGTCCGGTCCATTTCAACAAGGCTTCGCACAAACGATTGAAGGCGACTTTTTCCTGACCGGCGGGAAGAACGCCGGCGGTGAGAGTGAGAGTAAGAGGCATGGGATTTTGAGTTAAAACACTGAGGTTGGATTTCGTCTTAAACCGTAGTTGCGGGATAAGTTCCGACCCGTAGGATTACGGTCGTGATCACATGCATTGAATAACGCTCACTATTCTATCAAGCTTTAAATAACGTTCGTTATTATATAAACCCAACCATGCGCTACGGACCAAACCACAAACAGGAAGCCCGTTCAAAAATTCTTCATGCCGTCGGCCGCGGATTCCGCTGGCAGGGTTATGCTGGAATCGGCGTCGACGACCTGGCGAAACAAGCCGGAGTGACGTCGGGCGCCTTCTACGGGCATTTCAAATCCAAGGCGGATGCGTTCCAAGCAGCAGCCCTCGCCGGACTGGAGGAACTTCGCCACGCCATCGAAAAATTGCGCGCCGACGAGAGCGATCGATGGCTCAAAAAATTCGTGGAGTTCTACATGGGCTTCAAACGAACGTGCGATCTGAGAGACAGCTGCGCGTTGCAAAGCCTCACGCCCGAGGTGGCGCGCGCCGATCCCGAAACCAAAGCCGCCTACGAAGCGGAGATGCTCCGCCTAATCGAAACCATTGCTGAAGGATTGCCCCACGGCCCCCTGCCCTCCCGCCGCAAAACCGCCTGGGCGATCCTCGCCATGCTCTCCGGTGGTGTAACGCTCGCCCGCGCCATCCACGACCCCAAAGTCAGCACCCAAATCGCGAACTCAATCACCACCACCGTCCTCGCCGCCGCTGAAAACGCCGGCGACTAACCGCACGATTGGTTTTTCCCGCCAAAACGATCACGGGAGGGACAAGCGACAAGACGCTGAGTGGAGAAAACGTCGAATGACGAAAGTCGACGGTCGAATGCATCTGCACTCAAACCTGAAGCCGCAATCACAGATGGCGCGTTGGGGCAACGCGCCCTACCCTCGATCAAAGACAACAACGTGATCAGTGGCGCCGTTCCGTGTTTCCACTCATCCCGCCTTCGACTCTCGACCGTCGGCCTTCGACTTCCCGGCCTCTGCGCCCTCCGCAAACTTCGCATTTAAAATGTGGTTCCGGTCTGAGAGCCCTTTGCTCTCTTTGCTTCCTTAGTGTAAACAGCATTCAGTAGTTCGACCTTCGTCATTCGACCCTCGACGTTTGTTGGCTGACAATTTTAGCCACGAAGAGTCACAAAAATTCACGAAGAACTCCTCCGTGACCTCCTGCAAAATTATTTTGCACCGTTTCCCCGCCTGCGATTAGCAGGCAAAAGGCACAGATGGTTTACACCAAGGTCGCCAAGGGAGCAAAAGTATGAGGATTTTCGACTATTCACTTTCTTGTTTTTTAAGGTTCTGCGGCCTTTGCGATCTTGGTGTGAAAATTCCTGCCGTCTTTCAATCCAGTCCGCGATGAGCACCGTTGCTGCGTGCTCGCATCCCGGTACTTGTCCGCGCACCTACGTGCGAGGCAAACGGACTCCTCAGTACCAAAACCGGAGACGATTAGTCGGAGGAGACTTCGTAAGTTTCGCCGCCTTGTTTTTGGCGAAACTATTAGTGGTTAAAAATTCCCCGGATCGGGCGACCAGGGTCAGGTCGCGGTTGGCGGCCGGTGGCAAATCATCACGCGATTTTGAGCACAACGCGTCCCGTCACTTTTCCGGTGCGCAGTCGTTCGAGGACTTCGTTGATATCGTCGAGCGACGCCGTCTCGATGTTCGCCTTCACCTTGCCGGCGGCGGCGAAGGCCAGTGCCTCCTTCATGTCCGAGCGCGTCCCGACGAGCGATCCCCGCACCGTCAGACAACGGAAGACCACGTCGAAAATATTCAGCGGAAATTCCCCGGGAGGAAGTCCGTTCAACACGCACGTGCCGCCCCGACGCAACATTCCCGTGCCTTGCGCAAACGCTCCCTTGGACACCGCCGTGATCAATACTCCGTGCGCCCCGCCGATTGACTCCTGCACCGCCTTCACCACGTCGACGTTTTTCGCATTAAAGGTCAGACTCGCGCCCAGCTTCCGCGCGAGATCGAGCTTGTCGTCGGCCACGTCCACCGCGGCTACTTTTAAACCCATCGCCGTCGCGTATTGAATCGCTAGGTGACCCAGGCCGCCGACGCCGCTCACGACGAACCAATCACCGGGTTGGCAATCGGCCACTTTGATTCCCTTGTACGTGGTGACGCCGGCACAGATGATCGGCCCCGCGGAAATGGGATCGAGACCCTCTGGAATCCGCGCCACGTAATCAGCCGGTGCCACGCAGTACTCGGCAAAACCACCGTTCGCCGAATAACCGCCGTAGGTCGCCGACTCACACATGGTCTCGCGACTGGTGAGGCAATAGTCGCACAAGCCACAAGCTTCGAACAGCCACGGCACCCCGACGAGGTCGCCCTCCTTGAGCCCTTTAACGCCACGGCCCATTTCGATCACCCGGCCAATGCCTTCATGCCCGGGCACGAAAGGAGGCTGTGGCTTGACCGGCCAGTCGCCGTCCGCCGCGTGCACATCCGTGTGGCAAACGCCACAGGCTTCAATTTTGATCAGCACTTGATCGTGCGCGGGCGAAGGCACTGGCAGTTCACCGACAGTCAACGGCTTTCCGCACTCGGTCACAAAAGCGGCTTTCATCACGCGAGGGCGGTTCGAAATCATTCCTTTCCTGCGCAACTGGGGTTCAACCGACAAAAGCGAAAGATCCGGAAAGAAGGACGGGGACGGAAGAGACGCAGCGGACTGGGAGATTGAGGCAGGCATGGGAAGGATACTCCGGTTGTTGAATTTGACTTGGTCAGATTGAAGGGAAGCAATGAGTCGTAAGGTCGACCCTCCCAGTATCGCTCATTAACCCGGGTTCTTCTCCGCATCTATTGCCAATCACTACGCGTCTCTTGGAGTCTGCCGCGCAGGGCCACATCGAAACCCGTCCGGTCCTAAATGTTTTTAACCGCTAATGGATTCACTCACGTGAATCCTTACTTGGTGTATGCCGACTGATCGTCGTCATGGGAATTGGTTTCGAGGGCCTGCTGATCGCAGGCTGAGATCTTAAATAGTTTCACCACAAGACACAAAAAAGAGTTTGAGTGGAACAGTCCGCGATTAGCGGACTCCTCAGCACCAAAGCCGGAGACGATTAGTCGCAGGGGACTTCTAAAGTTTCGCCGCCTTGATTTTGGCGAAACTATTCGTGGTTAAAAATTCCGGGATCCGAGGATCAGGTTTCGCGGAGGGAAATCGCGATGGGAGCCCGGGCGGCGGCGATGGCGGGGAACAGGCCGCCGATAAATCCGATGATCAACGCAATGCCAATGGCCAGTCCGAGCAACCAGGGCGTCACGCGAAACGCAAAGGCCACCTGGCTGAAGGTTTGAAAATTCATCGTCGAAGTGGTCATGCCATCAAAGGCGATAAATGCCGCCACCGCCCCCACCACCCCGCCGACCAGCGCAACAAACAGGGACTCGACCAGCACTGAAATAATCACCGGCACCGCTCCGAAACCCAATGCGCGCAAGGTCGCAATCTCCCGCCCTCGCGCCGAGACCGCGTTATACATCGTGTTGACCGCGCCAAACAGCGCGCCGAGCGACATCATCGCGGCAATGAAAACACCAATCGTCGCAATGAGACCGACGTTGGCCGATTGCTTTGCGAAAAAATCCTTCTGTCGCACGACGTCGACCGTGAGCGCAGGATTCGCCGTGAGCGTATCCTTGAACGCGTTGAACTTGTCCGCCGACACCAACCGCGCCTGCACCGACTGGTAGGAAGGCCCGCGTTGATAGGCGCCCTGCAACACCGCGGCGTCCGTCCATATTTCCGATTCAGCGACACCGCCCTCGGCAGTGAAGATACCGACGATGTCCCAATCGTTTTTCCCGACGCGAATTTTACGGCCGAGATCGAGCCCCGCAAATTCCCGGGCCGCACCCGCGCCGACCATCATCTCAGTTCGACCCGGCTCGATTTGCCGGCCGGAGACAATTTTCACATTGCCGCGCACCTCGAAGGCCGGACCTTCCACGCCGCGCAACGGAACGTTCGCGTCACTGCCGGTGGACCGTTTTGGAAGATTGATGATAACGAATAATTCCGAGGAAATCAGTGGCCCCTTTTCGTTGCGCGCGATGCCCGCAACATCGCCCACGACCCGCGAATCGTCGCGCGTCAGGATGCTGGTCATTTCGCTATCCGCACCACGGCGGGTCACAAACGCCACGTCATCGCGCCCCGAAGCCGTCAACGTGCTGCGCAAGCCGACCGCGATGGACATCACCCCGACGAAAACCACCGTGACACCGGCAATGCCGATCGCGGTGGTGAGAGCTGAACCCTTGCGTTCGGGCAGCGTACGGATGCCAAAAGAGGTAACGGAAAAAACCTGCGAGAACCAGTTGGAGGCCGAGCTCATGATGATCGTTGTCGGGTTGATTGAAGATTTGTCATGCGCTCACGCACCGCGGCGCAAAGCTTCCGCGATGCGCAAACGTCCGGCTTGCATGGCCGGGAGAATTCCCGCGGCGAAACCGAGCACCAGGGTCAGGATCGCGCCCACGACGAGATTAGCGTTTGGCAGATAAAAATTGGGCAGCATTGCGGCCATCGCCGGCGCCATTCCCGTGACCGCTGCAGCGCCAAGCAAAAGCCCGCCCATCCCGCCAATCACCGCGATCGTCATCGACTCCGCCAGCACCACACCCAGCACGAGTCCGTCGCCAAAACCCAACGCCTTCAACACGCCCAGTTCCGCAGTGCGTTCGCGTACTCCCTGAGCCATCGTGTTGCCTGCCACAAGCAGGATGGTGAAGAACACCGCACCCAGAATACCGAGCAGGATCTTGCCGATGTCACCCACCTGTTGCGCGAACGATTGCATGAATACACCCTCGGGCTCGGCCTTGGTCTCGGCGGACGAATTCGCAAATTCCGCATCGATCGCCTTCGCGATCTCGGCGGTCCTGGTCGCATCACTGACGCGCACCACATACCAGCCGATCGCGCCCTTGCCCCACCGGCGGGCTTCGTCAAAATAATCGTAGTGGAAATAAAACCCTGAGGTATCGAACCCTTTCTTCGCGTCGTAAATACCCACGATGTCGAATTCCCACACCGCGTTGTCTGCGCGCGGCCAGATCGGTGAATTGAGCGGAATCCGCTGACCGACTTTCCAGCCGAAGCGGTCCGCCGTCGCCCGGCCCACGATGGCCCCTGTGCGGGTGGACAACCACGCCTGTTTCACTTCGGGGCTGATCAGAATTTCCGGGTAAATGGCGAGACAGGCCTCAGGGTTGGTCGGATAACTCGGGAAAAAATTCTTGGGATCCTGATAGATGCCGTTGAACCACGAAAAATGCACGATCTCGGCCACGCCTGGAATCCGGCGGATCCGTTCCTCATAGGCGATGGGAATGCTCTGGATGATCGAGACCCGGTGCCGCACCACGATCCGGTCCTTGCCGGCCAGTTCCACCCCGCCAACCAGCGCCTGCTTGACCGCGCCGAGAAACGAAAAAAGCACGAAGGCGACCCCGATCGAAAGCATCGTCAGGATCGCGCGGAGTTTTTTTCGCTTCAAATTGCTCAGGACCAGCGACAGGAATTTCATTCTGGAGCCTCCGAGAAAAGCTGACCTTTGTTCAGGTAGACGGTTCGACTGGCCCGGTGCGACGCGTGCGGATCGTGCGTCACCATGATGATGGTTTTGCCCTGATCGCGGTTCAACGCCTGCAGCAGCGAAAGAATCTCGTCGCCGGATTTGCGATCAAGATCGCCGGTGGGCTCGTCGCACAACAGGATTGTCGGATCGGTGACAATCGCGCGGGCAATCCCGACGCGCTGCTGTTCGCCGCCGGAAAGTGTGCGGGGATGAGCCTTCGTGCGATGGGAGAGTCCAACGACATTCAGCGCGGTTTCCACGTGCTTGCGGCGGTCCGCCTTGCCGAGATGCGTAAGCAACAGCGGCAGCTCGACATTGCGTTCGGCATTGAGCACTGGCAGCAGATTGTAGAATTGAAAAACGAATCCGATGTGGCGCGCGCGCCAGCCGGCGAGATTGCCATCCGACATCTGGTCGACCCGTTCACCGCCAATCTCCACGGTGCCGCGGGTCGCGCGGTCCAGACCGCCCAGCAGATTAAGCAAGGTGGATTTCCCCGAGCCCGACGGGCCCATCAGCGCGAGGAACTCGCCCTTGCCGACCTCGAGATCGAGGCCCGTCAATACATTGATGTCTTCCGAGCCGCGCCGGAAAACTTTGTCGACGCCTTTGATCCGCACCAGTGCTTCACCATTTGAACTCATGATTTTTTCTCCGTTACTTTGGTTCCTTCGCTAAGATTTTCCGGCCCTTCGACGACGATCCGTTCCCCACCATCAAGGCCCGCAGACAGCGACACCTGATCTCCCAGCACTGAATCCACGGTCACTGCGCGGCGCTCAATGCGATCATCACGCACCAACCATACCACGTCCCGACTCTCAGTGCGATGGACGGCGCTCTTCGGCACGGAAATGAAACGCACCGGCTGGGCGCTGTTCTCGACCGCGCCTTGAAAGGCGACCTTGAGTCCCATGTCCGGAAGAATGCGCGGGTCGAGCGCTTCGAATCCCACCCGCACGCGCACTGTCGCCTTCTGGCGATCGGCGGTGGGAATGATCGCGATGACTTTTGAGGGAATCCGCCAATCCGGATAGGAATCGAGCGTCACGGATACGGGCTGCCCGGGGGAAACGCGGTTGATGTAACTCTCGTTCACATCGACTTCCACTTCGCGCGAAGCCATATCGACCAGCGTGCAAATGCCAGTGCGGGTAAAACCGCCCGAGGACATCGGCGAAATCATTTCTCCCTGCTGGGCGTTCTTTGAAATCACGACTCCGGCGAAAGGGGCACGGATGATGGTGTCATCGAGCTGCTGCTTCCAGATTGCGACCTGTTCGCCGGCTACCGCGACGTCCGCTTCCTGGCGGACCACCCGGGCTCGCAGCATGGCCGCGTCGGCAAAGGCGCGGTCGACATCAGCAATGCTCATGCCCTGCACCTCGGCCATTTTCCGGGCGCGCACCAACGCTTTCTCCGCGAGCTCGAGATTCGCCCGCGTTTCGCCGAACGCGCTGCGCGCCGATTCCAGCTGGGCCTGCGCCAGCTTCAGACTCGCCTCGACATTGGAAGCATCGATATGCGCCAGCACCTGCCCCTCTTCAACCTTCATCCCCTCCTCCACCAGCACATCGAGCACGCGCCCGGTGGCCTTGGAGGAAACGGTCGCCTGCCGACGTGCGGTCACATAACCGGACGCATTTAGCAACGTGCGCGGCCCTTCCATTTTCACAGCCTGCGCGGTAACTGTTCGCACCTCGACGGCTTTAGGCCGCAGGAAAAACCAGACCGCCACCCCGATTACCGCGAGAATCACGAGCAACAATCCCAACCGTCCTGCGGAGTTGCCGCGAGGCTGGTACGCCGGGCGATGGATCTTCAGCTGATCGAGCGTCTGCTTATCGTGACTCATGGGGTTGGGGACCGGCGGCAGCGGGGGGTCTGAGAAGTTAAACCAGAGTATGTCTTAATGAGTAAGACAATCTTTCAAATATCCGCGACGCATCCCCGGTCGGTTGCAATGATCTTGCGAACGGGAAATTCCAGCGTGCGCTTTCGTACAGGGGAAAATTTTCTTCAATGTTCATTGCAGATTTAACAGCACACTACCTTTATTAATAAAGGTAGTGTAATCAAAAAAGCTTCCCGTCAAGGAGTAACTTCAAAGTTCTCGATACATCCGGTGCACAATCATCGAGGATTGCTCCCGGGAGTCTGCAGATCGCAGGTGAAGTTTAAGCAATCCAACCACTGAGGCGAAAAAACACAGGGGAGCATAGTTCTATGAACAATTCTCCATAAGATAACCCTTCATGAATTTTTGTGACTTTTCGTGACTTTTTGTGGCCAACTCTTCCGTCTCATCGGGAATTTCATTCGCGTCCTTTCGCGTGTTTCGCGGGCAAAAAATCCGGGCTTGGAATCCGGCGAAACTATTAGTGGTTAAAAAAGTCTCCGCAGATTCACTCAACCCACTTTCCGTTCGGCGGTTTTGCCGAGCACCTTGGCCAGCAACGCAAATAATTCATCGACCGAATAGGGTTTGGGCAGGTGGTATCGCACCCGGGTGCCGGCGACTGCTTGCTCGGCTTTCAATCCGCTGACGGTGATGACTGGAATCAGCGGTTCAATTTTCCGGAGCGATTCAATCAATTCGAGTCCATCCATCACGGGCATCATCATATCGGTAACCACCACGGCAATTTTCGAGCGATGCAGGTTGACCAAACCAAGTGCCTCGGCGCCATTGCCTGCCACGATTACACGATAACCAAAAGCGGTCAGCGCCCGCGTCGTCGTTTGAAGAATCACCGGTTCGTCGTCGACCAGGAGAACAAGTTCGCCGTCGCCGCGAGCCAACGATTGCACTTCGTCCACCTCGTCATCGGCGACCACTCCCGCGGCGAGCGCCGGCAGATAAATTCGAAATACGCTTCCCTGCCCTGGCTTGCTCTCAACAGTAATAAAGCCGTTGTGACTGCGTACTATCCCCAGTGCGGTGGATAACCCGAGCCCGGTTCCGCGCCCCAATTCCTTCGAGGTATAGAATGGTTCGAAAATGCGGTGAACGACTTCCGGACTCATCCCATAGCCGGTGTCCATCACTTCAATTTCCACATATTGTCCAGGTATCACTCCCGGATGAAAGGCCGCGATTTTTTCGTCCACCCGCTTTTCGCCGCTCTTGATGGTCAACTTTCCCCCCTTTGGCATCGCGTCGCGCGCGTTCACGCAAATATTCATCAGCACTTGTTCGAGCTGCGTGCGATCGCCCATTACGAGCGGAAGATCCCTGGCGATGTCCTGGGTGAAAGTGATATTTTTAGGAAATATATTCGCTGAGATCGCCTGCAGTTCATTGATGACCAGTTTCAGATTCACCACGACCCTGGATCCATCTGCTCCACGGGCAAAGGTGAGAATCTGCTTTACCAAATGCGCGCCGCGCCGCGCGGAAATTTCGATGGTGGAAAGCAATCCGCGGTCTTCCGGATCTTCCACGGTTTGCTTCAGCAGTCCCGCGCTCATGACGATCGGCGTCAGCAAATTATTGAAATCGTGAGCGATTCCGCCGGCGAGCGTCCCGATGCTCTCCATGCGTTGCGCGCGCAGGAATTGCTCTTCCAGCTGTTTTCGCTCCGTGGCGATGGCCGCAATCTGGCTGGCGGCGACAATCAAATCGATGTCGGACGTGGTCGGCATCCGTGGCTGCCGGTGATAGACGGCAAACGTACCGAGCAATCGCCCGGAAGGATCGCGAAAAGGCTCGGACCAGCAGGACGCCAGACCCGCCTTGGCGGCGAGTTCGCGATATCCTTCCCACTTGGAATCCGTCTGAATATCTTCAACGATGATGCGCTGATTAAGAAATGCGGCCGTGCCGCACGATCCGACATTGGGACCGATGGCGACGCCGTGGATCGCCTGATTGTAGAAGGCAGGGAGACTGGGAGCCGCTCCCAGCAGCAGACGGGTGCCGGTTTGGTCGAGGAGCAAAATGCTGCATAGTGATCCCGGTTGTTCCGCCTCCACGCCGAGCACGATCGAATCCAGCACGGCGGGAAGCTTTGCTCCCATCGCCACCAGCGTCATGGTGTGCGAGCGGACTGCTTCCCTTGCCTGCGCGGCTTGCAGCGTCGAAAAAACCGTTGCCGGCAACAATCCCACAATCGCGAACACGCCCAAACTCACCATCACCTCAAAACTTTTTTGTGATGCTGGGAGCATCCCACTCCCCAGCGCCCCGTAACCCATCGCGGTGAAACACTGCGCCAGGACGGCCGTAATCAGAATCGTCACCGTGGCTCCCCGGAGTCCGAAACGCAGCGCCGCCCAGAGAATGAAAGGCGCGGCCACATACAAGGTTTCCGTCTGGCGCAACCAATGAAAATAAAACGCGGCCGCGGTGACCGCGCACACCCCGGTGAGCAGTGCAAAATATTCCAAAGCGCGAACAGACGTAAATCCACCCAGCAAAGGTCTCCCATTCGGCCGCCACGCCAGAATCGCCGGCGTCAGTAAAATCACACCCAACAAATCGCTGCTGTACCACGCGGTAAAACTATTGGTCCAGTCGGAGTCAGGATAATGCGAGTGAAGCAGCGTGGCGCCGTTCGCCGCCGCCAGCACCAGGCTCACGCAGCCCGCCAACCCGATCACCACCGCCAGTTGGCGGACGGAACCCAGCGTCACGCGTTCGCGGACGAAATGACGAACGAGCCACGCCCCCGCCACCGCCGCCGCACTGTTGCCCAGATGAGATATCAAAAGCAGTGGCACCGGCCACGGGTCGTACATGAAATTGTAACCTAAATCCCCGATGCCGGTAGCGAGTATCATTACCGGCCAATGGCGCGGTCGCGTAATAATCAATGTTCCCACATACCATCCGCTCGCGAGCCAGATATAGGATACAGTCTGAGCCCAATGGGTGAAAAACCCCGAGGAGGCGCCACACAGAAAATAACCAAACCCCACCACCGCCGCCCGCGCCCACAAGGGCCAGACAGAGGGCAGACTGACCACCCGTTCGGTGGGCGCAGCTGTGGAAGTTGGAGACGAAGAAGGAATGTTAATCGAAAGATCAATCTCCCGTGGGGTCGGGAAAATAAGGGGTGATCGGCGGGCACAATTTCCCCCGACAGAATCGCTCGGATTTCATTACTAAATATCGGCTCATCTCACGCCAAATGGAGGGTAAGCAGCTTTTTTCCATCGCTGATTATTGAAATTTGGCTCTCAAACCTGCTCACAACGGACAGGATGAACCATGTACTTTAACTTGAGGTACAACGGCACAGAGGAGAGTTTTTTGTGAGTTTTTCATAACTCCTTGCGGCTAAATTATCAGACAAGGGCCGTCGAGAGCCGAATGACGAAGGTCGAACAACTGAAAGCAGTTTACACCAGTCCGCGATAAGCAGACCTTCCGACCCAAAACCTAAGACGATTAGTCGGAGGGCACTTCGGAAGTTTCGCCGCCTTGTCTTGGCGAAACTATTAGCGGTTAAATTCTCCGGCCGGTCATCACGCGCAACGGATTTTCACTTTACGTCCGGTCGCTCAGCAGAGCATCGTGAAGTAATGGTACGCTGTTTTCTCGTGATCGCTTTATTGGGAGCTCTCGCAGGTTGCGCGAAAAACGTGGACCTGCCGCAAATCACCATCAGCGCAGCCGACGCGGGAGAATTTTCCCGATTCCGATCAGAGTTGGGCGAACAGTTCCCGGCGGAGCGATTGCAGTCATTCGACACCGCCGTGCAGGAATTGAAACTGGATGCGATGAACCGCGACATTGCCACCGCGGCGGCCCGCGAGGCGGACACGCTCAAAGCAATGAACGGCAAAACCGTCCACGCCGTAACGCTCCTCGGTTGGCAGGCGCGACGCGCCCGCTTCCTGCGCGAAATAGCGGAAATTCAAGGGATGCTGGACCGGGACTTGAAGGTGCAGCGAAACGCCGGGCCTGGTGGGCCATCGTCCGTGGTGCTGGCTCGAATCCAAAGCGCTCAAAATGTCATCGCGCAAACTCAGCGAACCCTGGCTGACACCGAACATCGCCTGACTGAATTGCAGGCTGCGGGGAAAAACTGAAACAGAAAGGTGCCCGCGAATAACGCGAATCAACGCGAATAACCAAAACGGTTTTTACAGGAGGTAACAGAGGGCACAGAGGAAATCGTTTTCTTCGTGAATTTTTGTGACTTCTCGTGGCAAAAAATCCGAGGATGGGAAAATGAGTTTAACCACTGATGGATTCATTAACATGAATCCTTACAAAGGTATGCCGACTCACCCACCTTCCCGCGAGGCTTCGGCGGGCAGGTCGTCGTCATGATTTGGTTCCTGGGGCCTGCTAATCGCAGGCTGAGATCTGAATTGAAACACGGAGGACGCAGAGGAGGTATTCTATTCGTGTCCTTTCGCGTGTTTCGTGGGCAATTCACTATCAGGAGCCAGTCCGCGATTAGTGGACTCCTCAGCCTCCAAAACCGGAGACGATTAGTCGGAGGGGACCTCCAAAGTTTCGCCTCCCCCATTTGGCGAAACTATTAGCGGTTAAAAAAATTCCCGGTCGTTGTTACCGGTACTGGTACAGCTTCACCTTTTGCAGGCTGAAGCGGCCGAGGTCCAATTTCACATGACGTCCCTGATGCGTCTGATCGCCATTCAGCCAGCGGATGTGCGTCCACTTCCCCTCGACGAAACGGCCTTCCTCCACACTGAGCAGGCCGACCTGCGGACCATCGGGTTTGCGGAGTTGAAACGTCGTCGTGATTCCCGTGCCGCCGATAATAAATTCGTCCGCTGCGGTCGCAATGATCAGTCCGCCAGTGGGTGGCGATGCTGGGTTTACTGAGGCTGAGCCCGCAGGTGGCACCACTCCGTCCGCCAAATCGGGGCCGCTCGGTTTCTCAAACGTGACGTGCATCGTGTATCCGCCGAGCAATACCTGCTGGGGTTGCCGTTGCTCCGGACCCTCGGGCAACAAACCCGCCATGGTGCCGCGTCCCTGATGTTCGAGAATCAACGGAGTCAGTTGCGCGACCAGCCCGAAACTGTCAGCCAGGTACTTCGTGGCCGACTCACTGACCGACTCGATGCCGAACGGGGAAAACCCCATCGCGTTGTAATTGGCGATTGCATAAAGCCCGTTCACGGACGCGTCCACGCTGCGCAATGCTTCGGGGATAAACAGTCCGTTGCCGCGTCCCGCATACTTCCGCACCCATTCCACAAAATTGGTGAAGTAAATATCCGGGGCGAGCAGATCGACGCTCGGCGCACCCGCTCGCCACACATCGAACAAATGAGGCAACGGCCCCGCGCTCGGATATTGACCAGGCTTATGGCCGGGACGAATCAGCGCGGCGTTGACATACATCGGCAACGGATACTCCGCCTTGCCTTTGACGGTGAGTTCCTCGACGAACCGGCTGAAATGCCATGCCATGAAAATCTCATCGGTCGCCGTCCCCTCCCCAAAAAGCTCAGTCCAAGTTCCGGTCGTTTTCTTCCCATGCGCCACCCAACTATCGCGCAACTCCGCCGCGAGGGTATCGGTGTTTTTTGCAAGATAGGCAGTCAACTCAGCCGGCACCGCCTCGCGAAATTTTCTTTCCGCTTCCGGACTGTGATCGCGCGCCTCGGGAATCATGCCGATCTCATTTTCGACCTGGACGAGCACGACGGTGTTTTCCTTTTGATCCACGGCACGCAGGTGACTCATCAGCGCGCGAAAGGCCTTTACGTCCGCCGCGAGCACTTTTTCGGAAAACGGCGAGAGAATCTCCAGGGCATTTCCGGCTGAATCCTGACTGTGCGGAAACCGGGTGGAATCGCCCTTCACCCAACCCGGCACGTAGGTCGACATGCTGTTTTTCCAAACACCGAACCAGAGCAAAACCAAATGCATGTTCTGAGCACGCGCGTCTTTCAGCAGTCCATCGAGCTGCGCAAAATCAAATTTGCCTTCCTCCGGCTCCATCAATTCCCAGTAGACCGGAGCGACGATCGTATTGAGATTCAGCGCTTTCAATCTCGGCCAGTATTGCCGCAGATAATCCGGCTCGCCGGTGGAGTTGCCCAGTTCCCCGCCCCGCATTAAAATCGGTTCACCGTGCACGATCAGTTGAGTCGCGTTTCCCTGCCGGCGCAAATGCGGCAGTGAATCATCCGCGCGGACTGATCCGAACAGACAGAGGAGCGTGACGGAGAAAGCGAGGGGAAATAATTTAGAACGCATAGTGAGGGGGAAGAAGAAATACAGCTTTCCGAACTGGTAGCAATGAACACCGAGATCGATTAATAGAACAAACCGGGCCGCAAAAGTACCAGGGGACAAGTAGTAGTGACAAGAGTCTGAGCACTGAGCAGAGAAAACGTCGAAGGACGAAAGTCGACGGTCGAGAGGCACCTGCATGACACCTAAATCCGCAATCACAGACGACGCGTTGGGGGGGGGGCGCCGCGCCCTACGCTCATCAAAGACAACTAGCACCAGTCCGTGATCAGTGGCTCCGTCTGGGGAGCCGCTCATCCCGCCTTCGACTCTCGACTTTCGGCCTTCGACTTCATGGCCGCTCTCTTCATTCGTGTTTTTTCGTGTGTTTCGTGGGCAAAAACCCGGGGTTCGTCGGATCAGCGAAACAATTAGCGGTTAAAAAAATCCGGTTCGTCTTGGCCTGCGCGGCCCACTTGAGTAACGGTACGGCAATGAACTTCGAGGTCCCCCTTCCCTCCACCACCCACTCACTTCTTCTTCGTTTTCCGTTTATCCGACGCATAGCCGGTCTGGCAGTCACGATCACTCTACTGGGAAGCCGGTTAAACGCGGCCACGGCGATTTCGCCGGACGATGCTCAACTGCAATACACCGGACGCATCGACTTTTCCAATCGCACCGCGCCGGGACTTTCCTGGTCGGCTTCGAGTGTTGCAGCAAATTTCACCGGCACATCGGTGGCTGTCGTACTCGATGATGCGAACGGCTCGAATTCGTTTAATGCGTTCATCGACGGCGATCTCGATCATCCGGTGGTTCTCCACCTCAGCAAGGGTGAGAAAACCTACGCGGTAGCCGACAACCTTTCAGGCGAAAACCATCAGTTACTGCTCACGAAGCGGACGGAGGGCGTGTATGGCGAAACGCAGTTTCGCGGTCTCGTCCTGGCGGACAAAGCGCACCTGCTTTCACCCCCACCGCGTCTGCCGCACAAGATGGAAATATTCGGCGATTCCATCACCTGCGGCATGGGTAACGAGGCGCCGGACGGTGCTCCGGATAACAATTCGCGCGAGGAAAACAGCTTCCTAACCTACGGTGCGATTGCGGCGCGTGATTTGCACGCGGAGCTGCATCTCGTCTCCCAGAGCGGAATCGGCATCATGGTCAGCTGGTTCGATTTCATCATGCCGCAATTCTACGATCAGCTCAGCGCGGTCGGAAACAACGACACGCAGTGGGATTTCTCGCAGTGGACACCCGAGGTGGTGGTCATCAATTTATTTCAAAACGACAAATGGCTCGTCGACCGGGAAAAGAAACTTACGCCGTTGCCGACCGACGAGGAGCGCATCAAAGCCTATTTGAACTTTGTGAAAACGATTCGCGGCAAATATCCCAAGGCCCAAATTATTTGTGCTCTTGGCAGCATGGACGCGACCGAGAAAGGATCCAAGTGGCCCGGCTATATCACCGCCGCCGTGGAACAGATGAAAAAGAAAAATCCCGGTGAGAAAATCGACACGCTATTTTTTGAATTCACCGGCTACGGTGCGCATCCCCGCGTGCGACACCAACAAGCCAATGCCGCGAAGCTCACTGCTTTCATCCGGGAAAAAATGGGGTGGTGACCGCCGGAGGGCAGAAAGTGCCAAGGGACAAGTGGCAAGTGGTGGAACAGGGAAAACGTCGAAGGCCGAAGGTCGAAAGTCGAAAAACACTTCCTTTCAAACCGGACCCAACAATCCCAGACGGCGCGGTGGGGGCAACGCGCCCTATACTCGAACGAAGAAGACTAACCCTGATTCAGTGGCTTCCTTCCATTTTTCGGTTCATCCAGCGTTCGACTCTCGACTTTCGCCCTTCGACCTCTCGGTCCTGTTCTTCATTCGTGCCCTTTCGGGTGTTTCTCGGGCCAAAAGTCCGGGTCATTCCTGCTTTTCAAGATACAGCTGCCGGACGGAATCCCGACCCAGCACGATCAGCGTGAACACCCCCAGGATCGTTCCAAATGGCATAAACGCGCAAAGAATCGCCCCCATCACGAAGCTGAACATTCGTTTCCGCCGCTTCGCCAGATACCGGCCCGAAATAAACGTGCAGATGGCCGCGCTCCATCCCAGCAGCACAAAGAAACCACCCATCACCACAAAGATAAGACCGAACCAATGCGGTGGAACGTCTTGCTGGCCTTTGCCCATAAAAGAAGGCGATAGAAACATGGCCAATCCCACCGCCACGTGAATAAGGGGAAAGCAGGCAAACAATCCACCGATTCCCGCTACCACATAATGGAAGACCGCGAGGAGCCGGAGATGCTCTTCGTCCTTTACGCGCTGCGCGGCCGTTATAACTGGAAGAGTCGGCGGTTCCATTGACGGCGCAGGGTATCCTGAACCAACGACCCGGAGGAAGCAGATAATACAGTCCGAAAAGTCATCCGGCGCGATTCAATCACCCATGGTTTATCTGTTCCATCCCCGGAAACATTTTCCAATTTATGAGCTGATTAGCGGGAACTTTTTCCGACCGGATTTTTGCTAACTAAATATTTATGGCACCCTTGCGCATCCCGTCAGTCTTCCAAGATATCATGAAAATCAAAGACTATGAAGCGATCCTGAGCGCAGTGGAGAGAGCGCTGGCGGTTTGCCAGCAATCCACGGGTTTCATGGACCAAATGCATCGTGAAATCTGCGAAAACCTTCAAACTACCCGGGACATGTTGCTGCGAATTATTGGATCGAAGCGGCCCGGGATCCAGTCGCCCTAGCGCTCACCCGGTTCAGAAAGAAAATTGTTTGCGAAATACGCGAACCGGTATCCCCAGCTGGAGTCTCAACGTTTAACATCGCCATCGCGGTTGCACACTCACTTCCAATTTTTCAGCAAACAATGAATGAGGCGGAGCTCGAAGAAATTCTAAAGTCCCTGAGTTCTGCGCTCAAGGTTTACTACCACCCGAAAGCCACTCTCAGTGCCTTGGAAATCAGCTTGAAAAGCCTCCTGATGGTTTTGCATTCGCAAGTGGCCGAACAATTACAGCAATTGCGCAACCAGTCCAAAAACATGTCCTTGGAAATGGGTGGCGGAAAGAACTGGCCGATGTGAATGCGATTATTCGACAAAGTACGACGCCAATGTCCACCGGTGATTGCCCTAAGAGTTGCAGGCGGGAACACGCCGCTACGTAGTGGAAACTCCTGCCCCAAAAAATTTGCGAATATCGAACTGAGGATTCTATTTTTGTTCTGCCCAGCCGCCCGTCCCAAGATGCACTTCAGCGCCTAGCGCTGTATGGCCCGCTCTTGAGCTGAGAAGCTGATCGGAGTGTGACGGCTGGGCTTATTTTTTAGAAGTTCTGAACGGCGTCGGAAAAGGAGACCGGGAATTTGTTTTTGGTAGGGTCCGTTGCCCTCAACGGACCGTCAGGGCGCGCGACCCAACCAAAACCCACTATGCCGCAGACCTCCTTTCGGCGGCAGAGTTGTACGTCGTCTCCGTGCCGTTCGTTCCGTCGTTCCGTCTCGTGAACAAGGCATGGCCACAAGGGCCAGCCCTGCTATGAGCCGAAAGTTGTCGATAAAAAAACAGCTCCGCCTTGCACACCGGGGAGGTGTGTGAAGGAAAAAAGAGATGGGGCTTTGAGCGGCGGGGACGTTC